>Ga0182749_1000354_pt1 | contig 44851 bp, 39 predicted proteins | sample eDN3rd37CKraftMG_FD_128875 | JGI IMG/M metagenome (GOLD analysis project Ga0182749, IMG submission 128875) | Enriched Miracle-Growth compost microbial communities from Emeryville, California, USA - eDNA 3rd pass 37_C Kraft MG (version 2) (version 2) ...
AGGAAACCGGCGAAATCGAAACGACCTGGGAAGTCACACGGTAAGTCGCGAAACGTCCTACTCACGTCATGGTCGCCCACACATGCAGGACATGCCACCGGCATGACGGCGGTTATCCAGGGCAACAAGCAATTATATTGAAGGTGTGGCCCTGGATGGCCGGGTTAAACCCGACCATGGAGTTGAGGAGCGTCGTCCCCCCGCAGGCGGGTATTCCGTGCAATCATTGAGAGTTCTCCGCGCCACGAGCCTGAATAGATCCCGGCCGTCGCCGGAATGACGCCAGAGTTGTGGCTCACTAGGAACGCAGTTTGCCGCTCATGCCTGCTTGGCGTGCTTTGCTTCCTCGGCGGCAAGTTCTTTCTTGGAAAGTTTGCCGATCATCGTTTTCGGCAGGCTATCGCGGAACTCGATCGCGGCGGGCACTTCGATCTTCGAAATCTTCGGCGCGAGATGCTTCAGGATATCGGCGGCCGTCGCGGTCATGCCGCTCTTCAGCTTGATGAAGGCCTTCGGCGCTTCGCCGCGATAAGCGTCCGGTATCCCGATAACCGTCACTTCTTCAACCGCGGGATGCTCGTAGATGGCTTCCTCGATGCGGCGCGGATAGACATTATAGCCGGAGCAGATGATCAGGTCCTTGATCCGGTCCACGATTGAAAAATACCCCTGCTCGTCCATGATCGCGACGTCGCCCGTGCGCAGGAACCCGCCAACGAATTGCTTTTGGGTGTCGTCGGGTTTCTTCCAGTAGCCTTTCATGATCTGCGGGCCTTTGGCGCAAAGCTCGCCGCGCTCGCCCTGGGGAACTTCCCTCGTCGGATCATCGAGATCGCGGAGCGAAATGATCGTGCCAGGGAGGGGTGGGCCGATTGATCCCGCGACCGGCTCTCCCTCAATCGGGTTGCACGTCAGGACCGGAGAAGCTTCCGACAATCCATATCCCTCGACGACTTTCGAGCCAGATACGGCCTCGAATTTCAGCTTGACTTCGAGCGGGAGTGGCGCGCCGCCGGAAAGGCAGAAGCGGAGTGAGGAGACGTCATAGGATTTGAAATGCGGATAGTTCAGCATCGCTGTAAAGATCGTCGGTACGGCGGGAAGCACGGTCGGCTTCTCCCGGTCGATGAGTTTCAAGGCGTCGAGGAGTTTGAAGCGCGGCATCAGGATGATTTTCGCAGCCATTGCCATGGCCATGTTCATCACAACCGTCATGGCGAAGACGTGGAAAAGCGGCAGCGCTCCAAGGATGACTTCTTCACCCGGCTTCAGATTGACGCCCCAGGCCATGATCTGCGCTGTGTTGGCCGTCAGGTTACCATGGGTCAGCATCGCTCCCTTTGGCGTTCCCGTCGTGCCGCCCGTATATTGCAGGACCGCAACGTCCTTATCGGCATCGATGGCGACGGGCGCGAGCGAACGGCTTGTTGCTGCAAGCCTCGCCCCATCAACGACCTTGTCGGCGACCCGGGATGAGGACACCTTTGCGATGTCCTTTCTTTTGAAGATCGAAAACAGAAGCCCCTTCAGCGCCGGTAGCACGCTTCTGAAGGGCACGACGACCGTGCGGCGGATGATCCCACGCAGCATCAACTCCTCGAGCTTCGGGAAAAGCGCGGCGAGGTCATGCGTGATCATGACCTCGGTCTCACTGTCCTTCGCCTGGAAGGTCAACTCTTCGAGGGTATAGAGGGGGTTGAAATTGACGACGGTGCCGCCCGCTTTGAGAATTGCGTAGTAGTAAACGACGAATGTCGGGGTGTTAGGCAAAAAGAGCCCGACTTTCGTCCCGCGATTGATGCCGATTTGCTGCAGGCCTGCCGCGACGCGATCGATTTCCGCGGCGAGTTCAGCGTACGTCGTGACGCGTCCGAGGAAGCTGATAGCCGGGTTGTTGGGAAATCGACGGGCTGCGCGCTCCACGAGCCCCGGAAGCGGCTCCGTTGGGATTGGCATATGCCAATCTATCCCAGGCGGATAAGAGGCGATCCAGGGAAAGGACGCCGACGCGGGCTGTTCGGCTGCTTCGGGCGTCATGGCGGTCCGTCCGTCAGAAGTGAGGTTAACTTGAGTACATCGGATTTTAACTACGGATTTTAGGCAATAGAATCGCGACAGATTGAACAACTTTTGGGCCGCAAAGACTAGCCGGTGATCCAGGTTGGCGGGACCGAAAGAGATCTTTAAGACATTGATTTGAGAGCCTTCGGTCCGCCCCCGGTTTGCCCCGCGACGGTCCGTAGCTGGACTTGGCGGGCGTTTAAGGATAAGTGACCCCCCCGCTTGCTGATATAGCGCTCTTGATTTAGTAGATGCCAAGAAAACTGGCCCGTCGCAGTGAATTGCGAGGGTGGGAGAGGCCAATGGACGAAGTCGCGACTAAGGTTATCGATATCCTCAAAAAGCATATGAAGGAGCCGCGCGACGATATCTCGCTCGACACCCAGCTTACCGATCTCAAGATTGAATCGCTTGATCTTGCCATGATCGTATTCGACATCGAAGATGGCTTCGGTATCGAGATCCCTTACAACGCGAACGAGGAAGTCGAGGCGTTCAAGACCGTCGGTTCCGTCGTTGACCGCGTCAAGTCGCTGATTGCGGCGAAGCAGGCGTCTGCCGCCAAGGCTTAACAAATTCGGCGGCAATTCCACTACGACAGCAAAAATGCGGACGCCGGTATTGACCGCAGCGTCCGCATCGTCACGAGACGAGAAAGAAAGTTCTGATGTCCCAAAGTAAACCGGGCCGGCGCGTCGTTGTTACGGGCCTTGGAGTCGTAACGCCGATCGGCACGACGGTTGATGAATTTTGGGCGGGGCTGAAGGCCGGTAAGTCGGGCGTCAGCGAGCTCGGCGGCTTCCCCCTCGACGATCTGAAGATCCTGATCGCAGCGCAGATCAAGGATTTCGACCCGAAACAGCGGCTGAAACATTTCAAACGCGACCGCATCATCACGCTCGCCGACCGTTATTCGTGGTTTGCCGCTGCGGCGGCCGACGAAGCGGTGCGCATGTCCGGGTTGGAGTTGCCGGAAGCCGATCCTTATCGTTCGGCATGCATCATCGGTTCGGGCGCGGGTGGTCTCGTCACCTTCGAAACCGCCTATCGCGACCTCTTCATCCATAACAAGCGCGCCACCCATCCCCTGACGCTGCTTCGTATTATCGGATCATCGGCGGCGGCCCATGTCGGCATCGAGTTCGGCGTCAAGGGACCGACCTTCGCCACCTGCTCGGCCTGCTCGACGGCAACGCACGCGATTGGGATCGCGAGGGACTATATCCGCGACAACGTCGTCGACGTGGCGATCGCCGGGGCATCCGAATCCGTCATCAACTACGGTACGATGAAAGCCTGGCAGGCCCTGCACGTGCTGTCACCGGAAGGCTGCTTCCCGTTTGCAAAGAAGCGCAACGGAACGGTGCTCGCTGAAGGCGCCGGTATTCTCGTGCTCGAAAGTCTTGAGCACGCACAGGCGCGCGGCGCGACGATTCTCGCCGAGCTCTGCGGATACGGCATGGCTTCGGATAGTCAGGACATGGTCAAGCCGACCGTCGAAGGTCCGAGTGTTGCCATGCGCGACGCCCTTGCAGATGCTGGGCTCAAACCGGAGCAAATCGATTATCTGAACGCTCACGGCACCGCGACGATGGACAACGACATCAACGAGACGAAGGCGATCAAAAACGTTTTCGGCGATTACGCTTACAAGCTGCCGATTTCGTCGACGAAGTCCATGCACGGCCATCCGCTTGGCGCCGGAGGCGGCATCGAGGCCGTCGCCTGCATCAAGGCCATGCAGGAAAGCTGGGTTCCTCCGACCATCGGTCTCGACGAACCGGGTGAAGGTTGCGATCTCGACTACATTCCGAACGTCGGCCGCGATAAAAAAGTCACCTACGCGATGTCGAACTCGTTCGCATTCGGTGGTCTCAACGCCGTGATCGTGTTCGGTCCGCCGCCCGCATAAGGGCCGATCGTAAGAATGCCCGCGCGAGAGCCACATTCGCGCGTGCAACAAATCTACACCTGTAGAATTCTGGGGTCTGAAGCTTCACGTGCCTCGGTTGGAGCCGCGAATTCGCGCCCCAGAGTCATTTCTGCCGCTGCAAACGCGTGAAACCCTTGAAGATCGCCTCTCGCAATGAGAGACTTCTTCCTTGCGGCCGTATGTCGTCAGGTCGCGCGGGCCTTCGGATAGGTTGAAGTGCATGCGAAAGATCGTGATCCGGGCAGGCGGCGTGGCTATTCGCGCAAGGTTGCTAGATACGCCGACCGCCGAACGCATATGGGCTGCGTTGCCTATTCAGGCCGCTGCACGGACGTGGGGTGGCGAAGTCTATTTCGACGCCCCCGTGACATCCGCCGCGGAACCTGACGCTCGCGTGGTCGTAAAGCCTGGCGACATTGCCTTTTGGCCCGATGGTGACGCCATCGCGATCGGCTTTGGTCCGACACCCTTGTCACGAACGCGCGGGGAAATTCGCCTCGCGGGACCCTGCAACGTTTGGGCTGAGGCATTGGATGATGTCCGCCAACTCAAGTCGGTTCATCCGGGCGCCGCGATTTCCATCTACGAAGATGGTTGAGTTTGCTCTCCTCAGAACTGCAGTTGGCGAATTGCCCAGGCTCGATACGTGACACTCAAATCGATCGCCTGCATTGATGATCTCCGCCGGCTCGCTCATCGCAATGTGCCGCGCGAATTCATGGATTACTACGAGTCCGGCTCCTATTCCGAATCCACGCTGCGTTCCAATAGCGAAGACCTTGCCAAGCTGAAAATTCGTCAACGTGTTCTCGCTGGCGCGTCGGACCGCGATTTGTCGCAAAGTCTGCTTGGCGAGGCGCTGTCATTGCCGCTGGCCCTGGCGCCGATCGGTATGACAGGTATGGCCTGTCGCGACGGCGAAATTGCCGCCGCCCGCGCCGCGGAGAAGGCGGGGATTCCGTACGCGCTCAGTACGCTTTCGATATGCTCGATCGAGGATGTGGCGGCCGTTGCCCAGAAGCCGTTCTGGTTCCAACTTTACTTCATGAAGGACCGCGGCTTCACCGCGGACCTCATTGCGCGCGCGAGAGCGGCGAACTGTAGCGCGCTCGTCCTGACCGCCGATCTGCAAGTCCTTGGTCAGCGCAACCGCGACGTCCACAATGGCATGACCATTCCACCGCGGATCGGGTTGCAAACGATTGCCCACGTTCTCTCGAAACCGGCGTGGGTCGCGGGTGTGCTGCTCGGCAAGCGCAAATCGTTTGGCAATGTCCAGGGGTACATCCCCGGCACGGAACATCTCGGGTCCTACATGGAATGGATCAATAGCCAATTCGATCAAGCGCTTTCCTGGAAAGACGTAGGCTGGATTCGTGAGCGCTGGCCCGGCAAGCTCATTATCAAGGGCATCCTTGATGTCGAAGATGCGCGCGAAGCGGTCAGCACGGGAGCCGATGCAATCGTCGTCTCAAACCACGGAGGCCGCCAGCTCGACGGCGCCCCATCGTCGATCTCAATACTGCCGCGCGTCGCCGATGCCGTAGGCGCCGAGACTGAAATTCTCTTCGACGGAGGCATACGCTCCGGGCAAGACGTATTCCGCGCGCTGGCGTTGGGAGCCCGCGCATGCTTGTTGGGCCGTGCGTACCTCTACGGCATCTGCGCTGCGGGCGAAGAGGGAGCAAGCAAGGCGATCGACATCATCAAAAACGAGCTCGATGTCACGATGGCGCTCGCGGGGGTCCGCAGGATTGGCGACATCGGCAGGACGTCGCTTGTTTCTTGACCCTGAGTGACAAGGCCTACTTTGCGCGCGGGAACATGAAGGCGCGCGTCTGTCGGGGCATTTGGATGCTCTCGTAAAAGCTTACGGAATCGGGAGCCGAAATCAGCAGGCACATCGTTTCCTGCCCCGCAGCCCGCCGCGTTTCAGCGATGAGCCGTTTGCCAATCCCCCGGCCCTGATAAGCTCTGTCGACGGCGAGATCCGAAAGATAGCAGCAATAGGCGTAGTCCGTGACCGAGCGCGCGACGCCGACGAGCGTATCGCCATCGTAGGCAACAATGATGAGGTTCGATCCGGCCAGCATTCGCGCGATGCGCTCGCGATCGGTGACGGGGCGCCGTTCCGCGAGACCCGAGCTGATGAGGACCGCAATAAAGCTTTCGGCGTTCAGCGCGTCGACTTTCCGATATTCGATGCCCATGGCCCCCTTTATCACGCAGGCTCACAAAAGGGCAGCTGCGCCCGAGCACGCGCGGGCCGACGCGGCGAACATCACGGGAGGAGGGCCCTGGCGATCAGGCCCGGATGACTTCAGCAAGCCAATTGGAAACGTGGTGCTGCCGACGTGCAGCGCAATCTATTTCAGCGCGGAGGAGCGCCAATTTGCCTAAATCACCGCACCCATATTGCCCAGTCGGCAAACGTATGGCAGCCTGACGTGTTATGCGGCACCGTTTTTACCAGCGCTGGTTCGTTTTTCTTGGCATGCTCGCCATGTTCAGCGCGCTGCTGTCGATGCCGTTGACCGCGACCTACGCCTTTGCGATGGCGGGAAAGGCCACGGCGACGAGCAACATGACGATGTCAATGCAGGGCGCCGAGATGCCCTGCCACAAGATGAAGAAGTCCTGCCCGGATTGCCCACAAAAGGTTTGCCCGGAAATGGGAAGCTGCCTGGTGAAGTGCTTCCAGCCGTTGCCAACCCCGGTATCCGAATCTCGCCTCCATCGCGACATCGTCGCTGATCGCGTGGCGCCTGCGATTTCCGCGGTGCCGGCGAGTTCGTTGATCCCACCACTCCTTCGACCTCCGAGCGTCTGACCTGCGCCCGACGGGCGTGAGCATTGCTGCGGCCAACGCCGCGGCTTGCGCGCGCGCGCCATGGTGGCCGTGCGCGGGTCAAGACAACAGGAGTTATCCAACATGCAACGTCACTCATTGCGCGCGGCCGCCATCGGCGTCGCGCTTCTCGTAGGCATGGCTGGTCCGGCGCTCGCCGACGCCAAGGATTACGAGTTTCAATTGCTCGACAAGGAGGTGAAGCAGGGCGCGGCTGTAATTTCAGTCAAGCTTGTGCACAAGCCTTCCGGGCGCGCTGTTCCCGACGCGGTGATCTTCGCCAAGCGCATCGACATGGGGCCTGAGGCCATGGAAGCGATGACGGCGCCATTGGAGGTGGCGCCGTCGCCCGAACCGGGCGTCTATCGCTTCAAGACCAATCTGACGATGGAAGGCCAGTGGGCCTTGTCGCTCGGCGCCAAGGTTCAGGGCGAGACGGGAACGGTTGACAACAAGCTTATCGTCAAGGCCGTCCAATGAACGCCTTGATCAGGGGAACGGTCACCGTCGCGGCCATCACGGCTGCGGCGGGAGCCGGGCTATGGGCGGGCCAGATTGGCTTGCTCAAGCTGCCGCTCTCTCATCCAACGGCGATGACGGAGACTGGCCACGTCGCGACCGGCGCTGTGATCTATTACCGCGATCCAGACGGCAAGCCGTTCTATTCGATAGCGCCTAAGACGTCCGACAACGGGGCGGCCTACATCGCCGTCCACGCTAGCGAGGATGTTTCGTTCGAGCCGAAATCTAAGGCTCCAGAAATGCGAGCGGCCAGCGCAAAGAAGATCAAATATTACCGCAACCCAATGGGCCTCCCGGACACATCTCCGGTGCCGAAGAAGGATTCCATGGGGATGGACTACATTCCTGTCTATGAGGGTGATGACAGCGAAGACGGCTCCATCAAGATCTCACCGGTTAAGATCCAGCAAACCGGTGTGGAGACCGTCGCAGTCACTCGACGGGTCATCACGCGAACGATCAAGGCCCCAGGCGTTGTTCAGCCTGACGAGCGGCGCGTCGTCGTGATCGCGCCGAAGTTCAACGGCTATGTCGTAAAGGTCGGCCCGGTAACCACCGGCACCCGCGTAAAGCGGGGAGATGTTCTGGCGACCGTGTTCGGGCAGGACGTCCTCGATCAGGCCGCGCGTTTGCTGGTCGAGCAGAATGCGCCTTCCGGCCTCAGGATGCCATCGGGCGCGTTCGTCGGTGCCACCCGCCGACTGCAAAACCTCGGCGTATCCGATGAGTTCATGGACGAAGTGAAGCGCGACCGTCGCGTACCGAACGCGCTCATCTATCGTTCGCCAATCGACGGCGAGGTAATGGAACGCAACTGGAGCGACGGCCAAGGCTTCAAGACCGGAGATGTCGGATTTCGTATCGCTGATCATTCCGTTGTGTGGATGACGGCGGAGATTGCCGAGGACGACATTGACTCCGTTAGGGTCGGTCAAGCAGCCAAGGTCATGACACGAGCACGCCCCGGCCGCGTATTCAATGGGCGCGTGACCGTCATCTATCCGTATCTGACGAAGGAGACGCGGACCGTTCCGGTCCGCATCGAGCTTGCCAATCCCGATTTAGCCCTGCTGCCCAACATGTACGCCGACGTGGAGATCGCCACTGGCAACACGATGGTGTTGACAGTGCCAACGAGCGCGGTGATCGACAGCGGCAACCGGCAGATCGTTCTCCTTGATCGGCGTAATGGCCATTACGCGCCGCGCGAAGTGAAACTCGGCCGGCGGGGCGACGGCTACGCGGAGGTAACGAGCGGCCTCGCCGAGGGCGACAAGGTTGTTTCCAATGGCAACTTCCTGATCGATGCCGAAAGCAATCTCCAGTCGGCCCTGAAGACCTTTGGTGCGCCCTCGATCACGGAGGCCAGCCAATGATCACCCGCTTGATCGCCTGGTCGGCGAAAAATCTGATGCTGGTATTGGTTGCTACCGCGTTCGCTGTGGTGCTCGGCATCTGGGCAATCAAGACGGTCCCGCTTGATGCTATTCCGGATCTCTCTGACACGCAGGTCATCGTCTATACCGAGTTCCCGGGTCAGGCGCCACAGGTGGTCGAAGACCAAGTCACCTATCCGCTTACCACAGCGATGCTGACCGTGCCGCACTCCAAGGTGGTGCGGGGATTCTCGTTTTTCGGCGTGTCGTTCGTCTATGTCATCTTCGAGGACGGAACCGACATCTATTGGGCGCGCTCCCGGGTCATTGAATACCTGAATACCGTTGCCAAACGACTGCCGTCGGGCGTTACCCCGACGCTCGGCCCTGATGCCAGCGGTGTTGGCTGGGTCTATCAGTACGCCTTGCAATCCAAGAACAAGTCGCTTGCCGATTTGCGCTCGATCCAGGACTGGGACGTTCGCTTTGGGTTGTCGAAGGCCGAAGGCGTGGCAGAGGTTGCAAGCGTCGGCGGCTTCGTCAAGCAATACAGCGTCGTCGTCGATCCCAACAGACTCCGCAGTTTCGATATTCCACTGGACAAGGTCCGCGATGCTATCCGCAACAGCAACGTCGATGTCGGTGGACGCACGCTGGAATTGGCCGAGCACGAGTTCATGGTGCGCGGGCGTGGTTACCTGAAAGGCGTCAAAGATCTCGAAAACATCGTTCTCAAATCCGATGGCGGCACGCCGGTTCTCCTGAAGGATGCTGCTCGTGTGGAAATCACCGGCGACGAGCGGCGCGGCATCGCGGAGCTCAACGGGGACGGCGAAGTGGCTAGCGGCATAGCCTTGCAGCGCTATGGCTCCAATGCGCTTACCGTCATCGACAACATCAAGAAACAGTTGAAAGAGATAGCTCCGTCGCTGCCCCCGGGTACTAAAATTGTGCCCGTCTACGACCGCTCCGAGCTTATTCATCGTGCCATTGCGACGCTCAGATCGACGCTCGTAGAAGAGAGCATCATCGTCGCTTTGGTCTGCATCATCTTTCTGTTGCATGTCAGGAGTGCGCTTGTCGCCATTCTGATGCTTCCCGTCGGTATTCTGATGGCCTTTATCGCCATGCGTGCACTCGGCATGGGCTCCAACATCATGAGTCTCGGCGGCATCGCCATCGCTATCGGCGCGATGATCGACGCAGCCATCGTCATGATCGAAAACGCGCACAAGCATCTGGAGCGCGCATCAAAGAATAAGTCGCGAATAGAAATCTTGATCAACGCAGCATCCGAGGTTGGGCCTGCGTTGTTCTTCTCGTTGCTGATCATCACGGTGTCCTTCTTGCCGATCTTTACACTGGAAGCACAGGAAGGGCGGATGTTCAGCCCGCTGGCATTCACCAAGACCTTTGCGATGGCCTCCGCGGCGCTGTTGTCTGTGACGCTGGTGCCGGCGCTGATGGTGATCTTCGTGCGAGGCCGGATCATTCCCGAGGCGAAGAATCCGATCAATCGCGCGCTCATTGCCATTTACCGCCCGGCCATCAGGGGTGTGCTCAAGGCGAAGACGCTGACCATTATCGTGGCGGCGGCCATCCTTGCCGTTTCCGTATGGCCGATGACAAAACTCGGTACAGAGTTCATGCCCAACCTGAACGAAGGCACGCTCCTTTATATGCCGACGACGCTGCCCGGTATCTCAATTACCAAGGCGGCAGAACTTCTGCAGACGCAGGACCGCATCATCAAATCGTTCCCTGAGGTGGCGTCGGTCTATGGCAAGGCGGGACGCGCGCAGACGGCCACCGATCCTGCGCCGACCGAGATGTTCGAAACCATCATCAACCTCAAACCCAAAGAGGAGTGGCGTCCGGGTCTCACCACCGAGGGCCTGATTGCGGAAATGGACAAGGCACTGCAATTTCCCGGCGTCTCCAACGCCTGGACGATGCCGATCAAGGCGCGCATCGACATGCTCTCCACCGGCATCCGCACGCCAGTTGGCATCAAAGTGATCGGTAGGGATCTGAACGAAATGGAGGGCGTCGCTCGCCAGATCGAAACCGTTCTCAAATCGGTACCCGGTACCTCCAGCGCCTATGCCGAACGCGTACAGGGGGGGTACTACCTTGAAATTATCCCGAACCGACTGCGCCTTGCCCGCTACGGCCTTACGGTCTCGGACGTGCAAGACGTGATAGCTATGGCTCTTGGCGCTGAGCCGATCACCACCACGATCGAGGGACGTGAGCGATACACGGTGGCGATCCGCTACCCGCGCGACTTCCGTTCCGATCCGCAATCCATCGCCCAGGGCGTGGTTGTTTCATTGCCCGGCGGGAAGGGCACGGTGCCGTTGGGCGAGGTTGCCGACATCAAGCTCACTCGGGGCCCTACCACCATCCGTACGGAGAACGCCAAGCTCGCGACCTACGTCTACGTCGACATCCGCGACCGCGATCTCGGCGGCTACATTGCCGACGCGAAGAAGGCGGTGCGGGCGCAGGTGAAAATGCCCCCCGGCATTTACCTCGTGTGGTCGGGGCAGTTCGAATATCTGGAACGTGCCGAAGCCCGTTTGACGATGGTCGTGCCACTCACGCTGATGATCATCTTCCTCCTGCTTTACCTCAATTTCCGGCGCCTCACCGAAACGCTCATCGTCATGCTGTCGCTGCCGTTCGCGCTTGTCGGCGGTATTTGGTTGATGTGGTGGCTCGGCTTCAACCTGTCGGTGGCGGTGGCGGTTGGCTTCATCGCATTGGCCGGCGTCGCCGCTGAAACCGGCGTCGTCATGCTGATCTATCTCGACAATGCCAAGCGTGAGGTTCAGGCAGCATGTCTGTTGGAGCGCAGACCATTCACGCGCGAGAACCTTTACCACGCCATCATGATCGGCGCGGTCGAGCGTGTGCGGCCCAAGATCATGACGGTGGTCGCCATCATGGCGGGTCTGCTGCCCATCATGTGGAGCACCGGTACCGGCTCGGAGGTGATGCAGCGTATTGCAGTCCCGATGATCGGCGGAATGATCTCGTCCACCTTGCTGACGCTGATCGTCATTCCTGCGATTTATGGCGCGACGATAGGATGGCGGCTTCCGCGCAAAGGCCAGACGCGCTCAGCTCTGCTGGAAAGGGTGCAAGGATAACGCGAACCGGTCATTCTAAAATAATCGGTCCAGCTCCGCGGCGTGCTGGCGCGCACCGATGAAGCGATTGGCTAGGGCGGCAGAAGTGTATCGATATAATGGTGGGCCCGCCAGGACTCGAACCTGGAACCAGACGGTTATGAGCCGTCAGCTCTAACCATTGAGCTACGGGCCCACGCGGCGCACTTCATAACAGAAGTTCTTCGCAACGACAGTACTATGCCGCGGTTTTTTGGAGGATGCAGCGCCGCAACCTCTGCGGTTGAGAGCGTTTTCCCTACGATCCGCTCTTTCCTTTCGTCCAATTTGCGCCGCGTCCGCGTTTTGGAAAACTTTCCTCGTAGGTTTTACCCGTGGCCAACAGGAAAGCCGCATCGCGCGCCTTCCGAAAATACTTCTGCACGCGCCGTCGCGCGGCCCAGGCGGGCCGCGTCGGATCGCGTATGCTGTCGTGCACGATCAGGGCGTCGGAGGGTGCGTCGTGCAATTCCATGCCCGCGTAACGCAGCGACATGGTGCCGACCGTGTAGTGGTCGGGACTATCTGCCATGCTCTGCATCAGCACGTACTCCGCCGATCCCGTCATTGGAGATTCGCACACTGCTTTCCACGCGCCGACGAACGCGGCGCTGCCCTCGGTAGGCCGGAGAAGCATGACGCGCGTACAGGGTTTCAGGGCGTGACGTGATCCGACGGCCGTTCTTTTCGTTCGCAACGCGACGTCGCCCGGCGAATTGAGAATGTCCTTGATGTCGCCGCGTACACGGCAATCGACGTCCATGAGAATCAGGATGTCGTTCGGGTAGTCTTTTCGCGCGGCGGCGAGAACGCTCGGTTTCTGACGCGTTTGCGTATACCAGCCGCCTTCGAGCTTAGGCCGCTCATAGAGGTGATGAGACAGCCTATGGTCGATGAGGTTCGCCGCAAAATTCGCCGCCGCTTGAGCATAGTCGGGCGTAAAAAAACCGATGACGATAAAAGGTGACTCGAAGTGTCGGACGATATCGGCGCGGTTGCTGTGGCTCTGACCAAATTCGGCCGTCATACGTGCCCCTCGATTGGACGTCCTCCCGTGACGATACCCAGTCCACGTATAAAATGATACGTGTCGGCCTTGTCGTCAGGAGTCCTGGTGGTTAGAAAATGGCCGCGCGATGACAGTGGTTTAAGTCTGCCGGGTTTTTTCGAACCCATAACACAATTTTTTACTCTGCCAGACGTTTTTTCGCCTTCGATCTTCCTTGAGGACATCATAGCCAAGGCGATGAAAATCATCGAGGAAATGCCATGTTCCGCAGCCGACGTCTGCTTTTGAATGCAACTCCATACGTACTCGCAACCCTCGCCGTTATCTTCGCACTGCAGATATCGCCGTCCTTCGCCGAGGAAAAGGTGATGGAACGGACGATCACGGTTTCCGCGACCGGCACCGCAACGGCTGAGCCGGACGAGGCGCGCATCACGTCCGGCGTCAGCACGGAAGCGCCGAGTGCACGCGAAGCACTAACCGGCGACAGCGAGGCCATGAACAAGGTCATAGCGGCGCTGAAGGCAAAAGGCATCGACGCCAAAGACATTCAAACAGCGTCCTTCAATGTCGAGCCCGTCATGGACTATTCGAAGGACGGCACGCCGCCGAAAGTCCGCGGCTATCGAGTCAGTAACCAGGTCGTCGTTGTCGTGCGGGATCTGGACAACCTCGGCGCGGTACTCGACGATCTGGTTTCGGCCGGAGCCAACCAGATTCAGGGCCTGTCGTTCGAAGTCTCGAAGGCAGAAACCTTGAAGGACGAAGCGCGCAAGGACGCAATCGCTAACGCGCTCCGCCGGGCCAAGCTACTCGCAGCGGCAGCGGGAGCCGAGGTCGGCCAGGTTCTCCAGATTTCCGAGGAAGCGACGCCGGATATGCCGGTCACATACGCGGGGCCGCGCTTCGCCAAGGCCCAAGCGGCCGTTCCGATCGAGCGCGGAACCAGCAAACTGGAAGCGCGCGTCACGACGACGTGGCAACTGAAATAGGCGCTAGTGGAGATCGACCGTCTCGACATCGACACGCCGCATCGGGGCGCCGGGCTGTAATGCCCAATCGCAATAATTGTGCATTTCTCCGGTTTCACGCACGCGCCTGAGGCGTTCGAGATCGATCGTCCCGGTGACCCACTCCGCGGCGTTGAGCGTTCCCTCGGCGAGAATGCCGGTATCTGAGACGCCCTGTTCGGATGGCACATAGATGCCCGCGGCGCCTGCGTTGAAATCGACTGCGGGGGACCACGGCGCATCGCCGACGGTCGGGCTTTGCACGGTCGCGATGCCGTTCTCGAGCGCCCGGGCGAGCGAACCCGTTCGCACGCGATGGTAGCCGGAAACGCGTTCCGTGCACGACGGAACTAGCACGACTTCAGCACCCGCTTCCGCCATGGCGCGGACGAGAAGCGGGAACTCGCTGTCGTAGCAGATCGCAATGCCGAAAATTCCGAGCTTCGTCTTGAACACGCGTACCGTATTACCCGCGGAGATGCCCCAGTCGCGCTCGAACGGCGTCATGACTAGCTTTTCCTGCACGCCGACGGCGCCTTCCGGCGTGACGAGTTGCGCCGCATTGACGTACTGGCCGTCGGCCGAACGTAGCGGACCCGAGCCAACGAGAATGTGGACCTTGTGCTTTTTCGCAAGCTCGGCGTGAAACTGCACGCGCTCCGGCGTCAGCTCCGCGACCTTCGCGAGTGTCTGCTTGAGATCCCCGTAAACCTCGGGGCCAAAGCACGCGGCTTGCTCGATTGCGGCGTATTCCGGATAGACGAGGAGGGCTGCGCCGGTCGCAGCGCCGTTCTTGGTCCAGACAGCAACCTTCTCCTCCCATTCGGCCAACGTCTTCGGCTGACCGATGGGATATTGCGCGCTCGCAACTTTCAGGGTCTTCGGTTGCTTGCTCAAAGGGGCTTCATCCAGAACTGCATATCGTGGCGCGTTTCCCGCGGCTGGTCGATGTCCTTCCAGTCGTAGGTGGCGACAATGCCATCGACCGGGGCATAGCCGCGCTTTTTCCAGAAAGGGTCAAGTGGGGCATAGTCGGCTGGTTTCAATGGGTGATCGTCGGCGCGGATGACGCGGCAGAATGTCGAATATTGGAAGCCGCCGAGCTTGTGCGCTTGCGCTTCGCGGCCATCGAAGAAGGCGTGCCCGAGCCCATATCCGCGATGGCTTTTCAAAAGCACGCTCTCGCCGCAGTAAAAAATTTTCGAGATATCATATCCCGCCTTGCGGAACGGCTCCCCGAATTCGTCCGCGTGCTCGATCATCGGGGCACCCGTCGAGGCGCCAACCATCTCCGAGCCGTCGTAAGCAGCAATGACGACCGCGCCCTTCGCCGCTGCAAATGTCTTCAGGTATTTTTCTTCGTATTCCAAGGTGCCGTCGTAGAGATACGGCCAGTCGCGAAACACGATGATGCGCAGCCGCGCGAGATCGGGAAGGATCTTGTAGATCTCCTCGCCCGTGATCGATTTGACGTCGAGTTTCTTTTTCTCGCCGGTTGCCGCCATCGACTGATTTTCCTCTCTAGCCCGCGACCTGCGCAATCCAGTCGGTCAGATTGTAATACGTCGTGACGCGCGCGATCTTTCCATCTCGCACCGCGAAAAACGTGCCTGCCGGTAAGACATATTTCTGCCCGGTGGCGTCGGGCAGGCCTTCCTCAGTGTTCTTGTAAACACCATGCACGTTGAATTCGGCAGCAGCACGGGTAGCGTCTTTCGAGACGAGAACGACGATGTCCTTCAGCTCTTCCTTGTAGTTGTGCGTCATGCGCGCATTGAAGGCGCGAAACTTCTCTTTGCCCTGCCGACGCTCACCCTGGTTGACGTCGTGGATGACGTCGTCCGTCAGAAAATCGAGCATCGCGTCAGTGTCGCCACGGTTGAAGGCCGCGTAATAATCGCGGATCAAGGCGGCCGTCGCAGCGCGGTCTTGCGATTCAGTGGTCGTGTCGGACATGGAAGTCTCCGGGCTAATGATTCATGCTTTGCCGGGGGTCTTAGCAGGTCGCGGCCGCCCCTTCCATGCGCATAAACGGTGCGGTAAACGCGACATTTCTGACCTTATATCTCGTAAATGGGGATCGAGAAATGGCGCGCCTCGCGGAACTCTTCGTCACTCAAATCTATCGCGAGGAACTGGCCCGCGGCGCGACTGCGAAATTAATCGAGGAACTGACGCAAGCCGCGCATGATGTGGCCGCCGAAGATCGGGCCGGTCAGGCTTGGTCGAAGGCGAACGACTATCCGGGATATACATCTTATGGTTCCCTTGGCGATCTGCCCGAGCGCCATCCCGCATTCGCCGATCTCGTCCGAGTGCTCGATCGCCATGTCGGACGGTTCGCGAAAACGCTGGAACTCGATTTGGCGGGGAAGCGATTCAGCGTCGATAGCCTTTGGATCAACGTTCTCGATCGCGGTGGCCATCACGGGGCCCATATCCATCCGCACTCGGTCATCAGCGGCACGCTTTATCTCGCCGTTCCGAAGGACGCGAGCGCCATCAAGTTCGAAGATCCGCGGTTGGCGATGATGATGGCGGCGCCGCTTCGCAAGCGCGACGCGCATGAAAAAAATCGAACGTTCGTTTCGATCGCGCCGAAAGCCGGAACCCTGCTTCTCTGGGAGAGCTGGCTACGGCACGAGGTTCCGGTCAATCATGCAAAATCCGAGCGTGTGTCAGTGAGCTTCAATTACGCTTGGGGCACGCAGGAGACGGATTAATCTCCGACGACATGCAGGACGACGCTGCGCGTGTGCGGTCGCCGCCGATGCTCGAACAGATAAATTCCCTGCCACGTTCCGAGCATCAGAACGCCGTTCGCAATCGGGATCGTCAACGTCGTTTGCGTCAGTGCCGTTTTGACGTGGGCGGGCATGTCGTCCGGGCCTTCGGCGCGGTGAATGAAGAGGGCATTGCCGTCCGGCACGAGGCGTTTGAAAAAGGCGAGGAGGTCGCGCTGCACGTCAGGATCGGCATTTTCCTGGATCAAAAGCGATGCTGATGTGTGCCGGCAGAAAACGTGCACCAAACCGGTTTCGACGCCGGATTCTACGACGATTTCTGCAGCATTTGCGGTAAATTCGGTAAGGCCGGGGCCGTTCGTTTCGACTGTCAGAATCTTTTGGAACTGGCGCATGCTGGAACCTTGGTTCGGAAGTTCCTATGTTATCGCCATGAGCAGAGCATTCGTCAAAGAGACCGAAGGCTTTGATGAGCTTCCGGAGAAGCTTGTTTCAGAGCACCGCAATCTCGTCACCCCGGAAGGCTTCGCCTTCATCGAGGGCAAGGTTAAACAGTTGCAGGATGAGTTGTCCGCCGCCCACGCGTCGGACGACCGCAACGCTATTGCGCGCGCCACTCAAAATCTGCGCTATTGGAACCAGCGGCTCGGCACGGCCGAGGTACAACTGCCCCCCGAGGATGTATCCGTGGTCTCGTTTGGGTCTCGCGTGACGCTCGAAAGAAATGACGGCCGGATTCAGAAATTCCGGATTGTCGGCGAGGACGAAGCCGATCCCGCGAAAGGTTCAATCTCGTATGTTTCGCCGTTGGCCCAGGCTATGATGGGCAAAGCCGTCGGCGACGTCGTCAAGGCGGGCGCCGGCGAAGCTGAAATCACGAAAATTGAATAGCGGGCTGTTGTCCCAAATCGGATAGGGCGCGGCCCGATTGCCAATTGCGCCAAGGCGTTGCCGGGTCTAAGCAGCGGCCAGTGTCGCAAACGCGCGGCCGTGATGGAGGTACCCAATGATCAAAGTCAGCGTGATGTATCCGAACGTTCCAGGCGCGCGGTTCGACCATGAGTATTATCGCGACAAACACATGCCGATGGTCGCGAGCAAAATGGGTGACAAGTGCAAATCCTACACGATCGATAGAGGCATCGGCGGTGGAGCGCCCGGGACGCCGGCGACCTATATCGTCATGTGCCACATCTTCTGCGACTCCGTCGATGCTTTCCAGGCAGGCTTCGGTCCGCACGCGAAAGAGATCTTCGCGGATATTCCGAACTACACGGACCTGGCGCCGGTTATTCAAATCAGCGAAGTCGTCGTTGGCTAAAGGCGGCTGCATTTGCGATAGATCGAAAAAAGGGCCGTTATTGCGGCCCTTTTTTTATGTTAGACGAACATCCCGCCTGAGACTTCGATCCTCTGCGCGTTGATCCAACCGTTGTCGTCGGCGAGGAGATTGGCAATCGCGCCGCCGATATCGTCCGGGAGCCCGGCGCGGCCGAGCGCCGTGACGGACGCAACGAAGTCGTTCAGCTGCTTGTTGTCCCGCACGCGACCACCGCCGAAGTCGGTCGCGATGGCCCCTGGCGCGACAGTATTGACGGCAATGCCGCGCGGACCGAGTTCCTTGGCAAGGTAGCGCGTCAGCACTTCGATCGCGCCCTTCATCGATGCATAAGCTGCAAAGCCGGGCATGCTGAATCGCGCCAGTCCACTCGAGAGATTTACGATCCGCCCGCCGTCGGCAATCACCGGTAACAGTGTCTGCGTCAGGAAGAACACGCCTTTGAAGTTGATGTTCATCAGGCGATCGAAGTCGGCTTCGCTCGTTTCGGCAAAGGAAGAATGGATACCGATGCCCGCATTATTGATGAGATAATCGAAGCTCTCGCGTGACCAGACGCTTTTCAGCGCCGTGCGCACCTCCCGCGCGAAGGCGGGGAAGGACGCAACATTGCCCGTGTCGAGTTGGAACATCACCGCCTTCCGCCCAAGCGCTTTGATCGCCGCGACGGTCTCGTCGGCCTCCGCCTTGTTGCTGTGATAGGTGCCGATGACGTCGACACCCTTTCTAGCGAGCGCGACGGCCGTGTTGCGGCCGAGCCCGCGGCTGGCGCCTGTGATCAGCGCGATTTTGCTGCTGTTGGACATCTTCGCCTCCTTGAATTGGGCCGGCCCCAGCCGGTCGTGGTGAGAATGGCTCTTTTCCTAAGACGAATAATCCGCCAATATCCGGCATCACTATCCGGATATTACAAATAATGGACCGCCTTGACCAAATGCGGCTGTTCGCGAGGGTCGCGGAGCGCCTGAGCTTCAGTCTTGCCGCGCAAGACCTCGGTGTCCCGCCATCGACCGCCACCGACGCCGTAAAGCAACTGGAGGCGCGGCTCGGCGTCCGGCTGCTCGAGCGCACCACCCGTCACGTTAGCCTGACGCCGGATGGAGAAGGCTACTACCGCCGCTGTCTCGCCATCCTGGATGACGTCGAAGACGCCGAGAGCGCATTCAGCGGCGCCAAACCAAAGGGCGTACTGCGCGTCGACGTTCAGGGACGGCTGGCGCGACGCTTCCTGCTGCCAAGCCTGCCTCGCTTCTTCGCAGAATATCCCGGTTTGAAGCTGCACATGAGCGAAGGGGATCGCTTCGTCGATCTTGTCCGTGAAGGCGTCGATTGCGTACTGCGCGTCGGCGAGCTTGCCGACAGCGATATGATTGCACGCCGGGTAGCTCTGCTGCCGGAAGTCACCTGCGCCGCGCCGAGTTATATTGATCGCTTCGGAATGCCGGAACGTTGGGATCGCCTGAGCGGCCATCGCATGATCGGATTTCATTCCTCAGCTACCGGCTCTGTCCTACCGCTTGAGTTCCAGGTCGGCGGCATTCTGAAAACCGTGACGCTGCCGAGCGTCATTTCGGTTAGTGCCGCCGAAAGCTATGGAGCAGCCGCAAAGCTCGGCCTTGGCATCATCCAGGTGCCGCGTTGGGGCGTGGAGGAGGCCTTCGCGGAGGGTAGCCTCGTGCCGCTGCTCGAAGAGACGCCGCCGTCACCGTCGCCGGTATCGCTCCTCTATCCGAGAAGCCGCCAGCTCTCGCCGCGCGTGCGCGTCTTCATCGATTGGGTGCGCAAAGAATTCAAATCGGATCATTCGAATTGACATCGGCCCGACGCGCGCGACTTGAAAACATCAAGTAATCTCAGACAGATTTCGCCTTACATTAAATTTTTCGACGTTCTTAGCGATGGAAATAATATAAATGGGTAGTCATTAACGTCCCGCGCCGTCCTGATGCAGTGTGCGCGGCACCCAAAAGTCTAGGGCTTTTCCATTTGCCGACCGATAAAGAACCCGATCCAGTGGTTGAGCAATCTCCCGATGCGCTGGAACCTGACATAACGATGCGCTCCCTCCAAGAACGCATTCGGCAACAGGAGATTCTTGCCGAGTTGGGTGTCGCCGCACTTCAAGGTCCGCCGCTCGAGGAGTTGCTAGCCGAAACAGCGCGCCTAACCGCCAAAGGGCTACGCGCCGAGTTTTGCAAGGTGTTGGAATACATCCCATTGGAGAATCGGCTGCTGGTCAGGGCTGGCGTCGGCTGGAAGCCCGGCATCGTTGGCCGCGCCAGCGTCGGCGCCGACCTCGAATCCCCAGCGGGCTTTGCATTGCGCACGGGAAAGCCGGTCATTTCCAACCATCTCGAAAACGAGGAACGGTTTCGCACGCCCGAGATTCTGGAAGTCCACGGCGTTCGCCGCGCGATGAACGTTATCCTGCAGGGCGACGGCAGACCTTTCGGCGTACTCGAGGTCGATAGCCGCTCCGACGATCAATTCGTCGAGGGAGATCTCGCGTTTTTGCAGGGCGCCGCGAACATTCTCGGCATGGCCATTGAGCGCGAGCGGTATGAGCGTCACCTCAAAGAAGCCCTGGACCGCCATGAGGTTCTGCTCAAGGAAATCAATCATCGTGTCAAAAACAGCCTGACCATCGTTGCGACGATGCTCCGGCTACAGGCGATGAAAATCAACGATCCAAGGCTGACGGAGCAGCTGGAAGAAGCTTCACAACGCGTTCATGCTGTGGCTCGCGCCCACGAGCGGCTTTATCACAGCGACGATATCGATGCGCTGGACCTCGGCGTTTACGTCGAACTGGTTTGCAAGGACCTCAGTGCCAATCTCAGCGAATGCGATATCCAGGTCGAGACGGAAAACGGGTTAGTTCTCTCGACGGATCGTGCGATTTCGGCGGCGCTTATCATTTCCGAATTGGTCATGAACGCCGCGAAGTACGCATATGGAGACGCGTCCGGCGGCCGCATCTGGGTGCGCATCGCGCGCGCAGGAAACGATAAAGCCGAGCTGTCTGTCAGAGATGAGGGTGCAGGGCTTCCGGATGGCTTCGATCCGCTGTCGTCGAAAAGCTTGGGCATGACGATTATTGCCGCTTTCACCCAGCAGCTCGATGGCGAGCTGGAAATCAAGGCTCGAAGCCCAGGGACCGAGTTCGTGGTGATCCTGCCGCTTGAAGAAAGAGACTCTGGCAGCCAGTGATAGTGCTTGCTGCCGTGGTGCAGAGTCCTGGACAATGAAAAGGGCCGCTTTCGCGGCCCTTCCTGATTCAGTTATCCAGGAAGCTTCTGAGCTTCCGTGACCGGCTCGGGTGCTTCAGCTTGCGAAGCGCCTTGGCTTCGATCTGGCGAATACGTTCGCGTGTGACCGAGAACTGCTGGCCGACTTCTTCGAGCGTATGATCGGTGTTCATGCCGATGCCGAAGCGCATGCGCAGCACGCGCTCTTCGCGCGGCGTCAGCGAGGCGAGCACGCGCGTCGTCGTATCGCGCAAGTTCGACTGGATCGCAGCTTCGATCGGCAGCACCGCGTTGCGGTCTTCGATGAAGTCACCGAGATGCGAATCTTCCTCGTCGCCGATCGGCGTTTCGAGCGAGATCGGCTCCTTCGCGATCTTCAGAACCTTGCGCACCTTTTCTAGCGGCATCGCAAGCTTTTCCGCCAGTTCTTCCGGCGTCGGCTCGCGGCCGATCTCATGCAGCATCTGGCGCGACGTACGCACGATCTTGTTGATCGTCTCGATCATGTGCACGGGAATTCGGATCGTCCGGGCCTGGTCTGCGATCGAGCGTGTGATCGCCTGCCGGATCCACCATGTCGCATAGGTCGAGAACTTGTAGCCGCGGCGATACTCGAACTTATCGACGGCTTTCATCAGGCCGATGTTGCCTTCCTGGATGAGGTCGAGGAACTGCAGGCCGCGGTTCGTATATTTCTTGGCGATCGAAATGACGAGACGAAGGTTGGCTTCGACCATCTCTTTTTTCGCCTGCCGAGCTTCGCGCTCGCCCTTCTGCACGGCTTTGACGATACGGCGATATTCCGGAATTTCGAGGCCGGTTTCGGTCGCGAGCTGATGGATTTCGGCGCGGATCTGCTCGACCTGGGTTCGTTCGTTCTTGACGAAGTTACTCCACTTCTTGCCATTTTCGGCGACGCGGTCGAGCCATGTCTGATCGAGCTCGTTGCCGTAGTATTCGTCGATGAAGTGCTGGCGCGGCACGCCGTAGCTGTCCGCGAGGCGCATTAAGCGACCTTCAAGACCGATCAGCCGCTTGTTGATCGCATAAAGTTGCTCGACGAGGCTTTCGATACGGTTGTTGTTCAGCGACAGCGATTTCACATCGACGATGATCTCGTCGCGAATCTTTTCGTACGCCTTCTGCTGCTGGCGTGAACCCTGATCGCCGACGAGCTGTTGCTCAAGCTTCTTGTCCTGCTGCTTGCGAAGCTTTTTGTAGGTCGCGGCAATCTGGTCGAACGTCTCGAGGACTTTCGGCTTCAGCTCTGCTTCCATCGCGGCGAGCGACATCGCGTTTTCGAATTCGTCCTCATCGTCGCCTTCGCCTTCCGGCGCGCCTGACGGGCGGTTGTCGGCCGGTGTCTCAGGCGCGTCCTCGGCTCCTGTCTCAGGAACCTCTTTGGCCTCCGGGCCTTCGTACGTCGCTTCGAGATCGATGATGTCGCGGAGCAGAATCTTGCCTTCGTTGAGTTCGTCGCGCCAGATGATGATGGCTTGGAACGTCAGTGGGCTTTCACAAAGCCCGGCGATCATCGCCTCGCGGCCTGCCTCGATGCGCTTCGCAATGGCGATTTCGCCTTCGCGCGACAGGAGCTCGACAGAACCCATCTCGCGAAGATACATGCGCACAGGGTCGTCGGTGCGCTCTGCTGGCTCAGATTTCGTCTCGTTTTTGACGAGCGCATTATTCTGCGCGACCAGCGCCCGGCCTTCTTCTTCCTCGGAGGCTTCTTCGCTTCCTTCCGCGCTCTCGTCACTGTCTTCGTTCTCGACAACCGTGATCCCCATGTCGGAGAGCGTCGCATACAGATCTTCGATCTGGTCGGACGAAACCTCCTCCGACGGCAGCACCGAATTCAACTGATCGAGGGTGACGTACCCCTTCGCCTTTGCCGATTTCAGCAGACGCTTGACGGCCTGATCGGAAAGATCGAGCAGGGGACTGTCGCGTTCCGGAGTCTCGGCGGCGGGTTGCTCTTTCTCTTCGGTCTTCTGGGCTGCCTGCTGGGCGCGTGCCATCCTGGTATCCTTGTGCATCGGCCATTCCTGTCGGAACTGACCTCAACCAACATTTTCAGTCCCTGGATAACTGCCGCACAGCGATGTCCAGGATCGATATATTTTGCGCGCCTAACTGGCACGCTTCTCAATTCGGGCGTCGCCCGCGGGCTGATCGATCTCGGTGTCCATCTGGTCCATTGACGCCTCTCGGGCGATCTGGCGTTTGATGTCGAGAAGGTGAGTCCAGGCCTCTTCCGTGCAATCCCGATACCAAGCTTCTTCCGCCGCTCTCAGCGTGCGCTCCAAAGCGTCCTGCCGCAGATGCAAAGCAAGGATATGGTCCCAGGCGGCTTCGACATCGGTGGCAGAAGCATCTGGTTCGGCAAAACGGTCGCTGATGTGCGTAATCGTTCGCGCGACGAGGTCCACCACCTTTGCAACCCCCGATTTGCTCAATTGGGTGGCTAGAGTTGCGGTGTCAAGAGAATTTTGTCTCGCATGCACCGCTAAAATTTCGTCGCGCAGCGCAGAAAGGGGCTGCGATCCGAATTCGAGGGCTGCAATGGCTTCCGAATGCTCGTCGATCAACCAAGGGTGGTTCATTAGAGTTTTCAGCATTAGCGCCTCTCGAGGCGGTATACTCTGGAGGTGGCCTGCGAGTTCAGGGCTGGCGTTAACCAATTCAGGATATGGGTTCTTTTTCGTGAAGCGACGCTCAGGACCATCAAGGCGCAAGCGGTCGCGGGTCTTCCAGCTCTGTCCCATTGTGGAGCGGGCGTACGACCCCTGAAGGAAACTCGCGGCAGGGGCGCCATCCCTTCCGGATGCCGCTCGACGCGAATTTGCGCTCCTTCCTAGCTGATACAACCGGTCGCGGAGTTCGCGCTGGTAATGGCTACGCACGGTTGCGTCTTGAATTAACGCCGCCAAGGCAAATAGCCGGGCTTCAAGAGCCGCGCGCTGCTCGGGTGTAGCGATCGGGCTTGCCCTTAGCTCGCGGTCCCAAAGGACCTCAACCAGCGGGCGCGTCTTTGCGAGAACCTCCGACATCGCCGGAACGCCTTGCTGACGGATCAGGTCGTCCGGGTCGATGCCCTCGGGCAGAAAGGCGAATGCGATGCTCAAGCCGGGTTTCAGCCATGGCAGGGCGACCTCGACGGCGCGATCGGCGGCTTTGCGGCCGGCGCTATCGCCGTCGAAACACAGGATAGGCTCCTCGGCAAATCGCCAGAGGAGTTTGAGCTGATCTTCGGTGAGCGCCGTTCCAAGCGGCGCTACGGTTTCGCCGAAACCGGCTTCGGCGAGCGCCACAACGTCCATGTAGCCTTCGACGACGATGACGCGGCCTTTATCGTGTGCGCTGGATCGCGCGCGTGCGGCATTGAAAAGCGTGTGCCCTTTATGAAAAAGCGGCGTTTCTGGGGAGTTCAGGTATTTGGCGGGAACGTCTTTATCAAGCGCGCGTCCGCCGAATGCGATGACGCGGCCCTTGAGGTCGAGGATCGGAAACATGACCCGGTTGCGAAATCGGTCGTAAGGCTCCGGAATGTCCTCACCTCCGATGAGCATACCGGAGGCCACCATGTCGTTCAGCGAAAAGCCCTTCGCTTTGAGATGCGCGGAGAGCGCTGTCCGCGAGTTCGGCGCGAAGCCGAGACGGAACGACTGGCTCGTCTCGCGGGCCAAGCCGCGCTTGTCGAGATAGTGCCGCGCTTCGGCGCCCGAGCTGGAGCGTAGGCTTTCTTCGAAGAACGCGGCCGAAGCTTCAAGCAGACGGTATAGCCGATCGCGCTGGTCTTCTTCCGTGGCGTTCCGCTCGGGCTGCTTGGGCATCGGAACACCGGCTTCCGCCGCCAGCCTTTCGACGGCTTCGGGAAATTCCAGGCCCTCGGTCTTCATTACGAACGTGAAGATGTCGCCGTGCTCTCCCGAGGCGAAGCAATGATAGAAGCCTTTGAGATCATTGACGGTGAACGATGGAGTCTTTTCCGTCTTGAACGGCGACAGCCCCTTGTACTCGCGCCCCGCTTTTTTGAGCGCGACCTTGCGCCCGACGACCTGGCTGACCGGAAGCCGGGCCCGGATCTCATCCAGGAAATTCGGATTGAAGCGCATGCGCTCGGACGGCCTCGATGAATTAGAATCGATGTAGCAGGCGACTCAATAAGTGATTCGCCTGAGCACATTGTACGCCTTGAGCGTTTCAGCCGGAGCCGTACCCGCTTTCCACAGCTTGCAGTTCTTCGGGCCGATTGCGTGATAGTCAGCCAAGCGCGGCTTTGACGGCAGCGCTGGCTTTCTGGAAATCCATCTTCCCCGCGTACTTGCCTTTCAACACGCTCATGACCTTACCCATGTCTTTCGGAGAGGCCGCTCCTGCTTCCTTAATGGCGTCGGCAACGGCGGCGCCGATCTCGCTTTCATCCATCTGTTTCGGCAGGTAGGCCTCAATAACGGCAATTTCGGCCTGTTCCGTGGCGGCGAGATCGGGGCGGCCGCCGCTGGTATATTGCTCTATGGAATCGCGGCGCTGCTTGACCATCTTGGTCATGACGGCGACGATGCCAGCCTCGTCGAGCGGCTTCTTCGCCTCGATCTCGGCGGACTGGATCGCGGCGTTGATGAGACGCAGCGTCGCGACGCGCTGTTTTTCGCCGGCTTTCATCGCCATCTTCAGGTCGTCGCTGATCTTCGCGCGCATGCTTGTCTCCTTGAAATCGGAGCCAGTGGTTTAGGAGCGTGCCGGGCCGAGAGCAACCCACGGGGCCCGGAAGCCGCGCCCAGAGGCGCAATTGACGGCGGAAAGGCGTTCCCATAGGTTCCGGCGCAGTTCCAAGCCCTGACCGGCTTAGCGCCCCAACATCCGGATTTTCGATGACTGCACCTGAACCCTGGACAGACGTGCCCCTGACCGCGCGCCTCGTGCTTGATGACGGCACGGTGATCGCTGGCCGCGGTCTTGGCGCAACAGGGAGCGCCGCGGGCGAGGTCTGTTTCAACACGGCGATTACCGGTTATCAGGAAATTCTGACCGACCCGAGCTACGCCGGCCAAATCATCACCTTTACGTTTCCCCACATCGGTAACGTCGGGGCAAATAACGAAGATACCGAAACCTCGAACCTCGCCTCGCGCTCTGGCGTCCGTGGCTGTGTGCTTCGCGCTGACATAACCGAGCCGTCGAATTATCGCGCCGCCGAAAATCTCAATGCCTGGCTCAAGACGCGTGGCATCATCGCCATCTGCGGTGTCGATACGCGGGCGCTGACTGCGCGCATTCGCGAGAAGGGCATGCCGAACGCCGTGATCGCGCACGAGCCCTCAGGCCAGTTCGATATCGAGAAGCTCAAGGCCGAGGCGAAGGCTTGGCCCGGATTGCTCGGGCTCGATCTCGTCCCCGACGTGACGAGCGGACAGAGCTACTCTTGGGACGAGCAGCGCTGGGTGTGGAACCAGGGCTTTGCACGCAACGAAAATCCCGAGTTTCATGTCGTTGCGATCGACTACGGCCTGAAGCGCAATATTCTCCGCTGCCTGGCTGCCGCAGGGTGCAAGGTGACGGTTGTCCCGGCGACGGAAAAAGCCGAGGACGTGCTGGGGCGCAATCCCGACGGCGTCTTTCTCTCCAACGGCCCCGGCGATCCGGCCGCCACCGGCAAATATGCCGTTCCTGAAATCAAAAAGCTCGTCGATAGCGGCAAGCCCGTGTTCGGCATCTGCCTCGGTCATCAGATGCTGGGGCTGGCCCTTGGCGGTACGACCAAGAAAATGCACCAGGGGCACCACGGCGCCAACCATCCGGTGAAGGACTTCACGACGAACAAGGTCGAGATCGTCTCGATGAACCACGGCTTCGCCGTCGATCGCGACAGTCTGCCGGAAGGCGTCGTCGAAACGCACGTCTCGCTTTTCGACGGATCGAATTGCGGATTGAGCGTCGAAGGCAAACCCGTCTTTTCGGTCCAGCACCACCCTGAGGCGTCTCCCGGCCCGCAGGACAGCCATTATCTCTTCACGCGATTCGTCAACATGATGCGCGAGCAAAAGGGCCGGCCGACGCAACGCGAGCGTTGAGCCTGAGGCGCCGGCTCCAAACGTCGTCCGCAGGCGAATAAACCTTGCCGAACATTTAGATCGCCCCTGCGACAAATCTCGCTATAACGCTGGGAAAAAAGTGCCCGGAGGAATTCATGCGCACGGTTTGTTTGGCTCTCCTGCTGCTTGCGGCAGCCGGGCCGGCTTTTGCTGAGGATTGCACGAAAGACCTTCTGACAGCCTTCCAGAAGCAGCGCACCTCCAAGGCGTTTCGCGTGGAGTTCAGCCAGCAAACGCCCGAGGGCGAGGTGCACATGAAGGTCGACTACATGCCGCCCGACCGGATGCTGCAGACCGTGACGTCACCGTCCATGCCGGGCGAACAGCAGACGATGCTCGTCGGCAATCGCGCGTTCGCGGGCTCGAACGGGGCATTTGAGGAACTGCTTCCCCAGTTCACGCAGTCCATCATCGCGGAGTTCAACAACGCGGTTGGGGTCCCGAAAAAACTCGGCACCTTTGAATGCGTCGGAAAATCGAAATTCGATGGCCACGAGGTTGTGGGCTACAGGACGGCCGAAAAGGTTCCGGCCGGAGCCGATATGTCGAAGATCATGGCCCGCACGATATATGTCGATCCGGCCACGGGCTTGCCTACATACAACGTCATAGCCGCGTTGAGCGGCAATGCCGATCCGGCGTTGAAGATTAAGTATTCATATCCGACCGACGTCGAGATCGTTGCGCCGACGAATGCACCCGTGCAAAAGACCCACTAGCAATTTATCGGCCCCTAAGTGGCCTATCGTTCAGGATATTCCTCATGCGCCGGATTGCGCTCATCGCCGCTTCTCTTTTTGTCCTCGCGCCGGCTGCTTACGCGCAACAGCCGCTCGAAGCTGCCGCCGATGCCAAGCCGAACGCCAATCCTTGCGCCAATGAAGTCGCGGCTTCGCTTGAAAAGCTGCGCAATGCGTCGTGGTTCAGGATGACGAGTGACATGTTCACCGAAAACGGCCCGACGACGATGGAGGTCGACTATGTGCTTCCAGATCGCATGCATCAGAAAGTAACGAATAAGCTCACCAAGAAGACCTCGGAAGTGATCCTGATCGGCAACGAAGCCTGGTCAAGAGAGGGCGAGGGGAGTTGGATTCCGCTGAAGGCTAATATTGCGGCAGAACTGCAAACCCAGATGCAAAATTCGGTGGTTCAGCAGCAGAAGGATGTGGGTCCCTACGCGTGTAAGGGGCGGACCAAATTCGACGGCCACGACGTGATGTCGTACAGGCTCGACAGCGAACTTGGTAAAGGCGAAACGGTCAAAAGCCAGACGTATCGCATGTTCTACGTCGACGCCATGACCGGGCTTCCGGTAGGCAATGTGCTCCTGGTCCCGCGCCACGACGAAAAGCCGATCTTCAAGACGACGTATGCATTTCCGCTCGATATCCAGATCGCGCCGCCGAAGAACATCGCCTCTCCTGCGTCCTCCGCGCCTCCGGCCGTGGCGCCTGCACCAGCGCAGACTCCGGGTGCGACACCGGGTACCGGAAAATAGACGGGTTCAGCCATCCGCGCTGCGGCGGGCCGATATGGCTGGATAAAAGGCACTTGGAGAGACTTCCTACCAGGCGCTTTTAACGGCTTCGATGGCTGCCATGTGCTGCGCGATGGTGACCGTTCTTCGCCTTGGCGCTAAAAGCGCCGTCGGAGACAATCCTAATGACTGCGATCGATTCTGCCGCCGTCACCCGTCCGGCGGCCGCCAAAGTAACGTTCTCAATCCTTCTGGCGGTGAGCTTCTGCCACCTGCTCAACGATGTCATGCAGTCGTTGCTTCCGGCGATCTATCCGATGCTGAAGCAGAACTATGGTCTCGCGTTCTGGCAGGTCGGTCTGTTGACGACGGCTTTTCAGGGAACGGCGTCGCTGCTGCAGCCCGTCATCGGATTCTATACCGATCGTCGGCCTGTGACGCACTCCACGAGTGCCGGCATGGCCTCGACACTCGTCGGATTGGTCCTGCTGGCATATGCCCATACCTATGCCGTGCTGCTGATTGGCGCCATGTTGGTCGGCGTCGGCTCGGCGGTCTTTCATCCCGAATCGTCTCGCATCGCGCGCATGGCGTCCGGTGGCCGCCACGGGCTGGCGCAGTCGTTGTTTCAGGTCGGCGGCAACTTCGGAACGTCACTGGGACCATTGCTCGCGGCGTTCATTGTCCTGCCGCAGGGACAGAAGAGCATTGCCTGGTTCGCTGTTGTGGCGCTGCTCGGCATCGCGATCCTGTGGCGGGTGAGCGAGTGGGGGACGCGCGCCCGCGCCCGGCCGAACGCCAGCGCAGAGGCTTTGCAACTGCCTTTTTCGCGCGCCCGCACGAATTGGGCCCTCGCGACGTTGGCGATACTCGTCTTCTCGAAGTACATCTACATGTCAAGCCTGACGAGCTACTACACCTTCTATACGATCCATAAGTTCGGGGTTTCAGTTCAGCAATCGCAGCTTCTGCTGTTCATATTCCTGGGCTCGGTTGCGGCTGGTACGGTTTTGGGCGGCCCGATCGGCGATCGCTTCGGCCCTAAGACCGTAATCTGGTTCTCGATCCTCGGCGTTCTGCCCTTCACCCTGGCGTTGCCTTATGCCAACCTGCATTGGACGATCGTTTTATCGGTGGCGATCGGCCTTGTCCTGTCATCGGCATTTCCCGCAATCATAGTGTTCGCCCAGGAGCTGGTTCCTGGCCGCGTCGGTATGATCGCAGGGATTTTCTTCGGTTTCGCCTTCGGTATGGCCGGGATCGCAGCGGCGGTGCTGGGCATCGTGGCCGACGCAAAGGGCATCGACTACGTTTATGACGTTTGCTCGTATTTGCCGCTTATCGGCCTGTTGACGGTGTTCCTGCCGTCGATGAACCGTGCCAAATCCGTGGCTGCGTGACGGCTTGCGCGACGGCCGTTACGGACTGGAAACCCTATGCCGCATATTTTGAGGGTTCCCCCTCAGTGCGGCTTTCCCTATAAGCCCCGCTTAGCCTGAGATCTGAAACCTCATCACCGAGCCGGCAGCGCGTCATCCGCTCCCGTTTCGCCCAAACGCTTGCGCGGCATGCCCAAACGCACAGACATCAAATCAATCCTCATCATTGGCGCTGGACCGATCGTCATCGGCCAGGCCTGCGAGTTCGACTATTCCGGGACGCAGGCCTGCAAGGCGCTGCGCGAGGACGGCTACCGCATCATTCTCGTCAATTCCAATCCGGCGACAATCATGACCGACCCGGACCTGGCGGATGCGACCTACGTCGAACCGATCACGCCAGAAGTCGTGACGAAGATCATCGCCAAGGAACGGCCCGACGCCATTCTGCCGACGATGGGCGGACAGACGGCGCTCAACACCGCGCTCGCGCTGCATCAGCAGGGCGTTTTGCAGCGTTACGGCGTCGAGCTTATCGGCGCCAAGGCCGAGTCGATCGACAAGGCCGAAGATCGTCAGCTCTTCCGCGAGGCAATGCGGGCAATCGGCCTCGAGACGCCACGCTCGAAGCTCGCGCACAATCGCGAGGAAGCCACGGCAGCTTTAGAGCACGTCGGCCTCCCGGCCATCATTCGCCCGTCGTTCACACTCGGCGGGACGGGCGGCGGCATCGCCTACAATCGCGAAGAATTTTTCGAAATTACCGAGCGCGGTCTCGACGCATCTCCGACAAATCAGATCCTGGTCGAAGAAAGCGTTCTCGGCTGGAAGGAATTCGAGATGGAGGTCGTCCGCGACAAGGCGGACAACTGCATCATCATATGCTCGATCGAGAACATCGATCCGATGGGCGTGCATACCGGTGACTCGATCACCGTTGCTCCCGCACTGACGCTGACCGATAAAGAATATCAGATCATGCGCGACGCCTCGATCGCAGTTTTGCGTGAGATCGGCGTCGAAACCGGCGGTTCGAACGTGCAGTTCGCGGTTAATCCGGCTGACGGCCGGCTGGTCGTCATCGAGATGAACCCGCGCGTTTCGCGCTCGTCCGCGTTGGCGTCGAAGGCAACGGGATTTCCGATCGCCAAGGTCGCGGCCAAGCTCGCCGTCGGCTACACCCTCGACGAGATTCAGAACGACATCACCGGTGGCGCGACGCCTGCATCCTTCGAGCCGACGATCGACTACGTCGTGACGAAGATCCCGCGCTTCGCGTTCGAAAAGTTTCCTGGCGCCGACACGTCTCTAACAACGTCGATGAAATCGGTCGGCGAGGCAATGGCGATTGGCCGGACGTTCCAGGAGAGCATGCAGAAGGCGCTGCGCTCGATGGAAACCGGGCTCACCGGCTTCGACGACGTTCAGCTCGAAGGCCTCGGCCAGGGCGACGACAAGAACGTCGTGCGCGCCGCCGTGTCGCGTCCGACCTTCGATCGTATTTTGAAGGTCGCGCAGGCATTCCGTGTCGGCTTCTCGCTCGATGAAATTCATCAGTACTGCAAAATCGATCCTTGGTTCCTCTCCGAGATCAAGGCGATCGTCGATACGGAAGCACGTGTCATCGCGCATGGGCTTCCCAAGTCAGCGACCCAGTTTCGCGCTCTCAAGGCGCAGGGTTTTTCCGACGCGCGTTTGGCGAAGCTCGCGAAAACAACCGAGGCCGACGTTCGCGCGGCGCGCAAGGAACTTGGCGTCGCGCCGGTTTTCAAGCGCATCGATACGTGTGCGGCGGAGTTCGCCTCCCCGACCGCTTACATGTATTCGACTTATGAGGCTGGGCTCAGCGGCGATCCCGTCTGCGAAGCCAAACCCACTGCAAAAGACAAGATTGTCATTCTAGGCGGCGGTCCGAACCGCATCGGCCAGGGCATCGAGTTCGACTACTGCTGTTGCCATGCCTGCTTCGCGCTGACGAAGGCCGGCTACGAGACCATCATGGTCAACTGCAATCCGGAAACGGTCTCGACCGACTATGATACCTCTGACCGGTTGTTTTTCGAGCCATTGACGGCTGAAGACGTCCTCGAAATCATTGGCGTCGAAAGCGGCAACGGCACGCTCAAAGGTGTCATCGTGCAATTCGGCGGACAAACCCCGCTGAAACTTGCGAGCGCGCTGGAAGAAGCGGGCGTCCCGATCCTCGGCACCTCGCCTGATGCCATCGATCTCGCGGAGGATCGCGATCGCTTCAAGGCTCTCGTCGAAAAGCTGAAGCTGAAGCAACCGAAGAGCGGTATCGCCAAGACGCCCGGCGAAGCGCGCGCCGTCGCCGAAACGATCGGATATCCCGTCGTCATCCGCCCGTCTTACGTGCTCGGCGGCCGGGCGATGGAAATCGTCCACGACGGGGCCGAGGTCGACCGCTATGTGGCGCGCCTTTCGGCAACGCTCGATAGGCCGTCGGAACTCGTCGTATCGGAAAAACGGCCGCTCCTGATCGACAGCTATCTGACAGATGCCGTCGAGGTCGACGTCGATTGCCTTTCCGACGGCAAGGATACCTTCGTCGCTGGCATCATGGAGCATATCGAGGAAGCCGGCATCCACTCCGGCGACAGCGCGTGTTCGTTGCCTCCGCATTCGCTATCGCGCGCAACCATTACCGAGCTCGAGCGCCAGACGCGCGAGCTTGCTCTTGCGTTGGGCGTCGTCGGATTGATGAACGTGCAGTTCGCGATCAAGGACGGAGAGGTCTTCATCCTCGAAGTAAACCCGCGCGCCTCTCGAACCGTGCCATTCGTGGCGAAGGTGATCGGCTTGCCGATCGCGTCGATCGCGGCGCAGATCATGGCGGGCAAGCCGCTCGCCTCATTCAAACTCAATAAGCCTGTTTATAATCACATCGCGGTCAAGGAAGCCGTTTTCCCGTTCGCGCGTTTCGTCGGCGTCGATCCAATTCTCGGGCCGGAAATGCGATCGACAGGCGAAGTCATGGGCATCGACCACGATTTTGCCATGGCGTTCGGCAAAAGCCAGCTGGGAGCCGGTCAGAAACTGCCGTCGGACGGCACCGTGTTCGTGTCGGTTAAGGAAAGCGACAAGGCGCGGATCGTCGGTCCAGTGAAGGAATTGCAGGCCATGGGTTTCAAAGTTGTCGCGACGCGAGGCACGAAGCGTTTTCTCGAGGCCAACGGCATTCCATGCGAGGGCATCAACAAGGTGCTTGAGGGTCGTCCGCACATTGTCGACGCAATGAAGAATGGCGATATCCAACTTGTTTTTAATACAACCGAGGGTTCGAAAGCCCTGAGCGATAGTAAGGACATCCGGCGCACGGCCTTGCTTCACCACATACCGTACTATACAACATTGGCGGGAGCGGTAGCGGTTACACGGGCCATAAGGGCGTTCAATTCCGACACGCTTCAAGTGGCCCCGCTGCAGGCTTTTGCGCATCGTTGAGCAGTTCGCAATACAGGTGATCTGAACGCTTTCGATAGCGCGGCCAGCAACGCTACTTTTCCTACTCACCAATCCAAGACTAATTGGACGGAGCCGGTCGCTCCGCAAACACAGACCGTTCGAAGACGTGGAGATGATGATGGAACGGGTTCCAATGACTCTCGAGGGTTACAAGAACCTCGAAGAAGAACTGCAGCGTTTGAAGGCCGTCGAACGCCCGCGCATCATCGCGGCAATTTCCGAGGCGCGCGCCCACGGCGACCTTTCGGAAAACGCCGAGTACCACGCAGCTAAGGAACAGCAGGGCCTCAACGAGGCGCGCGTCGCCGAGATCGAGGACAAGATCAATCGCGCCGAGGTCATCGATACCTCGAAGCTTTCCGGCGACACGATCAAGTTCGGCGCCACCGTGACGTTGCAGGACGAAGACTCGGACGACAAGGTGACCTACACCATCGTCGGCGATACCGAGGCCGATCTGCGCAACGGCAAGATCTCGATCTCTTCGCCGATTGCGCGCGCGCTCATTGGCAAGTCGAAGGGCGAAAGCGTCGACGTAACGACGCCCAAGGGCACGCGGACCCTTGAAGTGTTGAAGGTCACCTGGAAATAGCACGCACGCATACGATGTCGGGCGGCTACTCGTTGCCGCCCTCGATAAAGGCGTGGGCCGCTTCGCATTCGGTTTTGGACGGGACGAGATCGAACGACCGATCTTCTCCCGTCTTGCCTGAGAGTTCGACCGTATCGGCGGTGCCTTCGAGTGAGATCCCCGTCTCGCCGGTATCGAGTCGAAGGCCGCCATTGGACAGCGGCGTCAATCGGAACAGACCTCCGTCGGCTTTGAGAAAGCATTCGAATGCTGCCTCAGTCGTCCGGCAGATTGCGGCCTGACCGTACCACTCCGGGCTCGACGTCACCGTGAGGGCGAATTCGAGTTCGAAGCGGTCTGCGGAATTGGGCGATCCGTCGAAATTCCTTTTCGCCAGGCTGACCTCAATGCTGTGGACGCGCTGGCCCTGATGTTTCGCAAGATGTGCCTCGTCGTATGTTCGCGCGAAGCAGGGACGGCCGGCGAGCACGTTTGAAAAATAGCGATCGTAAAGATCGTCGGACGAAGCAGCCAATGCCGACGTTGCTGATAACAGCAGTGTGCCGAGCGGCAGCGTGGCGAATATGTGAGCACCTGAGCTTGACGCGATCCTCATGAGTGCCTCGAATTAAGCCTCACCCGTCAGGTTCCGTCGGGGCCTGCACCGGCGATCGGCACTCCGGGCTCCCGCTTGCTGCGCCGGATCGTCAGAAAAGTTTTTACGCTCGCGACATTCGGAGCAGACGTCAATTCCTCAAGCACGAAGTTCTGAAAGTCCGGCAAATCGCGCGCGATGCATTTCAGCATAAAATCGCTTTCGCCGGAAAGCATGTAGGCCTCACGGACGAGTGGCCATGCGAGAACGCGGTTCTCGAAAGCGTGCAGATCGGACTCCGCCTGATTGTGCAGCCGGACCATTGCGAATGCCGTCAACGCATAGCCGAGCGCAACCTCGTCGATAAGCGCCGTGTACCCGGAAATGAGGCCTGCTTCCTCCAGCGCCCGCACACGGCGCAGGCAGGGCGGTGCCGAAAGGCCGATGCGGTTGGCGAGCGCGATGTTGGTCATGCGCCCGTCACCCTGTAGCTCTTTCAGAATGCGCCAATCGATGGCATCGAGTTCTATGGCCATGAGACACCCGTTTTATTCGCTCGCGACGTAATATCAGGAATGTTGCAAGCGGACATGACATTTCGCTTGTTTCTTGTGATCAAGGGACGCGTTCGACCTGTCCACAGCAATGGACTAAAAATTAAAATCCATGACGCATGCATCGCACCCTGTCCCGCAAACATCGCTGGCAGGTCAGACAGCCTGGATCTTTTCCGATGGCAAAGCCGGGCATGAAGCCCAGTGTTTTGGCGTCGTCGAAGCTTTAGGCCTGAAGGCCGAGGTCAAACGGGTGAGCCCGTCGGGCATCTTTAAACTCCTGTCGCCGTGGGGGCCCGTTGCCCCGCGCGAGGGTTTCGGTCGGTCCGCTTCGCCACTGGCTCCGCCGTGGCCGGCATTGGCATTTGCCACGGGACGCACGACGATCCCCTACATCCGTGCCCTCCGCCGCCGGGCGTTAGCGACATACACGGTCATTCTGATGGACCCGCGGACGGGACCCAACAGCGCCGACCTGATTTGGGTTCCGGAACACGATCGTCGCCGGGGTCCGAACGTCATTTCGACGTTGACGTCCCCGCACCGGTTTTCGCCCCGCCGGCTTCAGGAGCTTCGCTCGCACGTACCGGCCGCGATTGCGGCGCTGCCTCGCCCGCGCGTCGCGTGTCTCATCGGAGGCCCGAACGGCGATTATACCTACAGCGATGCGGATGAATCTCGCCTCGTCCAGAATCTCAAGGCGCTCGCCAGCGACGGGCTCGGCCTGATGATCACAACGTCACGCCGCACGCCTTCCCGATTGGCCTCCGCCATCAAGAGTGCCGTCGGAAGCAAATGCCTCTATTGGAACGGCGAGGGGCACAACCCTTATCCGGATTTCCTTGCTCATGCTGATCTCTTCCTCATCACCGCCGACAGCGTGAGCATGACATGCGAGGCGGCGGCGACGGGTCGGCCGATTTACGTTTTCTCTCCGACTGGAGGCAGCGCCAAATTCGATCGTTTTCACGCGGTACTTGCGGATTACGGCGCGACACGGCCGATTCCCGCTTCCGGCACGGCGCTCGACACTTGGAGCTATGAGCCTCTGCACTCCGCGGAAGTGATAGCGGCCGAGATTGCACGCCGGTGGCAAAAACGCGCTCGCATGCTTCCCGGCTTCGTCGTTTCGCATCAGCCTGACAATTCCAGCTGAAAGCCGCCCTGAATGCGCTGTTTTCCAGCGGATGCGGCAGCTTGAACGTCGGCGTCGATGTTCTATTTGAGCAATGCGCGGCAATCGGTTAGAACCCGCGTCAATCCCTAAACCTTTTCCGTAGAGGCGCCGCGCGATGGCCGCACACCAGTACGTTTACCACATGCACAAGCTCTCCAAGACCTATCCGGGGGGCAAGCAGGTGCTGAAGGACATTTCGCTTTCCTTCCTGCCCGGCGCCAAGATCGGTGTCGTCGGTCTGAATGGCGCCGGTAAATCGACATTGCTGAAAATCATGGCGGGCCGCATCGACGATTATATCGGCGAGGCTTGGGCCGCGGACGGCATCAAGGTCGGTTATCTGCCGCAGGAGCCGGAGCTCGATCCGGAAAAGGACGTCCTCGGTAACGCCATGGAAGGTGTCGCCGAGAAGAAGGCCATCCTAGATCGCTACAATGAGATCGCCGCCAACTACTCGGAAGAGACGGCGGACGAGATGACCGAGCTGCAGGATCAGATCGACGCCCAAAATCTTTGGGATCTCGACGCGCAGGTCGAGCAGGCGCTCGATGCCTTGCGTTCGCCGCCCGGCGACGCGGATGTGACGAAGCTATCCGGCGGCGAGAAGCGCCGTGTCGCGCTGACGAAACTTCTGCTGTCGAAGCCCGATATCCTGCTGCTCGACGAGCCGACCAACCATCTTGATGCCGAAAGCGTCGCGTGGCTTGAGCGCTATCTGAAGGAATACCCAGGCTGCGTTATCCTCGTCACCCACGACCGCTACTTCCTCGACAACATCACCGAGTGGACGTTGGAACTCGACCGCGGGCAGGGCGTGCCGTGGAAGGGTAACTATTCCGGCTGGCTCGAACAGAAGGCGAAGCGTGAGGCCGTCGAGAAGGCGCAGGAGGAAGGAAAGCAGAAAGCCCTTTCCCGCGAGTTGGAATGGATCAGGTCTTCGCCAAAGGCCCGGCAGGCGAAGTCGAAGGCACGCATCACGGCCTACGAGAAGCTGGCAGACGAAGCAGGTCGCGAAGATACCGGCCGCGCCAGCATCCAGATCGCAACGGGTCCGCGCCTTGGCGGCGTCGTCATTGAGACGGAGGGCCTGACGAAGGCGTTTGGCGATCGGCTTCTCATCGACAATCTTTCCTTCAAGCTTCCGCCGGGTGGCATCGTCGGCGTCATCGGACCGAACGGCGCGGGCAAGACGACGTTGTTCAAGATGCTGACCGGCCAAGAGAAACCGGATAAGGGCACGATCCGTTTGGGTGACACTGTGAAGATCGCCTATGTCGACCAGTCGCGTGCCCACCTGGACGACAAGAAAACGGTCTGGGAGGAAATCTCCGGCGGCCTCGACCAGATGCTGCTCGGGGGCAAGAAGGAAGTGCCGAGCCGCGCGTATTGCGGCTGGTTCAATTTCAAAGGCGCCGACCAGCAGAAGAAAGTCGGGATGCTATCGGGCGGCGAGCGCAATCGCGTGCATCTGGCGAAGCTTCTGAAAGAGGGCGGCAACCTGCTCCTTCTCGACGAGCCAACCAACGATCTTGATACCGAGACCCTTGGCGCGCTCGAAGCTGCGCTCGAAGATTTCCCCGGATGCGCCGTGGTGATCTCGCACGATCGCTTCTTCCTTGATCGCTTGGCGACACACATCCTCGCGTTCGAAGGCGATAGCCACGTCGAATGGTTCGAAGGCAACTTCGCCGACTACGAAGAGGACAAGAAGCGCCGCCTGGGCGATGAAGCCGTCGAGCCCCATCGCATCAAGTTCAAGCGGTTCGAACGATAGGAACAGGCATTAAACGCGCGAAGCCGATCGCGGGTGTGTACGACAAGTACACATCCGCCACGGCTGACAGTCCGATAACGTCGATGACTTAGCGGTTGAGAGCGAGCACGAGCGCGCGCGGATTGTTGCCATTCTCGCTGATGTAATTCTGGAAAAGATCGTCGAGGAAGGTCGTCATCCAGAAGCCCACGACTTGAGCATCGCGCACCTTATATCCGCCCTTCGTCTTCACGACGAGCCAGCGCACATCGTAGGCGGTGCCCGAACGCAGCGTGACCCGCGCATCGACATTGGTGCCGCCGGCATCGCCGGGACCCTGACCAACGACAACGGCGCTGGCGACTGGATATTGCGGAGCCGTCTTGGCGGCGTACTTCGCAATGAAGTTGATCATGCCGTTGTAGTAGCTCGGCCGTTCGGACTTTGGCAGGCTCCGCATATGTGGGCCGAGTGCAGTCAGGCCGACGCCCGGCACATCCATATGATTGCGAAGCACCTCGCTGAATGCGACCACGCCGCCCCTGTTCTGGGCGGCAATAAGCTCGTTCTGGACGCGCTGCATGTAGGCGGCCGGAGACTCCGCCCGCGCGTCGCTAACCTGAGGCCCGGCCAAGCAGGCCAGCACGGCAAGCATCCAGGTGGCCAAACGCGTTCGCGTCCACGATGTCATCGGTGTGTCTAACCCTCGCATAAGTCGCCCCATATCAGTTCTCATTTCCCAAGTCAGCCCGAAAGGACTGTGCAACCCGGAGATCGGATGCACTTACCACCCCAGAGCGGTAGTGAAGCAACAATCTCGTCAAAACAATGCCCGATCACGTACAAACCACTCCAAAGGCGCTGGGGGTCTGCTGGCCTCCGGCCGGTCCGTCGAACTCTGATGCCCGCGCGGGAGAGAGGAGAGGCAGTCCAAGAACACGGCAAAGTTCGAGGACCTCGGGCCGTCCGATATGCTGCGCCGTCGCTAGAATGATGCTGCGCCAAGGGTCAGGATGGACGAGAAGCGCCTCGTGATGCGTACCCGACACCGAGGTTCGGAGCCGGATGACGACGCCTTCGTATGTCACCAGAGGTATGCGCCAGACGCGCGTCGAGAGAAGGTTTTTATCGACGACCGTAACCTCGCCATCTCGAATATCGACAAGGCGATCCGAGGTCAGAGCAATGAAAATCTTGCGTAAAGGCCAGCACACGAGCCAGATCCAGAACGCGAAAGCCGCGGCGAGTTCCAAGGCCGCGACGGGGCGCGCGGCGAGCGCTTGGCGAAAATCGGAAGAGGCCAGCGCATAGGCGGCAAGCCCGATCTGCGGCAGCACAATCGCAGCCGCGAACGTTGCCATGAGCAGAGGGCCAGATATCCTGGTAAATTCAGAATTTCGTCGCTGAAGCGTGATCAGCGACGAAGGAGCCTCTGCGGAAAAGGCGGCGTTTTCAGTATCTTGCTGCATGGTGCGCTATCCGGGAGCTCGCTGCTCCGAGCGCACGTTAGCCTTCGCACACTAAAACGTGGTTAAACATCGTTTCGTCTTAAAGGAGGAAGGAAAGCAGCTTTGCGGACCCTTGACATATAAACATATCTTTATATCTTGCGGGCATGTCAGGGACGTCAGAACTCACAACCACGGATCTGGTCGCGGCACTGAAAGCCGCCGCCGAACCGACGCGGCTGCGCATTCTGCTGCTCCTTGCGGGTGGTGAGCTCAACGTCAAGGATTTGACCTTGATCCTTGGCCAAAGCCAGCCGCGCATCAGCCGACACCTGAAGCTGCTCGTTGAAGCGGGGCTTATCGAGCGCTTTCGCGAAGGTAGTTGGGTCTACTTCCACATTTCGGATCGGCAAGCAGGAGGTCGCTTGGCCCTGCGCTTGGTGGCGGACGTCGATCCTGCGGAATCCGCCGTTCGGCTGGATCGCGAGCGCGCCGACGCACTGAAACGCGAACGCGAAGCGGCAGCGCAGGCCTTTTTCGAAAAGCACGCCGCGGACTGGGACCGCATCCGCGCCCTCCACGTCGCCGAGGGGGACGTCGAAGCCGCAATGCGCGACGCGCTCGGGGGCGGACCGTTTCAATTTTTCCTCGATCTCGGCACAGGAACGGGCCGCGCGCTCGAACTCTTTGCCGATCGTTTCGAGCGCGGGCTCGGCATCGACGTCAACCAGGCGATGCTTGCCTACGCCCGGGCGAAGCTCAAAACGAATGGCTGCACGCGCGCCCAAGTTCGCCACGGCGACATCTACGCTCTGTCCATCGCGGACATGCAAGCCGATGCTATCGTGATGCATCAGATCCTGCACTTTCTGTCGGATCCGTCTCTTGCGATCCGCGAGGCAGCGCGCGTTCTCGCACCCGGCGGCAAGCTGTTGATCGTTGACTTCGCGCCGCATGAGCTTGAGTTTTTACGAACACGCGAAGCGCATGAGCGCTTGGGCTTTTCGCACGATCAGATCAGCGGTTGGCTGAAAGATGCCGGGCTTGTTCCGAAGCTCGTACGCGATTTGACGCATCAGCCCGGCGGCAGCGAAGACATCTTGACGGTTACGCTCTGGCTCGCCGAGCGACCAGACGATCCATTTTCAAAAGCGAACAGGGATGCGATGCGCGCCAGTACCCTCGAGGAGGCCCGTTGATGGCACAGAGCAACGAACGCAAGAGCAAGCTGCTCGGCTCGGGCGACATCGTCGTCAGCTTTGAATTTTTTCCGCCGAAGACCGAGAAGATGGAAGAGGCGCTCTGGGCTTCCATTTCGCGGCTTGCGCCGCTGCGGCCCGAGTTTGTCTCCGTGACCTATGGCGCAGGCGGTTCGACGCGCGAACGTACGCACGCAACTGTCACCCGCCTCATCCGGGAAACGGATTTGAAGCCGGCGGCCCACCTGACCTGCGTCGATGCAACGAAAGAAGAGGTCGATGCTGTCGCTAGGGCTTATTGGGCTGAGGGTGTCCGCCACATCGTTGCGCTGCGTGGCGATCCCGCACAAGGCGCCGGGACGAAATACGAGCCGCATGCTGGCGGATATCAGAATGCTGCTGATCTCGTTGCTGGCTTGAAGAAGATTGCCGACTTCGAAATTTCGGTGGCCGGATATCCCGAGAAGCACCCGGACAGCGCATCGATCGAGGCCGATATCGAAAATCTGAAAGCCAAGGTCGACGCCGGAGCCGACCGCATCATCACGCAATTCGGTTTCGATAATACATATTTCTTGCGCTATCTCGAACGTGCGCGCGCTGCCGGAATTTGGGTTCCGATTTCACCCGGTATCGTTCCGATTCACAATTTCAAGCAGGTCGCGAATTTTGCCAAGCGAGCGGGCGCAAGCGTGCCGTCATGGTTGGCGCGCCGCTTCGAGGATCTCGACGAAGATAGCGCCACGACCCATCTCGTTGCCGCCGCCGTCGCCACCGAACAGGTCATGGATCTCGTCGACGAGGGTGTGAAAAAGTTTCACTTTTACACGTTAAATCGGGCCGACCTGGTCTATGCGATCTGTCATCTTCTCGGCCTCCGCCCAGCGAAGGCCCCGAAGACCAATGCCAACGCGGCGTGATTGGATTTGATGATATGCGAGGCGTGATATGAGACGTAAGCCGAGTTGGGCAGCACTTGAAAAAGCTGCGAAGGAACGCATTCTGATCATCGACGGCGCCATGGGCACGATGATCCAGCGCCACAAGTTAGGTGAGGAGCACTATCGCGGTGAGCGATTTGCCGACCATTCCAAGGATGTCAAAGGTAACAACGATCTTCTTGTCCTAACGCAGCCGAAAGTGATCGAGAGCATTCACGGCGAATATCTCGAAGCAGGTGCGGACCTCATCGAAACAAACACCTTCAATGCGCAGCGCATATCGCTTGCCGACTACCGCATGGAAGAGTTGGCCTACGAGATAAATGTCGAGGCGGCGAAGCTCGCTCGCCGCGCTGCCGACACGTGGACGGCCAGGACGCCGGAGAAGCCACGCTTCGTCGCGGGCGCCGTCGGACCGACCAACCGGACGGCCTCGCTCTCTCCCGATGTCAACAACCCGGGTTACCGCAACGTCGACTTCGACGAGCTGCGCGACGCTTACAAAGAACAGGTGCGCGGCCTGATCGACGGCGGCGCCGACATCATCCTGATCGAAACGATCTTCGATACCTTGAACGCCAAGGCTGCCGGTTTCGCGACGCTTGAAGTCTTCGAAGAAAAAGATCTCGAACTGCCCATTATGATCTCGGGCACGATCACCGATCGTTCGGGGCGCACGCTCTCGGGTCAGACGGCGGAAGCTTTCTGGTATTCGATGCGTCATTTGAAGCCGTTTTCAATCGGCCTCAACTGCGCGCTCGGTGCCGAGCTGATGCGGCCGTATATCGCTGAGCTATCGCACGTCGCGGATGTGCGCATCTCGGCCTATCCGAACGCCGGTCTTCCGAATGCTATGGGCGAGTATGACGAGAATCCCGATGACATGGCATGCAAAGTCGAGCCTTGGCTCGCGGATGGCTTGATCAATGTCGTCGGCGGGTGCTGCGGCTCGACGCCCGATCACATCGCGCATATCGCCGAACACGCAAAAAAATATAAACCGCGCACGCTTCCAAAATCCGAACCGCGCCTGCGCCTCTCCGGCCTCGAACCCTTCGTACACGGGTGAAATCAGAAATGACCACAGCTAATGCCGCGCAATCGTTCATCAATATCGGTGAGCGGACGAACGTCACGGGTTCAGCCAAATTCCGCAAGCTGATCGAGCAAAACGATTATGCCGGAGCGCTTGCTGTGGCGCGCCAGCAGGTCGAGGCGGGCGCCCAGATCATCGACGTCAACATGGACGAGGGTTTGCTCGATTCCGAGAAGGCGATGACGACGTTCCTTAATCTGATTGCGTCTGAGCCCGATATCTCCCGCGTGCCGATCATGATCGATAGCTCCAAGTGGAGCGTCATCGAAGCCGGCCTCAAATGCGTGCAGGGCAAGCCGATCGTGAATTCGATCAGCATGAAGGAGGGCGAGGGGCCATTCCTGGAGAACGCGCGCAAAGTACTTCGCTATGGTGCGGCGGTGGTCGTCATGGCCTTCGACGAGGAAGGGCAGGCCGACACCATCGAGCGCAAGGTCGCGATCTGTGAGCGGGCCTACAAGCTGCTGACCGAGAAAATCGGCTTTCCTCCCGAAGACATCATTTTCGATCCGAATATTTTTGCTGTCGCAACGGGCATCGAGGAGCACAATGGCTATGGCATCGCCTTCATTGAGGCAGCGCGCCAGATCAAGCAGAAGATGCCGCTCGCTCACATTTCAGGAGGCGTTTCCAACCTCTCGTTCGCGTTTCGCGGCAACGAGCCTGTACGCCAGGCGATGCACTCGGTGTTCCTCTACTATGCCATCCAGGCCGGCATGGACATGGGCATTGTCAACGCCGGTCAGCTGACGCTTTACGATGACATTCCGCTCGAACTCCGCGATTTGTGCGAGGACGTGATCTTCAACAAGCGGCCCGATGCCACCGACCGGCTTCTCGAAGCCGCGCCGAAGTTCAAGGGAGAGGGGGGCGCGAAAGCCAAGGAGAAAGATCTTTCTTGGCGCGAAGCCTCCGTCGAGGATCGCCTGTCGCACGCGCTCGTGCACGGCATCACCGACTTCATCGAGATCGACACGGAAGAAGCGCGAGCAAAGGCCGAGAGACCACTGCACGTCATCGAAGGCCCATTGATGGCCGGCATGAACATCGTGGGTGACCTCTTCGGCGCCGGCAAGATGTTTCTGCCGCAAGTCGTTAAGTCGGCGCGCGTGATGAAACAGGCGGTCGCTTATCTGCAGCCGTTCCTTGAAGCGGAGAAAAAGGCATCCGGCCTCGATCAGATGCCATCGGCCGGCAAAGTTCTGATGGCAACCGTGAAAGGTGACGTCCACGACATCGGCAAGAACATCGTCGGCGTTGTACTTCAGTGCAACAACTACGAGGTGATCGACCTTGGCGTGATGGTCCCCTCGGCAAAAATTCTCGAGACCGCAAAGAAAGAGAAGGTCGACATGATCGGCCTGTCCGGCCTCATCACGCCGTCGCTCGACGAGATGTGCTTCGTTGCAGCCGAAATGGAGCGCGAAGGCTTCTCCTGTCCGCTGCTCATCGGCGGCGCCACCACGAGCAAAGTGCACACCGCGGTCAAGATCAATCCAAACTACCGCCGTGGTCAGTCCGTCTACGTGCTTGACGCAAGCCGCGCCGTCGGCGTCGTGTCCAAGCTGCTGTCGGATACGGAGAGAGGTCCCTTCGTCGACAACATAAAGGCCGAATACGCCAAGGTGCGCCAGACACACTTGGCGAATGAGGAGCGCAAGCAGCGCATCACCCTCAAGGCAGCGCGGGCCAATAAGTTCAAAATCGATTGGAGTGCATTCAAGCCCATAAAACCGAGCTTCCTCGGTACGCGCAAGTTTTCGAATTACAGCTTGGCGTCGCTCGTTCCGTATTTCGATTGGACGCCATTC
>Ga0182749_1000356_pt1 | contig 44563 bp, 41 predicted proteins | sample eDN3rd37CKraftMG_FD_128875 | JGI IMG/M metagenome (GOLD analysis project Ga0182749, IMG submission 128875) | Enriched Miracle-Growth compost microbial communities from Emeryville, California, USA - eDNA 3rd pass 37_C Kraft MG (version 2) (version 2) ...
GCGTGAGCGGGACCAACCCGTTCACCGTGACGATCACCGCGGCGGACACGGACTGCGGCGAGCTGCGCACGCTGGCGATGACCGGGGTGTTCGGAGTGCCGATCTACCTGGCCGGCGCTTCGGTGCTGTTCCTCCTCGGCGTGACGATCGTGATGATCACCATCTACCGCAGGAACCTGCAGCAGCACTGATCGGGTCATGACAGCGGGGGCCGGCCGGGAGGTCGGCCCCCGCTGTCGCCGTTCGCGGGCGCGGACGTATGCCGGGCGGCGAGCCCGGCGGGCGCCGCGGAAACGGGGCTGAGGGCCTCAGGCCCGCTTAGCGGCGTCGTCGGAGACGTCGTCCGACTGTCGCACGGCGGAGGCGTCGACATCGAGGAGGAGCTCGATGGCCGCGGAGAACTCCTCGCCGCGGCCGGCGCGTGCCAGCTCGCGCGCCCGGACCGACGGCTCGTGCAGGATCACCCCGGCCAGGTGGCGCAGCGCTGCCTCGGTCTGCTCGCCCTCGCCACGGCTCCTCGCCCGCTCGATCTCGCGGTCGAGGAGGCCGAGCACGTGGCTGCGCATGGCGACGATCGCGGGGGCGACCCGCTGCTCGGCGGCCGAGGCGGCGAACTCGCTCGCGGCCTCGGTGACCATGGCCCGGGCATCCGCCGCGGCGCTGAGCTCCTCCAGCGGAGCGTGCAGCCCGATGATCTCCAGGTCGAGCAGCTCGATCCCGTCGACCTGAGCGACCGCGGGATCGACGTTGCGGGGCAGGCCGAGGTCGATCACGATCCTCCTGCGGCCGGGGACGAGCTCCAGCGGGGTGACCACCGGAAGCTCGGACGCGGTGCAGGTGATGACGACGTCCGCGGCGGCGAGTGCGTCGCGCAGGTCGGTCTCGTGGAGGAGGCCGTGGCGCAGGGCGAAGGCCGCCGCCCTCCCGCTGCCGGAGTAGACGGCCACCTCCGCCGCTCCGCGGTCGCGCAGGGCGGCGACGGTGGTGCCGGCGTACTGGCCGGTTCCGATGAGAAGGACCCGGGCATCCGCCCAGTCCGCGATGCGGCTGGAGGCCAGCTCGAGGCCGAGGCGCACCAGGGACCGTCCGGCGCCGCCGACCGAGGTGCGGGTCTTGACGCCGCGCGAGGTGCGGGAGGCGGTCTGGAACAGCCGCTCGAGGTCGGAGGAGGTGGTTCCCGCGGCACGGGCAGACTCCAGCGCCCGGCGCACCTGCCCCGAGATCTCGTCCTCCCCGAGGATGACCGACTCCAGCCCGGAGGAGACCGCGAACAGGTGCTCGGCGACCTCGTGTCCGGTGACCACGCGGACCGAGGAGCTCAGCTCGTCCCGGTCGACCTCGCTGAGCTCGCTGACCACCTCGAGCACGCGCTCGGCGGCCACCGCCTCCGCGCCGGTGAGCGGCTCGTCGATGTCGAGGTAGGCCTCGAAGCGGTTGCAGGTGGCGAGCACCACGGCTCCGCTGACGATGTCGCCCGATTCGACCAGGCTGGCCGCGGCCTTCGGCGCGCCGACCGACAGCTTCTCGAGCAGATCGAAGCTGGCGTTGCGATGGCTGGCGGTCAAGCAGAGAAGCACCAGAACAGCCTACGTCTCTTCACCGGGTGCTCGAGAACGGCGGGCTCGCCCATACTGGAGGGGTGAGCCTCCCCGCCGATCATCCGCTCTCCGACGGACGGACCTCCTCCTCTCCCCTGATCCGCGCCTATCGCGGCGAGCGGCAGGCGACGCCCCCGGTCTGGTTCATGCGTCAGGCCGGCCGCTCCCTTCCCGAGTACCGCGAGCTGCGGGTCGGCACCGCGATGCTGGACGCCTGCCTCGACCCCGCTCTCTCCAGCGAGATCACCCTCCAGCCGGTGCGCAGGCACGGGGTCGACGCCGGCATCTTCTTCAGCGACATCGTCGTTCCGGTGAGGCTGGCCGGCGTCGAGGTGGAGATCGTGCCCGGCCGCGGTCCGGTGCTGGGCCACGCGCTGCGGGAGCCGGCCGACATCGCGGCGCTGCGCCCCCTGGAGCCGGAGGCGCTGGCGCCGATCTCGGATGGCGTGCGGCGCACCGTCGCGGAGCTCGGCGGCACTGCGCTGATCGGCTTCGCCGGGGCGCCGTTCACCCTCGCCGCGTACCTGGTCGAGGGCGGCCCGTCGAAGGACCACCTCCGAGCGCGCACGCTGATGCACGCGGACCCGGTGGCCTGGGCGGGGCTGATGGGCTGGGCCGCCGACATCACCGGGGCCTTCCTCCGCGCACAGATCCTCGCCGGTGCCAGCGCGGCGCAGCTCTTCGACTCCTGGGTCGGCAGCCTCTCCGTCGCCGACTACGAGGCCAATGTCGCGCCGTACTCGGCCCGGGCCATCGGCCACATCGCCGACCTGGGGGTCCCCGTGGTCCATTTCGGGGTGGGCAGCGCCGAACTGCTGCCGTCGATGTCGCGCATCGGCGTGGACGTGATGGGGGTGGATGACCGGCTCCCGCTCGACGAGGCCTCCCGCCGCATCGGCTCGCGGTTCCCGCTGCAGGGCAACATCGACCCGGCGATGCTGGCCGCACCGTGGACGGTCCTGGAGACGCACGTGCGGGAGGTGATCGAGCGCGGCAGGGCGGCGAGCGCTCACGTCCTCAATCTCGGGCACGGCGTTCCGCCGGACACCGACCCGGGGGTGCTGACCCGGATCGTGGAGCTGGTCCATGGCTGAGAACGAGGCCGCGGAGAATGAACCGATCGAGGTCGACCCCGTCGAGGGCGGGCCCGAGGAGCGGTTCGACGCGATAGTCGTCGGCGGCGGAGTCGCCGGCATGGTCGTCGCCCGTGACCTGGCGATCGGCCGGCTGCGGGTGCTGCTGCTCGAGGCCGGCGATCGGCTCGGGGGCAAGGTCGTCTCGCACGAGGTGGCCGGGGTGGTGCTCGACGCGGGAGCCGAGAGCTTCGCCACCCGTCGCGGCACCGTAGCCGCACTCGCCACGGAGCTCGGGCTCGGGCCGTCGATCCAGGCTCCCGACCCGGCCGGCGCCTGGCTGATGCCGGAGACCGGAACGCCGATGCCGATGCCGAGCACCGGCCTGCTCGGCATCCCCTCGGTCCCTCTCGCCGCCGACGTGATCCAGGTGATCGGTCTCCGGGCCGCCCTGCGCGCCCAGCTCGATGGGCTGATGATCGGTTTCATCGGCTCCAAGGAGCGCAACCTGGCGCGACTGGTGCGTCGCAGGATGGGACGGGCTGTGCTCGACCGGCTGGTTCGGCCGGTGGTCTCCGGCATCCACTCCCGTCCGCCGGAGGAGCTCGACGTCGACCTCGTCGCGCCCGGCCTGCGCACCCAGCTGCTGGCGACGGGATCCCTCGCCGCCGCCGTCACCAAGCTGCGCGAGGCCGCCCCGGCCGGCTCGGCGGTCTCCGGGCTCTCCGGCGGCGTGCACCGGTTGTCCGAGGCGCTCGCCGACGACCTGGAGCGCCGCGGGGTGGAGGTGAGGCTCGGCGCGGCGGTGACCCGGGCCGAGCGCACCGGTGTGCTGCTGGCCGACGGAGAGCGGATCGGCGCGCGGACCGTGGTGCTCGCCGCACCGCTCGACTCAACTGCGGGCTCGTCGACGACCCTGGCGACCCTCGTGCTCGACGCGCCGGAACTGGATGCCGCCCCCCGCGGGACGGGAGTGCTGGTCGCCTCCGGCGCCCCCGGCATCCGGGCGAAGGCGCTGACCCACTCCAGTGCGAAGTGGCCCTGGCTGTCGTCCACGCTGCCCGAGCACCGGCACGTGCTCCGTCTCTCCTACGCCGGAGGGCAGGCGGTCGATGCCCCTCTCGCGCTCGCCGACGCCTCCAGGATCCTGGGCGTCGAGCTCGACCCCTCGGCGGTGCTCGGTTTCGACCGGGTGGAGTGGGCGGGGCCGGTCGCCGTCGCCGGGCCCGAGGACGGCCCGGCGATGGTGGGAGAGTCCGCCGCCGGCACCGGCCTTGCCGCCGTCGTCCGCCAGGCCAGGGAGCAGGCTGAACGTTTGCTGGAAGCCCTGGAGTAGTCTGGCTCGAGGGCTACTGTGGGACGCGACCCGTGCTGGTACCGGGTCGTCGAGCAGCGACGAAGGGGAGTCACCATGCGAGGAAAACTGCTTCTGGTCGTGGGTCTTGGCGTCGGCTACGTGCTGGGAGCGCGGGCCGGACGTGAGCGGTACGACGAGCTGAAGGCCGGCGTCAGCAGGTTCTGGCACGATCCGAGGGTGCAGAAGCAGGTGAAGACCGCGCAGGACTTCGCCAAGGACAAGGCTCCGGAGGTCGTCGACTTCGTGACCGACAACGCCAAGAAGGTCGTGTCGCAGGTGAGCGGCAAGTCCGGTGCGGCGAAGACCGCGCCGACGGGATCCGGCGCGAACAAGCCCGGCACTGCCAAGTCCAGCACCGCTGAGTAGTTCGCGATGAGCGAGGCCACCCAGAAGAAGCGCTCGCTGTTCGCGCTGATCGCCGACCTGCCCCATCTGCTGGTCGACCTGATCCGTGGCGAGATCGACTCCCTCAAGCAGGAGATGGTCGCCAAGCTCAAGCATGCCGGCATCGGCATCGGGCTGTTCGTCGGGGCCGCGGTCTTCGCGTTCTTCGCGGTCGGCGTGCTGCTCGCGGCTGCAGTGCTGGGCATCGCGACGGCGCTGCCGGCCTGGCTGGCCGCGCTGATCGTGGCGGCGGCCCTGCTGATCGTGACGCTGGTCCTGGTGCTGCTCGGGGTGGCCAACCTCAAGCGCGGGATGCCGCCAGCCCCCACCGAGACCATCGAGAGCGTCAAGAAGGACATCACCGCCATCAAGGGAACGGGAAAGCGAGGTCCATCATGAGCAGCACCCCCGCCTCCGTCGAGGCCACCCGCGCCGAGCTCCAGGACACTCTGGATGCGATCGAGGACAGGCTGAACGTTCCCAAGCGGGTCGGCAGGCTCGCCACCAAGGCCAGAAGGGCCTATGACTCCAATCCGGTCCCGTGGATCATCGGGGCGACCGCCGCGGTGATCGTGGTCGGCGGCCTGGTCGCCTGGGCTCTGCTCAGCGACGACGACTGATCGGCTCTTTTGCGCCTCCCCCTCGCGCGGGGGAGGATGGACCTCATGAGCTCCGCGCCTGACCCGGCCGGCTTCACCCTGTGGGCAGTGCTTCGCCGCCCCGCGGGTGCCGGAACCGCCGTCCCCATCGAGTCCCTGCACCGTGCCGTCGCCGCCGTCGAGGAGCGCGGCGTCACCATCCGAGGCTTCTACGACGTCTCGTCGCTGCGGGCCGACGCCGACCTGATGATCTGGCTGCACGGCGCAGCGCCGGAGACCCTGCAGTGGGCCCTGCGCGAGCTGCGCCGCAGCGACACCCTGGTCCATCTGCTGCCGACCTGGAACGTGCTCGGGGTGCATCGGGATGCGGAGTTCAGCGCCGATCATCAGCCCTCGTTCATGAGGGGCAAGGAGCCGGAGGCCTGGGTCACCGTCTATCCCTTCGTGCGCTCATACGACTGGTACCTGCTCCCCGACGATGAGCGCCGGGCGATGCTCGCCGATCACGGCCGCAAGGGCAGCGAGTACCGGCAGGTGTTGGCCAACACCGTCGCCTCCTTCGCCCTCGGCGACTACGAGTGGATCCTCGCCCTCGAGGCGCCGGAGCTGGTCGACCTCGTCGACCTCATGCGGCATCTGCGCCAGACCGAGGCCCGTCGTCACGTGCGCGAGGAGGTCCCCTTCTACACCGGCCGCCGGATCGCCATCGAGGAGATCCCCGAGGTGCTGGCGTGACCGCATACGACTACGACGGCATCCTGCTCGCCGGCTTCGGCGGGCCCGAGGGGCAGGACGACGTCATCCCGTTCCTGCGCAACGTCACCAGGGGGCGCGGCATCCCGGAGGAGCGGCTGGAGGAGGTCGCCCACCACTACCGCGCCTTCGGCGGGGTCAGCCCCATCAACGACCAGAACCGCGAGCTGAAGGCGGCGCTCGAGGCCGAGCTCGCCCGCCGCGGGATCGATCTGCCCGTGTACTGGGGAAACCGCAACTGGAGCCCGTACTTCGCCGACGCGTTGCGCGACGCTCACGCCGCGGGGCATCGCAGGCTGCTAGCTCTGGTGACCAGCGCGTACACCTCATACTCCGGGGTCGGACAGTACCTGGAGGACTTCGACCGGGCGCTGGAGGAGACCGGCCTGCGCGAGCAGCTGCAGATCGCGAAGGTCCGCGAGTTCTTCGATCACCCGGGCTTCGTCGCCCCCTTCGTCGAAGGGGTCTCGGCCGCGCTGACCCGGATCGCGACCGAGCGCCCCGAGGCCAGCCCGCATGTCCTGTTCGTGACCCACTCCATCCCGACAGCCGCCGCCGAGGAGTCGGGACCCGGTTACGGGCCGGGCGGTGCCTACGTGGCCCAGCACCTCGCGGTCGCCGAGGTGATCGCGCGGGAGGCCGCGCCCGGGCTGCCGTGGAGCCTGGTGTACCAGTCGCGCAGCGGTGCGCCGAGCACGCCGTGGCTGGAGCCCGACATCAACGACGCGATCGTCGAGCTGGCCGCGGAGGGAACCGGGGCGGTCGTGATCGTGCCGGTGGGCTTCATCAGCGACCACATGGAGGTCATGTGGGATCTCGACACCGAGGCGATGGAGACCGCCGAGGAGCGTGGGGTGCTCGCCGCGCGCGTCCCGACCCCCGGGGTGCACCCCGCATTCGTGGGCGGCCTGGTCGACTTGATCGTCGAGCGCCTCGACGGGGTCGGTCCCGCCGACCGCCGGCACCTGACCGCGCTGGGGCCGTGGCCGGACCTTCCGCCGCAGGGCGCCCTCGCCGGGGTGGCGCCGTGATCGCGGTGGCGGCGTGATCCAGCAGACCGCGATCCGGGTCGGCACGCGCGGCAGCGCCCTGGCGCTCGCGCAGTCCGGGCAGGTGGCCGACCGGCTGAGCAGGATCACCGGCTCGCCGGTCGAGCTGGTCACCGTGCTGACCCACGGCGACCACTCCCGCGAGTCGCTCTCCAGCCTCGGCGGGACCGGCGTCTTCGCCAGCGCGCTGCGCGAGTCGCTGCTCGCCGGGGACTGCGACCTGGTCGTCCACTCGCTCAAGGACCTGCCGACCGTCGCGCATCCCGGGCTGCGGATCGCCGCGGTCCCCCAGCGCGCGGACGCGCGGGACGCGCTCTGCACGCGGGAGGGCCTCGGCCTCGACGCCCTTCCGCGAGGCGCGGTCGTCGGCACCGGCTCCCCGAGGCGGGTCGCCCAGCTGAGGACGAAGCGGCCGGACCTCGAGATCGCGGACATCCGCGGCAATGTCGACAGCCGGCTGGGCCGCCTGGTCGAGGGAGACCTCGATGCCGTGCTGCTCGCCGCGGCCGGCCTCGGGCGTCTCGGGCGCTCCGACGCGGTGACCGAGCTGCTCGAGCTCTCCGACTGGCCGACCGCGCCCGGCCAGGGCGCCCTCGCCATCGAGGCGCGGGAGGAGAGCACGGCGGCTCTCGACGCCGCCCTCTCCTCGCTCGACCATGCGGCCAGCCGGCTCACGGCGCAGGCCGAGCGCGAGGTCCTCGCCCGCCTCGAGGCGGGCTGCGCCGCCCCGATCGGTGCCACGGCGGAGTTCGACGACGGTCTGCTCTTCCTCACCGCGACCGTGTACGCGCCGGACGGCACGGCCTCGATCACCAGCTCCCACGCGCTCGTGGCCGAGGGCACGGCGGCGCAGCGGTCGGCGCAGCCGCTCGAGCTCGGCGCCAGGGTCGCGGATGAGCTGCTCGAGCGCGGTGCGGCCGACCTCGCCCCGCTGGGGGGCGGGCGATGAACTCGCGTCCGCTGACCGGGTGGCGTGTCCTGGTGCCGCGCGGCGGGACCTGGGGCGACCGGGTGGCGGCGACCCTGCGGCGGCATGGCGCCCAGCCGGTGATCGCCCCGCTGATCAACTTCGCCGGAGCCGACCGGCCTGAGCTGCTCGCCGCCGCGCTCGAGCGCCTCGGTGCGGGAGCGTACGACTGGCTCGTGGTGACCAGCGCCACGACGGTGGATGTCCTGATGAGCGCGGGAGCCGTCATTCCCGACTCCACCAGGGTCGCCGCCGTCGGGGAGACCACCGCCGGCGCCATGACCGCGTCGGGCTACCGCGTCGACTTCGTTCCGGCGAGGGACAACTCGGCCCGTGGACTGGTAGCGGAGTGGCCGGGCACGGGAGGCAGGGTGCTCGTGCCGCAGTCGGACATCGCGGAGCCCACGCTGGTGGACGGGCTCGCCGCGCTCGGCGTGGATGCGGAGTACGTCACCGCGTACCGCACCGTCGGCGTCGAGGTCGCCCCGGAGATCCGCGACGAGGTCACCACGGGGCTGGTGCGAGCGATTCTGCTCAGCTCGGGCAGCGTGGCCCGTCAGGTGCAGGCGCAGTTCTCCCCGCTGCCGGAGGGGACCGTGGTCGCCGCGATCGGACCCCGCACCGCATACGACGCACGGGCAGCAGGGCTGAAGGTCCAGGTGATCGCCGAGCAGCGCTCGGCCGAGTCCCTGATCGACGGGCTGATCGACCACGTGAAGGAGCTGGGATGACCGAGGGCCCGCGCATCCGTCCCCGCCGCCTGCGCAGCGGTCCCGCCATGCGCCGGCTGGTCGCCGAGACCCGTCTGCACCCGGCCGAGCTGATCCTTCCGCTGTTCGTGCGCGAGGGCATCGACGAGCCGGCGCCGATCGCCTCCATGCCGGGGGTGCTGCACCATACTCTGGACAGCCTGCGCCGCACCATCGGCGAGGCGGCGGAGGCCGGCATCGGCGGGGTCATGCTGTTCGGCGTTCCGCTGGAGAAGGACGCCATCGGCTCCGGCGCGACCGATGAGCACGGCATCCTCAACGTCGCGACGCGGGTCGTGGTCGAGGAGGCGGGGGACGCGCTGGTGGTGCAGACGGACCTGTGCCTCGACGAGTTCACCGATCACGGCCACTGCGGGGTGCTGGACGCCCAGGGTCGAGTGGACAACGAGGCCTCGCTGCTGCGCTACCGCGACATGGCCCTGGCACAGGCGGCGGCCGGCTCCCAGCTGCTCGGCCTCAGCGGCATGATGGACGGCCAGGTCGCCGCCGTGCGCGACGAGCTCGACGCCCACGGCTATCAGGACACCGCCGTTCTCGGCTATGCGGCCAAGTACGCCTCGGCCTTCTACGGCCCGTTCCGCGACGCCGTGCAGTCCTCCCTCGAGGGCGACCGGCGCACCTACCAGCAGGACCCGGCCAACCGGCGGGAGGGCCTGCGCGAGGTCTCGCTCGACGTCGAGGAGGGCGCGGACATCGTCATGGTCAAGCCCGCGATGAGCTACCTCGACGTGCTGGCGGATGCCGCAGCGGTCAGCCCGGTCCCGGTCTGGGCCTACCAGGTCTCCGGCGAGTACTCGATGATCGAGGCCGCGGCGGCCAACGGGTGGATCGACCGCAGGCGCGCCATCGAGGAGTCGCTGATCGGCATCCGCCGTGCCGGGGCCGAGGCGGTGCTCAGCTACTGGGCGATCGAGGCGGCCGGATGGCTGCGGTGACGAACCGGAGCGAGTTCGAACGGGCGCGGGCGGTCATCCCCGGCGGGGTGAACTCGCCGGTACGCGCCTTCGGATCGGTCGGCGGAACCCCGCGGTTCCTGGTCTCGGCTCGCGGTCCGTACGTGACCGACGCCGAGGGTCGCGAGTACGTGGACCTCGTCGGCGGCTGGGGTCCGGCCCTGCTCGGCCATGCCCACCCCGCGGTCACCGCCGCGGTGCAGGAGGCCGCCGACCGCGGACTGTCGTTCGGCGCGTCCACCCCCGGTGAGACCGAGCTGGCCGAGCTGATCCGCTCGCGGTACTCGGTCGGCGGCCGCTCGCCGATCGAGAAGCTCCGGCTCGTCTCGACCGGGACCGAGGCCACCATGACCGCGATCCGCATCGCGCGAGGCGCCACCGGCCGCGACCTGCTGGTCAAGTTCAGCGGCCACTACCACGGCCACTCCGACGGGTTGCTCGCCGATGCCGGCTCGGGGGTCGCGACCCTGGCCATGCCCGGCTCGGCCGGCGTGACCGCGGCGACAGCGGCGCAGACCCTCGTGGTGCCGTACAACGACCTGGACGCGCTGCGTCTGGTCTTCGCGGAGCACGGACCGCGCATCGCCGCGGTGATCACCGAGGCGGCGGCGGCCAACATGGGCGTGGTGCCCCCGGAGCCCCGCTTCAACGCCGCGCTGTCGGCGCTGACCCGCGAGCACGGCGCCCTGCTCATCCTCGACGAGGTGCTGACCGGCTTCCGCGCCGGGCCGGCGGGCTGGTGGGGCATCGAGGCGTCGTCCGGAGCGGAGTGGATGCCCGACCTGGTCGCCTTCGGCAAGGTCGTGGGCGGCGGCCTGCCCCTCGCCGCGGTGGGCGGTCGCGCGGAGCTCCTGGACCTGCTCGCGCCGCTCGGGCCGGTGTACCAGGCGGGCACTCTGAGCGGCAACCCGCTGGCCGTCGCCGCGGGGCTCGCGACCCTGGGCGCCGCCGACGACGCGGTGTACTCGCGGCTCTCCTCGGCGTCGGTCCGGCTGGCCGACGCGGTCTCGGCGGCGCTCGCCGCGGAAGGGGTCGAGCACGTGATCCAGCGGGCGGGGACCCTGTTCTCCGTCGCGTTCGGCTCGACCGCCCCGCGCGACTATGCGGAGGTCAAGCGGCAGCAGGCCTTCCGCTATCCGCCGTTCTTCCACGCCATGCTCGACGCCGGAGTCTCGCTGCCGCCGTCGGTGTTCGAGGCCTGGTTCGTCTCGGCCGCCCACGACGAGGTCGCGCTGAGCCGGATCGCGGACGCGCTGCCCGCAGCGGCGAGGGCTGCCGCTGCCGCCACCGCGATCGAACAGCGCCCAAGTTTGTGATCAGTGCGGGCGGCACAGCCTGCGCATTGATCACAAACCGCAGCACTGACGGGAACGGGGAGCTCAGAAGGCGAGCGCGAGCAGCAGCAGCACGATGCCGATGAGCGGCGGAACCCCCTGCAGCAGGGCGGACCGGCGATTGCGCGGCGAGGTCGCCAGCAGCACCAGACCGGCGAACACCATGCTGCCGGCGGCGAGCAGCACGAGGGCCAGGCCGGCGCTGAAGACGTTCCACAGCAGCAGGAGGCCGAGGCCCGCGCCGACCGCGAGGAAGAGATTGTAGAAACCCTGGTTGAAGGCCATCGGCCTGAGCGTCTCCGCCTCCTCGGCGCTGGCGACCCCGAATGACTTGCGGGTGGACGGCTTGGTCCAGGCGACGCTCTCCAGGTAGAACACGTAGAGGTGGAACAGCGCCGCGAGCCCGATGAAGACCGAGCCGGCGACGAGCAGCGCGGTCGACACGTCAGTTCCTGACGTCGACGACGGTCCGTCCCCGCACCCTGCCGGCGAGGATGGCGGATGCGTACGACGGCACGTCCGCGAGGGGGATGGTCGCGGTCATCCGGTCCAGGAGCTCGAGATCGAGGTCGGTGCCGAGGCGCTCCCATGCGGTGCTGCGCAGCTCCGGCGTGATGTACACCGAGTTGATGCCGACCAGGCTGACCCCGCGGAGGATGAAGGGGAGGACACTGCCCGGCAGGTCGGGCCCCTGCGCCATCCCGCAGGTCGCGACTGTGCCGCTGTACGCGGTCTGCGCCAGCACGTTGGCCAGGGTGTGGCTGCCCACGGAGTCGAGCGCGCCCGACCACCGCTCGCGCTGCAGCGGCTTGCCCGGAACCCCGAGCGGGGCGCGGTCGATCACCTCGGCGGCCCCGAGCGAGAGCAGGTAGTCGGTCTCCTGGGGCCTGCCGGTCGAGGCGACCACGCGGTGCCCGAGTCCGCCGAGGATCGCGATCGCGACCGAGCCCACGCCGCCGGCAGCGCCGGTGACGAGGACGTCGCCACCGAGGGCGTCCGCCCGCTCCAGGGCGAGCACGCCGAGCATGGCGGTGAAGCCCGCGGTGCCGATCGCCGCGGCCCGCCGCGGGCCGATCCGGTCGGGGATGCGCACCAGCCAGTCGCCGGAGACCCGGGCGCGCTCCGCGAAGCCGCCGTGGTGGGTCTCGCCCAGCCCCTGGCCGTTGATCAGCACCGGATCGCCCGGGGACCAGCGCGGGTCGGCCGACTCCGCGACCCTTCCCACCAGGTCGATGCCGGGGATCATCGGGTCGATCCGCATCACACCGGGATCGCCCGTCAGCGCCATGCCGTCCTTGAAGTTCAGGCTGGAGTAGTCGACGTCCACCAGGACGTCGCCCTCGCCCAGGGCATCGTCGTCGTAGTCCTCGACCAGGTCGACCCGGGACTCCTTCGTCGAGCCGTCGATCGGCCTCGTCACTCTCAGTGCGCGGAACATGCCTCCACGTTAGCCCGCGCCGTGCGCCGTCCCGTTCAGCCGAAGAGGATGGCCGCCTCGTCGTAGCGGTCCTGGGGAACCGTGTTGAGCCTGCCGAGCGCGTCCTCGAAGGCGACGTGGGTGATGGTGGTTCCGCGGAGCGAGACCATCCGGCCCCAGCGCTGGTGCATCACCGAGTCGACCGCGGCCATCCCGTAGCGGGTGGCGAGCACGCGGTCGTAGGCGGTGGGGGTGCCGCCGCGCTGGATGTGCCCCAGCGTCGTCGCCCTGGTCTCGATGCCCGTGCGCGCCTCGATCTCCGGTGCGAGCAGATCGCCGATGCCGCCCAGGCGCGGGCGCCCGAAGGCGTCGAGGCCCCGCTCGGAGTGCGGGTCGTCCATCGTGTCGAGCGTGAATCCCTCGGCCACGGCGACCAGGGGAGCGCGGCCGCGATCATGGGCGGACTTCACCCAGGTGACGATCTGCTCCATCGAGGTCTTCTGCTCCGGGATGAGGATGGCGTGGGCACCCGCGGCCATGCCGGAGTGCAGGGCGATCCAGCCCACGTGCCTGCCCATCACCTCGGCGACCATGCAGCGACCGTGCGAGTCGCCGGTGGTGCGCAGCCTGTCCATCGCCTCGGTCGCGATCTCGACGGCGGTGTCGAAGCCGAAGGTGTAGTCGGTGGCCGAGAGGTCGTTGTCGACGGTCTTGGGCACTCCCACGATCTTGATCCCGGCATCCGTCAGCCGCTTGGCGGCGGCGAGAGTGCCCTCGCCGCCGATCGCGATCAGCGAGTCGACGCCGAGCTTGGCCATCACCTCGCGCACGTGGTCCGCGCCGTCCGGATGCTCGAAGGGGTTGGTGCGCGAGCTGCCCAGGATGGTGCCGCCCTGCTTCGAGATGCCCTGGATGTCCTTGCGGGCGAGCGGCATGATGTCGCCCTCGACCACGCCCCGCCAGCCGTCGCGGAAGCCGATGAAGTCCTGCCGGTAGACCTGGATGCCCTTCAGCACCGCACCGCGGATCACCGCGTTGAGGCCGGGGCAGTCGCCGCCGCTGGTCAGGATTCCGATGCTCACCGATCAATCCTGTCACCAGCGCGAGGTAGTGTGCGATCCGTGGAGAGCGCAGCGGTGGCGGAGTCCCCGCTGCGGAGCGCCTACACCCCCCGACTGCCGCTGGACCTGCGGCTCACGCTGCGCACGCTGGGGCGCGGCAGGCACGATCCGAGCCATCGCTGGACGCCCGAAGGCCTCTGGCGCACAGTTCCCACCCCCGACGGGCCGGCGACCCTGCTGCTCGCCCAGCGCCGGGACGGCGTCACGGCCACCGCCTGGGGGCCGGGAGCGGAGTGGGCGATCGCCGCGGTGCCCGAGCTCCTCGGCCGCGGGGACGACGACGAGGGCTTCGACGTGTCGAGCAACGCCTTCCTCGCCGACTCGCGGCATCGCAATCCCGGCCTGCGCCTGCATCGCACCGGACTGGTGCTCGAGATGATGATCGCGGCGATCCTGGAGCAGAAGGTCACCGGGCTGGAGGCGCATCGGGCGTGGAGCTACCTGCTGCGGCGACACGGCGAGCCGGCTCCCGGGCCGGCCCCCGAGGGGATGCGGGTCGCGCCGGCGCCCGAGGTCTGGCGCAGGATCCCGTCCTGGGAGTGGCACCGGGCCGGAGTGGACTCGGCTCGCTCGCGCGCGGTGCTGGCCGCCGCATCCGTCGCCCCCGGTCTGGAGCGCACCCTGGTCCTGGGGCACGGCGGCGAGGAGGTGCTGCGCCGGCTGCGCACCGTGCCGGGCGTCGGGGTGTGGACTGCGGCGGAGACCAGCCAGCGCTCGCACGGAGACCCGGACGCGGTGAGCGTCGGCGACTATCATCTGCCCGCGCTGGTCGGCTGGGCGCTGGTCGGCCGCCCGGTCGACGACGACGGCATGCTCGAGCTGCTCGCTCCGTGGGCCGGTCATCGGCAGCGGGTCATGCGCCTGATCGAGTCGAGCGGCTTCGCGAAGCCGCGCTTCGGCCCGCGGATGAGCGTGCAGGATCACCGCGCGCGCTGACCCGAGGGCGTCGCGTCCGGAATGCCGCGGTCCGGCAGGCGCGGTACCCGGATGGCCGCGTGTTCGGCGGGATGCGATGTCGCGGGTGCCGCGTGTTTGGCGGGATGCGATGTCCGGGGGCTGCGTGTCCGGTGGGCGATGCTGCTGCTGAGGACGGATGCTTCGCGGCCGGAGCGGCGTGGCGCGAGCGACTCGCCGCGCTGGCCTGCGGCATCCGTCCCGAGCGGCGGAAGGGGCGGCGGGCGGTGGCGCTGCAGGGGGTGCGGCAGGTGGCGCGGTGCAGGCCTCCATGGTCGGGGGAGAACCGTCGGAGGGATCGCGCCGATACTGTGGAACGGTGCATCAGCTCTACCGCGCCATCCGCATGTGGTTCAGGCGCAACGGACCGCGACTGCCGCTCCACGGGGTGAGCCGGGTGCCGTTCCGCACCTGGCCGAGCGACATCGACATCTTCAAGCACATGAACAACGGGGTGTACTTCTCGATCCTCGATCACGGGCGGTCGGACATCCTCTACCGCACCGGCCTCGCCGCCAAGCTGCGCGCCGCGGGCCTCTACCCTGTGGTCGCGGGGGAGACCATGACCTTCCGCAAGTCGCTGCTGCCGTGGCAGGCCTTCGTGATCGAGTCCCGGGTGGTGGGCTTCGACGAGAGGTCCAGCTACATGGAGCAGCGCTTCGTCGCCGACGGAGAGATCTACGCCAGGGCCTTCATCCGCAGCCGGTTCCTGCGCAAGAGCGGCGGCACGGTCTCGATCGCCGAGCTCGGCGAACTGCTGGGGATGGATGTCTCGGCTCGCCCCGATCCGTGGCTGATCGAGTGGGGACAGCGCACCGCGCTGCCGCCGACTCGCGCCGAGGCGCCGAGCGAGTGGCGATAGGCCGGGCGACTACTCCTCGGCGGTGTCGTTCTGCGGGGCCTCCAGCGGGCCCCCGCCGAAGTCCGCCGCATTCGCGGCAGTGGCGCTCTTCTTCAGCAGCTCCTCCGCCTCGGCGCGCGCCGCCGCGGCCTCTTCGGGGTCGCCGGCCGCGGCACCGCCCTGGTTGGCGAACTGGTCGAATTCGGCCATGAACGTCTCCCTTCCCCGGTGCCGGCTCTCCGCGAGCCTAGTCACCGCCCGGCGCGAGGTAAAGCCGACGCGGGGGAAAGCCGGTCAGCCGTCCGCGCCGTAATCGGGGCGGACGCCGGTCAGCTGCGTGAGGAACTCGATGTAGTCGCGCACCGGCTCGGAGCCGTCCCAGTTGTCGCATTCCCGGGTCATCGCGGCGACGATCTCCATCCCCTGCGGCTTGCGGGTGATGATCTCGATATACGAGCCGGTCACCTCGGTTCCGTCGAGATAGCTGATCTCGCGCCCGTCGGGCATGACACCGGCGAAACCGTGCTTCGCGCCGTGGTCGATCAGCCGCTGCTTGGTGCCCTCGTGGTCGTCGGCGTCGATGAGGAAGTGGTGGAACAGGCCGCCGGGCGGGATCTCACCGCCCTTGCGCTCGATCCACTCGCTGTAGGCGGACGGCTCATCGTCCAGGGCGCAGAGGATCTCGATCTGGGTGTTGCCCTGCATGGTCAGCGCCGCCTTCGATGCGGCGGAGGTGGGCCTGCCCCTGAAGGTCTGGCCCGGCAGGGAGAACTCCATCACCCAGAACGGGCCGGCCGCGAAGGCGTCGATCCAGAACTGCACGGTCTCGTCGAAACGGTCCTTGGTGGTCACGAAGGCCAGCTGGCGGATAGTGTCGCGTGTCATGTGCCCTCCTCGGCGACGGCCCTCCACGATGAGGTCCGCGCATGAATGAGTACACTATATGCCCGGTTGCCGTTCGCAGAACCGTCAGGCCCGCAGCAGCAGCCCGGAGGGGTCGTAGCGCCGCGCGATCTCGGTGAGCCGGGCGAACTGCTCGGGACTCCACGAGCGCGCGAACTCGGCCGGACCGGGATGACCGGCGAAGTTGATCGTGGTGACCGGCGCGAGCCAGGGTTCGATCGCCGCGGTCAGTCCGGACCAGAAGCCGGGGAGGAGGGACGGATCGGTCCCGGGCGGGGTGAGCGCGACCACGTCGAGGATGAACGCGCCGTCCCGTCCACCGACGGCACTGCCCTCCGCGACGTCGACGGACGTGCGATTGCCGAGATGGCGCAGCTCGACCGCGACCACCGGCGGCGAGACGGTCGGGCCTACCCGGGCGAGGAGGGCGTCGACGAACTCGGCCGGCACCGCGGTGAGCATCGCGCCGGTGGTCCAGCTCGGGGAGGCCTGCTCCGGGTCGTTGTGGATGGTGGCGAGCTCGGCCACGGGCAGCACTCCGACGGCGTCCAGCAGCGCCGGGGCGAGCGCCCGCAGCGGGGCGGCCAGCTCCGCACCGCGCTCCGCGTCCCCCGGGAACGCGAAACGCAGGGAGAGCAGGGTCTTGCCGCGGAAGACCTCAGGCACCTCGTCAATGGGTGGGAACCGGACGATCGCCACCGAGGTGCTGACCTGGTCGTCCGCCGTCGTGGTCCATTCCGCCCACCCCCGAAGCGCGGTCTCGATGTGCTCCTCGGCGAAGAACAGGGACCCGGCGTAGAGCTCGGTGAGCGGGAGCAGCGCGACCTCCATACCGGTCACGACGCCGAAGCCGGCCTTGCCGCCGCGGAGCGCCCAGAACAGGTCCGGGTTCTCGATGGCGCTCGCCGTTCGCGGTTCTCCATCGGCCGTGACGACGCGGAACGATCGCACATAGTCGGAACTGAAGCCGTGGCTGCGGGCGAGCGGGCCCAGGCCTCCGCCCAGCGTGTAGCCGACGGCCCCCACATGGGTGGACGAGCCGGAGATGGGCGCCAGCCCGTGCCGGACAGCGAGTTGGAGGACCGTGCTCCACGGGGCACCGGCGCCCACCGCGGCGATGCGGGCGACCGGGTCGACGGCGACCTCGGCGAGCCGCCTGGTCGAGATCAGCAGGCCGCCCTTCAGATGGCCGTGCGCGCCGTGGCCGGTCGCCTGGACGTGCAGCCGAAGACCGTGTGCGCCGGCGAAGCGGACCGCCTCGACGACGTCGGATTCGGAGGCGACCCCGACCACGACATCCGGCGAGCAGGTCGCGGCGAGGTTGACGCCGGCGACCTCCGCTGCGAAACCGTGGTCATCCGGCGCAAGCACCGGTCCTTCGACCGTCGCGCGGAGGTCGTCCAGCTGCAGTGGGGTCATGGGGCGAGGCTAGCCCCTGCCCCCGACACGCGGTCAGTCCTCGGCGATGCGGGCGGCGGCGACCGCCAGCGCGAGGTCGTCGCGGCTGCGTCCGCCGGCGCGCACCGCGGAGCGGCCCTCGGCGATCGCGGCGTCCACGGCCGCGCTCTCCGGCAGCTCGATGAGGGCGGCCAGGACCTCAACGGCGGCGTCCGCGGCCAGCAGCTCGCAGGAGGCAGCCCACGAGGCCGCGCCGTCGCGCCGGTCGTCGTCGGCCGTGGTCTCCGCCGCGAGCACCGCGGTGTACAGGTTGCCGATCCGCTGCTCGCGCTGGTCGGCCCCTGGCAGGCCGGCGTATGCCGCGAGCCAGGTCTCGTAGCCGCGGCGGACCCACCCCGTGAGGCCGTCCCCGTCGCGGTCGACCGCGGTGCCCGAGGCCTGGCGGCGCAGCTCTGCCCGGCCGATGATGAAGCGCTGCACCTCGGACGAGCCCTCGTAGATCGAGGTGGCCCTGGCGTGCCGGGAGAGGTAGTACGGCTCGGAGTCGATCAGCACCCCGCGTCCGCCGTGCAGCTGCTGCGAGTCGTACGTCGCCCGGTTGGCGTGCTCGGTCGCGTGGAACTTCGCCGCCGCCACCTCGACGGTGCCCGCCTCGCCGGCATCGCGCAGGGCGGATGCCCTGGTCACCAGAGCCCCGCCGGCCTCCACCCCGGCCCAGAGCCGTCCCAGGCGCGCGCGCACGGTGTCGAGGTCGATGAGCTTCGTGCCGAAGCTCTCCCTCCCGCGCGCGAAGTCGAGGGCGATGTCGTGCGCCCGCCTGCCGATTCCGACGCCGAATGCGCCGACGGAGGGCCGGTAGGACTGCAGGGTGCCGAAGGAGCCGCCGAGGCCGCCGTGCACCGGCCCGATGCGCTGGGCGTCGCTGACCCGGCACTCGTCGAAATCGAGGTAGCCGATGGGGTGCCGCGCCGCCACGTCGAGGTCCCCGCGCGGGGTGAAGCCCGGCGTCCCCTTCTCGATGATGAAGGCGGTGACGTCGTTGCGCCCTTCACCGCTCCTGGCGAAGGTGACGTAGGCATCCGCATCGGGAGATCCGGAGATGAACATCTTCTGCCCGTTGAGCACCCAGTCGTCGCCGTCGCGGCGCACGTTGGTCTTCATCGACATCACGTCCGAGCCGCTGTGCGGCTCGGTGAGCCCGAAGGCGAAGACCAGCTCGCCGGTGATCAGGCCCTGGAAGTAGCGCTCCTGCTGCTCGGGGCTGCCGACGTGCACGATGGCGCCGGTGCCCAGGGTCTGCAGGCCGTAGGTGGCGTCGCAGACCGGGTGGAAGTAACCGAAGCGCTCGCGGTGCACGGCGAGGGTCGCGGTGTACGGCAGCCCCTGGCCGCCGTACGACTCGGGCAGGTTGAGCCCGAACAGGCCCTCCTCGGCCATCCCGGTCAGCAGCTCGCGCGGGAGCCTGTTGCTCTCCCGGTACGGCTCGGCGAGAGGGATGAACTTCTGCGGGGTGATGATGTCGAGCCTGTCGGCCTGATCGTCGAGAACCCTCGGCCCGATGCGGAAAGTCAATGCGTGCTCCTTCGCGGGGCCACCGTTGGCGCGCCGCAGGATATGACTATAGGACTGTCAGCGAGCTGATGCCTCGACGGGCGCCCGCGCGACCGGGCCCGCGGTCGCATCCTCGTCGGCGGCGCAGCCGATCGCACCGATCACGCGCTCCGAGAGAGCGTCGAGCACCGCGGCGTCGCCCTCGCCGAGGACGTCGAAGAAGTACCGCCGGATCGCTGCGACGTGGCCGCGGATCGCGCCGAGCACCGCTCGCCTGCCGTCGGGCGTCAACCCGATCCAGCTCCCGCGGGCATCGGTCGGGCACTCGGTGCGATCGAGCAGGCCGCGCCTGACCATGCGGGTCACCAGGTGCGACACGCGGCTCTTCTCCCAGGAGACCCGAACCGCGATCTCCTTGATCCTCAGCCGCCGTTGCGGCGCCTGATCGATCGCGATGAGAACCTCGTACTCGGAGGCCGAGATGTGCGAATCCCGCTGCAGCTGGAGGTCGAGGGCGCGGTCCAGGCTCCGGCGCATCGAGTAGAACGAGCGCCAGAGCTCGACCTCGGCCTCGGTGAGGGCGGACTGATCTGCCACCCTGACCATGCTACCGGGGGCCGCTGTCGCGGTGACCGAATAGTCTCGATGCATGCCAGCGTCCTCCGATCCGCTCGCCCAGCAGACGATCGAGACCGTTCGCCGCTGGCTGGCCGAGAGCGCGGAGGTCGTGCCCGATCGGTCGGCCAGGCGCCTCGCCGGCCTGCTCAAGGACCCGGCGGGCCTCGACTTCGCTGTCGGCTTCGTCGACGGGGTGGTGCGTCCGGATGACCTCCGGGTCGCCGGGCGCAACCTCGAGCTGCTCTCCCGCTCGGTTCCGGCCTTCCTCCCGCTGTACCTCAGGGTGCTGATCCAGCTCGGCGGGGGATTCGCCCCGCTGATCCCGTGGCCGATCGTGCCGATCGCCAGGGCGGTGCTCCGGCGCATGGTCGGGCACCTGATCCTCGACGCGGGGCCGAAGTCGCTCGACAGGAGCATCGCCAGGCTCACCGGACCCGGTACCGCGCTCAATGTCAACCTGCTCGGCGAGGCGGTGCTCGGCGACGGCGAGGCCGATCGCCGGCTGGCCGGGACCCGGCGCCTGCTCGAGCGCGACGACGTGGACTACGTCTCGATCAAGCTGTCGTCGACCACCGGCCAGCTCTCGCCATGGGCGTTCGAGCAGACCGTCCAGCGGGTGGTCGCCCGGCTCACCCCGCTGTACGAGCTCGCCGCCGCCTCGGCCAGGCCGAAGTTCATCAACCTCGACATGGAGGAGTACCGCGACCTCGCCCTGACGGTCGCGGTGTTCACCCGCCTGCTCGAACAGGGAAGCCTGAAGGATCTGGAGGCCGGCATCGCGCTGCAGGCCTACCTGCCCGACGCGCTCTCCGCCCTCCGCTCGCTGACCGGATGGGCCGAGGCCAGGCGCCGCGCCGGCGGGGCCGGCATCAAGGTGCGCATCGTGAAGGGCGCGAACCTCCCCATGGAGCGGGTCGACGCGACCCTCCACGGCTGGCCGCTGGCCACCTGGGGGACCAAGCGCGAGACCGATGCCAACTACAAGCGGATGCTCGACTGGGCGTTGACCCCGGAGCACGCGGAGGCCGTGCGCATCGGGGTCGCCGGGCACAACCTGTTCGACATTGCCCATGCCTGGCTGCTGGCGACGGAGCGCGGGGTGCGCAGCAGGGTCGATGTCGAGATGCTGCTGGGCATGGCCACCGGGCAGGCGGATGCGGTCAGGCGCGAGGTGGGTGGCCTGCTGCTCTATGCGCCCGTGGTCGAGCGACAGGACTTCCACTCCGCCATCGCCTACCTGATCCGCCGGCTGGACGAGAGCGCGAGCCAGGAGAACTTCCTCTCCGCTGCCTTCGAGCTCGACGATCCGGCGGTCTTCGACCGCGAGCAGAGGCGGTTCCTCGACTCGCTCGCCGCCGCTGCCGCCGCCCCCGGCGTCCCGGTACCGCACCGGGTGCAGGACCGCACGGTTCCGCCCACGCCGCTGCCGGTGGCGACCAGCCCGATCCCCTTCCGCAACGAGCCGGACACCGACCCCTCGACCGCGGCCAACCGACGCTGGGCGGCGGAGCTGCTCGCCCGGGTTCCCGGCTCCGCGCTCGGCGAGAAGGGCATCGCGTCGGCCCGCGTCACCGACCCTGGAGTGCTCGACGGCATCATCGCGTCGGCTGCGGCGGCCGGCGAGGAGTGGGGGCGCCGCAGGGCCGACACCCGGGCGGCGGTGCTCCACGCCGCCGCCGATGTCCTCGCCGGCAGCAGGGCGACGCTGATCGAGGTGATGGCCGGCGAGACCGGCAAGACCATCGCCGAGGGCGACCCCGAGGTGAGCGAGGCCATCGACTTCGCGCGCTATTACGCGGAGCAGGCCAGGCTGCTCGACTCGGTCGAGAACGCGCGCTTCATCCCCTCGCGGCTGATCGTGGTCACGCCGCCGTGGAACTTCCCGCTCTCGATCCCGGCCGGCTCGGTGTGCGCCGCCCTGGCCGCGGGCTCCGCCGTCATCCTCAAGCCGGCCCCGCAGGCCCGTCGCACCGCGGCGGTGCTCGCCGAGGCCCTCTGGCTCGGCGGGGTGCCGAGAGACGTGCTGCGCCTGGTCGACCTCGACGAGGACGACCTCGGCCGCCGGCTGGTCGCCCATCCCGAGGTGGACCGGGTGATCCTCACCGGATCGTGGGAGACCGCCGAGCTGTTCCGCTCGTGGCGGCCCGACCTGCCCCTGCTCGCCGAGACCAGCGGCAAGAACGCGATAGTGGTCACGCCGAGCGCGGACATCGATCTCGCCGTCTCCGACATCCTCAGGAGCGCCTTCGGGTACTCCGGCCAGAAGTGCTCGGCGGCGAGCCTGCTGATCCTGGTGGGCACTGTCGGCAGGTCCGAGCGCTTCCTTCGCCAGCTGGTGGATGCCGTGAAGACCCTCAGGGTCGGCTATCCGCATGACCCGGCGAGCGTGATGGGCCCGATCATCGAGCCGGCGCACGGCAAGCTCGGCCGTGCGCTCGGCACCCTCGACGCCGGGGAGAGCTGGCTGGTGCGGCCGACCTCGCTGGACGAGAGCGGCAGGCTGTGGTCGCCGGGGGTGAAGGACGGGGTGGCCGCCGGCTCCGAGTTCCACCTCACCGAGTTCTTCGGACCGGTCCTCGGGATCATGCGCGCCGACACGCTCGACGAGGCCATCGACCTGCAGAACGCGCCGGCCTACGGGCTGACCGCCGGCATCCACTCGCAGGACGCCGCCGAGATCGACCGCTGGCTGGAGCGGGTCGAGGCGGGAAACCTCTACGTGAACCGCGGGATCACCGGTGCGATCGTGCGCCGGCAGCCCTTCGGCGGCTGGAAGCGCTCGTCGGTCGGGGCCGGCGCGAAGACCGGCGGGCCCAACTACCTGCTCGCGCTCGGCGAGTGGGCCCCGGTGTTCGCCGAGCCGGGCCGGGCGGTCGTGCTGGAGGGTGCCAGCGAGCCGGTGACCCGGCTGGTGGAGGCGGCGCAGCCGGGCATGGAGTTCCTCGAGTTCGACCGGGTGCGCGCCGGGGTGCTCAGTGACCAGCGGGCCTGGGAGGAGGAGTACGGGCTCACCCGCGACGTCTCCGGACTCGAGGTGGAGCAGAACCTGTTCCGCTACCGCCCGGTGCACGTCACGGTGAGACTGGCCGAGGGCGCGTCGCCGTCCCAGCTGGTCCGCGTGCTCGCGGCCGCCACCAGGGCGGGCGCGCCGGTCACGGTCAGCACCCCGGTTCCGCTGTCGGCCCGGCTGATCCAGCTGCTCCGCTCCGACTTCCCGCCCCTGGCTGTCCACGACGTGCTGGTCGAGTCGGATGAGCGCTGGCACGCGCGGCTCCTCGCCCGCCGGCCCGGTGAGTTCGGCCGCATCCGCCTGCTCGGAGGGGACGCCTCCGCGCTCGCCGCGGTGCTCGGCGGCGACCCCGATGTGACGGTCTACGCCCGCCCGGTCACCACCTCCGGTCGGCTGGAGCTGCTGCCCTTCCTGCGCGAGCAGGCGATCAGCATCACCGCCCACCGATTCGGCAGGGTGCAGGCCGCCGGCGCTCTCTAGGGCTCGGCCCGCCTCCCGCTCCCCACCGAGTTGAAGCGAATCTCCCTCACCGACAAATCTCCCTTACCGAGATGACGCAAATCGACGCATCGGGGCGCGGGATCATCGATTTGCGTCAACTCGATGGGGAGGGAGACGGACGGGACGCCCGGCCGAGGGGGCGGGGTGCCAGGCCGGGACCGGGCCGGGGGGCGGGGATGCCGGGCGGGCGCCGGGCCGACGGGCCGGGGTGCCGGGCCGGGGTGCCGGGCCGGGGTGCCGGGCCGACGGGGTGCCGGGCCGACGGGGTGCCGGGCGCCTAGGAGCCGGCCTTCTCCAGCAGGTCGGAGTGGTGGATGGCCGCCACGTCCGGATGCGCCCGCAGCCGGCTCTTGAGCGCGTTCTCCCCGTAGGTTCCGAAGATCGGGTTGCTCGGGTCCGCGGTGATCCCGGTCGCCTGCGCGGCCAGCTCCTCGGGGAGCTCGAGGATCGGGATGGTCGTGTCCAGCGCCGGGCTGAAGAAGAAGGGGATGGAGATGCGGTCGGTGCCGATCAGTGGCGAGATCACCCGGTGCACCGTCGCCTTGAGGTATCCGCCCGTCGCCACCTCGAGCAGCTCCCCGATGTTCACCACGAAGGCTCCCTCGATCGGCGGGGCGTCGATCCAGTCGTCGCCGTACTGCACCTGGAGGCCGCCCTTGCCCGGCTCGACGTAGAGGAGGGTCAGCACTCCCGAGTCCTTGTGCGCGCCGACCCCCTGCTTCGGGGTGGGGTCCGACTTGCCGGGGTAGCGCACGATCTTGATCAGGTTGGCCGGCTTCTCGGCGAAGGTGGCGTCGAAGACGTGCTCGTCGGCGCCCAGCGAGAGCGCCCACGCCTGCAGCAGCCTGAGGCCGAGGGCCGAGAGCTCGTCGTTCCAGCGGGTGGTGACCTCCCTCAGCTCGGGCAGGGCATCCGGCCAGAGGTTCGGGCCCTCGAGCCGCCAGTAGTCGGCCACCCCGTCGCCGGTCGGCACCGCGGGCCGCTCCGGCCCGATGTCGATCTGCTCCCGCCAGTCGGTCTTGCCCTGGGTGAGCTCCCCGCCGACCCGGGTGTAGCCGCGGAACTGCGGGCTGTTCCGGTTCTCGATGGCCAGCTTGTCCGCCTCCGGCAGGTCGAAGAAGGCGCGGGCCGTCGTCATGATCCGCTTCTCCAGCTCCGGGTCGATGCCGTGGCCGACCAGATAGAAAAAGCCGAACTCGTGGGTCGCCTCCCGCAGTTCGGCGCGGAAGGCCGCGGCTTCCTCTTCTCCCGCATCCAGGCGGGAGAAGTCGAGGACAGGGAGGGAGTCTGGCGTGCTCATGCCTCCCATTCTCACCCGGGCCGCCCGGCTGTTACGTCACACGACGATCGCCGCGGAGACCACGCGCAGGGCCTCGTCCTGGTCGACTCCGAGACGCCGAGCCAGTTCGGCGTAGCGAGCTGCAGCGTGCTGCAGCTCGCGATGGATCGCGTCGCCGCTCGAGCGGACCACCGAGCCGTTCCTGCCCCGGGTCTCGATCACGCCGTCAGCCTCGAGCTCGCGATACGACCTGGCCACGGTGTTCGAGGCGAGGTCCAGCTGCTCGGCGAGCGCGCGCACGGTGGGCAGCCTGGTCCCCGCGGCCAGCTCTCCGCTCAGCACCAGCTCGACCACCCGGCGCCTGAGCTGCTCGTACGGCGGCACCGACGAGTCGTGATCGATCCTGAGGTCCACGTGGCTCACCGTAGCAAGACCGCCGCGGCGATAGCATCGAACCGGCCCGCCGGCTCGCACCGGGTCGATCAGGAGGACTAATGAGGCCCACCAGCGCCCAGCAGTACGAGGCGTCGATCGGTGGGAGGCTGCCCGAGCCGGAGGAGGTGCGGGACGGCATCTGGGCCGTCGCCCTTCCGTTGCCGATGGGCTCCGTGCCGTACACCCTGAGCTACCTGGTCGAGGACTCCGCCGGCGACGTGCACCTGATCGATCCGGCCTTCGACTCCGAGGAGAACTGGCGACGGCTTGGCGACGGCCTCGCCGCGATGGGCAAGAGGCTGGATCAGGTGGCGAGCGGGACGTCCACCCATCTGCACCCCGACCATATCGGCATGGCGGTCGAGCTGCGCCGGCGCACCGGGGCCGCCCTGGGCCTCAATCGCAGCGAGTCCGAGGCGATCCACGCTGTGCACGAGAGCGAGACCCTGGTCGCCGACCAGCACGCCCTCTACGCCGAATGGGGGGTGCCCGAGGAGAGGATCGCCGAGATCGCCGCCTCGATCGACCTCAAGCAGGTGCTTCCGCTGTTCGACGCCGACGTGCTGCTGGAGGACGGCGACCGGCTCGCCATACCCGGAAGGACCGTCGACGTCGTGTTCACGCCGGGTCATACCAGCGGCCACATCTGTCTGGTCGACGAGACCGAGCGCATCCTCTACACGGGCGATCACGTGCTGCCGACGGTGTATCCGGGTCTCGGCCTCGGCGGGCCGAGCGCGTCAAGCCCGCTGGTCGACTACATCAGTTCGATGGAGCGCATCGAGCCGTATCTGGAGCACGAGGCCTGCCCCGGCCACGCCTACCGCTTCGACGGCCTCGCCGACCGGTGCCGCACCATCGCCGAGCACCATCTGCGCCGTACCAGGGAGATCGAGGCGGTCATCGCGGAGGACCCGGGTCTGAGCGTCTGGGAGACCGCCTCGCGGGTGGCCTGGTCCGCCGGCTTCGAGAACCTCAAGAACCACTTCCTGCAGTCGGCGCTCTCGCAGACGAAGATGCATCTCGACTACCTCGAGGCCAGCCATGCCTAGGACCGCGGTGCCCCGGAGCGTGCTGATGTGCCGGCCCGAGCACTTCACTGTCAGCTATCGGATCAACCCGTGGATGCACCCGGAGGACCCGACCGACACCTCGCTCGCCGTCCGCCAGTGGGAGGGTCTCTACCGCACCTACCTCGACCTCGGCTTCGACGTGCAGCTGATCGACCCCGTCCCCGGGCTGCCCGACATGGTCTACGCCGCCAACGGCGGGCTGGTGATCGACGGCATCGCCTACGGGGCGAGCTTCACCTACCCCGAGCGCCAGCCCGAGGGCCCCGCATACATGCACTGGTTCCGCGAGAACGGCTTCGACGTGCGCGAGCCGCGGCACGTCAACGAGGGGGAGGGCGACTTCCTGCTCGTCGGCGAGACCATCCTCGCCGGCACCGGCTTCCGCAGCACGTCGAGCAGTCACGCGGAGCTGGCCGAGACCTTCGGCAGGGAGGTGCTCAGCCTGGAACTGGTCAACCCGAGCTTCTACCACCTGGACACCGCACTCGCGGTGCTCGACGACAGCACCATCGCCTACCTCCCGTCCGCCTTCACCGAGGAGGGCCTGGGCGAGCTCCGGGCGCGCTACCCGGACGCGATCCTCGCCACCGAGGAGGATGCGGCGGTGCTCGGCCTGAACAGCTTCAGCGACGGCTACAACGTGGTGATCGCCGCACGGGCGAGGGACTTCGAGCGTCAGCTCGCCGAGCGCGGCTACAACCCGATCGGCGTCGACCTCTCCGAGCTGCTGCTCGGCGGCGGCGGGGTGAAGTGCTGCACCCTCGAGCTGCGCCGATGAGCGCGCTGGCCCGCACCTACGACCCGCTGCCGGTCGAGATCGCCACCGCGTCCGGCGCCTGGGTCACCGACGTGAACGGCACCCGGTATCTCGACTGCCTCGCCGCGTACTCCGCGGTCAACTTCGGGCACGGGCACCCGGCGCTGGTGGCCGCGGCGAGAGAGCAGCTCGACCGGGTGACCCTCACCAGCCGGGCCTTCGGCAACGACAGGCTGGAGCCCTTCGTCGATGCTCTCGCGCGGCTCACCGGGACCGACCTCGTCATCCCGATGAACACCGGAGCCGAGGCGGTGGAGACCGGGCTGAAGGTCGCGCGGGCCTGGGGCTACCGGGTCAAGGGCGTCGAGGCGGATGCCGCGAACGTCGTCGTCGCCGACGGCAACTTCCACGGTCGCACCATCACCATCGTCGGCTTCTCCAGCGACCCGGTGGCCCGGGACGGCTTCGGCCCGTTCACCCCGGGTTTCAGGTCGGTGCCGTACGGCGACGCGGCGGCGATCGAGGCGGCGATCGATGGGAACACCGTCGCCGTGCTGCTCGAGCCGATCCAGGGCGAGGCCGGGGTGATCGTGCCGCCGCCCGGGTACCTCGCCGCCGTGCGCGAGATCACCGCTCGCGAGAACGTGCTGTTCATCGCCGACGAGATCCAGTCGGGGCTCGGTCGCACCGGCGCGACCCTGCAGTGCGTCAACGAGGGCGTCGAGGCGGACCTGTACCTGCTCGGCAAGGCGCTCGGCGGCGGCATCGTCCCGGTGTCGGCCGTGGCCGGCTCCTCGGCGGCGGTCGGTGTGCTGGGGGTGGGCGAGCACGGCTCGACCTTCGGCGGCAACCCGCTCGCGGCCGCGGTCGGCAGCGCGGTGGTCGGGCTGCTCGAGACCGGTGAGTATCAGGAGCGGGCGCGGATGCTGGGCGCGCGGCTGCGCTCTCGCCTGGACGGGCTGCTCGGCCGCGGCGTGGTCGAGGTGCGCAGCGCCGGGCTCTGGGCCGGGATCGACATCGACCCGAGGCTCGCCACCGGGCGCGAGGTCTGCGAGCTGCTGATGGCGCAGGGGGTGCTGGCGAAGGACACCCACGGCTCGACGATCAGGCTCGCCCCGCCCCTGGTGATCGAGGCGGCTGAACTCGACTGGGCGGTCGATCGCCTCTCCGCCGTGCTCGATCGGCTGCGCGGCGTCTAGTCTCTCCGCCGAGGCGGGAGAAGTGGCGACTATCGCCCCTCGGGAGCCCGCCACGAGTCCCGACTCGCGCCCGAGTGCACCGCGACTCCCGCCTCCGAGGGATGGTGGGTCACCAGCACGACGATCCGGTCGGCCAGGGCGACCCGCAGGGAGGCCATCACCCGCTCGGCGGTCTCGGCGTCGAGGTGAGCCGTCGGCTCGTCGAGAAGCACGACCTCGGCTCGGGTGAGCAGGGTCCTCGCCAGCGCGAGGCGCTGACGCTGGCCGCCCGAGAGGCGCGAGCCGCCGGGTCCGATCCTGGTGTCCAGCCCGTCCCGGAGCGTGTCCAGCAGCCCGTCCAGCCCGGCGCTCGCGAGCGCGTCCAGCATCTCCCGCTCGCTCGGCCGGTCGTCGTCGCCCCGGGCGAGGAGCAGGTTGCCCCGCAGCGTCGAGTCGAACAGGTATCCCTCCTGAGGGCACCAGGCGAAGCGATCGCGCAGCGCGCGGCTGTCGAAGGCGGTGGACTCCCGCCCGTTCACCAGCCAGGAGCCGGATGCCGCCGGCAGGTACCCGAGGAGCGTGGCCAGCAGGGTCGACTTGCCCGATCCCGACGGGCCGGCCACGAGCATCCAGTCGCCGCGCCGGACCGCCGCGTCGAAGGGTCCGTAGACCTCGTCTCCCGCCCAGCTCACCCGGAGCCGGCGCAACTCGAGCGAGTCGATGGGCCCCGGGACGAGCCCGTCGTGGTCTCGCCCCGTCGCGCTGACGGCATCCGCCTTGCGCAGGGCCGCGCGCAGCGCCGGCAGCTGCTGGGCGGCGGTGACCGCGGAGAGCATCGGCTCGATCAGGCCGAGCGGGAGCAGGACCAGCACGGCGAGGATCTCGCCGCCGAGGGCGCCGGAGGCGACGGCTGCCGCCTCCACCGGGATGATCAGCACCGAGGCGGCGGTCATCGCCAGGACCACGAGTGCGGCGCCGAGGCCCTGCGCGTTCGCCGCGACGCGCGCCCGAGCGCCGAGCCGGGCATCCGCCTCGTCCAGCTCGGCCAGCCGCCGCGCTGCCGCCCCGTTGGCGCGCAGGTCGTTCGCGGCGAGCAGGGTCGAGCCGAAGCCGCGGAGCACCTCCGACCGCAGCCGACCGATCGCCGCGCTCGCCGATCGGTCGGCCAGCACCGCCGCCGCGGGGCCGCCCAGCAGCGCGACCGCCACGGCGAGGGCCAGCCCGGGCACGGCGGGTGGGGAGAGCAGCGCGGTGGCGACCAGGGCTCCGAGCGAGCCGAGCGCCGCCACGGCCGGGGGCATGATCACCCGGGGGAGCAGATCGCGCACTCGGTCCGCGGTGGCGATCAGGTGGTCGATGGCCGCCGCGCCGCCGGTGAGGCCGCGCGAGGCCGGACCCCGTTCGGCGAGGCCCAGCCAGAGCCGGTCGCGCAGGCCGGTCACCGCCCGGAGCACGGTGTCGTGGGTGGCGAGGCGCTCCGCGTACCTGAGCGCCGCCCGGCCGAGGCCGAAGAAGCGCACCCCGACGATCGCGACCATGAGGTACATGATCGGAGGCTGCTCCGCGGCGCGCACGATGAGCCAGCCGGAGAGCGCGGTCAGGGCGATGGCGAACGCGGCGGCCGAGGTGCCGAGCGCGACCGCGCCGGCTCCGCGCAGGCGGATTCCGCCCAGGAGGGCGGAGAGCGCCGCGGGGGCGCTGCCGGTCCGGTCGTCGGCCTCTTCCTGCTGGTCCCTGACCGTGCGGGCCGGCGCGAGGAGGGCGTCGTCGCGCTGGCGTCCCACGGCCTGGCCGTCGAGCACGATCCTCTGCCTGGCCAGCCGCAGCATCCCCTCCTCGTGCGAGGCGACCACCACGGTGACGGTGTGCGGGAGCGCGGCGATCGCCAGCTCCACCCGCTCCTGGGCGGCCGCGTCGAGGTGGGCGGTGGGCTCGTCGAGCAGCAGCAGGTCGGCGCCGGCGCAGACCCTGAGCAGTCCGCGGGCGACCGCGACGCGCCGCAGCTCCCCCGGGCTGATCCTGGCCGGGTCGGCGGAGGCGACGCCGTGCAGGTCGAGGTCGGTCAGCACCCGCTCGACCGCCTCGCCGCGCCCGGGGCCGGCGTAGAGCGCGAGCTCCTCGCGCACCGTCGGGGCGACGGTGAACGGGTGCTGCGGCACCCAGGCGACCCGGTCCCGATCGACCCCGGTGATCTCGCCGTCGGTCGGCTCGATCACTCCGGCGAGCAGGCCGAGCATCGTCGACTTGCCGGCCCCGCTCGAGCCGGTGATCGCGGTCACCGAGCCCCGGTCGATGATGACGTCGACGCCGTCGAGCGCCGCGAGCGCCCGATCGGGGTACCGCACGCTCACCCCGTCGAGCCGGATCCGCGCGGCCCGGCGGTCGCGGGGGGCGCGCGGCAGCGGGCCGGCGCTCAGCTCCCCGGCTCGTCGCAGCGCGGCGAGGCCGCCCTGCGACGAGTGGAAGGCCGCGCCGAGCTCGCGGAACGGCGCGTAGCACTCCGGCGCGAGCAGCAGTGCGACCAGGCCGACGGAGAGCGGCAGGTCGCCCGAGATCAGGCGCACCCCGATGACGACCGCGACGACGGCGACCGAGATCGTGGCGATCAGCTCGAGCACGAGCGCCGAGAGGAAGGCGGTTCGGAGGGTGCGCATCGTGGTGGTCCGCACCCGCTCGGTGATGACGTGCAGCGCGCGGGCCTGGTCCTCCACCCGGCCGAGCCCGACCAGCACCGGCAGCCCCCTGGCCAGCTCCAGAAGGTGATCGCTCAGCCGCTGCTGGGAGGCTGACGCCGCATCCGCCTCCTCGGCGGAGTACCTGCCGACCAGGGTCATGAACACAGGGACGAGGGGCACGGTCAGCACGATGATCAGCGCGCTCGGCCAGTCGGCGAAGAGGATGCGCGCACCGACCAGCAGCGGGATCACCGCGGCGGAGACGATGGCCGGGATGCTGACCCGGTAGTAGTCGTCCAGCTCGTCCAGGCCGATGGCGCCGACGGCGGTCGCCGATCCCGCCGCGGGCAGCTCGCCCGAGGAGTCGCGGCCTCCGGCCAGCAGATGCGCGGCCAGGTCGTGGCGGATGCGCTCCTTCGCTCCGGTGGCGGCCCTCGCCGCGACCGCCTGCGAGGCCCAGCCGGCGACCGCGCGCACCAGCGCCGCGACGAGGCCGAGCACGACGGCGCCGCGCCAGGCGTCCTCGCCGGCGATGGTCGCCGTGATTCCCCGGGCGAGCGCTTCGGCGAGCAGCACCAGCCCGGCCGCCTTGAGTGCGGCGAGCAGGCCGAGCACCGCGACAGTCCGCGGCTCGGCCTCCGGCCTCATCGCCGCGTCCGCTGAGGGACCGGCGCCGGACGAGTCGCGGCCGCCGGCATCACCCGGTGTTGCGGCGGCAGCTGTCCCGTTCCGATCCGCTTGCGGAACACCCAGTACGTCCAGCCCTGGTACAGGAGCACCAGGGGCAGCCCGATGCAGGCGACGACCGACATCACCCCCAGCGTGTACTCGCCGCTGGCCGCCGTGGCGACGGTGAGATCCCACGCGCCGTCGAGGGTGGACGGCAGCACGACCGGGTAGACCGCGGCGAAGATGGATGCGGTCCCCGCGACCAGGAACAGGGCGATGCCGGCGAAGGCCAGCCCCTCCCGCCCGGCGCGGGCTGAGAGCCATCCGCCGATCGCCGCGGCCGCCGCGACCACGACCAGCGCCCAGGTGGCCACGGTCCCGCTCCTGAACTGGATGACGAGCACCCAGGCGACGATCGGCAGCAGCGCGAGCGGGCTCCAGCGCACCACGAGGCGTCGCGCCCGCTCGCGGACCGGGCCGGTGGTCTTCAGCGCGAGGAAGGTCGAGGCGTGCACCAGGCAGAAGCCGACGACGGCGAGCCCGCCGAGCACCGCGTAGGGCGTCAGCCAGGCGAAGGCTCCGCCGACCCGGTCGCCGTTCGCGTCGAGCGGCAGGCCGGTGGTGGTGAGCCCGAGCGCTGCGCCCACCCCGAAGGCCGCGCCGAAGGAGCCGAGCCCGAGTGCGCGATCCCACCAGCGTCGCCACCGGTCGGTGTGACCCTTGCCGCGGTACTCGATGGCCACGGCCCGGAAGATCAGCGAGAGCAGCACCACGGTCAGCGGGAGGTAGAGGGCGGAGAACAGCGAGGAGTACCAGAGCGGGAAGGCGGCGAAGGTCGCCGCGCCGGCGGTGATCAGCCACACCTCGTTGCCGTCCCAGACCGGGCCGATCGTGTTGAGCATCAGCCGGCGCTCCTCGTCCTTCCTGGTGCCGGTCAGCAGCAGCATTCCGACGCCGAGGTCGAAGCCCTCGAGGAGCAGGTAGCCGGTCCAGAGCACGGCGATCGCGATGAACCAGATGGTGGGGAGCGTGTCCATGTCTCGAATCCCTAGTAGGCGAAGGCCAGCACGTCGTCGGCGCCGTCCGGATCGGGGGTGTCCTGGTCGTCGGGGTCGTGATCCCGTGGCGCGCCGACATCGGGCATCGCCGCGGCCACCCCGCCGCGCACGAAGCGCACCAGCAGCACGGTCTCCACGGCCAGCAGGACGCCGTAGACCAGCCCGAGCGCGACCAGCGAGAAGACGATCTCCCCGCCGCTGACCCCCGGCGAGACCGCCGCTGCGGTGAACATGAACACGCCGTCGGTGCCGCTCGCGTTCGGGTTGGGGACCACCACGAAGGGCTGCCGGCCCATCTCGGTGAACACCCACCCGGTGATGTTGGCGGCGAAGGGGGCGAGGATGCTGGCGACCGCCGCCCACATCAGCGGCTTGGAGCGCGGGACCGTTCCCTTCCTGGTGAGCCACAGGGCGAGCACGGCCGCGCCCGCGGCGAGGATGCCGAAGCCGATCATGAGCCTGAAGCCCCAGTAGGTCACCTCCATGACGGGCAGGTAGTCGATGGTCTGCCCCGCGCGCGCTCCGTACTTCGGGTCGTCGGGAAGGGCCGTGCCGTAGGCCTTCTCGTACTCGGGGATGAGCGTGTTGACGCCCTTGACGTCGGTGTCGAAGTCTCCGTGGGCGAGGAACGAGAGCAGGCCCGGGATCTCGATCACGTTCACCACCAGGTCGCAGTCCTTCCCGCCGAGGGGGCCGACGGCCAGCACGGAGAAGCCGGTCCCGTCGTGGCAGGCCGCCTCGGCTGCCGCCATCTTCAGCGGCTGCTGGTCGAACATGAGCTTGGCCTGCGCATCGCCGGTGATCGCCACCCCGCCGAAGCCGAGGATCGCGACCACCGCCCCGATCCGCAGCCCGCTCAGCCAGACGCCGTGGTCGGTGCGGTCGCGGCCCCGGATGCTCGGCTCCTCCCCCACGACGACCCTGCCCCGGGCGTCCACCGTGTCGATGCCGTCGCGTCGGCGCTGCCAGAGGTGATACCAGGAGATGCCGACGAGGAAGGCCGCGCCCACGGCCACGGCGCCGAGCAGGGTGTGCGCGTAGGCGACGAGCGCGGTGTTGTTGGTGAGGACTGCCCAGACGTCGGTCATCACCGGACGGCCGTCGACCAGGTCCACGCCGACCGGATGCTGCATCCACGAGTTGGCCACGACGATGAAGTAGGCCGAGACCACCGAGCCGGCGACGGCGATGCACAGGGTCGCCAGGTGCAGCCTCTTCGGCAGGCGGCCCCAGCCGAAGATCCAGAGGCCGAGGAAGGTCGACTCGACGAAGAAGGCCAGCAGGCCCTCCATCGCCAGCGGCGCCCCGAAGACGTCGCCGACGAACCGCGAGTACTCGCTCCAGGCCATCCCGAACTGGAACTCCTGCACGAGCCCGGTCGCGACGCCCATGATGAAGTTGATCAGGTAGAGCTTGCCCCAGAACTTGGTCATCCTGAGCCAGCGCTCGTCGCCGGTGCGCACCCACCGGATCTGCATGTACGCCAGCAGCATGCCGAGTCCCAGGGTCAGGGGGACCATGACGAAGTGGTAGACGGTCGTGATGCCGAACTGCCATCGCGCGATCTCGAGGGGATCCATGGCGAGCTCCTTAGTCCCTGCCCAATACTTCTACCTATCGTAGAAGTAGTTCTACATCATTGTAGAAATGATTTCTACCGGATGTAGACTGGGGGCATGGCGACACTCGGCGAACTGGAACGGGCGGTGATGGACCTGCTCTGGGCGAGGGAGGAGAGCCAGTCCGCCTACCAGCTCCAGGAGCAGCTGACGGGCCGGGAGCTCGCCGCGACCACCGTGCTCACCGTGCTCTCGCGGCTGGAGGCCAAGGGCTTCGTCGAGCGGGAGCGCTCATCCAGGCCGCACCGCTATCGGGCGGTGGCGAGCCGCGAGGACCACATGGCGACGCTCATGCACGACGTGCTGGGCGGGGCGACGGATCGGACCGCGGTGCTCGAGCGCTTCGTCGGCAGCGTCACGCCGGAAGACGCCGAAGCGCTCCGCCGGCTGCTCGGCCCGCGGTAGAGCCCAGGGTGACCGGCGGATGACCGCCCCGACGCAGCCCACGCTGCCATGCTGATCGCCTCGATCCTCCTCGGCGCGCTCGCCGTCATCCTCGCCTGGCCGGTTCCCGTGCTCCTGGCCGGCGCCCGGTGGCAGAGCCGCTCGCCGGCGGTCGCGCTCGTGCTCTGGCAGTCGATCGCGCTCGCCGGGGGACTCTCGATGATCGGCGCCCTGCTGACCTTCGGGCTGGCTCCCTTCGGCGACGACCTGGTCGGCTCGGTCGCCGCGCTCGTCACCGCGGCCGGCGGCACCGGAGGGGTTCCGGGCGAGCTGCAGTTCTGGCATCTGCTGGCGCTGGCCGGTGCCGTGCTGCTCGGCGGGCACCTGCTGCTCAACCTGGTGATCACCGTGCTGCGCTCCGAGGCGCAGCGTCGCAGGCACGCGCAGCTCGTGTCGCTGCTGAGCTCCCCGATGGAGCACAGCCCGGGGGCCAGGATCCTGGACACCCCGGCCCCCGTCGCCTACTGCCTGCCCGGCCCGTTCCGGTCGATCACCGTGCTCTCGGCCGGGCTGGTCTCGCTGCTCGACGCCGGCGAGCTCGAGGCGGTGATCGAGCACGAGCGGGGGCACCTCAGCCAGCGGCACGACATCGTGCTCATCCTGTTCCGGGCCTGGCACGCCTCGCTGCCCTGGTTCCCCATCGCCTACGGCGCGCAGCTGCAGGTAGCGCGCCTGGTCGAGATGCTCGCCGACGACCGGGCCAGGCGCGTCGTCGACGACGCGACCCTGGCCAGGGCGATCGCCCTCACCGGGACCGCGGTCCCGGCGGTTGCTGAGTCGGCGGTGCGGCAGGTGGGCGGCCCGGAGCCCGGGACCCTGCTCGAGGTGACCGAGCGCATCCGTCGGCTGGAGAGGCTGCCGAACCCCCTGCCGCGGGCCGCGAACGGCGCGATCATCGCCGCCGCCGTCGCCCTGATCGCGGTCCCGACCGCGCTCCTCGTGGCTCCGGCTCTCGCCTGAGCTCTCCTCGCGCCGCCGAGTCGGGAGAACTGGCGACCACCGAGCATCGGCGACCCGCCACGAGTCCCGACTCGCCGCGGGTCAGGCGGCCTTCGTGCCGCTCGCCTCGCGGAGGAGGAGCTGGAGCATGCTGGGCTTCTCGGCCACGGTGATGACCGCGCAGAACTTGCGCAGGTAGGTGTCGTGGCCGAGCTGGTACAGCATCGAGTTCGCGAGGTCGGCACGCGAGGTGTAGCTGCCGTTCAGGTAGGCCTCGGCCATCCGGTAGTCGGTCACCCGGTCGGTGCCGAAGAGCCCGGACGGGCGCATGATCGTCCAGTCCAGGTCGCTCGCGCTCACCGCCTCCTCCATCCTTGCCATGTCGGCGTAGAGGGTGCGGCCGAAGTAGCCGACTATCGGCCCGGCCACCCTGTCGACGAAGAAGCCGCCGTGCGGCCCGAGAGTCGGGTCGGTCTGGCTGGAGCTCACGGCCACCAGCCGCCGCACCCCGTGCTCCTCCATCGCGAGCATGATGTTCCCCGTCCCGGCCGAGTAGACGCTGATCGGCTGACGGCTGTAGGGCACGCCGAGGCTCGACAGGACGGCATCCTGCCCCGCGACGGCCGCGCCGACGGCCTCACGGTCGTTGACGTCGGCACCGACGACCCGGAGTTGTCCATGCCGCAGCGGGAATGCGTCGGGATTGCGGGTGATCGCCGTCACCTCGTGCCCGGCCTCGACGGCCTGCGCGGTCAGCAGCCGCCCGGTGGGGCCGTTGGCCCCGAATACCGCGATCCTCATGGAAGGGGCCCTCCTCTACTATGTTTTCAGAGACGCATATATTACAGAAACTATATAATATGAATTCCAAAAGAAAAGCCTCGGCGGGTGGACGAGAGGCCATCGGCGCCGTGATGGATGCGCTTCGGGTGGCCCGGGTGCAGCTGTCGGTGCTGAACCACCAGGTCGGCTCGCGGGCCGAGGTGAGGGACGTCGACTTCGACTGCCTGGACCTGATCTCGATCCACAGCCCGGTGAGCCCTGGCGCCCTGGCCAGGCTCGCCGGACTGCACCCCGCGACGATGACCGGCATCCTCGACCGGCTCGAGCGGGGCGGGCTGATCTCGCGCGATCGCGACCCGGACGACCGGCGCGCCGTGGTGATCAGGATGCTTCCGGAGCGCAATGCCGAGGTCTATCGGCTGTACGCGGGCATGAACTCCCTCATCGACGAGATCTGCCGGGACTACGACGACGAGCAGCTGGAATTGATCGTCGCCTTCCTCGGCCGGGTGAGCGAGGCGGGGGCGACCGCAGCGGAACAGCTCGCCGAGGCATCCGCGCAGGGCTGACGCGTCCTTCTAGGCTTGGCCCATGTCCTCGCTGCCCGGCCTGCGCGTCCGCGGAAGGATGACCGGTCGAGACATCGACGAGCCCCACCGCGCGTCGAGCACGCTCGAGCTGCTCTTCGACCTCACCTTCGTCGTCGCGGTGGCCCAGGTCGCGTCGCAGCTCGCGCATGCCCTGGCCGAGCCGGGCCCCGTGGTGCACGGCGTCGGTCCGTACCTGATGGTGTTCTTCGCGATCTGGTGGGCCTGGATCGGCTTCACCTGGTTCGCCAGCGCCTACGACACCGACGACGTGCCGTACCGGCTGCTCACGCTCGTGCAGATGGCCGGGGTGCTCGTGCTGGCGGCCGGGGTGCCCGCCGCCTTCCAGGAGCAGGACTTCACCGCCGTCACCATCGGCTACGTGATCATGAGGGTCGCCATGCTGGTGCAGTGGATGCGTGCGGGCATCGAGAACCCGGACGGTCGCGCCGTCGCCTACCGCTACGCCATCGGCATCGCCGTCGTGCAGCTCGGATGGGTGGGGCGGCTGTTCCTGCCGGACTCTCTCGGAACCGTCGGCTTCCTCGTGCTGGTGGTGGCGGAGGTCGCGGTGCCGGTCTGGGCGGAGTGGGGGCGGGGCCTGCAGTGGCACCCGCACCACATCGCGGAGCGGTACGGACTGTTCACGATCATCCTGCTCGGCGAGTCGGTCTCGGCCGCCGCGGTCGCGGTGCAGTCGAGCTTCGTGGCCGAGGGGGCGAGCGTCGAGCTGGTCGTGATCGGGATCTCCGCGCTGGTGCTGCTCTTCGCGCTGTGGTGGCTGTACTTCCTGGAGCCGGCGGCCGACGGCCTCGTTCGGCGGCGGGGTCGCGTCTTCCTCTGGGGTTACGGGCAGTACTTCCTCTTTGCCGCGACCGCCGCGATCGGGGCGGCTCTCGAGGTGGCGATCGAGGCGATGGGGCACCACGTCGACCCGCTGCTGGCGGGCTATGCGCTCGCCGTGCCGGTCGCCGTCTTCCTGGTGACCCTGTTCGCGGTGCACGCGCCACTGGTCGAGCGAGTGGCGACCCGGCCGATCGGGGTCGTCATCGCCGTCTTGGCCGTGCTGCTCGTCCCGCTGGGGGCTCCGGAGGCCGGGGTGACGACGGTGGTCGCGCTGATCGCCCTGGTGACCGCTGCGCTGACCGCGGCCACCGTGCTCACCCGCCGCCGCTGACCTTCAACCGCCCGATCTTCATCCGCGATTCGGGAGAACAGGCGACTTCCGTTCCACTGGAGCCAGCCGCTTCTCCCGACTCACGCGGCGCGGCCGTCCCGAGAGGGCGGCCGCGCCGGAAACACCGGCGCAACATGCCGAAGCTATGGTGGCCGCATGGACGGCCTGTTCGACGGATACGGCGCCCAGGCATCGAGCCGAGCGGTGGCCTCCGGTGCGTGGGACGAGATGTTCGACTCCCGTTCCGAGGTCCGCGAGGCGTACCGCGAGATCCATTCGGCCCTGGCCAGGATGACCCAGGACGAGCTGCGCGGGCGCACCGACGCCCTAGCCGACTCCTACCTCGCGCAGGGGGTCACCTTCGACTTCGCCGGGGAGGAGCGCCCGTTCCCGCTCGACGCGGTGCCCCGGGTGATCGAGCAGGCCGAGTGGGCGCAGGTCGAGGCCGGCGTCACGCAGCGCGTGCGCGCGCTCGAGGCCTTCCTCGCCGACATCTACGATCAGCAGCTCGCGGTGCGCGACGGCGTGATCCCCGCGGGGCTGATCAGCTCGTCCAGCCACTTCCACCGCGAGGCCGCCGGCATCGTCCCGGCCAACGAGGTGCGCATCCAGGTCTCGGGCATCGACCTGATCCGGGACGAGCGGGGCGGATGGCGGGTGCTCGAGGACAACGTCAGGGTGCCCTCGGGGGTCAGCTACGTGATCTCCAACCGGCGGGTGATGGCGCAGACCCTGCCGGAGCTCTTCGTCTCGATGCGGGTGCGCCCGGTCGGCGACTATCCGCACAAGCTGCTCCAGGCGCTCCGGGCGGCCGCGCCGGACGGTGTGGACGACCCCACCATCGTCGTGCTCACCCCCGGCGTCTACAACTCGGCCTACTTCGAGCACACGCTGCTCGCCCGCCTGATGGGGGTCGAGCTGGTGGAGGGACGGGACCTGTTCTGCTCGGGCGGCAGGGTCTGGATGCGCACCACCTCCGGCCCCACCCGGGTCGACGTGATCTACCGCAGGGTCGACGACGAGTTCCTCGACCCGCTGCAGTTCCGCGCGGACTCGATGCTCGGCTCGCCCGGTCTGCTGCTCGCCGCCCGGCTCGGCAACGTGACCATCGCCAACGCGGTGGGGAACGGGGTCGCGGACGACAAGCTCGTCTATACCTACCTGCCCGACCTCATCCGCTACTACCTGTCGGAGCAGCCGATCATCCCGAACGTCGACACCTGGCGGCTGGAGGAACCGGAGTCGCTCGCCGAGGTGCTGGACCGACTCGACGAGCTGGTGATCAAGCCGGTCGACGGCTCCGGCGGCAAGGGACTGGTGGTCGGGCCGGCCGCCTCGAAGCAGGAGCTCGACGCGCTGAGGGCGAGGCTCACCGCCGATCCGCGCGGCTGGATCGCCCAGCCGGTTGTGCAGCTGTCCACCATCCCCACCCTGGTGGAGGAGGGGATGCGCCCGAGGCATGCCGACCTGCGCCCGTTCGCGGTCAACGACGGCAAGGACATCTGGGTGCTGCCGGGCGGGCTCACCCGGGTCGCGCTCCCCGCCGGTCAGCTCGTGGTCAACAGCAGCCAGGGCGGCGGCTCGAAGGACACCTGGGTGGTCGGCGAGGACCCGCTGCAGGTCTCCCGGCACAGCATCCAGGGCCTGGTGGCCGATCAGGCGACCTCGACCGAGGCGATCCCGGTCATCGGCCACGACGTGCACGAGGTGGTCCAGGGTCCTCGCGATCGCTCGCTCGGCCACGCCCAGCAGGAGCAGCAGCAGCAGGCTCGTTCGTCCGCGCTTGCCGGGCGAGTCCGGCGGATCCGGGCGCCAGAAAGCGCCCGAGATGACCGAACTCGCCCGGAAAGCGCCGACGCGGGAGGCGAGGCGCCGTGCTGAGCCGCATCGCCGAGTCGCTCTTCTGGATCGGCCGCTACATCGAGCGGGCCGACGGCACGGCGCGCATCCTCGACGTGCACCTCCAGCTGCTGCTCGAGGACCCATGGATCGAGGAGGATCTGGCCTGCCGGTCCCTGCTCAGCGTGATGGGCAGCGACGTGCCGGAGGATCAGGTGCTCACCCGGCAGAGCGTGCTCGACATCCTCGCCATCGACCGCTCGGAGCCCGCGTCGATCGCCTACTCGCTCGGAGCGGCCAGGGAGAACGCCCGCCGGGCTCGCGAGATCGTCTCCACCGAGCTGTGGGAGTGCCTCAACACGACCAGGGCGCGGATGCCGCGGCGCATCGCCGGCGACAAGGTGCACGAGTTCTTCGGCTGGGTCCGCGAGCGCTCCGCCCTCGCGGTGGGCATCATCGAGTCGGCCACCAGCCGGGACGAGGCCTGGCAGTTCTTCACCCTCGGCCGCTCGATCGAACGCGCCGACATGACGGCGAGGCTGCTGGCGACCCGGTCGTTGACCGAGGCCAGCGGTCCGTCCTGGACCACCATCCTCAGGTCGTGCGGGGCATACGAGGCATACCTGCGCACCTACCGCGGGGTGCCGAGCGCCAGGAATGCGGCGGAGTTCCTGCTGCTCGACCGGCTGTTCCCGCGCAGCATCCTGTTCTCGGTGCGCCGCGCCGAGATGTGCATGCGCGACATCGAGCCGCGCACCGACAGGGTCGGCGTATCCGATCAGGCGCAGCGCCTGCTCGGCCAGATCCGCAGCGAGCTCGAGTACCGGCCGATCGCCGAGATCCTGGACGACCTGCCGAGGCACATGGACAGCGTGCAGGCGGCGACCAGCGCGGCCTCCGAGGCGATCCGGCAGCGCTACTTCCCGACCAACGCCGCCCCGAGCTGGGTGGGGGAGAACACGTGAACCGGCTGCGCATCAGGCACATGACCGGCTTCCGCTACGGCGGAGAGGTGACCGCGAGCTACAACGAGGCGCGGATGCTGCCCACCAGCGGGGACGGCCAGCTGGTGCTCTACTCCAATCTCGAGATCCTGCCGATCTCGGCGCACCACACCTATGTGGACTACTGGGGCAGCCGGGTCAGCTCCTTCGAGATCCTCACCCCGCACACGGAGCTCGCCCTCACCGCGACCAGCCTGGTCGAGGTCCACGATCGCCGACATCCGGATCACGACACGGCCTGGTCCGAGCTCGAGAGGGCCTCGCTGCGGGCCACCGAGTACGTCGAGCAGCGCAAGCAGACGAAGCTCACCGAGCCGCCGCAGGAGGTCGCCGACCTGGCCCGGAGGATCGCCGCCGAGCACGATGACGCCTGCGCCGCCGCCCTCGAGATCTGCCGGGCGATCGGCGAGAGCGTCGAGTACATGCAGGGGGTGACCGGGGTGCACTCGACGGCGGCCGAGGCCTGGTCGCACCGCAAGGGCGTCTGCCAGGACATCGCCCACCTGGCGATCGGTGCGCTGCGCTCCGTCGGCGTCCCGGCCAGGTACGTCTCGGGCTACCTGCACCCGAAGCCGGACGCCGTGATCGGGGAGACGGTCACCGGGGAGTCCCACGCCTGGGTCGAGTGGTTCTGCGGAGACGAGTGGCGCGGCTTCGACCCGACCAACCAGATCGGCATCGGCGACCGGCACGTCGCCGTCGGCCACGGCCGGGACTACAACGATGTCCCTCCGCTGCGCGGGGTCTACGCCGGGCCGTTCACGTCGGAGCTGTTCGTGACGGTGGAGATCACCCGCGAGAGCTAGGTCGCGGGCGCCCCCGGCCGGTGTGCCCCTTCGCGCCGAGGCCGTGCGCGCCGCTGGGTCTGCCCGGCCCGTGCCCTCCGCCCTGTCCCCGTCCGGCGCCCTTTCCCGGTCCGCGCTCTCCGCTCGGCCCGCCCGGTCCGCGCCCTCGCGCCCGGCCGACACGCCCTGCCCGGCCCACACGCCCTGCCCTTCCACCCTGCCCCGCCCTTCCGCCCCGCCCTTCCGCCCGCCCCGCCCCGACACCCGCGCGTTCGACGCCCTTCATCCCCCGCCGAGATGACGCAAATCGACCCATGGCGTCGCCGTTCGGTCGATTTGCGTCATCTCGGCGTGCGGACGGGGGCGACGTACGGACCGGGGGGCGGCGCGCGGGACGAGGAAGGGTGGAGGGGGCGAGGCGCGGACGGGGGTGACGCACGGACGGGGACGGGCTGGGACCGGCGCGGGAGGGGGCGAGGTGCAGACGGGGGCGGGCTGGGGCCGGCGCGCGGGAGGGCCCCGACCCCCGGGCGCGGTCAGGCCTTCTGCGCCTCGATCTCCTCGGCGGTCTCGGCCTCCGGGGTGACCGGTCCGCGCAATCTCAGGCGGCGATCGACGTAGGTCAGCCGGACGCCGCGGAAGCGCACCAGCCAGAACAGCCCGACCGCGGCGGCGAGGATGCCGGCGGCGGCCGCGACTCCGAGCGACCAGCGCGGGCCGAACTCGTTGGCCACCCAGCCGACGAGAGGACCGCCGATGGGCGTGCCCCCCATCACGACGGCGAGGTAGATCGAGATCACGCGGCCGCGCAGATGCTGTGGGGTGGAGAGCTGCATGAAGCCGTTCGCCGTGGTCATGATCGTCTGCGACGAGAGGCCGATGATGACCAGCGCGGCGGCGAACCACCAGTAGTCGGGGGCGAATGCCGCCAGGGCGCCGCCGATCCCGAAGGTGGCGCAGGCCACGAACAGGAAGCGCAGGCGGGGCTTCTCGCGCCGGGCCGAGAGCAGCGCGCCGGTCACCGATCCGATCGCGAAGACCGAGGACAGGATGCCGTAGGCCGCCGCGTCGCCGTGGAAGACCACGGTGGTCATCGCTGAGATGTAGATCGGGAAGTTGAGCCCGAAGGTCCCGATGAGGAACATGACGACCAGCACGACGACCAGGTCCGGCCTGGACCGGATGTAGCGGAGCCCCTCGACGAGATTGCCCCCCTTGCGCGCCCTGGTCGTGTTCACCAGCTCGCCCCGCCTGAGCAGGAACATCGAGGCGAGCACCGCGCAGAAGGAGGCCGCGTTGAGCAGGAACACCCAGCCGGAGCCGAGCGCGGCGACCAGCAGGCCGGAGACCGCCGGTCCGACCATGCGGGCGGAGTTGAATGAGGCGGAGTTGAGCGCCACCGCGTTGGAGATGTTCCTCGGGCCGACCAGCTGGCCGACGAAGGTCTGCCGCGCCGGCGCGTCGAAGGCCGCGGCGCAGCCGAGCAGGAAGGCGAAGACGAAGACCTCCCAGAGCTGCACCAGACCGGTGAGGGTGAGGATGCCCAGCATCAGCGCGAGCAGGCCCATCGTCGTCTGGGTGGCCATCAGCAGCTTGCGCTGGTTGACCCGATCGACGAGCACCCCGCTGAACGGCAGGAGCAGCAGCTGCGGCGCGAACTGGAGCGCGGTCACGATGCCCACCGCCGCGGCGTCGTGGTCGGTCAGCTGGGTCAGCACTATCCAGTCCTGGGCGGTGCGCTGCATCCAGGTGCCGATGTTCGAGACCAGCGAGCCCGCCGTCCAGACCCGGAAGTTGTAGTTGCTCAGCGAGCGGAACATCGAGCTCATGAGTCGGCCAGCTTGCGCAGCACGGCCGCCGAGCGCTCCAGGACCTTCCTCTCGGCGGGCTCGAGCTGGTCGAGCCGGGTGCTGAACCAGGCGTCGCGCCGCCGGCGGGTCTCGGCGACGAACTCCAGTCCCGATTCGGAGAGGGCGAGGATGACCTTGCGACCGTCGTCCGGCGCGGACGACCGGGTCACGAGCCCGGCCTCGACCAGCGCCCCGACCGTGCGGTTCATGCTGGGCGGGGTGACCCGCTCCTGCTCGCTGAGGGCGCCGAGGCTGATCGGTCCCGTGCGCTCCAGGGCGAACAGCACCGAGCGCTGGCTGTCGGTGACGGCGTCGTCGGCCTGCATCGAGCGGATGCGGCGGGCCAGTCGCATGACCGCCAGACGAAGGTCGGTGTCGTCTCCGTGTTCGGGCATGATCCTTAGCCTATCAAATTAGCTCAGCTAACTAAATGCTCCGCGGGGCACGGCAATACACTGGCCAGACGATCGGCGGGGAGGGCAGCATGCAGTTCATCGCGGCACGCCAGGAGCGCAGCTTCGTCGACGCCGACGGGGTCACCATCCACTACTCGCGGTGGAAGTCCGGCTCCCCGGCCGGCGTCGTGCAGCTCTCGCACGGGCTCGGCGAGTATGCGAACCGCTACGAGGATCTCGCGCAGCGCCTGGTCGCCGCCGGATACACCGTCTACGCCGACGATCATCGCGGTCACGGCCGCACCGGCCTCGAGCAGTGGGGCGGGGACGCCGCCAGGCTGGGATCGCTCGGTCCCGGGGGGCTGCGCTCGGCCATCCGCTCCATCCGCGAGTTCACCGCCCTGATCCGGCGGGAGAACGCCGGAGTGCCCCTGGCCGTCATCGGGCAGAGCTGGGGCTCGCTGATGGCGCAGATCGTGCTCAACCGTCATCCGGAGGACTACGACGCCGTGGTGCTGGCCGGGACGGCGTACCGCACCCTGGGGAAGATGAACTCGGGCGACCTGGCGAAGCGGCATCGCGTCGACGGCGGCACGGGCTACGAGTGGTTGAGCCGCGACGAGGAGGTGGGGCGCGCCTTCAGGGACGATCCGCTGACCTTCAAGGCCGACGTGCCGAAGCTGTTCGGGGTGATCGACGGCCTGCGCCTGCTCGGCCGCCCGGCGAGGAGGATCGCCAAGGATGTCCCGGTGCTGATCCAGATCGGCTCCGACGACTCGCTCGGCGGGCCGAGGAGCGTCGAGCTGCTCGCCAGGGCCTACCTCGACCGGTCGAGGCTGACCGACGTGACCGCGATCGTCTACAGC
>Ga0182749_1000358_pt1 | contig 44422 bp, 37 predicted proteins | sample eDN3rd37CKraftMG_FD_128875 | JGI IMG/M metagenome (GOLD analysis project Ga0182749, IMG submission 128875) | Enriched Miracle-Growth compost microbial communities from Emeryville, California, USA - eDNA 3rd pass 37_C Kraft MG (version 2) (version 2) ...
CACCGCCGCTCGACGGGTATAGCGTGGTGCGGTGCCAACGTTGCTGCATCTGGACTCCGCCGCGGAATCCGCCGACCGCTCTCGTTCGAGGTCGATCACCCGGACCTTCGCCGAGGTCTGGGCCGACGGCGGCGAGGATTTCACGGTGCGCTACCGGGACCTTCATGCCGATCCGCTTCCCCATCTCGCCGACGCCTCGCTGCACTGGCCGCCGCAGCTGCGGCCGGAGGGCTCGACTCCGCCGCTCGAGGCGGAGTCGCTGCAGGCCGAGCTGATCGGTGAGCTGCTCGACGCCGACGTGGTGCTGATCGGGGCTCCGCTCTACAACTACTCGGTGCCGTCGTCGCTGAAGGCCTGGATCGATCACATCCACGTGCCGGGCGTGACCGCGCCGGCCGAGCACAAGCCCCTGGCCGGCAGGCTGGCGGTGATCGTCTCGAGTCGCGGCGCCGTCTACGACCCGGGCACTCCGACCGAGGGCTGGGACCATGCGGTGCCGCTGCTCGAGATCCTCCTCGGAAAGGCTCTGGGGATGACGACCGAGGTGATCACCGCCAGCGCCACCCTGGCGGAGTGGCATCCTGCGATGACATCGCTGATCGAGCGCGCGGACGAGGAGCTGGCCGCGGCCCATGATCGGGCCGCGGCGCTCGCCCGCGAGGCGGTGGCGAGCTTCTAGCTCAGCGGGAGATCTGCGCGGTCGCCCGGCCGAGAGCGGCCTCGGCGTCGGCGACCATGGTCTCGATCAGCTCGGCGACGGTGGGGATGTCGTGGATCAGGCCCTGGGTCTGTCCCGCCCACCAGACGCCGCCGTCCATGTTCCCGCCCTTGAGCACCTCGGCGCGACCGCGTGCACCCGAGGCGAGGTGGGCGATGTCGTCGAAGGTGGAGTCGGGCCTCGCGCTGATCTCGAGGATCTCGTCGGAGACCGCGTTCTTCGCGACGCGAGCGCTGTTGTGGAACTTGCTGAAGACGACGTTGGTGGAGAGCTCGTTGTTCGCCACGATCTGCTTCTTCACGTTCTCGTGCACCTGGGCCTCCTGGGTCGCCTCGAAGCGGGTGCCCATGTTGACCCCGCTCGCCCCGAGCGCGAGCGCCGCGGCGAGGCCCCGGCCGTCGGCGATGCCGCCGCTGGCGATCACGGGGATCTGGATCTGCTGGGTGGCCACCGGGATGAGCACCAGGCCGCCCACGTAGTCCTCGCCGGGGTGGCCGGCGCACTCGAAGCCGTCGATGCTGATCGCGTCGACGCCGACCCTCTCCGCCTTGAGCGCGTGGCGCACCGCGGTCGCCTTGTGGATGACCTTGATCCCGGCCTCCTTGAGGCGCGGCAGGTAGGGCTCCGGGTTCTGGCCGGCGGTCTCGACGATCGGCACGCCGGACTCGATGATCGCGTCGAGGTACTCGTCGTACGGCACCGGGTTGATGGTCGGCAGGATGGTGAGGTTGACCCCGAAGACGCGGTCGGTGAGGTCCTGGGTGCGCTTGATCTCGGCGCGGAGGTCGTCGGGGGTCGGCTGGGTCAGGGCCGAGACGAAGCCCAGGGCGCCGGCGTTGGCGACGGCGGAGATCAGCTCCGCGGTGCCCACCGCGAGCATCCCGCCGCAGACGATGGGGTGGTCGACCTCGAACATGTCGGTGAATCGATTGCTGAACACGGGGTGCCTCTCTCGGTCGCGACGATGGAACTGAGACCACGATAGTACGCATAAGAGTACTTGCGTACTGCAATTCACTCAGTAAATGACCGGCTCGATGCCGAGCCCGGTCGCCGTTCCACTATGGCACCGAAAGGTCCTCGGCCGACATCGCGCGGCTCAGCGGGGGAGGAGCTCCCCGGCCACCGCCAGGTACTGCTCTCCGTCGAAGTCGGGGAACAGCGCGCGCTGCACGATATAGCCCTGGGCGAGGCCCAGCATCGTGGGCACCAGCCGGTCGGCGAAGGCCGCGGCGCTCGCCTCGTCCATGTCCTTCGACCGGATCGACCAGCGCACGAGATAGGCCCGATAGGTGTCGACCAGCCTGCCGACCACATCGAGCATGACCGCGTGCATCTCGGGATCGCTCGCCGATGCGCCCCAGACCTGCAGCAGCAGCTGGGTGTCGGAGAGGTCGTGGTCCAGGCCGCGCAGCATGGCGCTCAGCATCTCGCCGGGGGTCGGGAGCTCCGCGGCGTCGGCGAGCTCGTCGACCGCCGCGGTGCGGTTGCCGAGGATGCGGGCGGCCACCGCGTACATGATCTCCTGCTTGCTCGAGAAGTGCCCGTAGATCGCCCCGGCCGACAGGCCGGAGGTGGCGATGATGTCCGCCATCGACGTGCTCTGGAAGCCCTTCGCGGCGAAAGTGCGCAGCGCGGCGTCCGCGATCTGATCGCGGCGGGCTCTGCGGTGAGCGTCGCTGACCTTGGGCATGGCTCCCTCTCCTCGTTGACAACGATAATCCGCGGCCTCCATAATAAAGAACGAACATTCGTTTTTATTGACTGGAGAATCATGTCACCGGATCCCGTCCCCCGCCACACTCCGCTGGTCAGGGCGATGGCGATAGCCATCGGACTCTCGGCGATCGTCAGCGTGATCGTGCTCGCCTTCTCCTGGCCGACAGTCACCTCCGCGGTCAGGGACCTCCCGCTCGCGATCGCCGGCCCAACGGCCCAGGTCGAGCAGGTGCGCGACGCCCTGGAGGACAGCGCGCCGGGCGCCTTCGCCCTCACCGAGGTCGCCGACCGGGACGCCGCGGTGGACGGCATCGAGGACCGCTCGGTCTACGGCGCGATCCTCCTGGGACAGGAGCCGGAGGTGCTCACCGCCTCGGCGGCGGGGCCTGCGGTGAGCCAGCTCCTCGACGGGATCGCGGCAACGCTCCAGCAGCGACTCGACGCCGCTCTCGCCGCCCAGGGCGTGCCCGCGAAGGCGACGGTGACCGTGACCGACGTGGTGCCGCTCGCCGGGTCCGATCCGCGCGGGGTCGGGCTGACCGCCGCCGCCTTCCCGCTGGTCCTCGGCGGCATGCTGGGCGGCATCCTGGTCTCGATCCTCGTGATCGGAGCCTGGCGCAAGCTGCTCACCGTCGTGGTCTACTCCGCCGTGGGGGGAGCGGCGCTGGCCGCGATCCTGCAGGGCTGGTTCGGCTCGCTCCAGGGGGACTACTGGGCCGACGCCGGCGCGATCGCGCTCTCCCTGCTCGCGATCGGCGCGACGATCGTCGGGTTCAGCGCACTGGTTGGCCGGGCTGGAGTCGCGATCGGGCCGGTGCTGTTCCTGCTGATCGCGAATCCGATCTCGGCGGCAGCGCAGCCGCTGGAGTTCCTGCCGAAGCCCTGGGGGGCTGTCGGCCAGTGGTTCCCGCCGGGCGCGAGCGCGACGCTGCTGCGCGATCTCTCGTACTTCCCGCATGCGCCGACGGCATTCCCGTGGCTGGTGCTCGGGCTGTGGTCGTTGGCGGGAATCCTGCTCGGCATCGCCGGTCACTTCAGGACAGGCGTGGTCGTGGAGTCGCGGCCCGTGGAGCCGCGGCCCGGGGCGGAGGCCGAGTCCGAGGCCGCGATCGCCTGAGCCCCGTGCCTCCCGGTCGCGGTGGCGGCGGGCGCACACCGGTCGTTCCACCGTCCCACCGTTGCGCGCACTGTCGGCGCGGCCGCGCATAGAATGTAGTTGCTTGATGTCAAGCAATCAGTGGATGCCGCAGGCACCCGCCTCTTCGAGTCACCGCTCGACTCCGCTCTCCGTCGAAGGACCTCCACCGCCATGTCGGAAACCCTGATCACACCGCCTGCCCGCAAGCGCTTCCTCCCCAAGGACCACCCGCGCTACAAGTGGATGGCCCTCAGCAACACCACCCTGGGAATGCTGATGGCGACGATCAACTCCTCGATCGTGATCATCTCGCTGCCCGAGATCTTCCGGGGGATAAAGCTGAACCCGCTGGAGCCCGGCAACGTCAGCTACCTGCTCTGGATGATCATGGGCTACATGCTGGTCACAGCGGTGCTGGTCGTGACCTTCGGCCGTCTCGGCGACATCTACGGCAGGGTGAAGATCTACAACCTCGGCTTCGTCGTGTTCACGGTCGGCTCGATAGCCCTCGCTCTCGATCCCCTCAGCGGCGGAGCCGGCGCGATGTGGCTGATCATCTGGCGGCTGGTGCAGGGGGTCGGCGGCGCGATGCTGTTCGCCAACTCGTCGGCGATTCTCACCGACGCCTTCCCGGTGAACCGGCGCGGCTTCGCGCTCGGCATCAACCAGGTGGCGGCCATCGCCGGCAGCTTCATCGGCCTGATCGTCGGCGGACTGCTGGCGACCATCGACTGGCGAGCGGTCTTCATCGTCAGCGTCCCGGTCGGGATCATCGGGACGATCTGGGCCTACCTCTCCCTGCACGAGGTGGGATCGCGCAATCCGGGCCGGATCGACTGGCCGGGCAACATCACCTTCGGGCTGGGTCTGACCGTCCTGCTCGCCGGGATCACCTACGGCATCCAGCCCTACGGCGACAGCCCGACCGGTTTCGGCAATCCCTGGGTGCTGGCCGGGATCATCGGAGGACTGGCCCTGCTGGTCGTGTTCGTGTTCGTCGAACTGCATACCAAGGACCCGATGTTCGAGATGCGGCTGTTCCGCAACCGCGCCTTCAGCCTCGCGAACCTCTCCGGCCTCCTCGCCTCCATCGGCCGGGGCGGCATGCAGTTCATGCTGATCATCTGGCTGCAGGGCATCTGGCTGCCCCTGCACGGCTACTCGTTCGAGAGCACTCCGCTGTGGGCCGGCATCTACATGCTGCCGATCACCATCGGCTTCCTCATCGCCGGCCCGATCTCGGGCGCGCTCTCCGACCGCTTCGGCGCCCGCACCTTCGCGACCGTCGGTCTGCTGCTCGTGACGGTGAGCTTCGTCGGGCTGCTGATCATCCCCGTGAACTTCGAGTACTGGCAGTTCGCGGTATTCACCCTGCTCAGCGGAATCGGTTCGGGGCTGTTCAGCTCGCCCAACCGTGCCGCGATCATGAACAGCGTGCCGGCGAGATACCGGGGCTCGGCCTCCGGCCTTGCCGGGACGCTCCTCAACGCCGGCAGCTCGCTGTCGATCGGCATCTTCTTCTCCCTGATGATCGCCGGTCTGGCGGCGAGCCTGCCGGCATCCCTGCTGAGCGGCCTCACCGACAACGGCGTGTCGACGGCCATCGCGACCCAGGTCGCCCAGGCTCCGCCGGTGGGAAGCCTGTTCGCCGCCTTCCTCGGCTACAACCCGATCCAGAGCATGCTCGAGCCGACCGGGGTGCTGAACCAGCTGTCCTCCGGTGACATCGCGACCCTGACCGGCAAGGAGTTCTTCCCCCAGCTGATCTCCCAGCCGTTCCACCAGGGACTGGTGATCGTGTTCGTCGCCGCGGCCGCGATGTCGCTGATCGCGGCGGTGGCATCCGTGTTCCGGGGCCGCCGCTACCTCAACGAGGACGACCTGACGCTGCCGAAGACGGTGAAGGTGACGCCGTGACGAAGGCGGAGGCAGCGGCCCCGTCCGGCATCGATCTGGAGTCGACCAGGATCGCGCTGGTCGCCGGCAGGCTGAACCGCAGGATGCTCCAGGGCGGCCAGGGCCTCAGTCACGGCCTGCTCTCGGCTCTCGCCAGCGTGGTCAAGACCGGACCGCTGCGGCTCGGCGCGCTGGCCAGGCGGGAGGGCATCTCGCCGGCGGTGGTCACCCGGATCGTCGCCGCACTGGAGAAGCGCGGGCTGGTCTCTCGCGAGATCGATCCGGAGGACCGGCGCGGCTTCCTGGTCGAGGCGACAGCGGAGGGCGTCGACCTCCTGCTCAGGGCGCGGTCGGCCAGGGCCGAGGTCATCGCCGAGCTGCTGCCCAGGCTCTCGCCCGCCGATCGCGCGCAGATCGTCGACAGCCTGGGGGCGTGGGAGCGGCTGGCGGAGCTCGAGCGCTGACTGTGCGCGGCCTGGGAGTGTGGCGCACGGGCTGACTCTGCTGCCTTCCCGGCGTACGGTGCGGAGCACCAGACGAGGAGGTACAGCCATGGGTGTGCTCGACAACGCCAAGGATGCCGCAGAGGCGACAGGCAAGAAGGTCGGCGAGTGGGTCGACGACGCCAAGGATCGCGTGAAGGACAGGGTCGACGAGGCGAAGGCCGATGCCGACGTGAAGAAGTCGGAGTCCGAGCGCGACGCGCTGAAGTCGAAGAACGACTACAAGGAGAAGCTGCGCGACTGACCCGCGCGGATGACGGAGAAAGACGGGAGCGATCCCGTCCTTCTTTCGCGTCCGGGCTCAGCTCGGCGGGAGCGGCACCGGCCCGGTGTCGGGGATCGGGCCGGCGTCTCGGCCGCGCAGGTCGGGCTGGGCGCCCCGGAACAGCGCCGGGATGACCACTCCGAGCCCGGCGCAGACGGCGGCGGCGACGAAGGCGCCCGGAGCCTCGACCCTGTCGATCAGGAAGCCGGCCGCGGCCGATCCGAGAGCCGCTCCGATCAGCTGGCCGGTGCCGATCCAGCCGTAGGCCTCGGCGGTCTCGCTGAACCTCACGCTGGACGACACCGTCGCGAACATCACGGTGAGCGCGGGCGCGATCCCGACTCCCGCGATCAGCAGGGTGACCGAGAGCCACCAGAAGTCCAGTGAGAGCGCGGCCAGGGTCATCCCGGCGAAGACCGCGATCATCCGCCGAGCCAGCGACCACGGCGAGATCGGCAGGTGGCCGAGGGAGAGCCCTCCCGCCAGAGAGCCGACCGCGAACACCGCCAGCACGATCCCGGACTCCGGGCTGTCATGGCCGAAGGCGGCGACCACTCCGGCCTCGGTCGCGGCGCACGCCGCGACCAGGAGGAAGCCGGTCACCGTGGACAGCAGCACCGTCGGCTTGCCGAGCACCGCGCCGAGGTTCCGGCGGCTGCGCGGGATCCGCACCCGGCCCACCTCGGGGGAGAGGATGAACCAGAGCCCGCCGCCGACCTGGAAGGCGAGCGCGACCAGGATCGCGAGCGCCGTGCTGATCTGCGTCGCGACCACCGTGGCGATGACCGGCCCGAGCACCCAGATGACCTCCTGGGCCGAGGCGTCCAGCGAGAACAGCGGGGTGAGCTGGCGCGAGTTGACCATCTTCGGGTAGATGGTGCGGACCGCGGGCTGCACCGGCGGGGTGCTCAGCCCCCCGATGAAGCCCAGCGCCATGTACACCGGGATCGGAAGGGTGGGGGAGAGCGCGATGGCGGCGAGGGAGCTCGCGCTCACGGCGAGGGTGAGGCCGAGCACCGGCCGCATGCCCCACGCGCCCATCCATCTGCTGGTCAGCGGGCCGGCGATGGCCTGGCCGATGCTGGTCGCGGCCAGCACGAGGCCGGCGGCGCCGTAGGAGTCGTGGAGCCGCTCGATGTGGAGCAGGAACGCGAGCGAGAGCATCCCGGACGGGAAGCGCGCGATCAGCTGAGCCGTCATGATCCGGGCGACGCCGCGCGTCCTCAGGAGGCCGAGATAGCTGTTCACAAAGGCTCAAGCCTAATCTCGGGCATCGATCGGGCGCGCGGCCCGTCTCCGGGGTCCCGCGCGATTCTCAGCGATCGCCATCGCTCGCTCGGCTAGAGTGCACGCCTGTCGGCGAAAGGGGCGGAATGGCGCAGCGGGCTCGAGCAGGACACCGGGCGGCGCCCGTCGCGCCCTTCCGCCACGGGGTCCAGCCGACCCGGCATCCGGTCCTCAGACTCCTCCAGATCGTCGGCGTCGCGGTCGCGGTGCTGGTGGTCGGCACCGCATCCGTGGCCGGCGCGGCGGTGTGGGAGGTCGCATCGAGCGTGACCACCGGTGTGAAGCTCACCCATGTCGACGGCAGCGTCGATGCCCCGCCTCCCGACATCGGGGCGGTCGAGGGCGGGGTGAACCTCCTCCTCGCCGGCACCGACACCAGGCAGGGGCAGGGCGGACAGTTCCAGAATCGAGCGGACCAGGCGGCGAGCTCCGGCGCGGGCAACAACGACGTGACGATGCTGCTGCACATCTCGGAGGACCACAGCAGCGCGACGGTGGTCAGCTTCCCGCGCGACCTGATGGTCCCGATGCCGCCCTGCCCCCGGGAGAACGGCACCACAGCCGGGGCGTCGTCGAAGGCGATGTTCAACACCGCTCTCTCCCGTGGCGGGCTCGGCTGCGTCGTGCTGACCGTGGAGAAGCTGACCGGTCTCACCATCCCCTATGCGGCCGAGATCAGCTTCGACGGCGTGATGTCGATGGCGGATGCCGTGGGCGGCGTGACCGTGTGCCTCGCGTCGCCGATCAAGGACCCCTATGTCGGCCTCGATCTCGCCGCTGGCGAGCAGACCCTCTCCGGGGCAGCGGCCCTCGCCTTCGTGCGCTCGCGGCACGGGGTGGGCGACGGGAGCGACCTGGGGCGGATCAGCAATCAGCAGGTGTTCCTGTCATCCCTCACCCGCAAGCTGACGACCGACGGCGTGCTGGAGAACCCGATCCGGCTCTACTCGATCGCCAAGGCCGCGGCGTCATCGATGACCCTGAGCGAGTACCTGTCCAATCCGACCACGATGGTGTCGATCGCCCTGGCGCTGAAGGACATCGGTCTGCAGAACATCGTGTTCGTGCAGTACCCGACCTCCTCCGACCCGGCGAACCCGAACCGCGTGGTCCCGATCGCCTCCGCCGCCGCCGCCCTGAACGGCGCGCTCGTCGCCGATCAGCCGATCCAGCTGAGCGGGAAGGTCGGCCGGGCCGCGGTTGAGCAGCCCGCCGCGCCGCCGGCGGAGGCCGCGCCCACCCCGGCTCCGACGGCGAGCGCGGGGTCGGGCGCCAGCGCCACGCCGTCGCAGGCGCCGGTCGTCCTCCCGCCGTCCGTGACCGGTCAGACGGCGGCCCAGCAGACCTGCAGCAAGGGCAACGTGCGCTGAGCTCCGCGGCTTCTCGCCCTCCACAGGCTGTGCAGAACTCGGCGTAGTTATGCACATCCTGTGGATGACACGCCACTACATCTAGTGGTTACCCCAATGTCAGTACCCCGCTATATAGTGGTGAAACGCCGAACAGCAGCTCCTGGGATTCCACTCGAAAACCAAGCGAAACGAGCCAGCCTGATGCGCTCGGCGCAGTTTTCAGGCCCGGACCGCCGGGCCGACAAGGGGAGAGAAACCGCTGGTCGGGGCGGGTTCTCATTGGTGACCCATCGGGGTCGAGAAGGAGCAGAGATGGCAATCACGGTCGTGAAGCGCAACGGAGAGCGCGAGCCGTACGACGCGAACAAGATCAACCTGGCGATCGAGACCGCCAGCCGCGGGCTGGACGAGAACATCACCTGGGTCACCCAGATCGCCTCGGAGCTCGAGCTCACCCTGTTCGACGGCATCACGACCCAGCAGCTCGACGAGGCGGTCATCCAGGTGGCGCTGCAGAACGTCAAGGACGACCCCGCCTTCGACACCGTCGCTGCCCGGCTCCTGCTCAAGACCATCTACAAGCGCGTGCTCGGCGACTACGAGACCGAGGCCGAGCTCAAGGAGCTGCACCGCTCCCACTTCGCCGCCACCATCACCCGCGGGGTCTCTGAGCAGCTGCTCGACTCCCGGCTGACCGAGCTCTTCGACCTCTCGGTGCTCGCCGACGCGCTCGAGCCGGCCCACGACGAGCTGCTCAAGTACATCGGCGTGGTCACCCTGAACAACCGCTACGGCATCAAGGGCCGCAACGGCGACGCCCTCGAGGTTCCGCAGTATTTCTGGATGCGCATCGCCATGGGCCTCTCGCTCAATGAGGCGAACCCGACCGAGCAGGCCATCAGGTTCTACGAGAAGATGTCCAAGCTCGAGTACCTGGCCGCCGGCTCCACCCTGGTCAACGCCGGCACGGTCTACCCCCAGCTTGCGAACTGCTTCGTCATGGAGATGCAGGACGACATGGAGCACATCGCGAAGACCACCCGCGACGTGATGTGGCTCACCAAGGGCACCGGCGGAATCGGGCTCTCGGTCACCAAGCTGCGCGCCCAGGGCTCGCCGATCCGCTCCAACAACACCACCTCGACCGGTCCGATCCCGTTCATGCACACGATCGACTCGATCCTGCGAGCGGTCAGCCGCGGCGGCAAGAAGTTCGGCGCCCTCTGCTTCTACATGGAGAACTGGCACCTCGACTTCCCCGAGTTCCTCGACCTGAGGCAGAACTCCGGCGACCCGTACCGCCGCACTCGCACCGCCAACACCGCGGTCTGGATCAGCGACGAGTTCATGAAGCGGGTGCAGAACGACGACGACTGGTACCTCTTCGACCCGCTCGAGGTCTCCGACCTCAACGAGCTCTACGGCAAGGAGTTCTCGGCCAAGTACGCGGAGTACGCGGCCAAGGCCGAGGCCGGCGAGCTGCGGATGTTCAAGAAGATCGGCGCCCGCGCCCAGTTCAAGGACATCCTGATGAGCCTCCAGACCACCAGCCACCCGTGGCTGACCTGGAAGGACACGATCAACAACCGCGCCCTGAACAACAACACCGGCACGATCCACCTCTCCAACCTGTGCACCGAGATCACGCTGCCGCAGGACGAGGACAACGTCTCGGTCTGCAACCTCGCGTCGATCAACCTGTCGCAGCACCTCGACGAGGCCGGCCGGCTCGACTTCGGCAAGATCGAGGCCAGCGCCCGCCTCGCGGTGCGCCAGCTCGACAACCTGATCGACATCACCCGCTCCTCGGTCAAGGAGGCCGACTTCTCCAACGAGCAGAACCGCGCGGTCGGCCTCGGCGTGATGGGCTTCACGGATGTCGTGGAGCGCCTCGGCTTCAGCTATGAGTCGGAGGAGGCATACGACCTCATCGACGAGATCATGGAGCACGTCTCCTACGCGGCCATCGACGAGAGCGCGAACCTCGCCGTCGAGCGCGGGGCGTACCCGAACTTCGAGGGCTCCGGCTGGTCGCAGGGCATGGTGCCGTTCGACAGCATCGCCCGCACCGAGGCCGACCGCGGGGTCGAGATCAAGGTCAGTCGGAAGACCCGACTGGACTGGGACGCCCTGCGCGCGAAGGTGAAGGGCGGGATGCGCAACGCGACCCTGATGGCGATCGCGCCCACCGCATCCATCGGCCTGGTCGCCGGGACCACTCCCGGCCTCGACCCGCAGTTCTCGCAGATCTTCAGCCGCTCCACCTCGAACGGCAAGTTCCTCGAGGTGAACCGCAACCTGGTCGCCGACCTGCAGCGCCTCGGGATCTGGGACGCGACCAAGGAGGCGATCCTGCGCAGCCAGGGCGACATCCAGAACATCCAGGCGATCCCGGACGAGATCAAGGCGGCGTACAAGACCAGCTTCCAGCTCTCGCCGTACGCCTTCCTCGAGGTGGCGGCGCGCGCCCAGAAGTGGATCGACAGGCGATCAGCCGCAACATGTACCTCGAGACGCGCGACCTCGGCGACATGATGGACATCTACTACGGTGCATGGGAGCGCGGAGTCAAGACCACCTACTACCTGCACGTCAAGCCGCGCCACCAGGCCGAGCAGTCGACGGTCAAGGTGAACAAGGCGGAGGAGATCGGAGCCGGGGCGAAGCGGGGCTTCGGCGCCGCTGCCGCCCCTGCCGCGGTCCCGGCCGAGCCGGCCGCCGCCGCGGCTCCGCGCAAGGGCTTCGGCTTCGGCGGGCTCGCGCCCAAGGCAGGGGAGTGATCGTGAACCCCGACGAGTACTACGTGCCGGTCGATCCGATGGACGACCTGCAGTGCGACAGCTGCCAGTAACGCGCTCAGGCGCACGCGGGGCGCTTTCGGCGGATGCGGGCCGCTTCAGTCGCCCGGCCGCGCCGAAAACGCCCGCATACGACGATTGAAGGAAACACTGATGGGAATTCTCGGAACCGGCCTGCAAGAGGGCCTGCTGCTCAAGCCGATCAAGTACCAGTGGGCGATGGACCTCTACGACCAGGCGGTGGCGAACACCTGGTTCCCCAACGAGATCCAGCTCGGCGAGGACATCGCGGACTTCAAGAAGATGACCGACGAGGAGCGCCACGCCGTCACCTTCCTGATGAGCTACTTCAACCCGAACGAGCTGCTGGTGAACAAGGCGCTCGCCTTCGGCGTCTACCCCTACGTCAGCGCGGCGGAGTGCAGCCTGTACCTCGCCAAGCAGATGTGGGAGGAGGCGAACCACTGCATGAGCTTCGAGTACGTGCTGGAGACCTTCCCCATCGACCGGGCGGAGGCCTATGCCGCGCACGTCGACATCCCGTCGATGGCGCGCAAGGAGGAGTTCGAGCTCAAGTTCATCAAGCGGATGACCGAGCAGACCCTCGACATCACCACGACCGAGGGCAAGAAGGACTTCGTGCGCAACCTGGTCGCGTACAACGTGATCCTCGAGGGCGTCTGGTTCTACTCCGGCTTCATGGTGGCGCTGTCGTTCCGCCAGCGGAACCTGCTGCGCAACTTCGGCTCGCTGATGGACTGGGTGGTGCGCGACGAGTCCCTGCACCTCAAGTTCGGCATCAACCTCATCCTCACCGTGCTGGACGAGAACCCCGACCTGCAGACTCCGGAGTTCGCCGCGGAGATCCGGCAGATGATCCTGGACGCCGTGGAGATGGAGGAGGAGTACAACCGCGACCTCCTGCCCGGCGGCATCCTCGGCCTCAACGCGAACTACATCAACCAGTACGTGAAGTACCTGGCCGACCGCAGGCTCGAGGAGCTCGGCTTCGAGCCGCACTACAGGGTGAGCAACCCTGCGAAGTGGATGGCGACGGCCAACGACACCCTGGAGCTGGTCAACTTCTTCGAGTCGACCAACACCTCATACGAGTCGAACGCCAGCGCCGTCTCGAAGAGCGCGGCCGGCTCGAAGGGCGAGTAGCCCGCGGTCGGCGCCGGGGCCCTCCGCGCCCTCGGGTCGATAGTTCGACCATCGAACTAAAGCGTATGCTGGGCCCATGCCCTCCACCTCCGCCGCAGTCGAAGCGGTCCGCTCGCTCGCTCGGGCCTCCCGCGTCATCGAGCGGGCATCCGGCGAGCTGAGCCTCGCCGACTACAGGATGCTCTCCGCGATCGCCGAGGGGGAGGGCAGGGCGTCCCGGCTCGCCGCCAAGCTCGCTCTCGGCAAGCCGGCGATCAGCTCGAGCGTCGACTCGCTCTGCCGCCGGGGACTGCTGCTGCGCTCCCGGGTGGAGGGCGACCTGCGCGCGACGGCGCTCTCGCTCACCGACGAGGGGCGGCGGGTGCTCGACGCCGCGGAGTCCGAGATGGCAGCCAGGCTCGTGGCGCTGGCCGGCCGGACCCCGGATTCCGAGCGCGTGCTGGAGTCGCTCGCCTGGCTGGGCGCGGCGATCGAGGCCGTCATGGCCGAGCGAGCCGCGGAGCAGGCGCGGGCATGAGCAGCGACGCGGAACCCGGCTGGATCGCCCGGCTCTGGGGCTACATGCTCCGCCACCGGTCGAGCCTGGTCATCTCCCTCGTCGCCGCGGTGCTCGGCAGCGCCTCCCAGGTGGTGGTGCCGCTCATCGCCCGGCAGATCGTGGACAGCGTGATCATCGCGAAGAGCTCGCCCCTCCTGCCCTGGCTGGTGCTGCTCGTCGTGCTCGCGCTGGTCACCTTCGGCTTCGCCTATCTTCGGCGCTACCGGGGCGGCCGGGTCGCTCTCGAGGTGCAGAACGACCTGCGCAACGACATGCACGACCGGCTGCAGCGGATGGACTTCGCCAGCCTCGACGAGATGCCGACCGGCCAGCTGGTCTCCCGGGCCAACTCGGACTCGGCCCTGGTGCAGGGTCTGCTCAACATGGTGCCGCTGATCAGCGGCAACGTGATCCTCATGGTGTTCTCGCTCGTGGTGATGTTCTTCCTCTCGCCGCTCTTGGCGCTGGTGAGTCTCGCCGTGACGCCGCTGCTCATCCTGCTGTCGTATCGGATGCGCATCCGCCTCCTCCCCGCCACCTGGGACGCCCAGCAGCGCGAGGGCGATCTGGCGCAGCTGGTGGACGAGGACGTCAGCGGGGTGCGGGTGGTCAAGGCCTTCGGCCGCGAGCGGCGCGAGGTGGAGCGGATGGCCGAGCTGGCCTCCGGCCTCTACGGCTCGCAGCTGCGAGCGGTGCGGATCGAGTCGCGCTTCCAGCCCGTGCTGCAGGCGGTGCCGGTGCTCGGCCAGGTGGCGGTGCTGCTGCTCGGCGGCTGGCTTGCGCTGCAGGGCGACCTGACCATCGGCACCTTCCTCGCCTTCACCGCCTACATCGCTCAGCTGATGGCCCCCGCCCGCACCCTCGCCGGGGTGCTCACCATCGGCCAGATGGCGAAGGTGGGCGTCGAGCGCATCTTCCAGCTGCTCGACCGCCGGCCGGCGATCGTCGATGCGGCCGACGCGGTCGACCTGCCGGAGGGGGGCGGAAGGATCGAGTTCTCCGGCGTCAGCTTCGGCTACGGCGCCTCGGCTCCGGTGCTTGACGGGATCGACCTCGCCATCGCCCCGGGTGAGCGGGTGGCACTGGTCGGTCCGAGCGGCAGCGGAAAGTCCACGATCGCGGCGCTGGTCTCCCGCTTCTACGATCCGGAACAGGGCTCGGTCTCGGTGGAGGGCGTCGACGTGCGCCGGCTGAGCCTGCACTCGCTGCGCCGGCAGGTGGGCGTCGTCTTCGAGGAGAGCTTCCTGTTCTCCGACTCCGTGCGCGCGAACATCGCCTACGGCAAGCCGGATGCCACCCAGGACGAGATCGAGGCCGCCGCCAGGACCGCGGCTGCCGACGGTTTCATCTCCGCCCTGCCGCGCGGCTACGACACGGTGGTCGGCGAGCGGGGGCTGAGCCTCTCCGGTGGACAGCGGCAGCGCATCGCGCTGGCCCGCGCCATCCTCTACGACCCGCGGATCCTGATCCTCGACGACGCCACCAGCGCGATCGACGCCACCACCGAGACCTCGATCCACGATGCGCTGCGAGACGTGCTCGCGACCCGGACCGTGCTGCTGATCGCCCACCGCGAGTCGACGCTGCGGCTCGCCGACCGCATCGTCGTGGTCGAGCACGGCCGCATCGTCGGGCAGGGATCGCACGAGGAGCTTCTGGAGCGGAGCGCGACCTACCGCTCGCTGCTCTCCGGTCTCGACGAGGACGTCGCGGTCGCGGCGGCAGGCGGCGACATCGAGGCGCTGGCGAGTCTCGCCGACGGCGGCACCACCGCATCGGCCTGGGGAACCGACCGGCACTCCTCGAGCGGGCATGCAGTGCGGACCGGGTCGGGTCTCGGCATGGGGCTCGGCGGCGGGGGAGGCCGTGGCGGCGGCCGCGGGATGGGCGCGCTCGCCGCCGCGACGCCCGAGCTGCTCGCGCAGGTCGCGGCCCTCGGCGCGCCCCGGGACGTTCCGGTGGTCGACCTCGACCGCGAGACGCGGCAGGATCGCCGCTTCACGCTCGGGAGGCTGCTGCGCGAGTTCCGGCGGCCGCTGCTGGTGGGGCTCCTGCTCGTCGTGGTCGACGCGCTGGCGGGGCTGGCCGGGCCGGTCCTGGTGAAGACCGGCATCGACAGCGGGGTGCAGACGGGATCGGCGATGGTGCTGTTCGCGGCGTCCGGGCTCTTCCTGGTGGTCACCCTCGCCGACCTGCTCGACGAGATCGCGGAGACCTTCATCACCGGCCGCATCGCCCAGCGGGTGATGCTCAGCCTGCGCATCCGCATCTGGGCGCAGCTGCAGCGGCTCTCGCTCGACTACTACGAGCGCGAGATGGCCGGTCGGATCATGACCCGGATGACCACGGACGTCGACCAGTTCGAGTCCCTGATCCAGAACGGCCTGCTCTCGGCACTCGTGGCGATCGTCACCTTCGTCGGGGTGGGCGCCGTCCTGCTGAGCGTGAACCTCGAGCTCGGGCTGTGCACGCTCAGCGTGGTCGTGCCCCTGGTGATCGCCACCATCTGGTTCCGTCGCCGTTCGGAGCATCTCTACAACGAGTCCCGCGAGCGCATCGCCATCGTGAACGCCGACTTCCAGGAGAGCCTGTCCGGCGTGCACGAGTCGCAGGCCTTCGTCCACGAGGCGGAGACCATGAAGCGCTTCCACGGGCTCGGCGCCCGCTATCTGGAGTCCCGGGTCGGCGCGCAACGCCTGGTCGCGACCTACTTCCCCTTCGTCCAGTTCCTCTCCGGGCTGGCCAGCGCCATCGTGCTCGGCGTCGGGGCCGGCATGATCGCCGGCGGGCAGCTCACCTCCGGCGCTCTCATCGCGTTCATCCTCTACATCGACATGTTCTTCTCGCCGATCCAGCAGCTCTCGCAGGTATTCGACTCCTGGCAGCAGACCCGGGTCTCGGTGGCGAGGATCGCCGACCTGATGTCGCTCGAGACGCTGACGCCCGAGGCCGAGCGCCCGGTGGACCCCGGCCGCCTCGCCGGCGAGGTCGAGCTCGCCGGCGTGCGCTTCAGCTATCCGGAGGCCCCGCCCCGCGCCGGTGTCCGGGAGCGGCGTGGGCCATCGGATGCCCGACTTCCCGTCGAGCAGGACGCGGCGTTCGTCAGGGCCCCGGAGGCGCTCCGCGGAGTCGACCTCCGCATCGCGCCGCACGAGACGGTCGCCCTGGTCGGCGAGACCGGAGCGGGCAAGTCGACGGTGATGAAGCTGATCGCGCGCTTCTACGACGCCGACGAGGGCGAGGTCCTGATCGACGGCAGGGATGTGCGCGAGCTCGACCTGCGCTCCTTCCGCTCCGGCCTCGGCTACGTCCCGCAGGAGGCCTTTCTCTTCTCCGGCACCGTGCGCGACAACATCGCCTACGGCAGGCCGGAGGCGAGCGATGCGAGGGTCGAGGCGGCGGCACGCGCCGTCGGCGCCCACGACTTCATCGAGGGCCTCCCCGGCGGCTACCGGCACGAGCTCCCGGCTCGCGGCCGCTCCCTCTCGGCCGGGCAGCGTCAGCTCATCGCTCTCGCGCGGGCGGAGCTCGTCGACCCCGCGATCCTTCTGCTCGACGAGGCCACCTCCAATCTCGACCTCGCGACCGAGGCGAGGGTGGCCGCCGCCATGCAGCGGGTCTCCCTCGGTCGCACCACTGTCGTGATCGCGCATCGGCTGCAGACCGCGCGAACCGCCGATCGCATCGCCGTCCTGCACGCCGGCCGCATCACGGAGATCGGCTCACATGACGAGCTGGTCGCCCTCGGCGGCCGCTACGCCGAGATGTGGGCGGCCTTCGACTCGGCGGCCGCGACCGGTGGGCTCACTTGATCCCGACCCCCAGATCCACCGGGAAGTTCGCGCCGGCAGCCACCCGGACCGGGTGAACTGAGGTCGCGGCCGGGTTCAGCGCCGGCCGCGGACCCGTCGATCGTGTCCGACGCGACGTTCCACGGGGTAGTCGTCAGCCGCGTCATCGCCCTCGCCGTCCGGCCGGATGCTCGGCGGCCGAGCGCTCGACGGGGCCGGCGGGTACACGGGCTCGGCCAGCGGCAGGAACGACTCCCAGGCGCGGCGACGGTCGCCTCGCGGATCCGATGCGACGTAGTCGACCTCGCCGATGATGTTGGTCAGCCTGTCCTTCTCCGTGTACGCGGGCCAGCTCTCGGGCAGAGGGCGACGGGTGGCGAACCTCAGCCAGTTGTCCCGCATCCGCTTGCCCGCCCTGCTGTAGAGCTGCCGGCCGCCGATCGCCGTGAACGCCCGCGGAAGAGGCGCGTCGATCTGGTCGAACAGGGCGTACATCTCGACGCCGTGGGTGGCGTCCAGCCCGATCATGCGCAGCAGTCGTGGTGCGACATCGAAGCGATAGCAGTGCACCGGGGCGAACCGGGAGTGGAAGTCCGCCACCTTCACGCTCGGGTACCAGAAGGCGTAATCGCCGGCGAAGTCCGAGGATGCGCGCCCGCTGGAGAGGCCGGGGTAGGCCTCAAGCAGCGCCCGGCGGGAGTCGGGCGGCGCTTGCTCGAGCATGGCCCGGATCCGGCCGACCGAGCGGGGCAGGATGTCGATGCGGCCGCGGAAGAGCGAGCCCTCGCGGTCGTTGGTCCCGATGATCAGCGGGACCCGGTGCGCTCGCCCGGTGCGGAAGGCCTCCATCGGATGCACGGGCAGGAAGTCGCCGTCGACGGTCGGGGACAGGCAGAAGGTGCCGGGATAGTCATCCGGCGTCCGCGTCTGAAGGACGAGGGATGCGTTGACCAGGTCGGTGGCCCGGGTCCGGTCGAGCACCGCCGCGACCTCCGCGCGGCTCATCGTCGCCGCGCTCCTGCGATCGCCCTGCTCGTGGAGGACGACGTCGACGAACTCCTCAGCCCACCTCGCGGCGAGCTCGGCGGGGTAGACCGAGCTCGGCGGCGAGCTCTGGGCGATGGCGCGGGCGAAGAGGCCCTTCGCCGAGGGGGTCGCGAGCAGGGTGGTGACCGCGTTGCCGCCGGCCGACTCGCCGAACACCGTGACGTTGCCCGGGTCCCCGCCGAAGGCGCGGATGTTCGCGTGGACCCAGCGCAGCGCCGCGACCTGGTCGCGCAGCCCGAGGTTGCTCTCGATCGGCCGCTCGGGCGTCGAGTAGCGGCTGAAGTCCAGGTAGCCCAGCGCGCCGAGCCGGTAGTTGAAGCTGACGTAGACCACCTGGCCGCTGCCGACGAAGCCGGCACCGTCACCGGAGAAGTCGCGGGATGAGCCGGCGCTGTATCCACCGCCGTGGATGAAGACCATCACCGGCCGGTTGCGCCTTGCCGGCGTCGCAGCCGGGGTCATCACGTTGACGCTCAGGCAGTCTTCCCCGGAGGGGACGCCGGGGCCGACGCCCCGGAACTGCCCGCGGTAGGCCTGGGTGGCGACCGGACCGAAGCTCGCGGCCTCGCGGACCCCGTTCCAGCGCGGGACCGGCTGGGGCGCACGGAAGCGCAGCGGACCGACCGGAGGCGCGGCGTAGGGGATTCCGCGCCAGACGAAGGTGGAGCCCTCGCGGACGCCGCGCACCAGCCCCCCGGTGACCTTGATGGTCAGACGTTCCGCCTCGTTGCGCGGTCGCCTTCCCGGGAACCGGGCCGGCCACTGCTGCATATGAGTCTCCTGAGCGTCATCTCCAGGCGCCGACCCAGGCTACGCCTGATCTCGAGGGTCACGGTCCGCTCCGGCTGCCCCGTGAGTGCCCGTTCCGGCTCGTAGTGCGTGCTGGAAGGCGCACGGGAGCCGGAACGGCACTACGACGGGGAGCAGGGTCTAGTGGATGTGCTCCGACGCACCGCCGAGCTTGAAGGCGAGCCTGCCGTGTGCGAAGCCGCCGCCGGCGCGGATCGCGGTGGCCACCCACGCGGCCTCGGCGAGCTCGGCCTCGGTGGCGCCGGCCTTCACCGCGTTCTGGCTGTGGGCGTCGATGCAGTAGACGCACTGGGTGGTGATGCCCACCGCGAGCGCGATCAGTTCCCGGTACTTGAGCGGGATCTCACGACCCTCCGGCGCGAACACCGCCGAGTCGAAGTCGTTGAAGGCCTTCAGGATGTCCGGGGTCTGCTCCTTGTAGACCCTGGTGTACTTGCGGTCCTCGGTGCGGTCGTAGTACTCGCTCATGCGTCCTCCGTCGGTTGCTGTCACCATTCAACCCGATCCGCCCGCTTCTCCTTCCCGTGCTGCTCAGTGTGACTCGATTCAGCGCGGCTCGGCTCAGTGCGGCTCGATCGAGCACGATCGCGGAACGGGCGAGATCTGCGGAGCGGTCAGCCGAGCTGCTGGGCATGCATGTCGCGCAGTGCCTGCTTGAGCACCTTCATGCTCGCATTGCGGGGCAGGTCGTCGACGAGATGCACGGCGCGCGGAACCTTGAAGTTGGCGAGGTGCGAGCGCGCGTAGTCGATCACCTCCTGCTCGGTGAGCCCGGTCCCCGCGAACGGGACGACGTAGGCCACGCCGACCTCGCCGAGACGGTCGTCGGGGACCCCCACCACCGCCACGTGCTGGATCTTCTCGAACCGGGAGAGGATGTTCTCGATCTCGGCGGGGTAGGCGTTGAAGCCGCCCACGATGAACATGTCCTTCTTGCGGTCCGTGATCGTGACGTAGCCGTCCTCATCGATGACCGCGATGTCGCCCGTGCGCAGCCAGCCATCCGGGGTGACGGCCTTCGCGGTCTCCTCCGGCTCGTCCCAGTACCCGCTCATGATGTTGTAGCCGCGCACGAGCAGCTCGCCGGCCACCCCCGGCCCGAGGGTCGTGCCGTCCTCGTCGACGGTCCTGACCTCCACGCCCTGGATGGCCCGTCCCGCCGTGGTCGCGATGTGCTCGAAGTCGTCGTCGCGAGTGCCCAGGGTGACGAGCGAGCTCGCCTCGGTGAGTCCGTATCCGGTGATCACCAGGTCGAAGCCCAGGTCCTCGGAGATTCGGCCGATCAGGGCGACCGGGATGGACGCCGCCGAGACGACGCCGACGCGGAGCGAGGAGAGGTCGTGCTCGCTCCGCGTCGGATGCGCCATGATGTCGGTGAAGATCGTGGGCGGGCCGAAGATGCAGGAGACGCCGTTGTCGTGCACCTTCCGCATGATCTCCTCGGGCTCGAAGGTGCGCTGAGGCACCACTCGCAGGCCGAACATGAAGCCCATCATCCAGCCCGCCTTGTAGCCGAAGGTGTGGAAGAAGGGCGGGATGATCAGGATGCAGTCCTCCGGCCCGATGCCGAGCAGCTCGCCCAGGTCCCCGTAGACCCTCAACGACTGGGCGTGGGTGAGCATGACGCCCTTCGGCGCGCCGGTCGTGCCCGAGGTGAACATCACATCGGACAGCTGCTCCGAGCGGACCGCGGCGATCGCCGCCTCGGCCTCGGCGAGGGGAACGGTCTCCACCCCGCTGCGGATCGCCTCCGCGAAGGTGGTGGTCCCGGGCACCTCCACGTCATCGAGGATCACCAGGCGCTCCAACGCCGGGGCCCCCGGCGATGCCCGGCGGGCCATGTCGATGTAGTCGTTGCCCATGAACTCGGCGACGGTGATCAGGGCGGATGCCCCGCTCTTGTCGAGCAGGTGCCCGATCTCCGCTCCCTTGAAGCGGGTGTTGACCGGGACCAGGGCGGCCCCCGCTCCGTGGACTCCGAGCGCCGCAAGGATCCACCGCGCCGTGTTCGGACCGCACAGCGCGACCCGGTCGCCCGGCCTGATGCCCAGCGCGATCATCGCTCGGGTCGAGTCCAGCATGGCGGCCTCGAGCTGCCGATACGTCAGCTCGACGCCGTCGTCGACGAGTGCGATCGCGTCTCCGAATCGCTCCGCGGAGACCCGGACCATGTTCGGGATGCTGATCAGTGTCGTGTCATGAGTCGCCATCGTCTCCCTTTCCGCTGCTTCGTGCGCTATACGGCGTTCGTCGTCCGGTCGGCGAGACCGGCTCGTCCCGCCGTGGCGAGCGCCTCGCGCCGGGTGCCATGAGCCTGCTCGAGCGCCTTGCCGCGCTTCAGCCAGTCCTGGAGCCGGTACTCCCAGGTGAAGCCGATGCCCCCGTGCAGCTGCAGCGCCACCCGGTTGGACTCGAACTCCGCTTCGATCGCGCAGACCCTGGCGAGCGCCGCGGAGTCGGCGGCTCTCGGGTCGCCGGCCGACAGGTAGTAGCTCGCGGATCGCGCCGCCTGCCGGGCGAGCGCGTTGCGGCTCTCCGCCTGGGCGAGCTGATGCTTGACCGCCTGGAACGAGCCGATCGGCCGGTCGAACTGCCTGCGCGTGGCGACGTATCCGGCGGTCAGCTCGATCATCGCCGCGCTCACCCCGTTGAGCACGGCCGCCGAGCCGAAGTCCTGGCGGCTTCGGATGGCCGCGAGGCCGTTCCCGTCGAGTTCGAGCGGGACGCCCGCGTCCTCCCCGAACCTGACTTCGAAGAGCCGGCGCGATGGGTCCATCGAGGCGACCCGCTCGAACTCCAGCTCCGAGCGCTCGACGAGGACGAGCTCTCCTGCGCGTTCCAGGATCACGACCTCGCTCAGGTGGACGTCCGGCACGTACCGGGTTCCCGGCAGCGCGATCGTCGCCCGGGCCTGACCGGAGGCGATCCGCGGCAGCCACCTCTCGCGCAGGTCGTGCGACCCGCCGAGGGCGAGCGCCACCGGCGCCACCAGGCATGCCTCGAGGACGGCGTCCGGCACGCAGAAGCGCCCGACCTCCTCGAGGACGAGGCAGAGATCCGTCTCGTCCCCGCCGAGTCCGCCGAACTCCTCGGGAACCATCAGGCCGGTGATGCCGATGTCGGCCAGACCCTGCCACAGGGCGGGATTGCGCCCGGTCTCGGTGGCCCAGAGCCCGCGGTTGAGCTCAGCGGAGGACTCGGTGTCGAACAGCCGGACGACGGATCCCCTGAGGTCGAGCTGCTCCTGGCTGAAGTCGAGTCTCATCCCCGTGCCTCTCGGGGCAGGCCGAAACCGCGCTCGGCGATGATGTTGCGCTGGATCTCGTTCGCCCCCGCGTAGATCTCCCCGGCTCGCGCATGCCAGTAGTCCCTGCGCATGCCGACCATCTCGCCGTTCGGACCGACCTCGTCGAGGATCTCGCCCTCGGCACCGAGCGCGTCGAGGTGCGCCTCGTGGATCGCGGTCTGGATCTCGGACCAGGCCAGCTTGTTCACGCTCGAGGCGACCCCGTCATCCTCGCCGCGCGCGACCAGGTCGGTCAGGGCGTAGGTCGACTGCTCGTAGGCGAAGGCCCACGCTCGCAGGGAGCCGAACTTCTCGACCGCCGAGGGCTCGGCACCGTGCAGTCGCACCGCGTCGCCCAGATCACGCAGGCTCTGGATCAACCGGGTGTGGGTGCCGCGGCCCGTTCCCCGCTCGAGCCGCAGCGACGTGCCGGCGATCCGCCAGCCGTCGTTGAGGTCTCCGACGACGTTCGCGAGCGGCACCTCGACATCGGTGAAGAAGACCTCGGCGAATCCGGAATGGCCGTGCAGCTGCGTCATCGGTCTCACCTCGATGCCGGGCAGATCGAGATCGAAGACGACGAAGGAGATGCCGCGGTGCTGGGGCGCCGTCTGGTCCGTGCGGACCAGGGCGAACATCCGCGATGCGATCGCGCCGAAGGAGGTCCAGGTCTTCTGGCCGTTGATGATCATCCTGTCGCCCTCGACCCTGCCGGTGGTTCGGATCGCGGCGAGGTCGCTGCCGGCATCGGGCTCGGAGAAGCCCTGACACCAGATCTCGCTGGAGTCGAGGATCCCGGGAAGCCAGGCGGCCTTCTGCTCAGCGGTCCCGTGCGCGAGCACGGTGGGCCCGCCGTGGATGAGGCCCATCTTGTTGAGCCGTTCTGGCAGGCGCGCCCGGGCGCACTCCTCGTCGTAGATGAGCTGCCCCCAGTGGTCCATCCCCATTCCGCCGACCTGCACCGGCCAGCCCGGGGCCGAGTAGCCGGCCTCGAAGAGCGTCTTCTCCCACTCCAGGTGCTGCCGGAGGCCGCGGGGCGTGTAGTACGGATCGAAGCGCTCCCGCGGCTTGTTGGCGGCGAGCCATTCGCGCAGCTCGGTCCTGAATCGCTGCTCGTCCTCCGTGAAGGTCAGGTCCATGCCTCGTTCACTCCTTCCTCACGATCAGCGCGTCCACCGCGATCGCCCCGCGGCCGCGGGGTCTGACCAGGAGCGGGTTGATGTCGATGCTCTCGATCGAGTCCCGGTGCTCCGCGGCGAACACGGAGAGCGCGCTCAGGGCGTCGCCGAGCGCCAGGAGGTCGGCCGGCTCGCCTCCCCGTGCCCCGTCGAGGAGGGGGAACCCCTTGATCTCCCGCACCATCTCCGCGGCGGTCTCCGGCCCGAACGGGGCCAGGCGGTAGGTCACGTCTTCAAGGACCTCGACGAAGACCCCGCCGAGGCCGAACATCACCACCGGCCCGAAGACGGGGTCGTTCTGCACGCCGAGAATGGTCTCGATCCCGTCCTCGATCATCGGGGCGATGAGCACGCCTTCGATCGTCGCGTCGGGCATCGCCGCCGAAGCTGACGCGACGATCCCGTCGAAGGCCGCGGCAGCCTCCTCCGCGGTGCGCACCCCGAGCCGCACACCGCCCACCTCGGTCTTGTGGAGGATCTGCGGGGAGACGATCTTCATCGCCACGGGGAATCCGAGCTCGGTGGCGGCGGCGGAGGCGTCGGCCGCCGATGGGACGACGCGTTCCTCCACGACTGCGATTCCGGCCAGCCCGAGCAGGCGCTTGGCCTCCACCTCGGTGATCGGGCCGTGCCCGCTCGGCGGCGCGACCGTCGCGGGCGCGGCGATCTCCTCGCGCCGGTCGGCGAATCCGGCGGTGATCTCGGCGACGCGCGCGAGGGTTCTCAGCCCGATCGCGGGGTCCACGAAGGCCGGCATGCCCAGTCCCTCCAGCTGGCGGAGGATGTCGGGCGCGGCGAGCAGACTGAGCGCGATGACCGCGTCCGGGTGGCCGGCGCGCGCCTCGCGGAGCGCCGAGACGATGTTGTCCGCCCACGGCTGCAACGTGCCCATGTAGGTGAGGAAGACCAGCACCAGGTCGAAGTCGTCCTCGAGCACCGTCTCCAGGAACGCGGTGAGCAGGCGAGGGTCGTTCATCACCTGGGCGGTGGTGTCGATCGGATTCCCGACCCCCGACGGCGGCCAGAGCTCCTTGAGGCTGCGCTGCGCGGCGGGGGAGAGCGGCGGCACCTCCAGTCCCGCGGCCTCCGCCGCATCCGCCATGATGATTCCGACCCCGCCCGATCCGGTGAGCAGCCCGATCCGCTTGCCGGTGGGAGGGTTCCCGAGCGAGAAGGCGTAGGACAGGTCGATGAGCTCGGCCACGGTCTCGACGCGGCACACGTTGTACTGGCGGAACAGGGCGTCGAATACCTGCTCAGAGCCGACCAGGGAGGCGGTGTGCGAGGCAGCGGCCCTCGCTCCGACCTCCGAGCGGCCGGCTTTGAGGAGCACCACCGGCTTGCTCCTGGCCTTCGCGATCGCCAGGGCCTCACGAAGCTTCTCGCCGTTGCGGCAGCCCTCGAGATAGGCGGCGATCACCTTCACCTCGTCGTCCAGCGCCAGCTGGGCGAGCACGTCGGCGAACTCGATGTCGCCCTCGTTGCCCGTGGAGATCCAGGGGTCGAAGTCCAATCCGCGTTCGAAGGCGGCGAAGACGCAGTGCGCCGCGATGGCTCCGCTCTGGCTGACGAATGCGACCTTGTCCCAGTTGAACGCGGGGCGGGCGGCGCCGGCCGCGGCGGCGAAGGTCCCGGTGGCGCCGGTGCCGCGGTTGGAGCTTCCGATGCAGTTCGGGCCGAGGATCCGAAGACCGTGCTCGGCGGCGAAGTCGGTGATCCGCTTCTGGAGCGCGGCTCCCGCGGCGTCCGCTTCGGCGAAGTTCGCGCTGAAGATGGTGGCGACCTTCACGCCCTTGGCCGCGCAGGACTCCACCGCGGCCATCACGCCCTCCTGGGGGACGGCGATCAGCGCGAGGTCGACGACGCCGTCGACCTCGTCCAGCGAGGGGAAGGACCTGAGGCCCTGCACCTGGTCGTACTTGGGGTTGACCGGGTAGACGCCGCCGCTGAAGCCCGACTCCTTGAGGAACCGCAACGGCCGTCCGCCGATCTTCGAGATGTCGGAGGAGGCTCCCAGCACCGCGATTCCCCTGGGCCGCAGGAGCGCCTCAAGGCCATCGAGCCGGAGCGCACTGAGTCGATCGCCGGGAACCGCTGTGCCGGACGTGGCCGCCATCGCTTCTGCCGCCTCTCCCGTCATCATCGACCAGGGACCGCGACCGCTCGGCCGTCGAATGACGGACATCAACGATCGCATGCAGTAATGTATACGCGATGCCCGTCGTTGTCTACGGGACGGGCATCCGCCGGCCTCGCCATCGACGGGAGCGGCGACGGGAATCGAGGAGCATCGTGACCGCATCGACGGGCGCCGCGACCGCGAGCGCCGAGAACGTGAGCCCCGGAGTCGGTCGCTGCCTCCAGCGGATCCGCCGGATGATCCTCGATGGCGAGCTGCTGCCGGGGCAGAAGGTGCACCAGGCCGAGCTGGCGGCCGAGCTGAAGCTCAGCCGCATCCCGGTGCGCGAGGCGCTCTCCACCCTCCAGGCGGAAGGGGTGCTCGTCTACCGGCCGAACAGCGGCTTCTCGGTCGCGCGCTTCAACTCGGACGACCTCGCCGAGATCTACCTCCTGAGGCGGCTGATGGAGACCGAGCTGCTCCGCTCGATCGACCTGGGCAGCGTCGACGTCGACGAGCTCGTGGCGCTCAACCGCCGGCTGGCCGAGACCTCCCCGTCCGAGCGCACCGACGAGTATCAGCAGATCAACGTCGAGTTCCATTTCCTCCTGTTCGACCTGTCGCCGCTCGAGTTCATCCGTCGTGAGGTGCAGCGGCTCTGGTACAAGTCGGCCTTCTACCGTGCCCTCTATCTCTACGAGGACGACATCCCGCTGCATGTCGTCGAGGACCACGAGCGGATCATCGCGGCCGTCCGAGCGGGGGACGTCGAGGAGCTCGTCAGAGCGAGCGACGACCATCGCGGGACCACCGCGACCGCGATGGCGAGACGGCTCGGAAGACGGCCGACCCGCTGACCGGCGGGCGGTGGGCGGTCCGTCACGGACCGATTGCAGGACAAGGAGGTCCGAATGGAAGAGCACGACCGAGTGGCCGATGAGCTGGAGATCCGCAACGTTCTCGCCGAAGCCCTCTGGCAGGCGGACAACGCGCCGATCGACGAGCTCGATGCCTATCTCGACTGCTTCACCGAAGACGCGGAGTGGGAGATGTTCGGCGATGTCCGGCGAGGGCGCGCCGAGATCCTCGAGGGAGCGAAGGATCGCCGCCGGACCGGGATGATGGGTCCGGGAACCCAGGTGATGCACTTCCTCTCCTGCACCGTCGTGAGCTTCGAGTCTGAGGACGCCGCAGCGGTGAAGTCCTACATCCAGGCCTATCGGGGCGTTTCCCAGAATCCCGAGCTGTTCCTGATGGGGCGCTATCACGACACCTTCACGAGGGCGAACGGCTCGTGGAGGCTGGCGAAGCGGACGGTCGTCTTCGACTGACCTGCTCGGCCGCGGGGTGGCGCGCCGTCGTCGCCACCCCGCAGCCGCGGCGGATGCCGTCGTCGTCAGCGCACCATCGAGCGGCCGCCGTCGACGGCGAGGACCTGGCCCGTCATGTAGCTGGCATCGTCCGACGCGAGGAAGGCGTAGGTGCCGGCCACCTCAGCCGGCTCCGCCCACCGACGGAGCACGAAACCGTCCAGGTAGGTCTCGGAGAACTTCTCGTTGGTGCGCACGGCCTCGGTCATGGGCGTCGCGGCGGCAGGGGCGACCGCGTTCACGGTGATGTTGAACTGTCCGAGCTCGCGCGCCGCGGACCGGGTCATGCCGAGCAGCCCCGCCTTGGCCACCGAGTAGTTGATCTGACCGACCGAGCCGAACAGCCCGGCGCTCGAGACCGAGAAGATGATCCGGCCGCTCTTGGCCTCGCGCATCGCGGGCACCACGGCCTGGAGCCAGTAGAAGCTGCCGTTCACGTGCGTGTCGAGCACGGTGGTCCACTGCTCGTCCGTCATCTTCCAGAGCATCGCCGGGCGAGTCACGCCGGCGTTGCTGACCAGGATGTCGATCATGCCGCCGAGCCGGTCCACGACCTCCTCAGCCGCCGCATCCACGCTCTCCCGGCGGGAGACGTCGCAGACAACCGGGATCGCGACCCCGCCGGCCGCGGTGATGGCGGCGGCGACCTCGGCCGTGGTCTCCGGATTGATGTCGACCACCGCGACCTTCGCCCCGTCGCGGGCGAACCGCTCGGCGATGCCCTTGCCGATGCCCTGTCCGGCACCGGTCACTACCGCGATGCGCCCTTCGAGCCTTCTGTCGTTCATCTGAACCTCCTCGTTCGTCATGTGGTGGATGTCGCTGCCGGTCTTCCTCGACCCGCCGGTCAGAGCGTCGACTCGTCGCCCAGCACGGCGGTGACCTGGCTGGAGAGCGTGCCGCCGTTGCCGTGCGCGAGAGCCACGTGGACGTTCTCGACCTGCCTCGCCCCGGTCTCGCCGCGGATCTGCCGCACGGCCTCGATCACCACGAAGATGCCGTACATCCCCGGGTGCCCGTATGACAGGCCGCCGCCGTTGGTGTTGACCGGGAGCGCGCCGCCGGGAGCGGTCCTCCCTCCCTCGACGAAGGGGCCGCCCTCGCCCTTCGCGCAGAAGCCGAGATCCTCGAGGAAGAGGATCGGGTTGATCGTGAAGGCGTCGTACAGCTCGATCACGTCGACGTCGGCCGGGCTCATTCCGGAGGCGTCGAAGGCGCGGGCTCCCGAGTCGACGGCGGCGGTCCTGGTGAGGTCCTCGGCCTGGGAGATGTGCATCTGCCAGTGCGCGTCTCCGACCCCGAGGATGTAGACCGGCGGCTTCCTCAGCGTCCTGGCGCGTGCGGCCGAGGTGACGATCACCGCTCCTCCGCCGTCGGTCACCAGGCAGCAGTCGAGGGTGGTGAGCGGATCGGAGACCATCCGCGAGGCGAGCACGTCCTCGACGGTCAGATCGCCCCGCATGAAGGCGAGCGGATTGAGCTGCGCCCACCGCCTCGCGGAGACGGCGACCTCGGCCAGCTGCTCCCTCGTGGTGCCGAACTCGTGCATGTGCCTGGAGGTGGTCAGGGCGTAGGCGGAGATCGGCATCCTGGGGCGGAACGGGGTCTCGTAGGACTTGAAGAGGGAGCCGCCGGAGGAGATCAGCCCGCCGGAGGACGATCGCTGGGTGCTTCCGTACACGATCAGCGCCACCTCGCACAGTCCCGCCTCGATCGCCGCTGCCGCGTGCCGGAGGTGCCCGACGAACGAGCTGCCCCCCGTCGCCGTGGAGTCGGTGTATCTCGGCGCGATCCCCAGGTACTCCCCGGCCGTCACGGTGGGGAGGTTGAAGAACGCCGAGTGGCAGAACAGCCCGTCGATGTCGCTCTTCTCGAGTCCGGCATCCGCCAGTGCTCGCACCGTCGCCTGGCCGATGAGGTCGAGCGTGTCGACGCCGGAGCCGACGATGCCCAGGTTCGACTCGGCGACGCCGACGATCGCCGCGGTGCCGCGCAGTTCGCGCTCGCTGCGTCTCACCTGTCGTCCCCCGTGACGTCGTCCCTCACGAAGAGCGGGAGCGGCTCGTCGGCGGTCGTGTCGATCGTCGCCCGGACCCTCATCCCGATCCTCACGTCGGCCGGGTCGATCCCGATGACGTTCGTCATCATGCGGAAGCCCTCGTCGAGATCGACCAGCGAGACGTTGTAGTCGCCGCCGCCGCGGGGGTGGAGCGTCGTCACGGCGTACACCGCTCCCGCGCCCGCCGATGCGTGCCACTGGAGAGCGCCGCAGCCGCAGGTCGGGCACAGCACCCGCGGGGGGAACACGACGTGATCGAAGTCGGCGCAGCGCTGATAGGCGAGCACGCCTTCGGCGAGATAGCGGTCGTAGACCACCCCGGGGGCCGTCTCGGGGCTCAGGTCATCGACGGTGGTGGTGGTCATCGGTCTCCCGCTGCGCTCGTGGTCGGTGTCTGGGTGGGGTGCATGCCGTGGTCCGCGTTCACTCGCCGATGAAGATCGGGCTCTCGCGGGCGAGGTTGGCGGCGATGCCGGTCACGCTGTCCCTGGTGCGCCACAGCCTCGACTGCTCGGCGAGTTCGAGCTCCAGGACGGCCCGCACCTCCGCCGCCAGGCCGGAGCGCAGCGTCCGCTTGATCGCCCGCACGGCCAATGGTGCGCTCGCGGCGATCTCCTCGGCCCAGGAGAGCGCCGCCTCCCGCTCATGTCCGTCGGGAACCAGCCGATCGACCAGGCCGATCTCGAACCCCCTCTGGCCCGTGATGCGCCGCCCGGTGTAGAGCAGGTCCTGGGTGACCTGATGCCCGACGATGCGAGGAAGGGTGACGCTGAGACCGAACCCCTGATGGAATCCGAGGGTCGCGAAGTTCGCGGTGAAGCGCGACGAGGGGGTGGCCACCCTGAAGTCGGCCGAGCAGGCGAGGCCCAGCCCACCGCCGACCGCCGAGCCCTGGACCGCGGCGATGATCGGAAGCTCCAGGTCGAAGATCCTCATCGCCTCGGTGTACAGGCGGCGGGAGTGGGACTCCCGGTCCGCGCCCAGCCCGCCGGGGCCGAAGTTCGCACCCGCGCAGAAGTGCTTTCCCTGCGAGCACAGGACGATCGCCCTGATGTCGCCCGAGCTCTGCAGCTCGGTCGCGGCGTCCGCTATCTCGGCCAGGATCGCGCGATCGAAATAGTTCTCGGGGGGTCGGCGCATCTCCAGGACGGCGACGTGGCCGCTCGTCTCGACCTCCAGTTCCACGGTCATTCCTTCCTGCTGCCCGGTGTTCCGGCGCCGTCGAGCTCGGCGAGCACCTCGTGGGTGTGCTGGCCGATCAGCGGGGCCGCCCGGCGCAGTCCGCCGGGTGTGGCCGAGAAGTTGGACATCTGCGGGAGGACCCGGTAGGGGCCCGCTGCGGGATGCTCGGCCATCGGCAGCGCGTCGACGAGCTCCTGCAGGGTGGCCACGGCGGTGGCGGGGATGCCGGCCGCGCGGCAGTAGTCGAGCCACTCCTGGGTGGTGCGGCTGCCGGCGATCGAGCGGAGGTCCCGGTAGAGCGAGTCGGAGTTGATCAGCGTCGTGCGCTGATCGGCATAGCGGGGATCGTCGGCGGCGCCCGCGATCCCGGCGTCGGCGAAGAGCGTGGCATAGTGCTTGGGCAGATAGGGGAACAGGTGCACCTGGCCGTCCCTGCTCCGATGCGGTCTCCGTTCCGGCGACAGCACGCGCGGGTAGCCGGCGCTGGGCTTCTCGCCCTCCTGACGCGGCGGCTCGCTGATCGCCCCGCTTCCGTGCTCGGCCAGCATGAACGCGCTCATGGCCTGCTGCATCGGGACCTCGACGTGCTGGCCGCTCCCGGTGCGCTCCCGGTGCAGGAGCGCGGCCGAGATGGCCTGCGCCATGACGAGACCGCAGACCTTGTCGGCGAAGACTGTCGGCAGGAGGGCCGGCACGCCCCAGACCCGTTCCATCATGTCCGAGACCCCGCTCGCCGCCTGGATGATGTCGTCGTATGCGGGCTCGTCGGCCCGCGACGAGCTGAGCGGAAAGCCCTGTGCCTGGCAGTAGACGATGTCCGGGGTGATCGCGGCGACCGACGTGTAGTCGAGCCCGAGTCTCTCCAGGGCGAGCGGACGCATCGTGGACACCACGACGTCGCAGCTCTCGATCAGCCGCCGCACCGTGGCCCGCCCCTGTTCAGACTTCAGGTCGAGCTCTACCGATCGCTTGTTCCGGAGGAGGTTGAGGGCGATTCCCGAGAGCTCCGGGTGAGGTCCCGGCCCCATCACCCGGTTGGTGTCGCCCTCGCTCGCCTCGACGACGATGACGTCGGCACCCTGATCGGCGAGGATCTGCGTCGCCAGAGGGCCCATGACGACCCGGGTGAGGTCGAGGATGCGGATTCCGCTGAGCGGACCGTCATCGGCCACGGGCGGCCTCGCTCTCTTCGTCGTCATCGCTCGAGGAATGCCTCAAATGTATACCAAAGTGAATGCGGGCGCTGCTCGGCCGCGGATCACAGTCCGAGCTCCCGGGCGATCAGCATGAGCTGCACCTCGGTGGTCCCCTCGCCGATCTCGAGGATCTTGCTGTCGCGGTAGTGGCGGGCCACCGGATAGTCGTTCATGAAGCCGTATCCGCCATGGATCTGGGTGGCGTCCCTCGCGTTGTCCATCGCGGCCTCCGACGCGACGAGTTTCGCGATGGCGGCCTGCTTCTTGAAGGGCTTGCCGGACAGGAGAAGGGCCGCCGCGTCGTAGTAGGCGGTGCGGGCGACATGCGCTCGCGCCTCCATCCTGGCGATCGTGAACGCGATGGCCTGGTTCGCTCCGATGGGGCGGCCGAAGGCCTCCCGCTCGCGCGAGTAGCGCAGGCTCTCATCGACGCAGCCCTGGGCGGCGCCCACGGCGAGCGCGGCGATCGCGATGCGGCCCTCGTCGAGGATCCGCAGGAAGTTGGCATAGCCCCGGCCGCGCTCGCCGAGCAGGTTCTCCTCCGGGACGCGGACGCCGGCGAAGGTCAGCGGATGCGTGTCCGACGCGTTCCAGCCGACCTTGTCGTATGCCGGCTCCGCGGTGAAGCCGGGAGTCGAGGTCGGGACGAGGATCGCGGAGATCTCCTTCTTGCCGCTCGCCGTCGTCCCCGTGACCGCCGTGACCGTGACCAGCCGGCTGATGTCGGTCCCGGAGTTGGTGATGAACTGCTTGCTCCCGTCGATCACCCACTCCCCGTGATCGAGCACGGCGGTCGTGGCGGTGCCGCCGGCGTCGCTGCCCGCGCCGGCCTCGGTCAGGCCGAAGGCGGCGAGGCTCTCGGCGGTGGTGAGCCTCGGAAGCCATTCCTGCTTCTGCGCCTCGGTGCCGAATCGGAACAGCGGCATCGCGCCGAGCGAGACTCCGGCCTCGAGCGTGATCGCGACGCTCTGGTCGATCTTGGCGAGCTCCTCGATCGCGAGGCAGAGCGCGAAGTAGTCCCCATCCATGCCGCCGTACTCCTCGGGGAAGGGCAGGCCGAACAGGCCCATCTCGCCCATTCCGGCGACGACCCGGTAGGGGAAGCTGCGCTCCGCGTCATGCTTCGCCGCGACGGGAGCGACCACCGTCCTCGCGAAATCCGCGACGGTCTCGGCGAGCCGCCGATAGTGGTCGGGAAGCTGACTGATCGCGCTTTCGGCCATGGCGTCCTCTTCGACTTCAGTTAATGATCGCTAACAACAACTAAGTTAGCAATCATTAACTGGGCTGTACAGTCGCCCTCCGCATGCACCGAGTGGGGGCATCGCGTGTCGGATCGGCGCCCCTGCCCGCAGAGCCGGGTGCCGCATTCCGGTCAGGCGAGAAGCCTCGCGATACGCTGCAGCGACACCGGCTCCGCGGTGGGCAGGTGCTGGGCGAACAGGCTCAGCCGCAGCTCCTCGAGCAGCCAGCGCGCGTGCCGGATCCGCTCTGGCGCGTCCGCCGCGAGGGGGAGTGAGCCTCCGGCCCGGCGGTAGCGTTCGGTCGCCGTCTGGACCTCGGTCATCCACGCCCGGTCGCGCGCGAGGTTCTCGGCCAGCCGCGCGACCCGGTGCAGCAGGCCGTCGAGATAGACCGGAAGGCGGCGCAGCTGTGCGAGGCCCGTGGCCGAGACGAAGCCGGGGTGGACCAGGTCGGAGAGCTGCTCGCGAGCGTCGGCGAGCGGGCTGAGCAGGGCCATGGCGCTCGCCGCGGAGATCGCCTTCTCGGCCTCGCGGGCCCTGGTCAGGATGGCGGCGACCAGCGCGACCGACTGGAACAGGGCATCCACTATCCCGGCGGAGACCTCGTCGCGCGTCTCCTCGAACTGCGCGCGGGTGCGCACCTCGCGGTCGCCGAGCACGGCGTCGATGCAGGCGCCGAGGCAGTCGGCGAAGAGCTCGGCGGTGCTGCGGTACGGACTGCTCGCCAGCGCGAGCTTCTCCTTCTGGCTGAGGTGCTCCTGCAGGTAGGAGACCGGGGACGGCGTCGCGAGCAGCAGGAGCCGGCGCACCCCGGCCCGGTGCTCGCGGGCCTGATCCTCCGGCGTGCTCATCAGGCGGATGTCGACGCTCGCACCGCGATCGACCAGCGCCGGGTAGGCCCGCACCGTGTTGCCGCCCACCCTGGTGTCGAGCGTGGCGGGCAGCGCGTCGAAGTCCCAGGTGGTGAGGCCCGCGCGCTCCAGGTCGTTCCTCGGGGCCGCGCTGACCTTGGCGACGCTCTCGCGCACTGTGGACTTGAGCCTCGACTGGAGGGCCGCGAGGTCCTTGCCGGAGCCCGCCACCCGGCCGCGCTCGTCGATCGCCGCGAAGGTCGGCAGCAGGTGCGCAGGCACCCGCTCGAGCTCGAAGTCGTCTGCGGTGACCGGCACGTAGGTCAGGCGCGTGATCGCGGCAGCGAGCACCTCGGTCAGTGGGCCGGTCGGCTCGGCCGGCAGCTCGGCGACGAGCCGTCTCGCCCAGTCCGCGGCCGGGACGACGTTACGCCGGATCGCCTTCGGCAGCGCCTTGATCAGAGCGGTCACCAGCTCCTCGCGCAGTCCCGGAACCTGCCAGTCGAAGCCCTCCGGCCCCAGCGACGCGAGCAGCGCGAGCGGCACCTTGACGGTCACGCCGTCGTCCTCCGCTCCCGGCTCGAAGCGGTAGGAGAGCGCGTATCGCTGGTCGCCCTGCCGCCACTCGCTGGGAAAGCGGCTCTCGTCGACCGCGACGTGCGGCGCGTCGACCAGGGCATCCGCCGTCATCGTCAGCAGGTCGGGGGTCTCGGCGAGGGTCTTCTTCCACCAGGTCTCGAAGCGTCGCTGGTCGGTGACCTCGGCGGGGATCCGCCGGTCGTAGAACTCGAACACGGCCTCGTCGTCGAACAGGATGTCACGGCGCCGGGTGCGCTCCTCCAGCTCGCCGAGCTCTCTGCGCAGGGCGCTATTCGCCCGGTCGAAGGCGGTGACCTGCTTCGACAGCCGGTCGAGGTCCCACTCGCCCTCGACCAGGGCGTGCCTGATGAACAGGTCACGCGCCGTCACCGGGTCGACCCGGCCGAGCTGCACCCGGCGGCGGGCGACGATCGGCACGCCATAGAGTGTGACCCGCTCGTAGGCGACCGCCGAGCCCTGCTTCTTCTCCCAGTGCGGCTCGCCGTAGCTGCGCTTCACCAGGTCGCCGGCGATCGGCTCGGCCCAGGCGAGGTCGATCGCGGCGTTGGTGCGGGCGAACAGCCGGCTGGTCTCCACCAGCTCGGCGCTCATGATCTCGGCCGGCTGCTTCTTCGCCAGCGCTGAGCCGGGAAAGACGCTGAACCGCACCTGGCGGGCGCCGACGTAGTCCTTCTTCGCGGCATCCCTGATCCCGATCTGGCTGAGCAGCCCCGCCAGCAGGGACCTGTGGATGCCGGCGGGGTTCACGCTCGGAGTGCCGATCACGAGACCCAGCGGTTTCGCCATCCGTTCCAGCTGGCGATAGACATCCCTCCACTCCCGCACGCGGAGGTAGTTGAGGTATTCGGTGCGACACATCCGACGGAAGGCGTTGCCGCTCAGCTCCTTCTGCTTCTCCTCGAGGTGGTTCCAGAGGTTCAACAGGCTGAGGAAGTCACTGGTCGGGTCGGTGAAGCGCGCATGCGCCTGATCGGCCTGCGCCCGTTTCTCGAGTGGGCGCTCCCGCGGATCCTGGATGCTCAGGGCGGCGACGATGGCCATCACCTCTCGGGTGGTGCCGTGCTGCTTCGACTCGATCACCATCCGCGCCAGCCGCGGGTCGATCGGCAGCCCGCTGAGCTGCCGCCCGATCTTCGTGATCTCGCCGTCCCCGGTGATCGCCGACAGTTCCCGCAGCAGGTCGAGCCCGTCCTTGATCCCGCGCGAGTCCGGCGGCTGCAGGAACGGAAAGGCGGCGATGTCGCCGAGCCCGAGCGAGATCATCTGCAGGATGACCGCGGCGAGGTTGGTCCGCAGGATCTCGGGTTCGGTGAACTCGGGCCGGCGGTTGTAGTCCTCCTCGGAGTAGAGGCGGATCGCGATCCCGTCGCTGGTGCGTCCGCTGCGACCGGAGCGCTGGTTGGCGCTGGCCTGGCTGATCGGCTCGATCGGCAGTCGCTGCACCTTCGAGCGCACGCTGTAGCGGGAGATGCGGGCGGTTCCGGCATCCACGACGTAGCGGATGCCCGGCACGGTCAGGCTGGTCTCGGCGACGTTGGTCGCCAGCACGATCCGCCGACGGATTCCCGGAGCCCGTCTCGTGTCGAAGACGCGGTGCTGGTCCGCCGCGCTCAGCCTGCCGTAGAGGGGGAGCACCTCGGTGCGGGGGAGGTTGCGGCTGCGGATGGCGTCCTCGGCGTCCCGGATCTCGTTCTCCCCGCTGAGGAATACCAGCACGTCCCCGTCGCCCTCGCGGGCCAGCTCGTCGAGCGCGGCGTTGATGCCGTCGAGGGGGTCGGTGTCGGGCTGGACTTCTTCCTCCTCCGCGTCATCGACCGGCGCATCGGCGACCAGCGGGCGGTAGCGGATCTCGACCGGATAGGTGCGACCGGAGACCTCGATCACGGGTGCCCCGTCGAAATGGCGCGAGAAGCTCTCCGGGTCGATGGTCGCGCTCGTGATGACGACCTTGAGGTCGGGGCGGCGAGGGAGCAGCTGCTTGAGATAGCCGAGCAGGAAGTCGACGGTGAGGCTGCGCTCGTGGGCCTCGTCGATGATGATCGCGTCGTACCTCTTCAGGTCGCGGTCGCGGTGGATCTCGTTCAGCAGGATGCCGTCGGTCATCAGCTTGATCCGGGTGTCCTTGCCCACCCGATCGGTGAAGCGCACCTGGTAGCCGACCAGCCCGCCCAGCTCGGATCCGAGCTCCTCCGCCACCCGCTCGGCCACCGCGCGCGCGGCGATGCGCCGCGGCTGGGTGTGGCCGATGCTGGTGCGGCCCAGTTCGAGCAGGATCTTCGGCAGCTGTGTCGTCTTGCCCGAGCCGGTCGCGCCGGCCACGATCACCACCTGGTTCTCGGTGATCGCCGTGGCGATGTCGTCCTTGCGCTGGCTGACCGGCAGCTCGGGCGGGTAGCTGATCCGCGGGCTGCTCATTGGCTCGGACATGGCCTTCCATCTTAAGGACGTCGAGGGGATCGCCGAAGCACCCAGGATCGGGTGCTCGGGACTTGTCATGGCTTCTCCTCAACGATCCAAGCGCTGGCCTAAGCAGACGAGGTATCGACATCGCGACGAGGACGGCGAGGTTCAGCGGCCAGTAGGCGCTTCTCCTGCGGGAATGGGATTGTCATTGAGACGGTGACCGTCCGCGACTGGGCCGACGCGATTGCCATCCGCGCGGAGGTCCAGATGCGGCAGGCCCCGAGAGCGGACGGTCGATGAGGCGGTGAGCGGCGGGCACCATCGAGGGCAGACCTGGATCGGGATCGCGGTAGTAATCGGGTTCTCGCCTTGGTGTCGCGGAAGAAGTACCTCGGCCGGCTCTGATCTCTCGGTGACTCCATACTCGTACAGTGGGTTGTGCTGATCTCACTTCAGGTGAGGTGACCCGATGTTGGCTCGAGCGAAGTCGAGCGGGTAGGCCGGCTCCCCGCAGGCGCGGGGATGATCCGTACTGCTGGCGGGCGAGGTCCCGGTAGAGGTCATGCTCCTCGCTTCCGCCGCGGCCCGACCGGCGCGGGACAGGCGCTGCTGTTCGGCAACCGGCCGACCGGCGAACCCTACTGGCATCAACGTCGTCGCACTCAGAGCACGCTGATCGTCGTCGCCCGCCAGCGGCCGTCGAGACCCTCGAGCCTGATGGCCACTGCGCGGCTGCGGGCTCTGCCGTGCACGATCACCACCGCCTCGACCACGCCGTCCCTCGGCTCGCTCATGCTGGTCGAGCCGAAGCTGAAGGAGGGCCTGGCCACCCGTGCGCCGCGGGCCTGGCGCGCCCTCGCCGAGATGATCACCCGCTTGAGCAGGTTGCGGTAGACGTCATCGCTGACCCAGCGCGAGATCTGCTCGAGGTCCCTCGCGCCGGCCAGGACCTCCACCACGCACCGGGCGAGGTTGGCGACGAGGGGCTCCGGGTTGGGGAGCCGGTCTCGCGCGGTCGGCTGGCGGCCGAAGAACTCCTCCGAGTCGAACCGGGGCCGGATCACCTTGCTCGGCAGGGTGCCCGGTGCGCCGGCTCTGGCCGGTGCGCCGCCGGTCCGCCTGCCGCCGGGTGTCGGCACCGGGCCCGCCGGAATCGCGTCGCTCATGCTGGCTCCGAACTCTCGTGAACGCTGACCTCTGATCGATGACCTGTGATCGCCGATCGCTGATCCCCGATGCGCGTCTACCCCCGAACAGGGGTGATGCGGTGGGAAGCACTCAAGCAGGCGGGTCTCCAGAAGTCCACGCCCCAACGCGGGGGTGTGGATAACCCGGCTGCGCTGTCGGAGGCGCTGGCTACCGTCGCTGCATGCGCTGGGAGAACCTCTTCGACGACCTGGAGGGCCAACTCGAGCAGGAGCTCGGCTCGGAGGACGTCGACCTGCGCGCCGAGGAGGAGCGGCTGCGGCTCGGGCGGCTGAGCCTTCGCGATCGGCTGGTCTCGCTGCACCGCGCGCGGGGCCGCGAGCCGGTCAGGTTCTCGCTGGTCGACGGCCGCGCCATCGCGGTCAGTCCCCTGACCCTGGGCAAGGACTGGCTCTCCGGCGACCTCGTCGGCGAGGGCTCCGGGCGCGATCAGTGCATCCTTCCGCTGGCGGCGATCGCCTCCGTGCTGTTCGATCGCGATCAGATCGAGGCCAGTCTCGGCGGCGGCGATCGCGACGATCAGCAGCTCGGGGCCCGGCTGGGCCTCTCCTTCGTGCTCCGCGACCTGTGCCGTCGCAGGAGGGCGGTCCGGCTCGAGCTCGCGGTCGGGGCGACGCACGGCACCATCGACAGGGTGGGCCGGGACCACCTCGATCTCGCCGTCCACGAGGCCGGGATCGCGCGGCGCGAGACCGCGGTCAGCCAGTACCGCAGCATCCCCTTCTCCCAGCTCAGGCTGGTGCTGCTCTAGCCTGCCGACCTCCCGTGACCGCCTCCCCTGCCCGGCCCATCGAAGCTGAGCTCCTGCAGGCTGGAGTAGTCGGACTGCTTCCAGAGCCCGAGCCGCCGGGACTCCTCGTAACGGTCCTGGATGAAGGTCTCGAGCACCGAGCGCTCGACCCTCCAGTGGCCGCCGGCGCCGATCTTGATCGCCGGAAGCTCGCCCGATCTGACCAGCGCGTACGCCTGCCCTGCCGAGATGCTCAGCAGCTCTGCGGTGTCGGCGATCGTGAGGAAGCGCCCGGGTTCCACGGAGCCGGGCGAGCCGTCGCGGGATGAGGCGGTCTCTGTCATGACTCGATTATCGAGCGACGCGGCGTCCGGTGGTCGCGGTGTGGATAACTCACCCCTCCTCCCCGGCATTGAACCGAGCATTGAGCCCACGAGTCGACCGCGAGGAGGAAGCATGGTCGCGCAGACCAGGGAACGGACGTCGAGGAGCCGATGGTTCGATCCGCGCCTCGGGATCGGCATCGTGCTGGTGGTGGCCTCGGTGCTCGGGGTCGGCTGGGTGGTCGCGGCCGCCGGCGGCGGCACGACGGTCTACGCGGCGAGGTCGGCGCTGAGCGCGGGGGAGAGGGTGGACGCATCGGACCTGGTGCAGCGAGAGGTCAGGCTGGGTGATGCCCTCGGCCGCTACCTCGAACCGGATGCGCTTCCCGAGGCAGGGCTGGTCGTCACCCGAGCGGTCGGCGCCGGCGAGCTGGTTCCGCGCTCGTCGGTGGGCGACAGCTCGGGAGCTCGCCTCACCTCCGTCGTCGTGTCCCCGACCGGGAGGCTGGCGAGGTCCGTCGCACCGGGCTCGGTGGTCGAGCTGTGGGCGGCGGAGCAGACCGGCAACGGGGTCTTCGCCCCGCCCACGGTGCTCGTGCCGTCGGCCACGGTGATCCGTCTCGTTGAGGCCGACGGCATCATCGCGGACGGCGGAACGGCGGTCGAGGTGTCGATCCCGCGATCCCGCACGGCCCGGGTGCTCGCGGCCGTGGCCAACGGCGACGCGCTGTCCCTCGTCCCGTCGAGCCTGCCGCTGGCCGGCTGATGGCGCGGATCGCCCTCGCCCTCCCGCTGGAGCAGGAGGATCGCCTGTCGGCCGAGCTGCTGCGTCACGGGCACGACCTGGTGGCGCGCTGCGCCAGCGCCGACGAGCTCGCCGCGGCGGTGGCCGCCGGGCGGGCGGAGCTGGCACTGGTCGGCGGCTCCCCGCGCTACCTCAACGAGCGGCTGCTGATCGAGGCCGACTCGGCAGGGGTGCGGCTGCTCGCCCTGGTCTCCGGGGACGCCGACCGCAGGCACGCCGCCGCCCTCGGCCTGCATGAGACCGCACCCGATGACGCGGGCTGGGAGGAGCTGGAGGCCCGGCTGCTGGGCGATCGGCCGGACCCCGCCCCCTCGCGGCCGGAGCGGGGGGCGGTGCTCGCGGTGTGGGGCCCGGCCGGCGCACCGGGGCGGACGACCCTCGCCATCTCGATCGCCGCGGAGCTCGCGGCGGCGGGCCGCAGCGTCGTGCTGGCCGACGTCGACACCTACAGCGGCTCGATCGCGCCGGCGCTCGGGCTCCTGGACGAGGCGCCGGGCTTCGCGGCGGCCTGCCGACTGGCCGGCGCCTCCTCGCTGAGCATCGAGGAGCTGGAGCGGATCGGGGAGCGCTACGGCTCGGCGAACGGCGGCTTCAGGGTGCTCACCGGCATCGGCCGTCCCAGCCGCTGGCCCGAGCTCTCAGCCGATCGGGTGGCCGAGGTGATCGCACGGTGCAGACAGTGGGCCGACTACACCGTGCTCGACACCTCGGCGAGCCTGGAGAACGACGAGGAGATCTCCAGCGACCTGTTCGCGCCGCGGCGCAACGCGGCCACGATCACCGCGCTGCGCCAGGCCGACGAGGTGCTGGCGGTGGGCTCGGCGGACCCGGTCGGGCTCTCCCGTTTCCTGCGGGCCCACGTCGACCTGGTCGAGACGCTGGAGTCGGACCGGATGACCGTGGTGATGAACCGGATCCGTCCCGGCGCGATCGGGCTGAGTCCCGCTGCCCAGGTGCGCCAGTCGTTGCAGCGCTTCGGCGGCATCAGCTCCCCGGTGCTGGTGCCGCACGACCAGGCGGCGCTCGACGCCGCGGTGCTCAGCGGTCGGACCCTGCTCGACGTCGCGCCGAGATCCCCGGCGCGGCAGGCGATTCGGTCGCTGGTCGCGGAACGGATCCTGCGGGAGCCGCTGGCCGCGGGCCGCCGATCGCGGCGCCGCCGCGGGGAGCCCTAGCGTCCGACGGTGCCGAAGGTGGAGGCGATGGCGCGCAGCACGAGCGGGCGCGCGGCGATCCAGGCGGCGGCCATCACGACCAGCGAGCCCATGAAGATGCCGAAGCCCCACCAGTTGACCGCGTCCTGGCCGCCGTACATGTGGTTGAGGTTGCGCAGGGCGTTCGTGGCCAGCACCAGGGTCACGTGGATCACGACGAAGACCACGAAGTAGATCATGGTGGGGAAGTGGATCTTGCGGGCCAGCTCCACCGGGTAGATCTTGCTGGCGCGGGTCCAGCGCGCCGACCACGCGCCCGACATGCGGAAGCCCGTGATGAAGGCGAGCGGTGCGGCGATGAAGACCGTGAGGAAGTAGGTCAGCTGCTGCAGGGAGTTGAAGTTCACCCAGCCGTTCTCGGTCGGCCAGTTCAGGGAGACGTACTGGATGCCGGCGGAGAGCGCGTTCGGGAAGACGTCCCAGCTGCTGGGGACCAGCCGGATCCACTGCCCGGTGACGAAGATCAGCACGATGAAGACGATCCCGTTGATGATCCAGAGCGTGTCGAGCGAGAGGTGGAGCCAGAGGCTCAGGCTGATCCGCTTCGGGGAGCCCTTGGTCTTGATCAGGCCGTTGTTGTTGCGGGTCCAGTAGGCGGAGGGACGCGGGGTGTTGCGCACCTCGAGTCCGCTGCGGATGATCAGGAGGATGAAGAAGGAGTTGAGGAAGTGCTGCCAGCCGAGCCAGGCGGGGAAGCCGACCGGCGCCCAGTCCGGCAGGTGGTACTCGCCCGGGTAGGTCTCGATGAAGTCGCCGCCCCAGGTGGTGGAGCGGATCCACTGCGCGATCAGCACGGCGATCACCCCGGCGACGACGATGGCCGGCACCAGCCAGATGAGCCGGAACCACTTGCTCTGTCGGAAGGCGGCGATCATCGACATGGTTGGTTCACGCATCTCTCGGGAGGGGCCGGTCACGTTCGTCCCGGATGGGCGCGCGCGGCAACGGACAGTACCTGAATTCTCTCTCGACCCTACCGCCGGCGTGACATCGCTGCGGCCAGGGCCGTCGGGCGGAGGAGAGGCAGGTTCCGTTGGAATGCTAGACGGCACGCGGATCGGCTGTCAAAAGCACCCCGGGGCCCCTCGCGACCGCGAGATACTGGGCGGATCGGTTGTCGGCGCGCTGTATCCTTATCGCAGTACTCCCGTATCGCTCACCGTACAGCAGTCCTGCGGGATGCCGACACCGCAGATTCAGATACCGCAGATTCAAAGGAGAAGACCCTCATGCAGATCGCTGGGATCACCGCCCTCGTCACGGGCGCGGCCTCCGGCCTCGGCGCCGAGACCGCGAAGGCCCTCGCCGAGAAGGGCGCGACCGTGATCGGCCTCGACCTCCCGTCCTCGGTCGAGGCCAACGCCGCGAAGGCCCCCGAGAACGTGCACCTGGTCGGCGCCGACGTGACCAGCGAGGAGCAGGTGCTCGCCGCGCTGGCGACGATCGACCCCGCGAAGCCGCTGCGACTCGTGGTCAACTGCGCCGGCATCGCCCCGGCCCGCCGCATCCTCTCCTCCAAGGGCCCGCACGAGCTCGACCTGTTCACCCGCGCGATCAACATCAACCTGATCGGCACCTTCAACGTCATGCGCCTCGCCGCCGACGTCATCGCGAAGACGGAGGGCGACGAGAACAACCAGCGCGGCCTCATCGTCAACACCGCGTCGGTCGCGGCCTACGAGGGCCAGATCGGTCAGATCGCCTACGCGGCGTCGAAGGGCGGAGTGGTGAGCATGACCATCACCGCCGCCCGCGACCTCGCCCGCTCCGGCATCCGCGTCAACACCATCGCCCCGGGAATCATCGACACCCCGATGCTCGCCGGCCTCGGCCCGGAGGTCAACGAGTCGCTGGCGAAGTCCGTGACCTTCCCCCAGCGCCTCGGGCAGCCGGCGGAGTACGCGAAGCTCGTGCTCATGCTCGCCGACCACGACTACCTCAACGGAGAGACCATCCGCATGGACGGCGCGATCCGGATGGCGCCGCAGTAACCACCGGAACCGCCAACGCACTCGCACACGCAGTAGGAGAAGAAGCTCATGGGAACCTCGGTCATCGTCGCCGGAGCGCGCACCCCGATCGGCCGCCTGCTCGGCGGCCTGTCGTCGTTCAGCGGCGCGCAGCTCGGCGGTGTCGCCATCGCTGGCGCACTGGAGAGGGCGAAGGTCTCGCCGGCCGACGTCGACTACGTGATCATGGGCCAGGTGCTGACCGCAGGGACCGGTCAGCTGCCGGCCCGTCAGGCGGCGGTGGCCGGGGGCATCCCGATGGACGTGCCGTCGGTGACGGTGAGCAAGGTGTGCCTCTCGGGCATCCAGTCGGTGATCATGGCCGACCAGTTCATCCGCACCGGCGACGTCGACGTGGTCGTCGCCGGAGGCCAGGAGTCGATGAGCCAGGCGCCTCACCTGCTCCCGAAGTCGCGGCTCGGCACCAAGTTCGGCGAGATCACGATGATCGACCACATGGAGGTCGACGGGCTGAAGGACGCGTACACCCGAGAGGCGATGGGGCTGCTCACCGAGCGCAAGAACGACGAGAAGCCGATCAGCCGCGAGGATCAGGACGCCTTCGGGGCTCGCTCGCACCGTCTCGCCGCCAGGGCGTGGGCCGACGGGGTCTTCGCCGACGAGGTGGTGCCGGTGAGCGTTCCGCAGCGCAAGGGCGACCCGATCGTGGTCTCGGCGGACGAGGGCGTGCGGCCGGACACGACGGTCGAGATCCTGGCGAAGCTGCCCTCCGCGTTCCGCCCCGGCGGCTCGGTGACGGCGGGCAACGCCTCGCCGATCTCCGACGGCGCCTGCGCGATGGTCGTGATGGACAGGGAGAAGGCGGAGGCGGCCGGGCTCGAGTGGCTCGCCGAGGTCGGCTCCCACGGCATGGTCGCCGGGCCGGACTCCACCCTGCAGCACCAGCCGGGCGCGGCCATCGCCCTCGCCTGCGAGCGGGAGGGGATCACCCCGGCCGATCTCGACCTGGTCGAGATCAACGAGGCGTTCGCCGCGGTCGGCATCGCCTCGACCGAGCTGCTCGGCATCGACCCGGACAAGGTGAACGTCAACGGCGGCGCGATCGCGGTCGGCCACCCGATCGGCATGTCGGGCGCGCGCCTGGTGCTGCACCTCGCTCTGGAGCTCAAGCGCCGCGGCGGAGGCATCGGCGCTGCGGCGCTGTGCGGCGGAGGCGGTCAGGGCGACGCCCTGATCGTGCGCGTTCCGAAGTCCTGACCTCGTTGTCGGAGTTCCGGTCCGATGTCGGCCGTGTGACGACGCCATCGGACCGGAACGCCGACAATCGCGGGGGAGAGCGGGAGAGCGGGAGAGCGGGAGAGCAGGCGGGCGGCGGGGCTCAGGCGCGGATGCCGCTGACGATGAGAGCGGCGAGCTCGGAGTAGGCCTCGGCGTCGGTGAGTCCGGCGTTCTTGGAGAATGCCCGCTGCTGGATGCGCACCATCACCGTCGACATGACCTCGGCGATGAAGCCCGTCGGCACGTTCCTGAAGGCGCCGGCGGCGATGCCCTCGACGATCAGCTCGTGCGCGCGCTGGGTGGCGATCGCGGTGTTGCGCTCGTAGATCTCCCGAGCCGGCGCGAAGGCGGCGACGTCGTCCATGAACGCGGCGGATGCCGG
>Ga0182749_1000360_pt1 | contig 44221 bp, 45 predicted proteins | sample eDN3rd37CKraftMG_FD_128875 | JGI IMG/M metagenome (GOLD analysis project Ga0182749, IMG submission 128875) | Enriched Miracle-Growth compost microbial communities from Emeryville, California, USA - eDNA 3rd pass 37_C Kraft MG (version 2) (version 2) ...
CATGTATGCGCGGCTCTACCACCATCCCTATCAGCTTGAGGTGGCGGAGCGGGCGCGGGTGGTGGTCGCGGGGCTGGCGGCGGCCTATCGCGCCGATCCTGACGCGCTGCCCGAGGGCTGGCGTGCGCGGCTGCCCGCCGGGGAGCCGTGGCGCACGCGGCACATCGCCGATTTCATCGCGGGCATGACCGACCGCTACGCCGTCGCGCGCTACCGCGAACTGATCGGGCCGATCGACATGCCCGACGAAATATAACCAAACAGGTTCATATGATCGATATTGTTGGAGACAAATAGGAGAATAATCTGCATCCTGCGCGCTGGATCCATCGGGCGGGAGAAAGCGGGATGTGCGTGCTGGACAGGCTGTTGCGGGCATCGGGCGTCGCCGGGGCGGAGCCGCCGCGTCCTTCGGCGTTCGCGATCGACGCGAAGGACGCGGCGGCCGGCGGGGGCACGAATGCGGGGGCGGCGGCGCTGCCCGATCCCGATTTCGTATCGCTCCCCGGCGTGACGCACGCCTGGCGCGGGCGGCGCCCGAACGGGCTGGAGGGCGCGATCGTCCATTATGACGCGGGGCGCACGCGGCCCGTCGGGCGGCCCGACGATCCCGAATGGGGCGCTCGCAACACGCTGGCGGGCGCGCAGGCGCAGGGCTTCGCCTTCGCGACGATCAGCCGGACGGGGCGCATCTACCTGCCCGCCAACATGGACTGGGAGGCATGGGGCTATCATGCGGGCGAGAGCCGCTGCCCCGCCACCGGGCGCACCAGCGTCAGCCGCTTCTATGTGGGGTTCGAGCTGAACTCGCCCGGCCTCCTCTACCCGACCGGGGATGCGGACCTGTTCATCCCCTGGTTCGAGGCGGCGCGCGACGGGCAGGGCAACCCGCTGCTCGACGCGCAGGGCCGCGCGCGGCCGGCGAAGGCGGGCGGCGAGAGCTGGCGCCGCGCCGAGGTGCGGCTGGTGCCGGCGAAGACGGGCAACATCAAGCCCGGCGCCTATGCCCCCTGCACGCCCGCGCAGCAGGCGGCGCTGACCGGCGTGCTGCTCTGGCTGAAGGCGCGCTACCCGAACAGCTTCCGCCTCGATCGCGTCTTCGGCCATGACGAGGTGGCGCCCACCCGCAAGGCCGATCCGGGCGCGTCATTGGGCGAGGGGGATGCCGCCATGACGATGGCGGCGTTCCGGGAGCGGCTGAAGGACTTGTAATCGGCTGCCCTTCCGGCCGCGCCTCATTTGGAGGGCGTCGTCGTTGCTTTGGCCGGTGCGGAGACGCCGGCTTCCTTTCTGAAGCCGTTCCATTTTTCTTCGCCCACATTTGCTCATGCCGTCGGTGTGGATGCCGGCCGATACGGAACTGATCGGCGTGAGCAGCAGAACGGCCGCCGCCACGCTTATGATGGTGACTTTCATTGATCCCCCGAATTGGCAATGGGCTATTGTCCCTAGCGAATTGACGAGGCCTATGACGGCTGGGGAGGAAGCCGCGCCCCCCCGACGCCCGTGGACGTTCCGCCCCGCTTTCCGCTAAAGCGCCGGCTTCGCGATAACAGCCGGACAGTCATGTGACGCTCTATGCCCGTTTCACCGCCGAGATCGGCGGCATCATCGATGGCCTTGCGGCCGAGGGGCTGCTGCCCGCCGGGCTCGACCGGCGCAATGTCGCGGTCGAGCCGCCGCGCGATGCGGGGCATGGCGACCTCGCGACCAACGCCGCGATGGTGCTGGCCAGGCCCGCGGGCACCAATCCGCGCGCGCTCGCCCAGCTGATCGCGCCCCGGCTGGAGGCGCTGCCCGAGGTGGCGTCGGCCGAGATCGCGGGCCCCGGCTTCATCAACCTGCGCCTGACGCCCGCGACATGGCGCGCGGAACTCGCCGCGATCCTGGCCGACGGCGAGGATTATGGCCGCTCCGCAATGGGGGCGGGCCAGCGCGTCAACGTCGAATATGTATCGGCCAACCCCACCGGCCCGATGCATATGGGCCATTGCCGGGGCGCCGTGGTGGGCGACGCGCTGGCGAACCTGCTCGAATATGCGGGCTATGCCGTCACGCGCGAATATTATGTGAACGACGCGGGCTCGCAGGTGCAGACGCTCGCCCGTTCGGCGCATCTGAGATATCGCGAGGCGCTGGGCGAGGATATCGGGACGATACCCGAGGGCTTCTATCCCGGCGACTATCTGGTGCCCGTCGGCGAGATGCTGGCGCGCGATTATGGCGACCGCTATGCCGCCGCGCCCGAGGCGGAGTGGCTGGCCCTGTTTCGCGAGCGCGCGGTGGCGGCGATGATGGACATGATCCGCGCCGACCTCGCGCTGCTCGGTATCCATCACGACGTCTTCGCCTCGGAGGCCGAGGTGCAGAAGGCGGGCAAGGTGACGGCCGCGCTCGATCGGCTGCGCGCGCAGGGGCTGGTCTATGAAGGCGTGCTGGAAGCGCCCAAGGGCGAGACGCCGGACGATTGGGAGCCCGTCGAGCTGACGCTGTTCCGCTCCACCGCCTTCGGGGACGACAGCGACCGGCCGGTGCGGAAATCGGACGGCAGCTACACCTATTTCGGCAACGACCTCGCCTACCACGCGCAGAAGGCGGAGAATGCCGATCGGCTGATCGACATCTGGGGCGCGGACCATGCCGGCACGGTCAGGCGCGTGCAGGCGGCGGTGAAGGCGCTGACCGGCGGGCGCGTGCCGCTGGACGTCAGGCTGGTGCAGATGGTGCGCCTGCTGCGCGGCGGCGAGCCGGTGAAGATGTCCAAGCGCTCGGGCAGCTTCGTGACGCTGGCCGACGTGGTGCGCGAGGTGGGCAAGGACGTGGTGCGCTTCACCATGCTCACCCGCAAGGCCGATGCGCAGATGGATTTCGATTTCGCCAGGGTGGTGGAGGCGTCGAAGGACAATCCCGTCTTCTACGTCCAATATGCCCATGCGCGCATCCGCTCGCTCCACCGGCGCGCGGCGGAGGCGGGGATCGCGATCGCGGCGACGCCGGACCTCACGCTGCTCGACGAGGACGAACTGGCGCTGGTCCGGCTCGCCGCGCAGTTCCCGCGCGTGGTGGAGGCGGCGGCGAACACCGAGGAGCCGCATCGCATCGCTTTCTATCTGGGCGACCTCGCGGCGGCCTTCCACGCGCAATGGAACCGTGGCAACGATGCGCCTGAGCGCCGCTTTCTGGTGAATGACGCCGAAACCACGTCGGCCCGGCTGGCATTGGCTGATTCGATCGGGCAGATTATCCGGAACGGGCTGCGGATCATGGGTGTCGCCGCCGCCGAGGAGATGAACTGATGAGCGATGTCGATCGCGGGCGCATCAACCTGTCCGACGAGGACCGCCTGCCCTGGCTGGAAGCGGTCGAGGACGAGGATGACGACGACGGCGTGCCCGCGGCCCGGCTGATCGCGCTGGTGATCGTCGCGCTGGCCGCGATCGGGCTGGTGGTCGGCGGCATCTTCTGGCTGCGGCAGGGCCTGCGGCCGAAGGGCGACGGCACCGTCATCGCCGCGCCGGCGGGCAGCTACAAGGTGCCGGTGAATCCCGGCGAGGGCAAGGGCATGGCGGTGGAGGGGATCGGCGACGCCTCCTACGCCGCGAGCCAGGGCGCGAACGTCGGCACGACGATCGACACGACCAGCACGCCCGAACGGCCCGTCACCGACGGCGTGACCAGCACCGACGCGACGGGAGCCGTGCCTGCCGGCGCGGTCGGCCATGCGCGGCTTCCCGCCTCCACGGCCGCGCAGGCCCCGGCCTCGGCCCCGGCGGCGCATGCGCCCGCGGCGGCTCCGCCCTGGGCGCCCGCGTCGGCCCGCCTGCGCGCGCCGGTTCCGGCGGCGACGCCCGCCAAGGCGCCTCCCGTCGAAACGGCGCGGGCCGCGGCCCCGCCGAAGCTGGCCGAGCATCCCGCGCCCCGGCCGAGCGACGCGGTGAAGGCGCCCGCCGCGAAGCCCGCCCAGGACCATGCCGAAGCAGCCGGCGGCCGCCCCGCCTCGAAGCAGATCGGCGCTTATTCGTCGCAGGCCAAGGCCGAGGCCGGGCGCACGGACCTGACCACGCGCTTCCCCGCGCTGCGCGGGCTCGACCTGTCGGTCGAGGAGGGGACGAGCAACGGCAAGACCGTGTTCCGCATCTTCATGCGCGGCGGCAAGCCGAAGGTCGACGCGGTGTGCGCCGCGCTGCATTCGGCGAAGGAAGGCTGCATTCCGGGGTGAGGGGCGCGGCATGACCCCGCTTCTCCTCGGCCTGTCGGGGCCCGCGCTCACGGAGGCGGAGCGGCGCTTCCTCGCGTCGGTCGATCCGGCGGGCTATATCCTGTTCCGGCGCAACTGCATCGACCGCGCGCAGCTTCGCGCGCTGACCGACGATCTGCGCGCGCTCGCCGGGCGGGACGACGTGCCGATCCTGATCGACCAGGAGGGCGGGCGCGTGGCGCGGATGCAGCCGCCGATATGGCCGCCCTTCCCCGGGGCGGCGGCGTTCGACGCGCTCTACGACGTCGCGCCGGCCTCCGCGATCGAGGCGGCGCGCGCCAATGCGCAGGCGATCGCGGCGATGCTGGCGGAGGCGGGGATCAACGTCGATTGCCTGCCGCTGCTCGACGTGCGCGATCCCGACGGCCACGACATCATCGGCGATCGCGCCTTCGGGGCGGAGCCGCTGCGCGTCGCGGCGCTCGGCCGCGCGGTGATCGAGGGGCTGCGCGCGGGCGGCGTGGTCGGCGTGGTCAAGCATGTGCCCGGCCACGGCCGCGCGCGCGCGGACAGCCATGTCGAACTGCCCGTGGTCGACGCCGACGCGCCCGCGCTGGAGCGTGATCTCGCCCCCTTCATCGCCCTGAAATCGGCGCCGATGGCGATGACCGCGCACGTGGTCTACACCGCCTGGGACGCGGATCGCTGCGCCAGCCTGTCGCCACGCGTGATCGGCGAGGTTATCCGGGGAAGGATCGGCTTTGACGGGCTCCTGATGTCGGACGATCTGGGGATGAGCGCGCTCGCGGGAAGCTTCGCGGAGCGCGCGGCGGGCGTGCTCGCGGCGGGCTGCGACGTCGCGCTCCATTGCTCGGGCGACATGGCGGAGATGGAGGCGGTGGCGGGCGCGGTCGGCGCGATCGGCGCGCAGGCGCGCGCGCGGCTCGACCGGGCGATGGCGACGGTGGCGGGCGCGCGCGACGCCACCCCGTTCGACGCGCTGGCGGCAAAGCGCGACGCGCTGCTGGCCTATGCCTGAGGCGGACGGCGCCGGGCCCGCGACGGCGGAACTCGATATCCTCGTGGAGACGTTCGAGGGGCCGCCCGCCGCGCGCGCGCCGGCCGACGCCGCCGCGTCCGGGACGCTGACCCTCGCGCTCGACGGCTGGGAAGGGCCGCTCGACCTGCTGCTGACGCTGGCGCGCGCGCAGAAGGTGGACCTGCGCGAGATATCGATCCTCGCGCTGGTCGAGCAATATCTGGCCTTCATCGAGGACGCCAAGGCGCTGAAGCTGGAGATCGCGGCCGATTATCTGGTGATGGCGGCGTGGCTCGCCTACCTCAAATCCTGCCTGCTGCTGCCCCGCGACGTCGAGGCGGACCCGAGCCCGGAGGAACTGGCGCTGCGCCTGCAACTGCGCCTGCAACGGCTCGACGCGATGCGCGAGGCGGGCGCGCGGCTGATGGCGTGCGACCGGCTGGGGCGCGACGTCTTCCCGCGCGGCGCGCCCGAGGGGCTGCGGACCGAACGGCGCGCGGCGTGGCAGGCGGGGCTGTTCGACCTGATCTCCGCTTATGGCGCGATCCGGGCGCGGTCCGTGCCCGCGGTGCACATCGTCTCGCGCCGGGCGGTGATGACGCTGGACGCCGCCCTCCAGCGGATCGAGGCGCTGATCGGGCGCAGGATCGACTGGACGGAGCTGAAGAGCTTCCTGCCCGAGAGCCCGGATGCCGGCTATCGGCGCTCCGCGCTGGCGTCGAGCTTCCTCGCGGTGCTGGAGCTGGCGCGCCTCGGCAAGGCGGACCTGCGCCAGGACGCGCCCTTCGCCCCGCTGATGGTGCGCGCCGCATGAGCGGGGAGGAGCCCTTCGCCGGCGGCTCCGCCGGGGACGCGCGCGTGGTCGAGGCGGCGCTGTTCGCGGCCGGGGCGCCAATGACTCCGGCCGAGATCGGCGCGGCGGTGGGGGAGGGCGTGGATGTGCCGGCGGCGCTGGCGCGGCTGGCGCTGGATTATGCGGGGCGCGGCGTCAATCTGGTCGAGCGCGGCGGGCGCTGGCATTTCCAGACCGCGCCGGACCTGGCCCACATATTGCGCCGCACGCGCGAGGAGCCGCGCCGGCTGAGCCGCGCGGGGATCGAGACGCTGGCGATCATCGCCTATCACGAGCCGGTCAGCCGCGCCGAGATCGAGGCGATTCGCGGCGTGCAGATATCGAAAGGCACGCTCGACGTGCTGATGGAGGCGGGCTGGGTGCGCCCCGCCGGCCGCCGCGAGGTGCCGGGGCGGCCGCTGATCTACGCGACGACGCCGGCCTTCCTGGCCCATTTCGGGCTTTCCAGCCGCCGCGACCTGCCGGGGATCGACGATCTGCGCGCGGCGGGGCTGCTCGATCCCGTCGATGTCGCGTTCGAGGCGGCGGTTCCGCAGCTAGAGGTGGAAAGTGGCGACGCGGAGGACTAGATAGGAGGCAGAGCAAGGAGTGTTTCGATGGGTCTGTCTCTTCCGCATATCCTCATCCTCGCGGTGGTGGCGGTCCTGCTGCTCGGCGGCGGCCGTTTTTCCGCGCTGATGGGCGACGTCGCCAAGGGCGTGAAGAACTTCAAGAAAGGCATGGCCGAGGAGGAGGAGTCCGCCCGGCCCGCCGCGCGGCTCCAGTCGCAGGCGCCGCTCGATCCCAACCCCGATCGCGACCTTCAGCCGATGAAGGATGATCGGCCGCACGTCTGAGCGGCCGGAGTGTCCCCCGCCCGCGTGCGCCCCCTTGCGTCTTCCGACACCGCGACTGCCCGGCCGCCGCGTGATTTCACGCGGCCTTGCCCTGCCCTGACATAATCGCGCTCATGTTCGATATCGCTCCTTCGGAACTGCTGCTGGTGGCGCTGGTCGCGCTCGTCGTGATCGGGCCCAAGGATCTGCCGCGCGTGATGCGCACCATCGGCCATTGGGTCGGGCAGGCGCGCGGCATGGCGCGCCATTTCCGCGCCGGCGTCGACGAGATGATCCGCCAGTCCGAGATCGAGGAGATGGAGAAGAAATGGGCCGAGGAGAATGCGCGCATCATGCGCGAGCATCCCATGCTGCCCGCCGCCGCCTCGCCGCCGGACATGCCCGCCGAGGCGGCGACCGTGACGCCGCGGGCGGCCGTCATGGCGGCGAGCGTCGAGGATTCCGCGCCGATCGTTCCCGGGGCGGCGCCTGAAGCTCCGCCGCCGCCCGTGGCCGATGCTGTGCCTGTGCCCGCACCCGCTCCCATTCCGCCGCCGGACGATGCCGCCGATGCCGGGGAAAGCGCGCCGACGCAGGGCAGGCGCATCCGGCGCGGCCGCGATGTAGGGCGGGACGGCGCCGTGCGGGCTCCGGCGCGCGGCGGCGATGCCGATATCGGCCGGGCGCATGACGGCGCCTCGCCCGCCCCCGCGCGCGAGGGCGAGCTGCCGTTCGACAAGCCGCTATGAAGGATATCGACGAAACCCGCGCGCCCCTGCTCGACCATCTGATCGAGCTGCGCCGCCGCCTGCTCTGGAGCTTCGCGGCGCTGGCCCTCGCCTTCCTGCTGTGCCTGCATTATGCCGAGCCGATCTTCGGCTTCCTCGTCCAGCCGCTGCTGAGGGCCGGGCAGGGCAAGCTGATCTACACCGACATATTCGAGGCGTTCTTCGTCAACCTGAAGGTGGCCTTCTTCGCCGCGATCATGCTCGCCTTCCCGGTGATGGCGACGCAGCTCTGGCAGTTCGTGGCGCCCGGCCTCTATGCCAGGGAGAAGCGGGCCTTCCTGCCCTTTCTGGTGCTGACGCCGGTATTGTTCCTGTCGGGCGCGGCGCTGGCTTATTATGTCGCCATGCCGCTCGCGCTGCATTTCCTGCTGAGCTATCAGGGCAATATCGGCGGCATCCATCAGGAAGCATTGCCGGCGGTGGGCAATTACCTGAATTTCGTGACGAAATTCCTGTTCGGCTTCGGCGTCGCCTTCCTCCTGCCGGTGCTGCTGATGCTGCTGGAGCGCGCCGGGATCGTGACGCGCGGCCAGCTCGTGAAGGGCCGGCGCTATGCCATCGTCGCCAACACCGCGCTCGCCGCCGTGCTCAGCCCGCCCGATATCGGATCGATGGTGCTGCTCGCGGTGCCGCTGGTGCTGCTTTACGAATTCGGGCTGGTCTGCATCTGGTTCAGCGAGCGCGGCCGCGCGAAGGAGGCGGCGCGCGCGGCCGGATAATAAAGCGGCGCGACACCCTTACCGGGCGCGCGCCGCGTGAAATTGCCTTCGGGGCGTCACTTCAGGTCGTCAGGCGCCGCCCGCCCGGTGGAAGAACGTTCTACTTGGATTTGTCGGCGGCGTTGGTGACGGCCTTGCCCGCTGACGACACGTCCTTGCCTGCCCCCGAAACGGTGTTGCACGCGACCGTGGCGAGACTGCCGGCCACAAGCGCGAGTGCAATGATCTTGCGCACCATGTTTATGCTCCTGTTCTTCGTAACACGCGTCCCGTGACCGGGAAGCATCCGGTCCAATGCGCGGCCATGGCCCCTTGTTCCGCAGTTTGTTCCGCAGCCGGTGCGGTCGCGGGGCGCCCCGTCGTCGGGCGGCGATCGGATGGGAGGGATTCGGGCCCGGAAACGCCGTCGGGGGGGATGATCGGCGTTCCCGGGCCCAGGGGTTTGGATAGCGAGAGCGGGGGGGCATAAGATCACTATCCGTCGGCGATAACGGCGGACATTCCCGGTGGTTCCGAACGTGCCCCAAATTTTTTGCACCCGCGCTGGCGAGGCGACCGCGCGGAAAGCCGGCGAGCGGGCCGGGCGCCGGGATCAGGCGGCCTCGTCTCCCAGGGGCGGGATGATGGCGATCCCGATCGCGTAGAAGCCCGCCGTCTCGTCGCGTATCAGCGGCGCGCGCAACTGGCGCGCCAGCCCGTCGACCACACGGTGGAACCGCAGGATCGAGGGGTGGCACGCGCACAGATCGCTGCTGAGGCCGGGGGCCAGCAGCGACAGCTCGGCGCGATCGGGGGCGTCGGCCGGCCGCAGCGATATCGTCACGCCGCTGCGCGGATCGCATTCCATCACCATCTCGATCAGTTCGGTGACAAGGAAGGCGACCGACACGGCCACGTCCTGCGAGGCGAAGGCGGGCATGAGGTCCAGCACGATCGGCATGTTCGCCACCCCGTCGGGGGCGGTGGCGCGCAGGTTCGACGCCAGCTCGCCGATCAGCGGGCGCAGGCCGACGCCCCGGTTCTCCTCCAGCTCGGCATAATGGTTGCGGTGGACGACCGCGAGCGCGTCGACCCGCCGCTGGATCGCGGCATAGGCCCCGGCCGCCTCCTCGCTCCGCGCGCCGCGCGAATGGAGGTTGATGAGGCTGGAGACGACCTGGAGGTTGTTCTTCACGCGGTGATGCACCTCGCGGGTGAGCCGCGTCTGGCGCGCGAGGCTGCGTTCCAGATCGGCCTCGTGGCGCGAAAGCTGCTCCGTCACCGAGCGGAAGGCCCCGCCCAGCGCGCGAAGCTCCTGCGCCGGCGTCGTCATCGCCGGGATCAGCAGCGGGCCGGCGCCCACGCCATAATCGGTGATCGCCCGCTGCATCTGCCCCAGCGGGCGCAGCAGCAGGCGATCGACGACCAGCCAGCCGATCATCGCCGCCGCCACCCACATCAGCAGCGGCAGCAGCATCAGCAGCATCTCCAGCGGGCCGATCGGGGTGATGCTGACCATCATCTCCAGCGTGAGCTGTCCGCCGAGCACGGGGGCGAGGACGGTCATCACCCGGCTGAGCGGGCTCGATTGCGTGATCGTCTCCAGCGGCATCGCCTGATCGCCCTGCCGCAGCACCATGCCGTAGGTGCCCGCCGCGAAGCGGGGGCGGGCGGCGGCGGCGATCGCGGCCCTGGGCACCTCGCCCACGCCCACGATGCCCGCGCCGGGCAGCATGAAGCGCACCGCCGCGCCGTTGCGCGCGATCCGCGGCGTGCCGTCGGCGGCGGCATGGGAGGCGCCCGGCGCGAAGGCGTGGAAGTGGCGCGTCGCGCAGAGGCGATAGCCGCGCAGGTCGTAAAGCGCGTAACGCACCTCGTAACGCTGCTCGACCAGCAGCGCGTTCAGCGTGCGCTGGCAGATCGCGGCGTTGGGCGGGACGGGGCCGAAGGCGACGAGCGCCCGGCGCATCGCGAGCTGGGCATCGCCGATGGCGCTGCTGAGCTGCCGCGCGCTTTCGGCCGCCATCATCCGCGCCTCCGTCTGGCGGCTGATCTGCCGGGAGTGCGCCGAATCGAGCGAGGCGAAGAGCGCGATCACCCCCAGCGGCAGCAGCGCCGCCGACAGGACGATCAGCATCTTGATGCCGGTCGAAAGCCGGACGAAGGCCGACGGAATCACCGGATTGCGCTCCTGGAGCGCATGCGGGCGGCGCCCGTGCGCATGGCTGATGTCACGCCGCCCTGTCCCGTCAGGCGAGCTTTCCGAGCAGATCGAGCATTTCGGCCGGGATATCCTCGCTCACGGTCTCGTCATAGACCGAACGCAGCGCATCGCCCAGCGGGCTGTCCGCCTGACGGGGGGCGGCGCGTCCCGGGGGGCGCGCGCCTTTGCGGGAAGGGGGGCTCTCTTCCCGTTCGCCGGGAAGCCTGTCCTTTTCCATTGGGGCCATTTGCTCGGAAGCTTCCTTGGAGGCCATGTCCTTCGATTTCTGGTTCACAGCCAATCCACCGGCCCCTTTACGATTCGCCAATGACCCCCACGGGGCCGCACGACCGGCAGCATCGACATCGACTCGTGTGACCCCCACCCGCCGCGTCCCGGCGGGAGCCATCGGATTAAAATGCCCTTTTCGTCATGGAAACAAAAAACTCCCATGTTGGTTCCCGTTCGACGAGGCGAGTGGGGCACCGGCGGAGTGGACGGGGACGAGGGTTGCGTCCGGCCACGCATCGTCTCATCTGGATAGCCGGCGGCAACGCCGGTCGCGCAACGTCGGTCGTCTGGCCGGTCAGGGAGTAGGAAGATCATGTCGCTGGGCCAGGAACTCGCGCCGCATTTGCCGTTTCTTCGTCGTTATGGACGCGCGCTCACGGGCAGCCAGCAGCATGGCGACGCCTATGTGCGCGCCACGCTGGAGGCGATCGTCGCCGCGCAGGACGATTTCCCGCGCGACGTCGATACGCGCCTCGGCCTCTATCGCATCTTCCATCGCATCTGGTCGTCCACCAACGACAACGAGCCCCGGCACGCCGGCGGCGAGGGCGGCCATGAGGAGATCGCGCAGGCGCGCCTCACCCAGATCACGCCGCGCTCGCGCCAGGCGCTGCTGCTGACGGCGATGGAGGGATTCACGTCGGAGGATGCCGGCTACCTGATGGGCGCCACGCCCGTGGAGGTGGACGCGCTGGTCGCCGAGGCGCTCGCCGAGATCGAGCGGCAGACCCGCGCCAGCGTGCTGATCATCGAGGACGAACCGATCATCGCGATGGACCTCGAGACGATCGTGCGCGATCTGGGCCATGACGTCACCGGCGTCGCCGTCACCCGCGACGAGGCGGTGGCACAGGCGATGGCGCAGCGCCCCGGCCTCGTGCTGGCCGACATCCAGCTGGCCGACGACAGCTCGGGCATCGACGCGGTGAAGGATATCCTCGCCCAGTTCCCGGTGCCCGTGATCTTCATCACCGCCTTTCCCGAGCGGCTGCTGACCGGCGAGCGGCCGGAGCCGACCTTCCTCATCACCAAGCCTTTCCAGCGTTCCACGGTGAAGGCGGCGATCAGCCAGGCGCTATTCTTCGATTCGGCGACGGTGCCCGCGTGAAGCGCGGCCCGTTCCGGTGGTGAAACAAGTGGAACCCGGCCGGTGGAGCCTTCGTTGGCGAAAAGAGAAGGACCAGGGAGCCAGCCGTGCACAAGGAAGGCGATGAAATTCATCTGAACAAGACGGAGGCGCGCGGCGGCGCCACGCCGCATATCACGCGCTACGTCCTGATAATCTCGCTCGCGCTGATCGTGGTCCTGTTCGCGGCGCTGCTGCTGTACTGGAAATGATCCGGCCTGGATGACCATAGCCTGGATGACCTATGCACGATCAAGAAGCCATGTGTGACGCCGACGCGACGGAAGAGGGCGAGCCGGCGGTTCACGTCGCGCTCAGCGACGACGCCTTCAAGGTGGAGCTGGCGCGCGTCATCCCCCATCTGCGCGCCTTCGGGCGATCGCTGTCGGGCAATCGCGACCTCGCCGACGATCTGGTGCAGGAGACGCTGCTCAAGGCGTGGGCCGCGCGCAAGCGTTTCCAGGCGGGGACGAACATGCGCGCATGGACGTTCATCATCCTGCGCAACCTTTTCCTCTCGCAGATGCGCCGCGCGCGCTTCAAGGGCGAGTGGGACGAGCTGACCGCCGCGCGCGTGCTCGCCGCGCCCGCCAGCCAGGATCGCCATGTCGAACTGGGCGACATGCAGCGCGCGCTGCTCCATTTGCCCCAGCCGCAGCGCGAGGCGCTGATCCTGGTGGGCGCGGGCGGCTTCGCCTACGAGGAAGCGGCCGAAATCTGCGGCTGCGCGGTCGGCACGATCAAGAGCCGGGTAGCGCGCGGGCGCGTCGCGCTGGAAGCGCTGCTGTCGGACGGCAAATTGCCCTCGCGCCGCGACCACCGGACCGATCCCAACAAGACCGCCCTCCAGTCGATCATGGGCGAAGTGGACGACCTCAGCCGCGGCCGGTGACGTCGTCGCCCTCCTGACTCCCTTTCAACCCAGCTTGGCGAGGAGCCGGGCCAGATCGGCGGGCATGTCGCACGCATGCGCCGCATAGGCGCTGCGCAGCGCCTGCCCCACCCCTTCATGCACGGGCGAGCATTTCACGCGCAGCAACGCCTCCTTCGGGGGGCGCCTGGACGCGGGGGGAAAGGGATGCCATTCCATCATGTAAAAAACGTCTATCCCGCCGTCTGGTTGCGCGAATCTTGCCCTGACGCGTGGCGAAGCTATGGCTGGGACATGGATGCAACATCCCTTCCGCCGCTCGACGCCGCGCGCGCACGCGCCGTCGCCCACGCGCCCTTCCTGCGGCGCACCATCGAGCAGCGGCCCGATATCGTCGAGGCGCTGGCCGGGGGCGGCGTGGCGGCGGCGCTGGCGGCGGCGCGCGAGGAACCCGCGAGCATCGCCGACACCGGCCGCGCGCTGCGCCGCGAGCGGCAGGGGACGGCGCTGGCGGTCGCGCTGGCGGACCTGGCCGGGCTGATGCCGCTGGAAGAGGTGGTGGCCACGCTCAGCGATTTCGCCGATCGCGCGCTGGACCGCGCGATCGCCGCCGCCATCGCCGAGCGCGCGCCCGGCGAGCCGCCGCGCGGCTTCGCCGCGCTGGCGCTGGGCAAGCATGGCAGCCGCGAGCTGAACTATTCCTCCGACATCGATCCGATCCTGATCTTCGATCCCCGCGCCCTGCCGCGCCGCGCGCGCGAGGAGCCGATCGAGGCGGCGGTGCGCATCGCCCGGCGCGTGGTCGAGCTGCTCCAGGCGCGCGACGCCGACGGCTACGTCTTCCGCGTCGACCTGCGCCTGCGCCCCTCCCCGGAGGCGAGCCCGATGGCGCTGCCGGTCGAGGCGGCGATCACCTATTACGAATCGAGCGCGCTGCCGTGGGAGCGCGCCGCCTTCATCCGCGCCCGCGCGGCGGCGGGGGATATCGCGCTGGGCGAGGATTTCCTGTCGGCCATCCGCCCCTTCGTCTGGCGGCGCTCGCTCGATTATGGCGCGATCCGCGAGATCGGCGAGATCACGCGCCGCATCCGCGACCATCATGCGCAGGGCCAGCGGCTCGGGCCGGGATTCGATCTCAAGCACGGGCGCGGCGGCATCCGCGAGGTGGAATTCTTCGCGCAGGTCCACCAGCTCATCTATGGCGGGCGCGATCCGGCGCTGCGCGCGCCCGCGACGCTCGACGCGCTGGCGGCGCTCGCGGCGGCGGGGCGGATCGGGGAGGAGGAGGGCCGCCTGCTCGCCGACGCCTATCGGGCCCACCGCACGATCGAGCATCGCCTCCAGATGGTCGAGGACCAGCAGACCCACAGGCTGCCGCGCGAGCCCGGCGCGCTCGACAATGTCGCGCGGCTGCACGGGCTGGCGGACGGCGCCGCGCTCGTCGCGCTGCTCGCCCCGCATGTCGAGGCGGTCGGGCGGATCTACGACACGCTGGTCGAGACGCCGGGCGAGGGCGTGCCGCGCGATCCGGCGAAGCTCGACACCGCGCTGGCCGAGGCGGGCTTCGGCGATCCCGCCGCCGCGCGCGCGCGGATCGAGGCGTGGCGATCGGGCACGATGCGCTCGCTGCGCACGCCCGCCGCGCTGGAGGCGCTGGAGGCGGTGCTGCCGGGGCTGATCGCGGCGCTCGGTCGCGCGTCCGACGCCAATGCCGCGCTCAACCGCTTCGACGATATCGTCGCGGGCCTGCCGAGCGCGATCAACCTGTTCCGCCTGCTGGAGGCGCGGCCCGCGCTGGCGCGGATGGTCGCCGATATCCTCGTCCACGCGCCGACGCTGGCGCAGGCGCTGCGCCGCCGCCCCGCATTGCTCGACGGGCTGATCGACGCCACCGCCTTCGACCGGCCGCCGCCGCTTGCCGAGCTGGCAGCCGATTTCGCGCGGCGCGAGCCGGGCGACGATTATCAGACGCTGCTCGACCGGGCGCGGCAGAAGGTGGGCGAGCGCCGCTTCGCGCTGGGCGTCCAGCTCGTCGAGGGGGCGACCGATCCGCTCGATGTGGCGGCGGGCTATGCGGAGGTGGCCGAGGCCGCGCTCGTCGCCCTCGCCGACGCCACCGTTGAGGAGTTCGAGGCCGCGCACGGCCGCGTGCCCGACAGCGAGCTGGCGATCCTGGCGCTCGGCCGGCTGGGCGGCGGGGCGCTGACCCACGCGTCGGATCTCGACCTCGTCTATCTCTTCACCGGCGACCATCTCGCCGAATCGGACGGCCGCCGCCCGCTGGGCGCGACCCATTATTACAACCGCCTCGCCCAGCGGGTGACGGCGGCGCTGAGCGTGGCGACCGCGTCGGGCCCGCTCTACGAGGTCGACACGCGCCTGCGGCCCTCCGGCGCGCAGGGGCTGCTCGCGGTGTCGGTCGACAGCTTCGCCAGATATCAGGCCGAAAGCGCGTGGACGTGGGAGCATATGGCGCTCACCCGCGCGCGGCCGGTCTATGGCTCGGCGGCCGCGCGCGCGCGGATCGGCGGAATCGTCGGGGAGACGCTGCGCCGTCCGCGCGATCCGGCGACGCTGATCGCCGATGCGCTCCGGATGCGGGCCGACATGGCGCGGCACAAGCCGCCCGCCGGGCCGTTCGACGTGAAGCTGATCGACGGCGGGCTGGTCGATTGCGAGTTTGCGGTGCACCTGACCCAGCTTCGCCACGGCGCGGGGCTGGACCCGCGGCTGGCGCGCGCGATCGCGGCGCTGGTGGAGGCGGGGCTGCTCGCCCCCGCCTTCGCCCCGGCGCACGATCTGCTCACCCGGATGCTGGTGACGCTGCGCCTCGTCTCCCCGCAGGCGGACGCGCCCGAGGAGGGGTCGCGCGCGCTGGTGGCGATGGCGTGCGGCATGGACGACTGGGACGCGCTGGCCGCCGCCTATGACGAGGCGCGCGCAACGGTATCGGGCGAATGGCGGCGCGTCTCCGCCGAATGATCCCGCGTCTTTCCCTTTTTCCCGAAGCTGCAAGGAGTCGCGCTCATGCTCAACGAAGGTGATCGTGCCCCCGAGGCGACGCTCCAGTCGCCCGACGGCGCGAGCTTCCCGCTGTCCTCGCGCCGTGGCCGGGCCCTCGTCCTCTATTTCTATCCCAGGGACGATACGACGGGCTGCACCGCGGAGGCGCAGGCCTTCACCGCGCTGGCCGACGCCTTCGCGGCGGAGGACGCCGCCATCCTCGGCGTGTCGAAGGATCCGCCGAAGAAGCATCTGAAGTTCATCGAGAAATACGGTCTCAAGGTCGCGCTCGCCACCGACGCCGACGGATCGGCGTGCGAGGCGTTCGGCACCTGGATCGAGAAGAGCCTGTACGGCCGCAAATATATGGGTATCGACCGCGCGACCTTCCTGATCGACAAGGACGGCCGGATCGCGCGGATCTGGCGCAAGGTGAAGGTGCCCGGCCATGCCGACGAGGTGCTGAAGGCCGTCCGCGCGCTGCGGCAGGGCTGATCCGCCGGCCGTGACCACGCTCGCCCGCGCCGCCCGCGAGGTGCTGCTCGCGCCCATGCCGCACGCCAAGGTGATGGCGGCGCGCGCGCTCGCGCGCGGCTGGCGGGCGGGGCGGATCGACTGGCGCTTCGACGTCGCCATGCCCGACCGGCCGGCGCGCGGGGAGCGGCCGGTGCTGCTCGCGCCCACGCACATGCCCAGGCGCGGCCGCGCCGGGAGCCCGCGCGCGCGCGTCGCGATGCTTCATGCGCTTGCCCATATCGAATATGTCGCGATCGATCTCGCGGTCGATCTGGTGGGGCGTTTCGGGGCGGAATTCCCGCGCGCCTTCGCCGACGAATGGCTGCGCATCGTGGCGGAGGAGGCGATGCATTTCGCGCTGGTCGACCGGCGGCTGCGCGCGCTCGGCGCGGCTTATGGCGACCTGCCCGCGCATGACGGCCTGTGGGAGGCGGCGGCCGATACCGCGCACGATCCGCTGGCGCGGCTCGCCATCGTGCCGATGGTGCTGGAGGCGCGCGGGCTCGACGTCACGCCGGCGATGATCGCGCGCTTCGACGCCGCCGGCGACGCGGCGTCCGCAAGAATATTGCGCCGCATCCTCGCCGACGAGGTGCGCCATGTCGCCGCCGGGGTGCGCTGGTTCGAATCCTTGTGCGTCTCGCGCCGAATCGCGCCGCCGGCATCGTGGCGCGCGCTTGTGGGCCGTCATTTCGGCGGAAGGATTAAACCGCCGTTCAACGACTCGGCGCGTGAGTCAGCCGGTTTGACGAAAGAATTCTATGCGGTGCTTGCCCCGCCCGAACCGGCCTCACACAAGGCCCCTGCAACGGCGCGGCGAACGTAATCGGCCGGGCCAATTCGGATCAACCAGCTCCATGCCGCGTGTTTCAGGTGGGGGCGACAGCCGCCTCCGCCTGGGCCGCAGGGAACCTCATGACGCCTATTCCGCAACGCCTGAACGCCCGATTTACCGCGCAGTTCCGGGAGATCTTCCGGCCCCGCGACCTCTTCTTCCATGACGGATCGGCGTTGCGCCGCCTGCATCTGCGCACCACCCACCAGGCCGCCCTGGCCGGGGGGCTGCTCTTCCTGGTGCTCGCCGCGCTGGCCGCGCTGGCCCAGATCGCGATCGGCGCGCCGCTGGCGCCGGGCGACGCCGAGCGTGCGCAGGTGGAGGCGATGCGCAGCCGGATCGCGCGGATGGAGGCGGATTATGCGGCGGTGAAGCGCGAGGCGGCGGCCCATGCCGCCCGGCTCGACCAGCGGCAGAAGCTGCTCACCGCGATCGTCGCGGGCAAGGCCGATGCGGCGACGCTCGCCAGCCTGCTTCCGGCCGAGGGCGACATGATGGCGTCGGATCAGGCGCGCGCGGTGGTCGCCCCGCTCGATCGCGTCGCCGATCATCAGCTCGCGCTGGCGGGCGCGGCGCGCGCGGCGGTCGACAGCCGCTATGCCGAGACGGCGGCGATGCTGCGCAAGCTGGGCATCGATCCCCGGCGGCTCCAGTCGTTCCACATGGTCAAGGGCGCGATGGGCGGCCCCTACGAGCCCGTCGACGCCAAAGACAAGGCCGCCGACGATGGCGACCAGCAGTTCCGCGCGCTCTTCCTCTCGTGGAAGAAGCTCGACCAGCTCGAGCAGGGGGTGATCTCGGTCCCCTCGCAGCGCCCGGTGCGCGACATCAGCTTCACCAGCGGCTTCGGCGTGCGCTCCGATCCCTTCCGGGGCAGCGCCGCGATGCATGCCGGGATCGATCTTGCCGGGCCGATGGGCACGCCCGTCTACGCCACCGCCGACGGCGTGGTCGGCCGCGCGGGCTGGGCGAACGGCTATGGCAACCTCGTCGAGCTGGAGCATGGCAAGGGCATCGCGACGCGCTACGGCCACCTGTCGCAGGTCCTCGTCCATGTCGGCCAGCGCGTGAAGCGCGGCGACCTGATCGCGAAGATGGGCTCGACCGGGCGCTCGACCGGCCCGCATCTGCATTATGAGGTCCGGCTGGACGGGCGTGCGGTCAATCCGCTGCCCTTCCTCCAGTCGGCCGACTATCTCCTCGCCGTGCAGCGCCGCGCGCAGGCGAGCCAGGTCGCGATGGGCGGCCCGGACGAATAGGCATCAGGATTTCCCGGTTAACGGAGAGGGGAGGCCCCGGCGGTTGCCGGGGCCTCTTTTCGTTCCTATCTTCGCACGCATGAGTGAGACCCGCCTCGAAACGCCATCGGTCGACATCACGCCCGCCGCCGCCAAGCGCGTGGCGTGGATCGCCGAGCGCCAGAACAAGCCCGCCATCCTGCGCCTCGCGGTGGACGGCGGCGGCTGCGCGGGCTTCCAGTATCGCTTCGGGCTGGCCGACGCGGTGGAGGCCGACGACGCGGTGGCCGAGCGTGACGGCGTGCGGCTGGTCGTCGATCCGATGAGCCTCGATCTCGTCGCGGGATCGGCGGTCGATTTCGTCGAATCGCTGGGGGGTGCCGCCTTCCGCGTCACCAATCCCAACGCGGCCTCGGGCTGCGGCTGCGGATCGAGCTTCTCGGTCTGACGCGCTTCCCGGTCTGACGGGGGCGGGGCGGGAAAAGCGGTTCCCGTTTGTCCGGGAACTGCCTAAACCCCGGGCATGAAGATCGCGACCTACAACGTCAACGGCATCAACGCCCGCCTCCCCCGCCTGCTCGAATGGCTGGAGGAGGAGACCCCCGACATCGCGTGCCTCCAGGAGCTGAAGGCGGACGACGAGAAGTTTCCGTTGGCCGCGATCCGCGACGCGGGCTATGGCGCGGTGTGGCACGGGCAGAAGGGGTTCAACGGCGTCGCGATCCTGGCCAGGGGCGCCGAGCCGGTGGAGCGGCGGCGCGGCCTGCCCGACGATCCCGATCCCAGCCATAGCCGCTATATCGAGGCGGCGGCGCACGGCATCATTGTCGGCTCGATCTACCTGCCCAACGGGAATCCACAGCCCGGCCCCAAATTCGATTACAAGCTTGCCTGGTTCGGGGCGCTTGCCGCCCATGCGAAGACCCTGCTGGCGTGCGAGGAGCCGGTGGTGCTGGCCGGCGACTATAACGTCATCCCCAGCGATTCCACCGACGACGTGTTTTCCGCGCGCGCGATGGCGTCGGACGCGCTCAGCCAGCCGGAAAGCCGCGCCGCCTTCCGCACATTGCTCTATCAGGGCTGGACCGACGCGATCCGCGCGCGCCATCCGGCGGGGCCGGTCTATACCTTCTGGGATTATCAGGCGGGGGCGTGGGCGCGCGACGCGGGCTTCCGCATCGATCACCTGCTGTTGAGCCCGGCGGCGGCCGACCGGCTGCTCGACGCCGGCGTCGACAAGGAAGCGCGCGGCCGCGAGAAGGCCAGCGACCATGCGCCGACGTGGGTGACGCTGCGCGACTGATCCGCGCGGCGACGGGGAGCGGGGATATCCTGACGCGAAGTCGGGTTCAAAGGCTAGTGGTAGCGCAAAAAACGGGCGGCTTCCGCTATGACGGAAACCGCCCCGGACAAGCCGTCGAAAGGGGAAGGCTGGCTTCCCCTCCGCCGGTTGCCGGTCAGGCCAGCTCGCCGATCACCGACTTGGTTTCGAGGAACTCGGCGAGGCCGAACTTGCCGAACTCGCGCCCGTTGCCCGACTGCTTGTAGCCGCCGAAGGGCGAGTTGAAGTCGAGACCGCCCGCGTTCACGAACACGCTGCCGGCGCGGATCCTGGGCACGATCGTCTTGGCGCGCGCCGGATCGCCCGCGATATAGGCGCCGAGGCCATAGGGCGTGTCGTTGGCGATCCGCACCGCGTCGGCATCGTCCTCATAGGGGATCACGACCAGCACGGGGCCGAAAATCTCCTCGCGCGCGATCGTCATGTCGTTGGAGACGTTGCCGAACACGGTCGGGCGGACATAATAGCCCTTGTCCTTGCCCTCCGGCCGGCCGGGGCCGCCGGCGGCGAGCGTCGCGCCTTCGGCCACGCCTTTCTCGATCAGGCCCTGGATCTTCTCATACTGGGCCTTGTTGACGACGGGACCGATATGATCGCCTTCCCGCGCGGGATCGTCGACCTTCCTGGCGTTGAAGATCTCGGCGAGCTTCTTCACCGCCTCGTCATGCTGCGACTTGTGGACCAGGAGGCGCGTCGGCGCGATGCAGCTCTGCCCCGAATTGAGGAGGACGCCGCCCGCGCCGCCGGGGAGCGCCACGTCGAGCGGTGTCCCCTCCAGGATGATGTTGGGCGACTTGCCGCCCAGCTCCTGATGGACGCGCTTCACCGTGTCGGCGGCGTTCTTCGCCACCATGATGCCCGCGCGGGTCGATCCGGTGAAGCTGATCATGTCCACGCCGGGATGGCGCGCCAGCGCCTCGCCGACGCCGGGGCCGTCGCCCTGGACGAGGTTGAACACGCCCGCCGGCACGCCCGCCGCCGCCAGCACCTCGGCGAAGATCGCGGCCGAGCCGGGCGTCTGCTCGGACGGCTTCAGGATCACGGCATTGCCCGCCGCCAGCGCCGGGGCGACCTTGGCGACGATCTGGTTCATCGGCCAGTTCCACGGCGTGATCAGCCCCACGACGCCGATGGGCTCGTAGACCACCTTGTTCTTGCCGGTCGATTCCTCGAATTCGAAACCCTTCAGCGCCTCGATCGCGGAGCCGAGATGGCCGAGGCCGGAGCCCGATTGCGCGGTCGACGCCATCGAGATCGGGCAGCCCATCTCCTCCGAGATCGCCTTGGCGATGTCGGGAATGCGCTTCTTATATTCCTCGACGATCCGGCCGAGCAGCGCCAGACGCTCCTCCTTGCTGGTCTGCGAGAAGGTCTCGAAGGCGGCGCGCGCGGCGGCGACGGCCTTGTCGACATCGGCGGCGGTGCCGAGGACGACCTCGCTCACCGGCTCCTCGGTCGCGGGATTGACGACGACATGGCGGCCGCCGCCCTCGCTCTCGACCCACTGGCCGTTGATGAAATGCTTCAGATAGCTGTGCATCGGGATTCCCCTTCGGGCTGTTTCTGGCGGGCTGGTTCCGGCCTCAGATGGGGGTGGGGTCGCAGCCGGGCAAGCGCCCGGCTTGCCCGAAAGCGAAGCGAGATTGCACCGGCCCGCGCGGCCCCCGCGCGCGCGCCTGCGCGGCGCTATGCGGCGGCGGGCACCGGATGGTGCGCGCGGAACAGGCGGCCGCGCTCGGTCACGAGCACGGCGACGAGGGCGAGCAGCCCGACGATCAGATAGCCCGCCGTCACCGCGCGCGTCGTGCCGTCGAAGCTCTGGCCGATGACGATGCCGATCAGCGCGCCGCCGAGCGTGGAGACGAAGCCCTGGATCGACGAGGCCGTGCCCGCGATATGGCCGACCGGCTCCATCGCCATCGATCCGAAATTCGATCCCGCGAGGCCGAAGCAGGCCATGGTGAGCGCCTGGAGCAGCGAGAAGGACCAGATCGATTCATAGCCCGCAAAGGCGATCGCGGTGTGGATCGCCGAGAAGGTGATGAAGCCGATCAGCGCACTGTGCGACACGCGCCGCGTGCCCAGCCGCTCGACGATGCGGGAATTGGCGTAGGAGGCGACCCCCATCGATCCCGCGACGCAGGCGAAGACGATGGTGAAGAGCTGGGGCGCGTGGAAGATGTCCGCGAAGATCTGCTGCACCGAATTGATGAAGCCCATCAGGCTGCCGAAGATCAGCGTGGAGGCGAGGGTGTAGCCCAGCGAATAGCGGTTTCCGAGCACCATGCGCGTCGCCCCCGCGATCTCGCGCATGACGATCGGGCGGCGATCGTCGGGGTGCAGCGTCTCGGGCAGGCGGATCATCGCCCAGGCGACCACCAGGGCCGCGAACAGGGCGAGGAACAGGAAGATGCCGCGCCACGGCGCCACCAGCATGATGATCTGGCCGATGCTGGGCGCGAGGATCGGCACGCCGAGGAAGACGATGAACGACAGCGACATCACCCGCGCCATCTGCCGCCCGTCATAGCGATCGCGCACGATCGAGACGGCGAGCACGCGCGACGCGGCGGCGGCGACGCCCTGGAGGATGCGCGCGATGATGATCGACTGGAAATCCCAGGCGAAGGCGCACACCACGCTCATCAGCGCGAACAGGCTGAGCGCGACGACGAGGATGGGCTTGCGCCCGTAACGATCGGCCAGCGGGCCGTAGATGAGCTGGGTGGCGCCGAAGCCGAAGACATAGGCCGCGACGATCCACTGGCGCTGGTTCTCGTCCGGGATGCCGAGCGCGTGGCCCATGGCGGGGAGCGCGGGCAGCATGGAATCGATGCCGAGCGCGTTGATCGCCATCAGGGACGCGATGATCCCGACGAACTCGCGGAAGCCGACCGGGAAGCGCGGCGTATCGGCTCGGGGGGCGGGATCGTTCACGTTCGTCCTTCTGGTCCTGGGGCCAGCGGCCCGGCGGTGGGTGTCGCGCGATGTGCGGATGCCGGCCCGGAAGATCGGGCCGCGCCGCCTTAATGATGGGCGGGACGCCGTGCTTCAACCTCTAAGGGACCGGACGGCGGAGTTTGTGCGCATCCGAAGCAGTTGCGCCACGCGCCGCGCCGCGCCCGCGCCTCCGGCATGCCGGCCCCCGAAAAGCAAAAGGCCCCGGAGCGGTGCTCCGGGGCCCTCGCTTCGGCGGACCGGGGGGTCAGGCCGAATAATACATGTCGAACTCGACGGGGCTGGGCGTCATCTCCCAGCGGGCGACCTCGGCGCGCTTGATCTCGATATAGGAATCGATCTGGTCATCGGAAAAGACGTCGCCCTTGGTGAGGAAGGCGCGGTTTTTGTCCAGCTCGTCGAGCGCCTCGCGGAGCGATCCGCAGACGGTGGGAACCTCCTTCAGCTCCTCGGGCGGCAGGTCGTAGAGGTTCTTGTCCATCGCCTCGCCAGGATGGATGCGGTTCTCGATCCCGTCGAGGCCCGCCATCAGCAGCGCCGCGTAGCAGAGATAGGGATTGGCCGTCGCGTCGGGGAAGCGCACCTCGACGCGCTTCGACTTGCCGCCCGTGCCGTAGGGGATGCGGCACGAGGCCGAGCGGTTGCGGCTCGAATAAGCGAGCAGCACCGGCGCCTCATAGCCCGGCACCAGCCGCTTGTAGCTGTTGGTCGACGGGTTGGTGAAGGCGTTGCACGCCTTGGCGTGCCTGATGATGCCGCCGATGAAATAGAGCGCGAGGTCGCTCAGCCCGGCATAGCCGTTGCCCGCGAACAGCGGCGTCGATCCGTTCCAGATCGACAGATGGGTGTGCATGCCCGAGCCGTTATCCTCCTTGATCGGCTTGGGCATGAAGGTCGCCGTCTTGCCATAGGCCTGCGCCACCTGGTGCACGACATATTTGTAGACCTGCATCCGGTCCGCCGTCTCGACCAGCTTGCCGAAGGTGAGGCCCAGCTCGTGCTGCGCGGCGGCCACCTCATGATGGTGCTTGTCCATCGGCAGGCCCATCTCGAGCATGGTCGACACCATCTCGCCGCGGATGTCGACCGCGCTGTCGACGGGCGCCACCGGGAAATAGCCGCCCTTGGCGCGCGGGCGGTGACCGAGATTGCCGCCCTCATATTCGCGGCCCGTATTGCCGGGCAGCTCGATATCGTCGATCTTGTAATAGCTCGTCGAATAGCTGTTCTCGAAGCGCACGTCGTCGAACATGAAGAACTCGGCCTCGGGGCCGACATAGACGGTGTCGCCGACACCGCTGTTGCGGACATAGGCCTCGGCCCGCTTCGCGGTCGAGCGCGGGTCGCGATGGTAAAGCTCGCCGGTCGACGGCTCGATGATGTCGCACACCAGGATCAGCATCGGGGTGGCCGAGAAGGGATCGACATAGATCGCGTCCAGATCCGGCTTCAGGATCATGTCGCTCTCGTTGATCGCCTTCCAGCCCTCGATCGAGGAGCCGTCGAACATGAAGCCGTCGGTCAGCTCGTCCTCGCCCACCACGTTCTGGCACATGGTCAGGTGCTGCCACTTGCCCTTGGGGTCGGTGAAGCGAAGATCGATCCACTCGATCTCCTTCTCCTTGATCATCTTCAGAACGTCAGCCGCCGAATTGGCCATGATGCCTTTGCCTTCCCGTGAATTGAAACGAACCGGTCAATCTTTGTCCGCGCCGCGCCGACCGACGATCAGATCGCGTCGCTGCCTGTCTCGCCCGTGCGGATGCGCAGCGCGCCCTCCACCGGGATCACGAAGATCTTGCCGTCACCGATCCGGCCGGTCTGCGCCGCGTTGGCGATCGCCTCCACCACCCGATCGGCGATGGCGTCGTCGACGACCACCTCCAGCTTCACCTTGGGCAGGAAGTCGACGATATATTCGGCGCCGCGATAAAGCTCGGTATGGCCTTTCTGCCGGCCGAAACCCTTCGCCTCGGTGACGGTGATGCCGGACACGCCGACCTCGTGCAGCGCCTCCTTCACCTCGTCGAGCTTGAACGGTTTGATGATGGCCTCGATCTTCTTCATGGGCGTTCCCTCCCGCTCGAACGCTGACGCGCGTTCTTCAATAAGCGTGCCAAATGGTGCAGCGCAAGAAAAGGCGGCTTTCCGCCCCGGCGGTCCCGGCTGGCTGCCGAAAGAAAGGGCAGTTGGCGCCCTGTTGCCTGTTTATTGGGCAGGCATCTGCCCTGATTCGGGCGCGGCCGCGTTCCGGGGCGCCTGCCGATGAAGCACGCCCCGGCCGATTGACCGGGGCGCGCGATTCGCGCGGGCGGCGGGAAGGTCGCCCGGCGCGCGCGCCGGAGACGTCAGCCGCCCTTCCTCGCCCCGGGATCGTCCGCGTGCGCCTTGTCCCAGTTCGCCTGGTCGATGACGTAGAGGCGGATCGATTCCGCCTGCGCGGGGGTGAGCACTGGGGAGAAGTTGACCATCCCGTTCTCCTTGAGCACGCCATCGATCACCACCGATTTCCACGTCCCCGCATCGCCCAGCGCGCCCGAATGGCGCAGATCCGGATTGACGCCGCCTGAGGTCGCGCTGTCGCCGTGGCAGACCGAGCAATAGCGCGCATAATAGCCGAGGCCGGCGGCGATCTGCTCCTTGCTGCCGGTCGACGGCGGCGGGTTCAGCGCCTGCCCGGGCTGCGGCGGCAGCGCGGGGAGCTGCCCCTTGCCGCCCAGCTTGAGCACGATCAGGCGCGGGATGTTGGGCACGCGGTTGTAGGCGCCGCCCACCTTGCCGGGCGCGAGCGCGAAGACGCCGCCATGGCTGGTGGTGAAGGCGACATATTGCTCGCCCCCGACGGTGTAGGTGGCGGGCGCGGCGAGCACGCCCGACTGGACCGGCATCGACCACAGCTTCCTGCCGCTGTCCGCCGCGAAGGCCTGGAACTCGGCCACCGCCGATCCCTGGAAGACGAGGTTCCCCGCTGTCGCCAGCGTGCCGCCGTTCCACGGCGTCGTATAGCTGATCCGCCAGCGTTCCTTGCGCGCCACGGGGTCCCAGGCGATCAGCGCGCCGGTGGTCGCCGCGATCGTCGCCTTGATGATCGCCGGATCGCGCGGCAGCACGCCGCCCGCCCAGTTCAGCCCGACATTGAAGCCGCGCGGCTTGGACGTCGCGTCGTCCGCGTCGGCGGGCGGCGCATAAGGCAGGCCGGCGAGGTTGGCGGGGATGTAGACGAGCCCCGTCCTGGGGCTGAACGCCATCGGATGCCAGCTATGCGCGCCCATCGCGCCCGGAATGCCGAGGAAGAATTTGTGGGTCTCGCCATATTGGGAGGCGAGCGTCGCCCGGGGCCGTCCGTCCGCGTCATAGCCCTGCGCCCAGGTGATTCCCTGGACATAGGGGTCGATCGAGACCGGTTTGCCGGTCTGCCGGTCGAGCACGTAGAAATAGCCGTTCTTCGGCGCGTGGAGCAGCACCTTCCTCGCCTTGCCGCCGATCGTCAGGTTGGCGAGTACGATCGGCTGGGTCGACGTGAAGTCCCAATTGTCGCCGCGCGTCTCCTGATAATGCCAGAGATATTCGCCCGTCTCCGGCTTCAGCGCGACGACCGAGCCGACGAACAGATTGTCGCCCTCGCTTTCCGAACGCAGTTGATAGTTCCAGGGCGAGCCGTTGCCGACGCCGACATAGAGCATGTCGAGATCGGGATCGTAGACGATCGAATCCCACACCGTGCCGCCGCCGCCCGACTGCTTCCACTGGCCGTTGTCGGACCAGGTGGGGCGCACCACGTCCTTCAGCACCTTGTCCGACGCCTCGCCGTCGGCAGCGCCGGTGGGGTTGGGCGTGGTGTAGAAGCGCCATTTCTTCGCGCCCGTCGCCGCGTCATAGGCGGTGATGTAGCCGCGCACGCCGAATTCGGCGCCGCCATTGCCGATCAGCACCATGTCCTTCACCACGCGCGGCGCGCCGGTGATCGTATAGGGCTTCCTGGGGTCGGTGGTCTGGATCGACCAGGCGGGCTTGCCCGTCGCCGCGTCGAGCGCGACCAGCCGGCCGTCGAGCGTGCCGACATACACCTTGCCCTTCCACACCGCGACGCCGCGATTGACGGCGTCGCAGCAGGAATGGACCAGCACCTCCTTGGGCACCTGCGGATCATATTCCCACAGCCTGCGCCCGGTCGCCGCGTCGAACGCCCAGACCTTGGACCACGCGCCCGACAGGTACATCACCCCGTCGACCACCACCGGCGTCGCCTCCTGCCCGCGCGCGTCGGGCAGGTCGGCGAACCAGGCGATGCCGAGCTGATCGACATTGCGGTCGTTGATCCGGGTCAGCGGGCTGAACCGCTGCTCCAGATAGCTGCGTCCCGTCGCGGGCCAGTCGCCCTTGTCGCCCCCGGTCGCCAGCAGCGCGCCGTCGACATTGCCCACCTCCGGCACCTTCGACGCCGAGGTGCAGGCGGCGACGGCGGCGCAGGCCGTGACGAGCGAAAACCAGCGATTCATTCTTCCCCTCCGGGTCCAGATCCGGGCGGCAATCTAGGCGGTACGGGGCCCGGCGACTTATCCTAGCGCGAAGGCGATAGCTGATGAGCGCGAAGCCCGCGCGCCAGCAGCGCGCCCGCCGCCAGCAGCGAGCCCGCCGCCATGACCGTCGCCACCGCCCCCAGCGGAAGCCCGGCGTTGAACAGGTAGCCCGCCAGGATCGGCGACAAAGCGGAGCCGCCGCGCCCCACGCCGATCACGAAGCCCGTGCCCGTCGCGCGGACATGGGTGGGAAAACCCCGCGCGACGAGCGCGTAGAGCCCGACGATGCCCGCATTGGTGCACATGCCCGCCACCGCCGCGATCAGGCCGAGCCGCGCGAGCCCGCCTTCGGCGCCCAGCGTGCCGAACGCCGTCACCAGCGCGGCCGACGCCAGCAGCACGCCGATGGTGAGGGGCCGAAGCCCGATCCTGCCCGCCGCCAGCCCGAAAAGCGCGCCGCCCGCCGCGCCGCCGACATTCGCCCAGACGAGCACGCCCGCCGCCGAGGACGGCTCGAAACCCATGTCGGAAACGATCTTCGGCACCCATTTCAGGATGAAGTAGAAGGTCGCGACATGCAGGAAATAAGCGAGCGTCAGCGCGATGGTGAGCGCCCGGAGCGCCGGGCTGAAAATGTCCGCGGTGCCGCGGCGCGCCTCCTCGCGCGTGGCGGCGGGGAGGGCGGCGGCGGCGGCGTGCCCCATGCGCTTCAGGATCGCGTTCACCCGCTCCAGCGCCCGCGCGGGCCGCTTCTGGATCAGGAAGGCGATCGATTCGGGCAGGCGCCACAGGATCAGCGGGATGAGCGCCAGCGAGACGCAGCCGCCGAACAGGAACACCGCGCGCCAGTCGTGATGGCGCAGCAGCATCGCCGCGATCGATCCGCCGACCACCGCGCCCAGCGGATAGCCGATCGCCATCAGGCTGATACACAGGCTGCGGCGGCGCGCGCTGGAATATTCGGCGGTCATCGCGTTGGTCGCGGCGAGCATCCCGCCGATGCCGAGCCCGGTCGCCACGCGATAGACGCACAATGTGACGACATCATGCGCGGTGGTGCACAGCAGCATCCCCACGCCCATCGCCGCGAGGCAGCCGAGGATGGTGGGCCGCCGCCCGATCCGGTCCGCCACCCCGCCGATCAGCACCGATCCCACCGCCATGCCGATCAATTCCATCGACAGGACGATGCCGAGCGCCGCGCGGTCTATCCCCCATTCCCTCGCGATGCCCGGCGAGGCGAAGCTGATCGAGAGGACGTCGAACCCGTCCAGCGCGTTCAGCGCGATGGTGAGCGCCACCGCCACGACCTGGAATCGGCTCATCGGCGCATCGTCGATCAGCCGGCGTGGATCGTCGCTCATGGAAACTCCCTTCCCCCCTTCGCGCGCCGGGCCGCCGTCCCCGCGCGCCGCCGTGGCGGACATAAGGGGATTGCCCTTGCGGGCCCGGACGCGCGATGATGCCCGGGATGGTTGATAAATCAAGCGGCGATTGGGCCCGGCCCGCCGGCCTGTCCGAGGCGACTGTCGCGCAGCGTCGGATCGCGGCCGCCTGCGAGACCGCGGACCGCTTCGGCCCGGTGCGCGTCGTGGCGGGGGCCGACGTGTCGATGAAGTGGCGCGACAGCCGGGGCCCCGTCCATGCCGCGATCGCGCCCCTGCGCTGGCCGGCGCGCGAGCCGATGTCCCCCGGCGCCGCAACCTGCATCCCGGATATCCCTTATGTGCCCGGCTATCTGGGCTTCCGCGAGGTGCCGGCGCTGGCGGCGGCGTGGGAGACGCTGGCGGGCCGGGGGGTGCGGATGCCCGATCTCGTCGTGGTCGACGGGCACGGCCGCGCGCATCCGCGCCGCTGCGGCATCGCGACGCATCTGGGCGTGGTGCTCGACGTCCCGACGATCGGCTGCGCCAAGACCCTGCTGTGCGGCCGGATCGAGGGCGAGCTGGGTGAGGAGGCGGGGGCCAGCGCCCCGCTCGTCGATCGCGGCGAGCAGGTGGGCGTCGCGCTCAGGACGCGATCGCGCTGCCTTCCCGTCTATGTCAGCACCGGCCACCGCGTCGCAGTCGACACGGCGGTCGAATGGATCACGGCTCTCTGCGACGGCCGGCGCCTGCCGCTGCCGATCCGCATGGCGCACGATGCCGCCAATGCCGTGCGGCGCGCCGCCATCACGGACGACGCGCCGCAGGATGGCGCTGCCTGACATAATCCGTCGCCACCCGCGGTCCCCCGCCGATGCAGGCGCCGGACCGTCAATAAGGCGGCGCGTGCAAGCCCCTGGGACTCGTCGTGAATATTTCGCAGCCCGTTTCGGTGATGCCGACCGAATGCTCGAACTGGGCGGAAAGCGACCGGTCGCGCGTCACGGCGGTCCAGCCGTCGTCGAGCAGCTTCACGTCGGGGCGGCCGATATTGATCATCGGCTCGATCGTGAAGAACATGCCGGGGCGCAGCTCCGGGCCGGTGCCGGGGCGGCCGACATGAACCACCTCGGGCGCGTCGTGGAACACGCGGCCGACGCCGTGCCCGCAGAAATCGCGCACCACGCCGTAGCGATGCTTCTCCGCGAAGCTCTGTATCGCGTGCGCGACGTCGCCCATGCGGTTGCCGGGGCGCGCCTGCTCGATCCCCAGCATCATCGCCTCATAGGTCGCCTCGACCAGCCGGCGCGCCTTCAGCGGCACGTCGCCCACCAGATACATGCGACTCGAATCGCCGTGCCAGCCGTCGACGATCGGCGTCACGTCGATATTGACGATATCGCCGGACTTGAGCGTCCTCGATCCCGGAATGCCGTGGCAGACGACATGGTTGATCGAGATGCAGCAGCTATGCGTGTAGCCGCGATAGTTGAGCGTCGCGGGGACGCCGCCGCCGCGCAGCGTCTGCTCGCGCACGATCCGGTCCAGCTCGGCGGTTTCGACGCCGGGCACCACATGGGGCACCAGCGCATCGAGGAGTTCGGCGGCGAGCCGCCCGGCCTTGCGCATCCCGGCGAAGCCCTCGGGACCGTGGAGCTTGATCGCGCCGGTGCGCGTCGCGACGTCGCCGTCGCTCATCGTCACATAGGTTTCCATGGCCCTCCATATAACAAGCCGGTGCCGGCTTTGCGAGCGCCCGCGTCCGCGCTATGCGCGAAGCATGACCGCGACGCGCATCTGGACCGCCGCCCTCCTCGTCATCGGCGACGAGATATTGTCCGGCCGCACGCAGGACAGGAACGTGGCCCAGGTCGGCCTGTGGCTGAACCTCCAGGGCATACGCCTGGCCGAAGTGCGCATCGTGCCCGACCGGATCGACGCGATCGTCGAGGCGGTGAACCAGCTGCGCGCGCGCAACGACTATCTCTTCACCACCGGCGGCATCGGCCCGACGCATGACGACATCACCGTCGATGCGATCGCGGCGGCGGCGGGCGTGCCGGTGGTCGTCCACCCGCGCGCGCGCGACGTGCTCGAAGCCTATTACGCCACGCGCGGCGGCCTGACCGAGGCGCGGCTGCGCATGGCGCGCGTGCCCGAGGGCGCGGACCTGATCGAGAATCGCATGTCTGGCGCGCCGGGAATCCGGCTCGGCAACATCTTCATCCTCGCGGGCGTGCCGCATATCGCCGGGCTGATGCTGGAGGCGCTGTCGGGCAGGATCGAGGGCGGCAGGCCGCTGATCTCGCGCACCGTCGGCTGCTGGGTGCCCGAAAGCGAGGTCGCCGACATGCTGCGCGCGGTCGAGGAGGCGCATGACGGCTGCCAGATCGGCAGCTATCCCTTCTTCCGCGAGGGCAAGGTGGGCGCGAATTTCGTCGTCCGCTCGACCGAGGCGGCGGCGCTCGACGCGTGCGTCGCCGATCTCGTCGCCGGGATCGGGGCGCTCGGCCACGTCGCCGTCATCGACGGCATCTGACCGGCGGGCCGGATTTCGGTGGCCCGCATCCTGATCGGCTGGGAATTGGGCGGGGGGAACGGCCATGCGACCGCCCTTGCCGCGCTCGCGGCCCGGCTGCGCGCGCGCGGGCACGAGCCGGTCGTCGTGGCGCAGGACGTCGCGTCGATGCCGGCCGGGCTCGCCTGCTGGCAGGCGCCGCTCTGGCCGAACCAGCTCGTCGCCTATGCGCGTCCCTCGCCGCGCCAGCCCGCGACGATGGGCGACATCCTCGCGACGATGGGGCTGGCGAAGGGCGATGCGGTGCGCGCGCTGCTCGCCGCCTGGGACCGGCTGCTGGCGGCGATCGCGCCCGACGCGGTGATCGCCGAATTCGCGCCCGCCCTGGCGCTGACGGCGCGCGGGCGGGTCCCGCTGGTGGCGCACGGCACGGGCTTCTCGCTGCCGCCGGCGGAGCTTCCCGCCTTTCCGAGCCTCACCGGCGCGCCGGCGGTGCATGACGAGGGCGCGCTGCTTGTCACCCTCAACCGCGCGCTGGTCGGGGCGGGCCGGCCGCCGCTCGATGCCCTGCCGCGTATATTCGCGGCGGACCGGTCGATCGTCGCCGCCTTTCGCGAGATGGACCCCTATCGCCCCTGGCGCGCGTCGCACGGCGCGCCGACGGTGGCGGGACGGGTGCCGGCGGGCGACGGCACGGGCGACGAGCTGTTCGTCTATATGAACGGTCCCAGGGCCCGGCCCGGGGCGCTGTGGCGGGGGCTGATCGAATCGGGCTTGCCGGTGCGCGTCCATGATCCGATGCTCGCGCCCGCCGCGTGCGACGCGCTGGAGCGGGCGGGCATCGCCGTCGAGCGGGCGCCCGTTCCCGTCGCGCGGATCGTCGAGCGGTCGCGGCTGCTGCTCTCGCACGGCGGGATGGGCTCCGCCTCGACGGCGCTGCTCGCGGGGCTGCCGCATTTCGTGCTGCCTTATGATCTGGAGAAGGAGATGACGGCGGCGAACGTGTTGGAGCTGGGGCTGGGCTGGCGCGGCGACTTCGGGACGATGGAGGCCGGCCCCCTCGCGGCGGCGCTGCGCGCGGCTTATGAGGACGGCGCGCTGGCGGCGCGCGCGCGGGCGGCCGCGCCCGGCTTCCGCGCCCGCATGGCGCGTGGCGGCGAGGAGGAGACCATCGACGCGATCGAGGCGCTGATCGCATGACGCGCGGGAAGGACAGGCGATGAACCCGCTCTACGCGAACATGCCGACGACGATCTTCGAGGCGATGTCCGCCCGCGCGCGGGAGACGGGGGCGATCAACCTCGGCCAGGGCTTTCCCGATTCGAACGGGCCGGCGGACGTCGTCGAGGCGGCGGCGCGCGCGCTGACGGAGCGGTCGAACCAATATCCCCCGATGGCGGGCCTGCCCGAGCTGCGCGCGGCGGTGGCGGCGCATTACCGGCATCATCAGGGGCTCGACCTCGACGGGGCGAGCGAGGTGACGGTGACGTCGGGCGCGACCGAGGCGATCGCGGCGGCTATCCTCGCTCTGGTCTCGCCGGGGGACGAGGTGGTGCTGATCCAGCCGCTCTACGACGCCTATCTGCCGCTGGTGCTGCGCGCGGGGGGCGTGCCCCGGTTCGTCAGCCTCTCGCCGCCCGACTGGCGGATCGACGCAGACCTGCTCGACCGCGCGTTCACGCCGCGCACCCGGCTGGTGATCCTCAACACGCCGCTCAACCCCACCGCCAGCCTGTTCGGCGCGGACCAGCTCGCGCTGCTCGCCGATCGGATCGTCGCGCACGACGCGATCGCGATCTGCGACGAGGTGTGGGAGCATCTGGTGTTCGACGGCGCGCGCCACGTGCCGCTGATGGCGCTGCCGGGAATGCGCGAGCGGGTGGTGAAGATCGGATCGGCGGGCAAGATCTTCTCGCTCACCGGCTGGAAGGTCGGCTGGATGTGCGCCGCGCCCGGACTCAGCCGCGTGCTCGGCCGGGCGCACCAGTTCCTCACCTTCACCACCCCGCCCAATCTCCAGTGGGCGGCGGCCTATGGGCTGGGCAAGGAGGATGCCTATTTCGCCGGGATGCGCGCCGGCTATGCCCGCGCGCGCGACCGGATGGCGGCGGGGCTGGAGGCGGCGGGCTATCGGGTGCTGCCGAGTGCCGCCACCTATTTCCTCTCGGTCGACCTCGCGGCGTCGGGGATCGGGATCGACGATGCCGCCTTCTGCCGCCGCGCGGTGGCCGAGGCGGGCGTCGCGGCGATCCCGCTATCGGCCTTCTATGCGCAGGACGCGCCGTCCAACATGGTCCGGCTGTGCTTCGCCAAGACCGACGCGACGATCGACGCGGGGGTGGAGCGGCTGGCGAGGGCGCGCGCCCTGTTCGCCTGAAATCCGTTCGCCCGAAACGGGGCTCAGCGGCGCGGATCGTCCTGATGGGCCGCGTTCGCCGCCTCCTCGTCATGGCCGCTGTTGGAGCTGAGGAACCCCAGCGCCATCAGTCCCGCGCCGAGCAGGACCGACAGGAACACGCCCACCGTGGTGGCGATCACCATGGTCACGGTGAGCCCGGCCGAAAGCGCCAGATAGACGAGCGCGCCCGCCACCATCAGCACGCCGGTGACGACCGTGTAGATCATCAGCCGCACGAAGCCGGCCCTGGCGGCATCCTGCCGCGCGCGATCTTCGGGCCGTGTCATCATCTCGCCGTCCTTTCAGGCAATGCCGCCATGGCGCGCCGCCGCCTCGATCATCAGATCGCCGGCGGATGATCGTAGAAATCGACCTGCATCCGCATCGGCCCCAGCGGCTCGACGAAATGCACCCTTTCCGGGGGAAGCAGCCCCGGACAGCCAGGCGCGAGCCTATGCTCCTCGGGCGGATCGGTGAAGGTCAGCCGCAGCCGCCCCTCGATCACCCGGATCACGCCCCAGACGCCCGCCCTGGTGGAATGGGCGCGGCGCAGCGCGGCGGGCAGGCTCGCCTCGTCGAATATCGGGGTCGAGCGATAGGGGGTCGTGCCGTCGGGCATCGGGACATCTCCTCTCGTACCGCTCAGCCGCCCCGCGCGGCGGCGGGGGGCAGGCGGAAATAGAGGGCGAGCTTCAGGCTCTCGGCGATGCGTTCGGCCTTGGCCTGGAGCGCGCGGGCAGCGGCGGGGGAAAGGAGCTGGCCCGTCACCTCGGCCCACAGCGCCAGCCACCGGTCGAACATCGGCGGGGTGATAGCGCGCAGATGCTTCAGGTGCGCGGCCATCGGATTGCCCTTGTAGCGCCCGCTCGTCAGCATCACCGACGACCAGAAGGCGACGAGGCGTTCGAGATGGCCCGGCCAGTCCTCCACCGCCGCGTCGAATACCGGGCCGATCAGCCCGTCCTCGCGCACCCGCGCGTAGAAGCGGGGGATCAGCATCTCGAGCGCGGCCTCGTCGATCCCGTCCCGGTCGATCCCGTCCGCGCCGATCACCCTGTCGTCCATCGTCCTCGCCTCCGGCGCCCGCGACTCCGGCGGGCGCGATCATTCGCCGCCATCATATCTATGCCGACACGATAAAGATGCAAGGTAAATGCATATATAACCCCGCGCGGGATCAGCCGGGCAGCTCGCGCGCGGCGCGGATCGTGGGCGAGGCGGCGCGCGCCTCCTCGTCGAAGGCGGGGGGAAAGAGCAGCCCGATCTCGCGCGATAGCCCGAAGCCCGCGAGCGCGGGACGCGCCACCCCCTCGGCCGGCAGCCCCTCGGGCATCACCGTGACGCCCAGCCCGGCGCGCACCATCGCCAGCGCGCGCTCGTCGCTGGTCGTGCGGAACGAGAAGCGCGGGCGCACCCCGCGCGCGGTGAAATGGCGGCTCGTCTCGGGCAGCGCCTCGCACTGGCGGCGCAGGATCATCGCCTCTTCGGACAACGCTTCGGCCGCGACGCTTTTCTCGCCCGCCAGCCGGTGGCGCGCGGGCAGCGCGAGCAGATAGGGCTCGCGGAACAACCCCTCGCGCCCGTAATTGCGGCTGCCCGGGCGCAGCACGGTGAGCGCGGCGTCGATCCGGCCGCGCTCCAGCCGGGCGATCAGGTCGCGCTCGCCGCCCTCGACGATTTCCAGCGCCTCGCCCTCGCCGGCCGCGCGCCGCTCGACCAGCCGCTCGACCAGCCCGGCCGCGATCGTCGCCAGCACGCCCAGCCGCAGCAGGCGGGTGGGACGCGGCCCGGCGACGTCGCGCTCGGCCAGGTTGAACTCGCTCTCGATCCGCCGCGCATGGTCGAGCAGGCGCGTTCCCGCCTCGGTCAGGTGGACGCGCTGGCTCGACCTGTGGAACAGCCGCGCGCCCAGGCTCGCCTCCAGCTTGGCGATCGCGACCGAGAGGGTGGGCTGCGCGACATTGACCCGCGCCGCCGCGCGCGAGAAATTGCCGGCATCCACCACGGCGAGGAAATAGCGGAGCTGATAACGGTCCATCATAGATGAAAACTATACCCTGATCGGGAATCGTTCAATTTTTGTCGGCATGGCCGCTCTGCTATGGTCCGGGGGGATGAAGAGGATGACGATGACAGACCTGCCCGACATGGACTTCGCGCTCGGCGAGATGGCGGACACGATCCGCGAGAGCACCCGCCGCTTCGCCGCCGACCGGATCGCCCCGCTGGCGAGGCGCGTCGACGAGGAGGACTGGTTCCCGCGCGAGCTGTGGCCCGAAATGGGCGCGCTCGGCCTGCACGGCATCACCGTGGCGGAGGAGGATGGCGGCCTCGGCCTCGGCTATCTGGAGCATGTCGTGGCGCAGGAGGAGGTGGCGCGCGCGTCCGCCTCGGTGGGCCTCAGCTACGGCGCGCATTCCAATCTGTGCGTGAACCAGATCCGCCGCTGGGCGACGCCGGAGCAGAAGGCGCGCTATTTGCCGAAGCTGATCTCCGGCGAGCATGTCGGCAGCCTCGCCATGTCGGAGGCGGGGGCGGGCTCCGACGTCGTCTCGATGAAGCTCCGGGCGGAGAAGAAGGGCGATCGATACGTCCTCAACGGCACCAAGTTCTGGATCACCAACGCTCCCCAAGCCGACACGCTGGTCGTCTACGCCCGCACCGGCGAGGGATCGCGCGGCATCACCACCTTCATCATCGAGAAGGGCTTCAAGGGCTTCTCGATCGGGCAGAAGATCGACAAGGTGGGGATGCGCGGATCGCCCACCGCCGAGCTGGTGTTCGATGATTGCGAGGTGCCGGAGGAGAATGTCATGGGCCCCGTCGGCGGCGGCGTGGGCGTGCTGATGTCCGGCCTCGATTATGAGCGCACCGTGCTGGCGGGCATCCAGACCGGCATCATGCAGGCGTGCCTCGACACGGTGCTGCCCTATGTGCGCGAAAGGAGGCAGTTCGGCCAGCCGATCGGCGCCTTCCAGCTCATGCAGGCGAAGGTGGCGGACATGTATGTCGCGCTCAATTCGGCGCGGGCCTATGTCTATGCGGTGGCCCGCGCGTGCGATGCGGGCAGGACGACGCGCTTCGACGCGGCGGGCGCGATCCTGCTGGCGAGCGAGAATGCGGTGAAGGTGGCGCTGGAGGCGGTGCAGGCGCTGGGCGGTGCCGGCTACACGAAGGACTGGCCGGTCGAGCGCTACATGCGCGACGCCAAGCTGCTCGACATCGGGGCGGGCACCAACGAGATCCGCCGGATGCTGATCGGCCGCGAGCTGATCGGGGCATGACCGTCCTTTCCACCCTCGCCGATCCGGCGGGCGAGAGCTTCCGCGCCAATGACGCGCACAACCGCGCGCTGGCGGCGGAGCTGCGCGACAAGGTGGCGGCGGCCGCGCGCGGCGGGCCCGAGAAGCATCGCGCGCGCCATGTCGAGCGCGGCAAGCTGCTGCCGCGCGACCGGGTCGATCGGCTGCTCGATCCCGGCTCGCCCTTCCTTGAGGTGGGGGCGCTCGCCGCCGACGGGCTTTACGGCGACGAGGCGCCGGGCGCCGGGATGATCGCGGGGATCGGGCGCGTCTCGGGCCGCGAGGTGATGATCGTCGCCAACGATCCGACCGTGAAGGGCGGCGCCTATTTCCCCATGACGGTGAAGAAGCACCTGCGCGCGCAGGAGATCGCGCGGGAGAACCGGCTGCCCTGCGTCTATCTGGTGGACAGCGGCGGCGCGAACCTGCCGCACCAGGCCGAGGTGTTTCCCGATCGCGATCATTTCGGGCGCATCTTCTACAACCAGGCGCAGATGTCGGCGGAGGGGATACCCCAGATCGCCTGCGTGATGGGAAGCTGCACGGCGGGCGGCGCCTATGTGCCCGCCATGTCCGACGAGACGGTGATCGTGCGCGATCAGGGCACGATCTTCCTCGCCGGGCCGCCGCTGGTGAAGGCGGCGACGGGCGAGGTGATCTCCGCCGAGGAGCTGGGCGGGGCGGAGACGCACGGCCGCAAGTCCGGCGTCGTCGATCATGTCGCCGAGAATGACGAGCACGCCCTGCTGATCGTGCGCGAGATCGTATCCCGGCTGAACAGCGTGAAGGCGGTGGATATCGACATCGCCCCGCCGCGCCCGCCGAAGCTGGACCCGGCCGGTCTCTACGGCATCATTCCCGGCGACGTGCGCGCGCCCTATGACGTGCATGAGGTGATCGGCCGCATCGTCGACGGGTCCGAGCTGCACGAGTTCAAGGCGCTCTATGGCACCACGCTCGTCTGCGGCTTCGCGCGCATCTGGGGGATGCCGGTGGCGATCCTCGCCAATAACGGCGTGCTGTTCTCCGAAAGCGCGCAGAAGGGCGCGCATTTCATCGAGCTGGCGTGCCAGCGGCGGGTGCCGCTGCTGTTCCTCCAGAACATCTCCGGCTTCATGGTCGGCGGCAAATATGAGGCGGAGGGGATCGCCAAGCATGGCGCCAAGCTGGTGACGGCGGTGGCCACCGCGTCCGTCCCCAAGATCACCGTGCTGATCGGCGGCAGCTTCGGGGCGGGCAATTACGGCATGTGCGGGCGCGCCTATCAGCCGCGTTTCCTCTTCACCTGGCCCAATGCGCGGATCAGCGTGATGGGGGGCGAGCAGGCGGCGAGCGTGCTGGCCACCGTCCACCGCGACGCGGACAAGTGGACGCCGGAGGAGGCCGAGGCGTTCAAGGCGCCGATCCGCCGCAAATATGAGGATGAGGGCAATCCCTATCACGCCACCGCGCGGCTGTGGGACGACGGCATCATCGATCCCGTCCAGACCCGCGACGTGCTGGGCCTCGCCTTCGCCGCCACGCTGAACGCGCCGATCCCCGAGCGCGCGCAGTTCGGCCTGTTCAGGATGTGAGCGGAATGATCGAAAGCCTCCTCATCGCCAATCGTGGCGAGATCGCGCGGCGGATCATCCGCACCGCGCGCCGCATGGGCGTGCGCACCATCGCGGTGCATTCGGACGCGGACGCCGGCACGCCCTTCGTGCGCGAGGCGGACGCGGCGGTCTGCATCGGCCCGGCGAGCGCGCGCGAAAGCTATCTGGACCAGGGAAAGATCCTCGCTGCCGCGCGCGAGACGGGAGCGGCGGCGGTCCATCCCGGCTATGGCTTCCTCTCCGAGAATGCCGGGTTTGCCGAGGCCGTGCAGGCGGCGGGGCTCGTCTGGGTGGGGGCGCCCCCGGCGGCGATCCGCGCCATGGGGCTGAAGGACGCGGCCAAGAAGCTGATGGTGGCGGCGGGCGTGCCCGTCACGCCGGGCTATATGGGCGAGGACCAGTCGCCCGACCGGTTGCGCGCCGAAGCCGACGCGATCGGCTATCCGGTGCTCATCAAGGCGGTGGCGGGCGGCGGCGGCAAGGGGATGCGGCGCGTCGATGCGGGCGGCGATTTCCTCGACGCGCTGGAAAGCTGCCGGCGCGAGGCGGCGGCCTCCTTCGGCGACGATCGCGTGCTGATCGAGAAATATGTGCTGAACCCGCGCCATATCGAGGTGCAGCTGTTCGGCGATACGCACGGCAATGTCGTCCACCTGTTCGAGCGCGACTGCTCGCTCCAGCGCCGCCACCAGAAGGTGATCGAGGAGGCGCCCGCCCCGGGCATGGACGCGGCCACGCGCGCGGCCGTCTGCGAGGCGGCGGTGAAGGCGGGACGCGCGGTCGATTATGTCGGCGCGGGGACGATCGAGTTCATCGCCGATGCGTCGGAGGGGCTGAGGGCGGATCGCATCTGGTTCATGGAGATGAACACCCGCCTTCAGGTCGAGCATCCCGTGACCGAGGCGATCACCGGGCAGGATCTGGTCGAATGGCAGCTCCGCGTCGCGTCCGGCGAGCCGCTGCCGCGCGCGCAGGATGAATTGTCGATCGGCGGCTGGGCGATGGAGGCGCGGCTTTATGCCGAGAATCCGGCGAGCGGCTTCCTGCCTTCGACCGGCCCGCTCGATCATCTGCGCCTGCCGGTCGACGGCATCCGCGTCGACAGCGGTGTCGAGGAGGGCGGCGAGGTCACGCCTTATTACGATCCGATGATCGCCAAGCTGATCGCCCATGCCCCCGGCCGCGCGGGCGCGGCGGCGAAGCTGGCCGGGGCGTGCCGCTCGGTCGAGATCTGGCCGGTCAGGACCAACGCCGCCTTCCTCGCGCGCGCGGCGGCCGATCCCGATTTCGTCGCGGGCCGGATCGACACCGGCTTCATCGAGCGTCATGCCGACCGGCTGGTGCCGTCGGCCGAGCCGTCCGAACGGGTCCGCGTCGCCGCCGCGCGCGCGCTGATGCCGCCGCCGGGGAATGATCCGTGGACGGCGCTCGCCGGCTTCCGCGAGAATGCGGAGCCGGTGCTGCGCGTCGCGGTCGAGATCGCGGGCGTCGAGCATGTCGTGACGGCCGGCCCGGCGGAGGCGGGCGCGCATGTCGTCGGGACGGGGGACGGGCGTGTCCTCTTCCTCGACGGCGAGGCGTGGCCGTTCGGTCCCCCGGTCGCCGATCATGTCGCGGGGGGCGGCGCGGTTTCCGACGGCGCGATCCTCGCGCCGATGCCGGGCAAGGTGATCGCGGTCGAGGTGGCCGAGGGGCAGGCGGTTTCCGCCGGGCAGAAGCTGCTCGTGCTGGAGGCGATGAAGATGGAACAGGCGCTGCTCGCCCCCTTCGACGGCGTGGTCGAGGCGCTGAAGGCCGAGGCGGGCGCGCAGGTCGGCGAGGGCACGCTGCTCGCGCGGATCGCGAAGGCGCAGGATTAGCCCCGCTTCCGCCGCCCCCGCCCGCTTGCTAGACCCGGCGGGGGGCGGCGGGGGAAAGGAAGGCGATGCTCGTTCGGTTCTGGGGCACGCGCGGTTCCATCCCGGTGGCGGCGCGCGCCGGGGATATCCGCCGCAAGGTGGCGCGCGCGCTGCTCGCCGCCGACGGCCGCCGTTTCAGGGACGAGGCCGAGGCGCTGGCCTTCGCGGGCGAGGCGCTGCCCTTCGCGATGGCGCAGGGCTATGGCGGCGCCACGAACTGCGTCGAGATCGAGGGCGGCGCCGGCGCCGACGAGGGCTTCATCCTGTGCGACATGGGATCGGGCCTGCGCGAATTTGGATCGGACGCGCAGGCGCGCTGCGCGCGGGGGCGCCCGCCCGTCTTCCACATCTTCCTTTCGCATCTCCATTGGGATCATATCATGGGCTTCCCGTTCTTCGGGCCGGCCTTCGATCGGGAGGCGCAGATCGTCATCCATTCGGGCCATGCCGACGCCGAGGCGGCGCTGCGCCGCCAGCAGGAGGAGATCAGCTTCCCCGTCCCCTTCGACAGCCTGCGCGCGCGGATCGGGTTCCGGACGCTGGAGCCGGGCCGCACCTATGACATAGCCGGCTGCGCGGTCTCGCTCGCGCCGCAATATCATCCGCATGTGAGCTACGCCTATCGGTTCGAGCGGGGCGGCAAGGCGGTCTGCTTCTCCACCGACGCCGAGCATCGCATCGACGACATGGCCGACGAGCGCGCGTTCGAGGCGTTTTTCCGCGATGCCGACCTGGTGATCGCCGACACCATGTATTCGCTGGCCGACAGCATCACGCTGAAGGCCGACTGGGGGCATTCGAGCAACCTCGTCGCGGTCGCCATCTGCCGCGGGGCCGGCGCGCGGCGGCTGGCGCTGTTCCACCACGAGCCGACCTGTGGCGACGAGGATATCGCGCGGATGCATGAGGAGACGATCCGCTACGAGGCGGCGCATCGCGGCGGCGCGCGCGCGCTGGAGGTGGTCTGCGCCTATGACGGGCTGGAAATCGCGCTTTGATTTTGATGGTGCCGCCCCTGGAAAAGCGCTCTCGCGCGCTTTTCCCGATCTCAGCGCCCGACGAGCATCGCCACCGCACGCACCTGGCCCTGGGTGAAGCCCTGCGCCACCAGATCGTGCGCCAGCTCGTCGGCCCCCTGATCGCCCCAGCGCGACAGGCAGACGAAGCGGCGCAGCGTCTCCAGCCGGGGATCGGCGAGCGGGAGCGTGCCGCGCGCGCCGGTGATCCTGTCCAGCACGCGGCGCAGCATCCGCCCGATCGCGGAGGAGGGCGCGACGACGCGGCGGCCGTGCCTGCCCGCTTCCTTGAGCGCGATCGCCACCACCTTCCATTCCAGCGCGGAAAGCATCGGGGGCTCCCCATCCGCCGGACCGTGAACCGTGAAGGTGGCGGAATCGGGAAGCGCGCTCATGAACTATTCTTCCGAACGAATGCGACGAATGCCGCCAACTGCTTGGCGACAAAGTCGCGGGTTGTCGCGTCGGTGATGACGTCGCCGGCGGGGTCGATCCGCACATGCGCGTTGCCGATCATCACCTCCGGCCGGTTGAGCACGAGCGCGTCGAGGAAAACCATCGTCTGACGCAGATGATATTGCATCCGCGCCCCGCCGATCGCGCCGGGCGACGCGCTCTGTATCGCGATCGGCTTGCCGGCGAAAGGCTGATCCGGCAGCCGCGAAATCCAGTCTATCGCATTTTTGAGCCCGCCGGGGATCGAGTAATTATATTCGGGCGAGACGATCACCACCCCCTCCACCGCGCGCATCGCCTCGGCCATCCGGGACACCGGGGCGGGAAAGCCCCGCGCCTGCACGTCGGCATCGTAGAGCGGGAAATCGCCGATCGAGGGGAGCGGCACGATCCGCGTCCCCCCGGGCGCGAGCGCCGGAAGCGCGCGGGCGAGCGCGGCGTTCAGCGATTCGCGGCGCAGGCTGCCGACCAGCACGCCAAGCGTCGTCGTTCCGTTCGCGGTATCCGTCATCGCGCGTCTCCTTTCCATCCCGCGCCTTACCGGCCGTCGAACAGCTTCGCTGTGATCCCGGCCACATGCCGCCCCTGGAAGCGGGCGCCCTCCAGTTCCACCGCGCTCGGCTGGCGCGATCCGTCGCTGTGCGCGATCGTGGTGGCGCCGTAGGGCGAGCCGCCCTTGACCTCCTCCACCCCCATCTGGCCCGCGAAGCTGTAGGGCAGGCCCACCACCACCATGCCGAAATGCAGCAGGTTGGTGAGGATGGAGAAAAGCGTCGTCTCCTGCCCGCCATGCTGGCTGGCGGTGGAGGTGAAGGCCGCGCCGACCTTGCCGGTCAGCACGCCGCGCGCCCACAGCCCGCCAGCCTGATCGAGGAAGGCGGCCATCTGCGACGACATTCGGCCGAAGCGGGTGCCCGTGCCGACGATGATCGCGTCGTAATTCTCCAGATCGGCGATCGTGGCGACGGGGGCCTTCTGGTCCAGCTTGAAATGCGCGGCCCGGGCGACCTCCGGCGGCGCGGTCTCGGGCACCCGCTTCACGTTCACGCTCGCGCCCATCTCGCGCGCGCCTTCGGCGACGGCCTCGGCCATCTGCTCGATATGGCCGTAGCTGGAATAATAAAGGACGAGGATGCGGGTCATCGTGGTCTCCTGTGCTTCGAAAGGATGATGTCCGGTTTTGGTGGGCGCCCCGAGGGGGAGGGACGGGGCGCCCACCGGCCCCTCCCCGCGCCGCGGGGGCGGGGAGGGGCAGGGGGTCAGGCGGCGTCGACGAGGACGATCTCGCTATCCTCGATCGCGGTGATGCTCAGCCGGTCGACCTTCTCGATCGCGGCGCCGTCGCGCGCGTCGACGCGCACGCCGTTCACCTCGATCCGGCCGGTCGCGGGGACGAGATAGCCGTGCCGGGCGTCGCCCAGCGGATAGTCGGCCGTCTCGCCCGCCTTCAGCGTGGCGGCGACCACCCGCGCATCGGTGCGGATCGGCAGCGCGTCGCCATCGTCGGGAAAGCCGCTCGCCAGCGTCACGAACCGGCCCGAGCGCTCGCCCCGGGGGAAGGGGCGCGTGCCCCAGCCGGGGGCCTCGCCGCCGCGCGTCGGCAGGATCCATATCTGGAAAAGCGTGGTGGGCTCGTCCTCCATATTATATTCGGCGTGCGTGATGCCGGTGCCCGCCGACATCACCTGGACGTCGCCGGCCTCGGTGCGGCCCATATTGCCCAGGCTGTCCTTGTGCGTGATCGCGCCTTTGCGGACATAGGTGACGATCTCCATGTCACGGTGCGGGTGGGGCGGGAAGCCGGTCCCGGGCGCGATGGTGTCGTCGTTCCACACGCGCAGATTGCCCCAGTGCATCCGCGCCGGATCATGATAGCCCGCGAAGGAGAAATGGTGCTTCGCGTCGAGCCAGCCGTGATTCTCGCCGCCGAGGCTGGAGAAGGGGCGAACTTCGATCATCTTCGGGTCTCCTCGACAAGGAGGGAGCCGCGGGGTCGCGGCGTCCTGTTGAACCCACAGATAGGACTTTTAACGGCCACGAAAATGGAGATGATGGAAAGACATCATTTCTGGATTTGAGCATGACCCGACTTCCCGATTTCGAGGCGTGGGCGATCTTCGCGAAGGTGGCGGAACTGGGCTCGTTCGCGGGCGCGGCCGACGACCTCAATCTGTCGCGGGCGACCGTCTCCAAGGCGGTGGCGCGGCTGGAGCGGCGGCTGGGCGCGCCGCTCTTCCACCGCACGTCGCGGCGGCTGTCGCTCACCGACGGCGGGCGCGCCTCGCTGGACCGCGCCACGCGCCTCCTCGCCGACGGCGAGGCGGCCGAGGAGGAGGCGACCGCCCGATCGGCCGAGCCGCGCGGGCGCGTGCGGCTGACC
>Ga0182749_1000361_pt1 | contig 44192 bp, 38 predicted proteins | sample eDN3rd37CKraftMG_FD_128875 | JGI IMG/M metagenome (GOLD analysis project Ga0182749, IMG submission 128875) | Enriched Miracle-Growth compost microbial communities from Emeryville, California, USA - eDNA 3rd pass 37_C Kraft MG (version 2) (version 2) ...
CAACGCGTGGTGGAACCCGTCGCCGACGTGAGGACCGTGCGGGAGAAGGCGCATCGTGACGTTGGGCGATCGAAGCACGCTATCGCTCGACGTCGAAAGCGGGGAATCTCAACAGCCTGCTAAGTCACCTTGCGCAAGATTGCCCGAAAGCTGCGTGGCCTTGATCGTCAGTAGGGTCCCGCCGTATACGCCGCCGCCCGCACTTATGTTCGAAGCGTAGACGGCGTTACGCTCGATGACACTCGTTTCAATCGTCGCGGGAAAGCCCCAATTCACGAAGATCCCACCCCCACTTGCGGCTTGGCCGGCTGCGACGTTGTCGCTGACGGTGCTGTCTACCAGAGTCAGAGTTCCGATCGTGTAAATGCCTGCACCGGCAGCTCTGCCGCCTGCCGTGGCCGTGTTACCCGTAATAGTGCTGGAAATGGCTGTAAGGTTGCCCAGGCTGGCAATGCCTGCACCGTAAGCGCCAGACGCGCCGCCGCTGCCGACAACGCATCCAGTGATCGTGGTGTGAGTCAATGTGACGTCCCCTGTGGCTAGGAGACAGCCTCCAATGCCTGCCGACAAATAACCATTGGCTAGTGTGACACCACTGATCGAAAGCGAAGGGCCGCTACTGTAAAGGACCCGGTCCATCCCGTTGCCATCGATCGTGAGCTCTGCTTCACCAGGCCCTTGGAGCGTCACTTCGACGCCCGTATCCAGCGCGCCGGTGGTCAACGTGATCGTGCTGCACGAGAGGCCTGTGAGGTCGATGACGTCACCATCGAACGCATCGAGCAATGCCTGGCGCAGGCTGCCCATCCCCGCATCGTTGCAATTCTCCACGCTGATGGTGGTGGCGGGTTTCGGGCTTGCCGGATTCGAAGCGTACACGCGCAGAGACGCACTCGCGGCGAGACTCGGGGGCTGCATTGAGCCGAGCGCGCCCGCATGAGCGAGCGGATCCAGCGCCGTAGAACCTAACGACGCCAAGACACATGCCGCCAGTGTCCTTACTCGTACCTTCCGGGTGTGTGAGCCGCCCATCGCCATTCGTCCTCCTGGATTGATTTGCGCCGCTGCCGGCAAGCAGCAATGGCGCCCCCTTCTGAAGGCTTACGACGTTCGGCATCGGGTTTGACACTATCGGGTCGTAAAAAACACCCAAGCCTCGGCATCCCTCATGAGAGGCCCATGCAGCCGTCGTTCGCGAAACGAAATACGGCATCCCCGTTTTTTTATATTGGCCGAATGATTTGCTGGCGTCGCTAGCCGGCGTGATCAGCTGCGCCGGTTGCCACCCTGTTGGAGAGGACGGTGGACGGTGTATCTGAAGACCTGACCGCCTGCGGTTGTGGAAGAATCCAACCTCTGTCGAAGCCTCCAGCCATCAGTGTTTTTCAAAACGTACGCAGCCCATCGGCGGTGTTCAGTACGTAAGTGATGATGACCCGATACGTAATTCGTGCGATGGCGCTGGTTTGCCCCGCCTCGACCGCGGCCAAATTACCGAAAACCGCTGCCGAAGCCGCTCGCCACAGCACCCGCCATCGGAGCGAGCCTTACTATCCACACGGTACCGAGCAGCGCGGCACATAGGCCGTGCCCCGCGTCCCATCAGAGTCGCAAGCGCGCGGAATGAGGACCGTCGGAGGCCCTGACCCGCCCCTCTCGGCTGGGCTCTTGATATGACCTCAGCTCGGCCTGTTCGAATCGAGAACGTCTAGCATGAAAGATCTTGCTGCGTTCCACTGCCGTCTCACAGTGCGATGGTTCACACCAATCGCCTCGGCAATGTGCTCGAAGGACAAGCCAGCGAAAAAATGCCACTCGACGACGCGAGCCAGCTCCGGGTCGCATTGCTCGAGTTTCTTGAGCGCAGCGTCGATGTCGAGCAGCGTCCGCAGCGGCACCTCGTCACTGGCAAGGTTGTCCTCGAGTTCCGTTCGAATCCCGCCCGCGCCGTGTTTTTCGGTTGCATATTTCTTGGCGATGTCCAGGAGGATCTGACGCATCGCCTGGCCGAGCATATTGTAGAAATGCTCGCCACTGACGGCCCGCCCGTCATGCCTGGAATACTTGAGGTACGCCTCGTGCACCAGGGTACTCGGACTAATGGTCCGGGCGCCGCCACTTCGGTTGATGTGATGACGCGCGATCTTCTTCAGGTGTGCATATGTCACCGCGAAAAGCCGCTCGCTCGCGGCCTTGTCGCCCTGGCTCACGGCCTCCAGCAACCTGGTGATTTCGATTCCTTCCACGGTGGATCCCCCCCTGAGGCAGCCGCGTCCTGCGGCTGGCACTCGATCTTACATCGGGGATCTTATTGCAATTGCGCAAACGGAATATATGCCGGAGAGCCAGATTCGGCCTTTCCGGTCGTCAACGCCGACTGGGCCTTGATCGCCCAGGGGTGCGCCGGACCGAGCAGGCGCACCAGCGTCGAAGCGGCTTCCTGACGGAGGACGCGGGCCTCATCGCCCCGCCCGGCGGCATCCAGCCCTCCAGCCAGCAGCAACGCGGCCCGGGGGTACTCGTCGTTGTCGAGCCGGTCAGTGGCCGCATAGCGCGCGAAGGCGATTTCGGCCTGGTGGAGCGCGTCAGGGTCCTGTCTCATGCGAAGCGCGGCCAGCGCAATGCGGGCGAGCAGAGTGGAGGGACCGTCGGCGCCCTGAGTCGCGTCGAGGTGCCGCACTGCGGCTTCCAGGCGGGTGGTCGCTTCCGCAGTGCGACCCTGATCCAGGAGCCCCAGACCCCAGTTGAGCTCGGCAAGCCCGAGGCTGGCGGGGCTGAGCTGCTCGATGGCTTCGGCGAACAACGCATCGGCGGCGGCATATTCACCGCGAGCCAGGGCGATGCGGGCGCGCAGCGACTGTCCGCCGACCACGACCGCGTGCTTGGCGCTGAGGGTCCGCAACCCGATTTCCTGCATCTGATCCACAGCAGCCAGCGCTTCGTCGTAACGCGCCTGGCCATACAGCGCTTCACCCAGGCCGGCGAGCGAGTACACCCTGCGCGAGGGGGGTGCCTCGGGGTCGGTGGAGAGCAAATCATCCAGCTGCCGGTACCAGTGCTCGGATTCCTTGTAGCGATCGTCGGCGAGGTAAGCGCTGCCGAGATTGTTGTAATCGACTGCAAGGTCGATCGGACGCACGTCCGGGAGAGCACGCCGATCGGCGAGGATGCGTTCGTGCAAAGCAATGGCTTCCTTCGTTCGGCGCTGGTTCGTGGCCACGTTGGCGAGCAAGGTACGCGCATTGATCGTTTCGCGACGATGATCGCCCGGCAACTTCTCGTAGATGCTCAAGGCACGAAGCGCTGCCGCTTCGGCTTCCGGCAGCCGCGAAATCTCCTTGTAGGCGCTGGCCAGGTCGTTGAGAGTGGACGCCATGGACTCCGGTGCTGGCGGGCGCAGCGTCTCGTGTTCGCGGACCGCACCCTCCAGATAGGCCACGGCTTCATCGTAATGGCCGAGCTCGAAAAGTCCGTTGGCGAATGTCGCGCGGAGATTCGCACGTATGTCGGGCATGCCTTTCAGATCGGTGTCCATGCGCCGCAGTCCTTCACGCAGCAGCGAGTCCGCAGCCATCGCGCGCTCTTTCTGGGCTCGGATCGGATTCATGTCCTTGAAGAGGGACAAGACAAACTGATAAGTGTGCTCTGCCCTTCGCGCTTGAGTGCGTGCTTCTATGGCCTGCCACGTTGCCAGAGCGGCCCCGCAAGCCAATGCAAGAACACTCGCAGCGACGGCTGCAGTAGCCAAGCGGTTGCGTCTCACAAATTTCACTGCCGAGGCCCAGCGACTGGCTCGCTTTGCGGATATTGGGCGACACGCCAGGTAGGCTTCTATATCGGCACAGAAGGCGTCCATCGACCGATAGCGATCTTCTGGTGCCTTGGTGAGCGCCTGCATGAGGATCGCATTCAGATCTTTATCCGCGGTCACGGACTGTCGGAGGAGTCTGGCCTCAGTCGAATCCGAGAGCTTCCTGTTTTGTCGCGATATGGCACGGCCGATACTGTCGGGTTCCCGCTCGCAAACAGCGTTCGACCACGCAGGCAGATCGGCTGTGTTCGCGTCGAACGGAAGTGCGCATGTGACGAGGCGGTACGTCAGCGTGGCCAGTTGGTAGATATCCGTTGCCGCCGTCACCGGTGCGCCACGGAATTGTTCGGGAGCGGCGTATTCGGGTGTCATCGGCGCGACGTGCTGCATCGTGGGCGTCGCAGCGTCGGGTAGATCCAGCAGTTTCGATATGCCGAAATCGAGCAGCTTGGGTGTGCCGTCGTCCGTCACGAGGATGTTCGATGGCTTGATGTCGCGGTGGATGACCAGCTTCTGGTGCGCGTAAGCGAGCGCGGAGGCGACGCGCGAGACCAGCCGCAGGCGCTGTTCCACGGACAGGCCTTTCGATGTGCAGTATGTCGTGATCGGCACGCCTTCCACGAGCTCCATCGTGAAATAGGGCTGGCCCTCGCTCGTTTCGCCGACGTCGAGCAACTGTGCGATGCAGGGGTGCCGCAACGTCCCCAGAACCTGCCGCTCCTGATAAAAACGCTGCCGCGCGGCTCTGCTGGGAATCGCGTCGTGCAGGATCTTCAGGGCGACGGTCTGAGTAAAACCAGTCTCGCGCCGCTCTGCCTTGTAGACGGCACCCATCCCGCCGGAACCTATGCTCGTTAGGATGACGTAATGGCCGATGCGCGTTCCGGGCTGCAGCTCCGGCAGCAGGTCCGCAGAGACTTCCGAAGCGACGGCCTCGCTGACAAACGCCGCGACGTCCTGATCCATGGCGCTGTCGTTCGCGTCATTCAAAGCGACCAGCCGCCTGAGCTCCTCCACCAGATCGGGGTTCGTGGCGGAAATGTGCGCGAAGTACGCCTCACGCTCGCTTCTGGTGAGCTCGGATGCCTCTTCTATCAACGGCCGCAGACGTTGCCACTTGTCGATATCCATTGCCCTGCCCCCCGACTCGGCTGGAAAGATGGTCGCTTAGACGTTTGCGGCCTTCAACAGCCCCGCCCTGTCCGAACGGAAGACGGCGCTGGAGATTCGATGGTCCAGATGGGGAATTGCGTTGGGCAGGTTCGGGACGCGCCGTCGGCGGTCCTCCATCGTCGTGGGTCCACGCTCCGGCCTGGCCGCAATCTCAATAATTGCTCAGGAGTGCCGCCCGAGTCGGAGCGTCGCGTTGACAGAGTCGGGGAGGCAGCGCCTGCACCGGCTTGCCGGCGCTGGGGGTATGGCTGGTCGCTTCCGTCGTGAATCGAGCGACGGCGGCTCAGGCCGCGCGCTGGTGGCGCGTCACCCCGTGACGCTCGCTCGGAAGCTCCACGACAGTACCTGCGGCTACCGACCCCGGACCCTTCATTCGCTTCAGCGAATCTGCGACCAGGCAGTTGGCAGCATGAACCCAGCGCTCGTGCCATCGCTGGAAACGACGCATGCGGAACTGGAACTCGCGCACCCCCTGCGAACCGGCTGGCATGACCATCGACATCAGCAGCCCCAGACCGTCGGCCTTGAATATGCAGCCGACGCGCGTCAACTCGTGCATGAACCGCTTGTTCAGATAGTCGACGACGTTTTCGATTCCGACTCGGCGCACCTCGCGTTCAAGCTCGTGGCTTAACGGGAGCCGGCCTTCCAGGAAGATGACCCCGTGAGCGATGAGTTTGGCTTGCGTGTCCTCGGTGAAACACGACACCGCATGCGCTTTCGGACATGGAATACTCATCGCCCCCCCTCGCCGGCCATCGCGGGGCTTCGTGTCGCCCGCTGACTGGTATTACGAGAGCCGGCATACGATTTGACAGAATCGACCAAGCTGAGTGCGACGAGGTCCAGCAGCCTCGATCCCACTTCGGCTGCAACGGCTCAATCCGCAAGCAGGGTTGACGCACGGACGAGCGGCGCCCTAGCCTCGGACATGACTCAGACGAAACCGGATGAGGCCTGTTGGCCGCCCGGCACTGTGTTTACGGTCGGACATTCGACGTTGCCGATCGAGCGTTTCGTCGGCTTGCTCAAGACGTATGCGATCGAGCAACTCGCCGACATCCGCACCATCCCCCGGTCGCGGCACAATCCGCAATACAACCGCGACGCACTGGCGCCGGCACTGGAGAAGGCGGGCATCGCCTACGTGCCAATGCAGGGATTGGGAGGCCTGCGGCACCCGCTGAAGAATTCTCCGAACACCGGCTGGCGCAACAGAAGCTTTCGCGGCTACGCCGACTACATGCAGACGGATGGGTTCCAAGAGGCGCTGCAGAGCCTGATCGACATGAGCCGCCTCAAGCGTGTCGCGATCATGTGCGCCGAAGCGGTGCCGTGGCGCTGTCATCGGTCGCTGGTTGCCGACGCGCTCGAAATACGCGGCGTACCCGTCGTGGAAATCCTGTCGGAACAGAGCTACCGGGCACACACGCTGACTCCGTTCGCCCATGTCGAAGGAACGCGGATCACCTATCCGCCGCAGCAGGGCTCGTCGACGTAAAGACCAACCGCTGCGTCCCGACTCAGGATCCGCATACCGATGCTTCAACCAGCACGGGGGGTCAAAACCAGACACGGACACCCGCGACGATCTCGCGATCGAGCGCCGCTTCTCCGTGCGCCCGGACGATGTCCGCGGTGTCGCCGATCCGGCGGTTCCAGTCGATGCCGATGTAAGGCGCGAACTGGCGACGGAATTCGTAGCGCAAGCGAAGTCCCGCCTCGATATTAGACAGCCCGGCGCCGATCAGACGGTCAACGTCGTTCTTTCCATAAGCGTTGACCTCGATATCGGGTTTCAGGATCAGCTTCTGTGTCAGCAGAAGCTCGTAGCTGACTTCCAGTCGCGCCGCGGAACGCCCGCCCGATCCCGCATAGAGCGTCGCCTCGACGTCGAACCAGTACGGCGCGAGGCCTTGAACCCCCAGCGCGGCCCAGGTGCGGCCCGGTCCCTCACCGGTGTCGTGACGCACGCCGATTTGCGTGTCCCAGAACGCCGTCCATGCATGATCCCAGAGCGCCTCCGCACGAGCCGTTCGCAGACGACCGTCCGTGCGCGTGCCGTCGAGCTTGAGCCACAGCTTGTTTTCGTCCCCGCCCGCATACGCCTGTGCGTCCAATGTGACCCCGTTCCCCTCCGGGCCATGGCCGTACTCGAATCGGTCGAGCAGCAACTTTCCGAACGGAGCGTCGTCGTTCATCGACTCGGCCATGCCTGGCATCGTGCTCATCGGCTGGCCGTCCGAATAGTCCGATGAACGCGCATCGGGTGGTGCGCGGCCGCCGTGCATCGATGAATCATGCGTCGCATTCGTGCCCGAGCCGGCGATCCCGTGCGTGTCGTGATTCAAGTGCTCGCGTTTCGTCGCGTCGTGCTGCATGGAGTCGACAGCAGGCTCGCTCGCCCGACCCAAGGTCGCCGAGAACGCAGCAATCATCGCGAGCACGACGTGTGTCCGGCGGATACAGGCGAAGGCCATCGTCTTCATGCCACCACCACCTCGCGAAACATGCCCGCTTCCATGTGGTAGAGAAGATGGCAGTGATACGCCCAGCGTCCCGGCGCGTCAGCGGTGACGAGATAGGTAACGCGCTGTGCCGGCTGCACATTGACGGTGTGCTTGCGTACCTGGAACTCGCCGCGTTCGTTCTCGACCTCGCTCCACATGCCGTGCAGATGGATTGGATGCGACATCATCGTGTCGTTGACCAGCACGATGCGCAGGCGCTCACCGAACCGGAAATGGACCGGCGTGGCGTCCGAAAACTTGAGACCGTCGAACGACCAGACGAAGCGCTCCATGTTGCCGGTCAGGTGAAGCTCGATCTCGCGCTCCGGTGGGTTTCTATAGAGCGAGCCACCGACGGTGTGCAGGTCCGCGTACGTCAACACGCGACGTCCGTTGCCGCGAAGACCGACGCCGGGATCGTCGAGATTCGTTCTCGGCATATCCACGCGCATGTCGGTCGTGTAGCCGTATTCGGTCCGGGCATGTCGTACCTTCGGAGTTTCGACCGCGCTTTCGTGCGACGTCGAAAGTCCGTGTCCCATGCCATGCATGTCCGTGCGCGATTCCCCGCGCCCTCGGCTCTGCGCCGCCGCGCCGACCATGTCCACCGCGTCGAGCCACGGACGCGGATCGACACGCGGCACGTCCGCTTCCATGCCGAGCCTCGGTGCAAGCGTCCCGCGCGCGTAGCCGCTGCGATCCATCGACTGCGCGAAGATCGTGAAGGCCTGGTCGGCCTCGGGTCGGACGACGACGTCGTACGTCTCGGCCACGGCAATGCGGAATTCGTCCACTTCGACGGGCTCCACCGCCTGGCCGTCCGCTTCGACCACCGAAAGCTTCAGCCCCGGAATGCGCACGTCGAAGATTGTCGTCGCCGAGCCATTGATGAAACGCAGCCGGATGCGCTCACCGGGCCGGAAGTGGCCGGTCCAGTTTCCTGCCGGCGTCGTGCCGTTGAGCAGATATGTATAAGTACTGCCCGAAACGTCGCCAAGATCGGTCGGCACCATGCGCATGCGGTTCCACATCCTGCGCCTCGCGATCGCCGCATCGAGGCCGATCGAGGCCGCATCGCGCAGAAAGTCACGTGCCGTCGGCTGCGCGAAATTGAAGAAGTCGCTCTGCTTCTTGAGCGTGCGGAAGACCGACTCGGGATCGTCGTCGGTCCAGTCGTTGAGCATGATGACGTATTCCCGATCGCAGGCGATCGGATCGGGCCCAGCAGGATCGATGATCAGCGCGCCGTAGAGGCCGGTCTGCTCCTGGAAGCGCGAATGCGAGTGATACCAGTACGTTCCGCTTTGCCTGACCGGGAAGCGGTAGATGAATGTTTCGCCTGGCGCGATGCCCGGGAAGCTCAGTCCCGGGACGCCATCCATGCCGGCCGGCAGCAGGATTCCGTGCCAGTGAACCGAGCTCTGCGAGCGCAGGCGGTTGGTGACGCGCACCGTCACCTCGGTTCCCTCGCGCCAACGCAGAATCGGCGCCGGAACGGAACCGTTCACGGCAGTGGCGATCCGCGGCGCACCGGTGTAGTTGACCGGCAGCTCGTCGATGACGAGGTCGAACTCCGTGCCGGCGAGCGTCGGCACATCCGCGGCGGATCGCGCGGCCGCTGCGCCGCTTCGCAAGCCGCAGGCAATAGCAACCCCGCCGAGGGTCATACCTTGAACAAAGCGCCGCCTGCCGGCATCGACGCCGGCTGGCGACAAGATCTTCTGAAAACCCATCTTCACTCCGATACCCGAGGTATCTCACGCCAGAAAGCCACGAGAACCGTCGTCCTCGCAACGACGGCTGCACCCTGCAGCCGGATGCGACCTTCGACCCAGTGCGCTAGGCGATCGGCGGTCGGAGCAGCTCGGCGGGTGGCGGCGGACCCGGCGTCGGGGAGTGCCGCACAATGTGCACGGGAACTGGCGGGATCGAAGGCAGGACGGAAGCTGCGGGCACGTCCACGCTGCATGCATGAACGCAAAGGCATCCCGCGTGGCTGCACGGGCAGGTGCCGTGCGGCGCCGCCTGTTCATGCGGGCCCGGCATCGTCGGCGCATCGCAATCGTGATGAACGGAGGCGGTGTCTGCCGGCATCGCTCTCGCGGCAGGCACGACCATGTTCCAGGCCGCGATGGTGCTCGCACCGATCAGTATCAGCGACAGCACGGCAACGCGAACGCGCGACAGCCTGCACAGGAAGCGCAGCAACGCACGGCGACGCGAAAGCAGGAACATGCCCGCGATGATGCGCCCGGCAACGGAGTGAGGCAACCAGGTGGCGCATATCGTGCGTCCCGCGCGCCGCTCGCGCATGCATGCCTTGCGCGAAAACCGGCGGGGAGGTCTCCGCCCGTGGGGCTGAAAAAATCGCCCGATCCCGGCGATTAGCGGCCTGATCACGCTGTGTCGCCTGTACGCTGAATGCGTACGGGCAGCAACCGTCTCGCACGCGCGAAGAGTCGCGGCTGCAGCCGGGTCGAGCCGAGCCAGTCGATAGCGATCAGCAACGCTGCAGCGAGCCCGAACACGAGCCGCACGTCGCGCTCGGCGTCGTCGCGCCGCTCCAGCTTGCCGTCCGTCGCGAGCCGCGCGAGTCGTTGCGTCGTGTCGGCCGTCGCATAGCCGAGACCTGCCGCTGTCGCAAGTTGCTTGAGATAACCTGCCCGCAACGCAGAGCGGTGCTCGACGACTTCGTCAAACGCACCGGAATTCTCGAGGTCCTCGCCGGGACGCGCCTGCTCGATGCGCTCGACGAGATTGGGATGAAAGCCTTCACGTGCCGCATCCACCGCCGTCCAATAACCGGCGATGCGATTGTCCGCATCCAGGCGTGGCACCGGGTGCGGCTCCGGCGAGCCGACGCCGAGCAGCCAGCCTTTGGTCGGGCCGCGCATCGAAAGCAGGTCCGACAGCCGCGGCACTTCGACGTGCGGCGCCTCGTCGCCGTCGGTGACGAACACGAGATCGAGGTGCCGCTTCTCCGCCTCGCGCAGCGCGTTGACCAGCCCCGCTTCGATGCGCGAATCGCCGTCCCAGGCCATGCGCCAGTCGATGTTGCGCACCATCTGCTCGATAGCGGGAAAGTGCCGGCAGACTTCGAGCGGCTCGAACAGCGTTACCGTGTCCGTACCGGCGAACAGAGCGATCGCGACGCGCGAGCCGCACGGCAGCGTCGCCAGTGCCGCGACGACCGACGACTTCGCGCGATCGAGCCGCGATTCAGCCGGGTTGCGCGCATCGACGTCACGCACGTTCATGCTTTCGCTCACGTCGATGACGAACAGCCACGAGAACGTCGCGCCGGGCAGGACGACCCGCGGCGCAAGGAAGGCGGGCGCCAGCGCCAGCGCAGCGAGCAGCAGCACGGACAGGCGCCGCGAAGTAACGAATCCGATGAGCGCGCGCAGCCGCCTCACGGAAGCCCCCGCTTCGGACTTTCCTGGATCGTCGTCCAGCCGTTGTGGCGGTCGGGCTGGATCGTGATCGGATCCGTATTGCGCCGCCAGCCCGCGCCGGGCCGCGCGGGAGAGAGGCGTTCCAGCAGCTCGAGGTTGTAGCGCGCTTCGTGGAGCTTCGGCTCGATGCGAAGCGCTGCGCGATAGGCGTCGCGCGCCAGCTCCATTTCAGCGGCTTCGGCCTGCGGGCCTTCGCGTGCCGCTGCCCGTGTCGCCTTGATGCCGGCCTCGAAATAGGCGTTCCCGAGCGCAAGCCAGGCTCGCGCAGCGAGCACGGGATCGGCTGCCGCCTGCGCGTCAATGAACAGCTTCGCGGCTTCGTCGAAGCGCTGCGCCCGCTCGAGATTCCAGGCCGCGGCGTAGCGCACCCGAGCGTCGGCCGGCAGCGGCTTCAGCGCCGCGATGCTGCGATCTCGGATCATCGCGTTGATCCTCTCCACGCTGCGCCACTGCACGAAGAACGCGACGCTCGCTGCCAGCCCCGCACCCAGCAGCAGCCAGGCCAGTATCGTCATCCAGCGCCTCAGGCCGCCCATTGCTGTACTTCCAGTGCGCGGGCGGCAGCCAGAAAGCCGATGCCGGCCAGCGCGAGCACGAACAGCGGTGCGGCGAGATCGCGTCGCGGCAACCGCTGCTCGTAGCGCGTCGGCAGGTTGGTCATGCGGCCGACCTCGGCGACCGCGCGCTCCAGGCCATCGGGGCTCGTGACTTCGAACATCTGGTATGGACTGCCCATATCGCCGAAGAACTCGTGCAGCGAACGGCTGTCGTTGTCGCCGTGGCGGCCCGGCGCAAGAATGCTAGGCTCCTCCTCGCCGCGCGTGTAGATCCAGATCAGCGAAGCGTGGCGTTCCGCGAACAGGTCGCGCAGCTTCGCACGGTTCTCCTCCCCGATGGTCGCCCCACCGTCGGACACGAGCAGCACGATGCGCGCCGCGGTCAGCGGGCGATCGCGAAAATAGTCCAGGCCCAGCGCAAGCGCGCTCGCCGGCGCGGTATAGCCTTCGCTGCGCGCCTCGGCGCTGGTCAGCCCGGCGCGGACCAGATCGCGGTCTTCGCTGAGCGGCGCCACACCGATCGGCGACGCGTTGAACGTCGTCATGCCGAACGTGTCGCCGGGACGGCGCCGCATGAAATCGAGCAGCACGCGCCGCGCCGCGTTGATCTTGGCCTCTTCATGTCGGTCTTCGCCTGTCGATCCGATCAGCGGCTCGGACATGCTGCCGCTCCGGTCGAGCACGATCACGATCTCGGCGCCCTGCCCCGACAGCGTCCGCGTGCCTCCTTCGAGATACGGCGCTGCGGAAGCAACGACGAGCATCGCCAGCGTGAGCGATCCGGCGAGCCGCAGCAGGACGCGCAGCACGTCGGATGCGATGTCGGCCGGCCAGTCCGCCGTCGAGGGACAGGCGAACGTGCGCGTGCCGTGGCCGAGCAGCGGCAGGACTGTGAGCGGCAGCGCCCACAGCACCCACGGATACGTCCAGTGCAGATGCGTCAGCATGGCACGCCGCGCTCGCGGTCGGCGGCGTCGCGCAGCACCGCGAGCACGTTTCCCGGCGGCGGTTGCGTGCTGCCGGGCGCTCCATAGAACGCGTCCCAGGACGCGCGGAACAGCTCCTCGATGCGCTGGCGCAAAGGCTCGAGATGCGGCGCACGATCGAACAGCCGGGGCAGCGTGGATGGATACAAGGTCTCGCCGGCGCTCCGGCTCAGCGCGGCGTGCACGTCGCGCAGCAAGGCCGAGAGCTCGCCGTCGGACAGCGCGCGCTTGCGCGTGCGGCGCCAGCGCCGCCACGTGCGCGCGAGCGGGCCCGGTTCGCGCGGCAGAAACGGCAGGCAGTCATACCGCCAGAGCAAATAGCCTGCGCAGGCGAGCGCCGCCGCGATGCTGGCCGCAAGCCCCGCGACGATCCGCGTTACCGGAAGCATCTCGGGCGCAGGCGAAGGACGCAGCTCGCGATCCTCGTCGGTCAGCGTCGGCGGCAGCGCGGGCGACATCAGGAAGGATCGCGAAGGCACCACGATCGTGCGCAGTTCGGCATCGCTGCGCACGCGAACGCGCAGCTCGGGCAATGGCACGCGCATCGCCTGCTCGACCGCCGCGAAAATCTGGTACGTGACGACGAGCGTCTGAACACCTGCCTCGCTCCGGGAACCGAGGCGCGCCTGCCGGACTTCGAGCCAGGGCGCCACGCGCCCCGGCAGCGGCAGCGACTGTGCATCGATGCTGGCCGAAGGCGGCAGTTGCAACTCGATGCGCTCGTCGATCAGATCGCCCAGCATGTAGCCGGTGTCGCGCAGGCTCACGCTGATGCCGACGTCTTCCGCGGCGGACGCGGCGTGTGCCGCGAGGCACAGCACGAAGACACAGCTCGCGCAAACAAGGCGCTTCACGCTGGTGCTTCCATGAAATGCTGCGTCAGCAGCATCGGATCGAAACGTCCGCGCACGAAGAACGGCACGCAACCCGCCGCCCGGCAGATGCGGCGCAATCGCGCTTCGCTTTCGCGCCGGCGCGCTCGCAAGGCATCGACCAGGCGCGGGCGCAGCCAGACGAAACGGTTCCGGCCGCTCTCGAGATCGCGCAGCACCGCGATACCGTGCCGGTGTACCGCATCGGCTTCCGCGGGGTCGCGCAGCACGACGGGCACCACTGCGTGGTGAGCGAGCGCGCGCAGCACGTCGCGGACGTCGGCTTCCGGCCAATGGAAATCGGACACGATGAATACCAGCGCGCGACGATGCGGCAGTTGCGGAACGAGACTCAGAAGCCCGCGCGCGCTGTCGCCGTGCGGCACGAGGCGCACAAGCCGCCGATCGGCCCACTCGGCCGCGCCGCGGTTGACGCGCGCGGGCATGCTCAGGTCCCGAACCGGCTCGTTGCTCGCGGCATAGAAGCCGAACGCGTCACCGTTGCGCCATGCGGTCCGCGCCAGCGACACCACGATGCGGCGCAGCTGATCGAGCTTGTCATGGCGGCCGACGTAACTCATTGATGCGGAGACGTCGGCCAGCACGATCACCTTCAGCGCGGAATTCTGCTCGATCTCGCGCACCCAGAGCCCGCCGAACGGATCACGCAGCGTCGCGCGGATATCGAGCCGCCGTGGATCGACCTGCCCGCGCAGCGGCACGCTCGCCCGGAAGTGATCGCCACTGCCGGCGTGCATACCGCGGAACGCACCCGGACGAAGTCCCGTGGCCTTCCAGCGGACGCGGTATTCGATGAAAACGGCGCCGGAATCGGTCACTGCGCACGCTCCTATGGCGCAGGCACCGCCTGCAGCACCGCCGTCGTGAATTCGCGGGCCAGCCGCGCACGCTGCAGCTCGTAGATCGGAGTGAAAAACACCCGGTGCGCGATGACTTCGTGGAACACGGCGCGCAGATCCTCCGGCGAAAGATCGGACCGTCCGTCGAGCCAGGCGGAGACTTTCGCCGCGCGCACGAGCATGCTCATGCCGCGCGGGCTCGCCCCGGTCGCAACGAGGTCGTCCATGTCGACGCCATCGAGCGCGACTCCGTACGCCACCGGCGTGTGCGTCGCCCGCCGCAGGTGATCGACGAAGGCCTCGACGGCGGAACCCGCGCGCACCTCGGTCTGGATCATCGCCGCGACCGCCGGCAGCGCGCGATGGTCGAGCAGCGCCGCCGGCACTTCTTCGATCAGCGCATCGGTGTCGTGGAAGCGCGGGTCGAACATCAGCCCGCGATGGATGTCCGCGTTGTCCTCCGGCGCGATCTCGATCTCCATCAGGAAGCGGTCGCGTGCCGCGCCGGGCAGCTCGAACGTTTCCTCCTTCTCCACGCGGTTGCGGTCGGCGAAGACCTGCAGGTACGGAAACCGGTACTCGGTGTTGAACGCTGTCACACTGCGCTCGGCCATCACCCGCAGCAGCAGCGAATGCACCTGCGGCCGCGCGCGGTTGATCTCGTTGAAGAAGAACACCGACAGCGCCTCACCGTGCGTCAGCAACGGACCGGGATCGACGCGCGGCCTGCCGTCGCGGTCGATGTGCGTGTGATAGATGAGATCCTGCGGCATCAGGTCGATCGTGCCTTCGACGCGCTCGTAGTCGCCGCCGAGGCCGCGCGCGGCGGCGCGCAGCAGAGTCGTCTTGCCGACACCGACGTTGCCTTCGAGCAGCACGTGCCCGCGCGCGAAGACGGCGATCGTCACAAGCCGTATCGCGTGCGCGAGGCCGAGCACGCACCCGTTGAGCGCACGTTCGAAGCGGAGTGCGCTCTCCCGCCATTCGCTCAGCTCGGAACCCGATCCGCACATGGCGTTTCCTCACATACTCGCGCGAGAGTAGTCGCGGGCTCGCGCGCGTACAAGGCTGCGGCGCGCGCATTCAGCGCGGACGCGGAGGACGTCGTTTCAAATCGAGTATCGGGTGTGCGCTTATGGAACAGCGTGTGTTGCGAGGGCGGAGCACAATCTGCAGTTCCGCGAATGAACGAGAGGGCCGGCGTCGCCGCCGGCCCGGTACAATCGGATGATCCGCTCGATCGGCTCGTTCACAGCTCGCCGTCGAATCCGTCCTGGAAGATCCGGTCCGTGATCGGGGCGCAGGCCTCGAATTCCTCGTTGACCGAGAGCGCCGTCAAATTGTCAACATCGTAGCCGCCCGCCGCGAGGATGTTGCCCGTGACGGGATCGATGTCGGCCGCGAAATTGCGACGCGGTGCGGTGAACGCAGGCCCGGTCGTCCAGGTATCGCCGACCGGATCATAGACGTCGACCTCATTGCTGGGATTCGGCGCCACGCGTCCTCCGCCGAGCACCCAGATGGTGCCGTCGGGCGCGGTGACTGCGCGCGTCTCGCCCGTCGGACGCGGAATCATCGCGACAGGAGAGATCGTGTCGGCGACCGGATCGTAGGCCAAGGATTCCTGCGAATCCAGGATCGTTGCGCTGCCGGCGTCCCACAGCGATCCGCCGAAGAGATAGATCTTGTCGCCGGACGCCGCCGTGGGGATGTAACCGATCGGCGTCGGCAGCGTCGCCGTCATGGCCGTCCAGCGGCTGCCGTCCGCGGCATCGGGATCGAACCGGTAGATCGTGTCGATCATGCCGATGTTGATATCGAATCCGCCGAACACGAACAGCTTGTTGTCGTAGACCGCGGCGCCGCCCGGCAGCATTGCGCCGTCGGTGTTGCCGATCCACGGATCGCTGGCGAGCACGGTCAGCGAGTCGGCGGCGGGATCGTACTGTCGAACGTCCGAAGTCGCCGTGGTCGCGCCGGCTGCCGATCCGCCGACCAGCACGATCATCGGCGTGCCGCCGAACTCGAGGACGCCGCCGACCATGTTGTTGACCTGGCCGTCGGCAAACGTCGCGCCGCTCGTGGTCCAGCTGTCGGTAGCTGGATCGTAGATGTTGATGTTCACGAAATCGCTGCCCGCGCTGTCGTCGAAGCGACCCCCCGCCGCATAGAACCTTCCGTCGGGCGGAAAGAAGACGCCCCAGGCACGCACCATCGTAGTGGCCGGCTCGGACCGCGATGTCCACGCGCCGGGCGGCGTGCACGTGCCTTCAGGCGACGGCGCGGCCTGTGCGGCTGTCATCGACAGCGCAGCGGCAAACACGGGAATGAAAGCACGACTCAGGAATCGACGCTTGTACATATCCGCTCTCCCTCGGGACGATGATGAACCTCGAGGCAGGACCGGCCAGCGACATTGCCGTATACCCGGAGCGGCGGGGAGCACATGAAACCAAGGAACGAAGGCCGCTTCCGCCGCAACGACGACTTGGCCGGAACTTCCTTAACTTTCAAGGTCCGCCGCGAGATTAGTCCCAAGCCACGACGCGCGCAAGAAGCCGTCTCGGCGCGGACTTCCGCATAGCCCTCCCGCCGCGAATCCCGGCGGCCAGACGTCCGGAAGAGCCCGCCTGGAGGCAGGCCCGGGCCTTCCGGAGACGCAGTCAGGGCGTTGCGCCATCATGATGGCTCCCCTCCGAATCTCGCCAGGAGAGACGCCATGGACCAGCGTGTCATCGATCTCTACAACGTCTACATCCACGGCGACATGCCGCGTCGCGACTTCCTGCAACGCCTGGCCGGCATTGCGGGCGGATTCGCAGCCGCGACGGCGCTGCTGCCGCTGATCGAATGCAATTACGCGAACGCGGCGCAGGTCGCAGCGGACCATTCCGGTCTCGAAACGGCATACGCGAGCTACGCCGGCACTCGCGGACCCGTGCGCGCCTACGTCGCGAAGCCGAAGAGCGCGAGCCAGCCCCTGCCCGGCGTGCTCGTGATCCACGAGAACCGCGGGCTCAACGCGCACATCGAGGATGTCGCGCGTCGCGCTGCGCTCGCCGGTTACCTCGCGGTCGCGCCGGACGGGCTCAGCGTTGCCGGCGGCGCACCCGAGGATCAGGAGAAGGCGCGCGACCTCTTTGCTGCGACCGATCGCGCCGTCATCGACGCCGACGTCGTCGCCGGTGTCGGCTACTTCTCCGAGCGCAAAGACTGCAACGGACGCATCGGCGTCGTCGGATTCTGCTACGGCGGCGGCATGGCCCTGCAATGCGCGGCGCAGCGGCCCGAGGTCGCGGCCGCGGTCGCCTTCTACGGCGCAGCGCTGCCGGCCGACGCGGTCGGCAAGATCAAGGCCGCCCTCTTGATGCACTACGCGGGCAAGGACGAGCGCGTCAACGCCGGCGTCGCCGACTTCCGCGCGGCGCTCGATGCGCACGAGATCGCGTACAGCCTCAACATGTATCCGCGCACCCAGCACGGATTCCACAACGATTCGAGCGCTGCGCGCTACGACGCGGCTGCGGCGAAGCTCGCGTGGTCGCGCACGCTCGCGTTCTTCGACCACTATCTCAAGGGCTGACGGCATGCGCATCAGTCGACCGGCGCCTCGATGCGCGGACGTCGAGACCAGTCGAACACCAGCGACAGGCGGCCGCCGCTCGCGGCATCGACGGCTTCGAGCCGCGCGGGCCTGCCGTCCGCATCGCAGATCCACAGGCGCACGTCGCCGTCGGCGTTCGCGCCGGGCAGCTGACCGGATGCGCGGAAGCGGTAGACGCGGGACGCGCATTGACGCAAGCCGGCGCGGCCCTCCTCGCGCACGTCACGGATCGACGCGACCGCCTGGCGCATCGAGGCGGGATCGAACGCGGTCACCGGCAGCAGCGAGCGATCGGCCGGCGTCCACACACCGAATGCGCTGACCCACGCGCCCTCCCGCGTGATGATGAACTCCATCGTGTCGGTGCGGGCGTGGATGCGGTCGGGAAACACCGCCTCGATTTCGCCTGAGACGGGCGGCAGATCCGGCCCGAATACGCGGCCTTCGGCGTGCGCGCGAAAGCCGCCGGCAGCGATCACGCGCTGGAACGCGGCCTGCACGTCGGTGCGCGCGTCGGCCCAGGCGAGCGCCGGAACGAAGGCAAGAACCAGGCATGCGGCGGCAGGTTTCATCGTCGGGAATCCGGCAGAACGGCCGCGCAAGTATCCGGGCGTGCGGATGAATAAACGCCACGTGCGAATCGTCGCTCCGTCTTTCGCCCGAAACGTAGGACGCCGTATCCGGCGAATCGGAACGCATCCATCGCTTCGCGCCGAAAGCCTTACGCGAATTGTCCGATCGCCCTTGCGCGCAACAGCCAGCCGGCGATGCGATCCGCCCATTCGGCCTGACCGGCCTCGTCGGCGATCAGGTCCTGCCGGACTTCGAGCTCGATGTGGGGCAGCCCGCGCTGCTCGCCGTGCACCGGAATCGAGTAGTCCGTCGTGTCGCTCACCGAATACGGCTCGTTGTCGCCGACATTCCAGCGCCCTTCTTCGCGGACCAGCGCAAGCAGCACGCGTGCGAGCCGCGCATCCCGGTTGTACAGCATGCCGACGTGCCAGGGGCGCTCGATACCGTTGAACACCGCCGTGAAGCTGTGCACGGAGACGAGCAGCGTCGGGCGCCCGAGCGCCGCGCGGCGGTCGAGCTCGGCGGCGATGCGTGCGTGATACGGCGCGAAGATCTCGCGCGCGCGCAACGACGCAGCCTCCGGCGAAACGTCCTGATTGCCCGGAATGTCAGTGAGTTCGCTGCGCACCGCGATCGAAGTCGGCGACGTCAGCGGCCGGTTGCAGTCGATGACCAGCCGCGAATACGTCTGCGCGATCAGCACCGCGTCGAGAATCGACGCCAGCCGAGAAGCGAGGCCGCGCGCACCGATGTCCCATGCGATATGGCGCGAAAGATCGGCTTCGCCAAGCCCGAGCGTACCGAGCCCGCGGGGAATGCGCCGGCCCGCGTGATCGCAGATCAGGAGGAATGGCGAGGCGCCGTGTTCGCGCTCCACGCCGAACGGTGAGGGTTCGTCGTCCGCGAGGAGGCGCGCCGCGGGCGAGGCGTCGTCGAAGCGGTTCATGCTTGCGATTGAACGATATCGCGAGGATAGCGGCAATGCGTGCCGCGTCGCCCGCACGAATGCGGCGCCGTCATGAAGACAGCGGCCAGCGCCGCACGACCGTATAGCGCGAATCGGCGCCAAGCTGGCTGTGGACCAGCACGAATTCGCCCACCGGCCATGCGATGGGCGCGATCGGCGTCGGTTTCAACACGCGATCAGCGTCGCGCACCAAGGTCACGTGCGGAATGCGTTGCCTCACGCCGGAATCGGAATCGCCGCCGGGGGCAAGCTCGGCATCGATGGCACCCCACAATGCGCCGAGCGGTTCCGGCGTACTGTGACAGCCGAGCCACCACGGCATGCTGCGATTGCGGAAGCTGCCGGCCACATCCAGCGCGAACTCGAAGGACGATGCACGCACGCGGTCGCCCGCCGCCGACGCGAGCGCGATCAGTTCGTCCGGCCTCCGGGCGTGGCCGCCGAGAAAGCGGAGCGTGAGATGGTAGCGGTGCGACTTGATCCAGCGCCCGCCGGGATAGCGAGCGCGCAGGTCACGCGCGGCGGCTTCGATGCCGGCGCGCACGTCGTCGTCGGGCCAGAGTGCGAAGAAGAGATTGTGCGATACGTGCAGAGGCATCCGGCCGCTTCCCGCAGAAGACATCAGGCGGACCGCGCCGTTTTCCCGGGCTTACGGCGCGGTGCCGGAGGCGCAACCGGCTTCAGCGCTCGCCCATGTAGTCGGCCTTGCCGAGCTCAACGCCGTTGTGGCGCAGCAGCGCATACGCCGTCGTGACGTGGAAGAAGAACTGCGGGATGCCATACTCGAAAAGATAGGCCTCGCCGCCGGCGAACTTCCGCTCGCGCGGCGTGCCGGGGCGCAGGACGACGCTGCGCTGCTCGGCGCCGGCAAACTTCGATGCGTCGATGCTCGCCGCGAACGCGAGCGTCTTCGCGATGCGAGCGTGCAGCTCGGCGAACGTGCGCTCGTTGTCTTCGTAGGACGGCACCTCGATGCCGGCAAGCCGCGCCGGCACGCTCTTGGCGAAATCGCACGCGATCTGAACCTGGCGGACCAGCGGAAACATGTCGGGAAAGAGGCGCGCCTGGAGCAGCGCGTCCGGGTCGATCTTCCTGTCTTCGGCGTGCTTCTCGGCCTTCGCAAGAATCCTGTCCAGCGCATCGAGCATCTTGCGGAACACAGGTACCGAAGCGATATACAGCGGATGAGTCATGGCAACGTCCTGTCGGGGGAAACCGGACGCCGAGCATAGCGGGTCACCGCCGAAGCGGCGAGACGCTGCTGTCGAAAGCCGCCTGTCGCACGCGCCGGGCCGTCGTCGTCGTCACGCGGTACGGCGGATCGGACCTTCGTCCCGTTCCGTGGTGCTCGTTTCCGCGCGCAGTTTCGGCAGCGCTTCGGGATACTCGCGCGCGATGAAGGAGATCAGCCCTTCGCGCACGCGGCAGCGCAGGTCCCAGTTCTGCGAGGATCCGGCCGAGCTGACCAGCACGCGAAGCTGCATCGCGCGTTCGTTGGCGTCGGTCACCTGCAGCACGCACACGCGGCGATCCCATTCCTTCGCGCCTTCGACCAGGCGGGCCAGCTCCTTGCGCAGCGGCTCGAGCGGCAACGAATAATCGACCCAGATGAATACGCCGCCGATGATGCGCGAGGTCGTGCGCGTCCAGTTCTGGAACGGCTTGGAGATGAAATATTCGAGCGGCACGACGAGACGGCGCTCGTCCCAGATGCGCACGACGACGTAGGTTCCGGTGATTTCCTCGATGCGGCCCCACTCGCCTTCGACGATGACCACGTCGTCCAGGCGGATCGGCTGACCGAGCGCGATCTGCACGCCTGCCAGTAGGTTGCCGAGCACCTGCCGCGCGGCGAAGCCCGCGACGAGACCGGCGAGGCCGGCGGACGCGAGCAGGCTCGCACCGATCTGCCGCACGCCCGGAAACGTCATCAGCATCGCGGCGGCGCCGACGAGCATGATCAGCCCCATCGCAATTCGGGATAGGACACGCGTCTGCGTCAGGATACTGCGCGCGTGCAGGTTGTCCTCGACGTCGATCAGGTTCCGCGAAGTGATCGCGGCACGGATCCCCGCGATCACGCCCAGCGCGAGCCAGGTAGACACCGCGATCAGCACGAGCGAGGTGAAATGCACGACGCCGCCGAGCCAGGCGGCGTCGATGCGTGCGTGGTCGATGACGACCGCGACCGCGAGCAGCGGCAGCAGCAGGCACGCGGGCGCATCGACGTGCTGGAGAATCGTGCGCGGCATGCTCGTGTCTGGCAGCATGCGCCGGGCGATCAGCTTCAGCACCGCGTGCGCGACGAGGCCGACCGCGATCGCGGCGACCAGCAGGCCGGCGAAGCGGACTTCCGGCGATTCCAGCAGCGCGTGCAGTTGGTCAGGCATGAGTTCCTCCGGCGAAGGACCCGTGCGAGTCTAGGAACGCGCGCCGGAGCCGCAAGTGAACGCGGCTCATGGCGCGGCGCACGTGTCGCGGATTCACCCGCGCCCTCGCCTCAGCGACGTTCGCCGGCGCTCGCATCGCGCGTCGCGCGGAATTCCGAGTCTTCGGCCCAGTTCGGCCAGCGGCTCGAATTCGCCAGTTCCGCGCCTAGCAGATAGAGCACGCCGAGGTCTACCGTCATGCCGCCGAACGTCCAGTTCGCCTGCCATTCGTCCGCCGGCTGGTGATAGCGCTTCGCGACGTAGTCCTTGTGCGCGGCCTCGCCTACGGCGATGCCGCCTACGACGCGATCGTTGCCCGATCCGAACGACAGCGCCGGCACGCCACGCTTGGCGAACGGGAAATGATCGGATCGGAAGAAATGTCCCGCCTCCGGGTGCGGATCGGGCGAATACGCGAGCCCCGCCGCCTTCGCGTCGGCGACGAGCAGGTCCAGCAGTTCCGATTTCGCGCTGCCCGATGTCGTGAAGTTGCGCGCGGGCCCTTCCGGATCGAGCGCGTCCATGTTGATGACGCCGACGGTCTTGCCGAGCGGATACAGCGGCTTGGATGCGTAGTACTCCGAGCCGAGCAGGCCTTTTTCCTCGGCCGTGACATTGAGGAACACGATCGAGCGCTCCGGCTTCGGCTCATGCGTAAACGCGCGGGCCAGCTCGAGCAGTGCGGCCGTGCCGGTGGCATTGTCGACGGCGCCGTTGTAGATGCGATCGCCGTTCGCGTCCGGCGCGCCAATGCCGAGATGATCCCAGTGCGCGCTGTAGATGACGGTTTCGTCGGGCCGCTTCGCGCCTTCGATCCGGCCGACGATGTTCTGCGACGTGATCACGCTCGCATCGACGGCGTACTCGGCGGAGAACGTCGCGTCTTTCAGCACGACAGGCTTGAAGTCGCGTGCCTGAGCCGCCTTTTTCAGTGCGTCGAAATCGAGTCCGCTGTGCCGGAACAGATCGACTGCGACGTCGCGCTGGATCCAGGCTTCGAGCTTCGGATGCACCTCGGACGGATTGTCACGCACGATGTCGAACATCGTGTTCGTGTTCGAGTTCTTGACCGTCATCCAGCCGTAGGAGGCCGGATCGGTCTCGTGCACGACGAGCAGGCCGAGCGCGCCCTGCCGTGCGGCTTCCTCGAACTTGTACGTCCAGCGGCCGTAGTACGTCATCGCCTTGCCGCCGAAATCGCCGCTGCCCGTTTCGAAATCGGGATCGTTGATCAGGACGATACCGATCTTCCCGTGCAGGTCGATGCCCTTGAAATCGTCCCAGTTGCGCTCGGGCGCGCGGATGCCATAGCCGAGGAAGACCAGTGGCGCGTTCTCGATCGAGACGTGTTTCGATCCGTCCATCGCTGCACGCACGGCGATTTCCTCGCCTTGCGTCAGGGTCTGCGGCTTGCCGCCCACCGTGAAGGCGAGCCGCGGTGTGCCCTTGATCTCCGACCGCGCAAGCGGCACGGCCTGCGTCCACTCGCGCTTGCCGTTCCTGAGATCGCCGCCGGGCGAAAGACCTGCCGACTTCATCTGCTCGATGACGTAGGCGACGGTCTTCTGCTCGCCGGCGGTCGCCGGACCGCGACCTTCGAACGCGTCGGAGGACAGCGTCTTGACCGTGTCGGAAAGTCGCCTGGCATCGATCTTCGGAGAGGACGCCGTGAGCGGGCCGTTGGAGAGAGACAGGGCTGCGAGTAAAGCGATGAGCCGGTGCAAGGCGAATGCTCCGTTTCGTGGAAAGTGCGATCGTAGAATGCCCGTGCGCGCGAGGTCCAGCGGCCACGAGCGGAAACGGGCTCCGAAAGCGGCGCCCCTGCGCCGAACGCGTCGCAGCCCTGCGCGCTGCTCAATGCGTGATGTCTTCGCGGAACACGATGCTGCAGCAGGTCACGGCGCCCTCGGCCTTCTGAAGCTCGGAAACGTCGACTGGCACCACCTCGATGCCCGCTCGCTCCAGGCGCTTGCGTGTTACCGGAAAATTGTCCGGATAAATCACGCGGTCCCCGATGCGAAGCGCGTTCGCGGCGTGCGGCTCGCCCGGATCGATTTCGATCCGCTGCAATGCGTCGAACAACGCCGCATCGACCCAGGCCGGATTGATGAGCACGGTGTCGTCGGCGACCTCTGTCACGGCCGATTTCAGGTGCAGGCAATCGCGAGTAGTCACGGCGAGCACTTCATAGCCCTTTTCGCCCATTGCCGAGCTTCCGACCAGCTCGCGCAACTGCCTGATGCCTTCGGCATTGGTGCGCGCGGACTGTCCGACGTAGATCGTTCGCCCGACACAGAGCACGTCGCCGCCATCGATCGTGCCGGGCGCTTCGATGCGGTGCAGCGTGCGATACGCCTCGAGTGCGCGTGCGACCGACGGCACTTCCGGGCGGCGCGACGAAGCGCCGGGCCGCGTGATCACGGCGATCTCGTCCAGCACGAGCGCAGTGTCCTCGACGAAGACCGCATCCGGCAGATCGGGCGCGGTTGGCAGCGAGATCACGCGGCAGCCGCAGGCCTCGAGCGCCCGCCGGTAGGCAGCGTGCTGGCGCTCCGCTCGTTCGATGTCGATCGGCACGCGATCAACGAAGGACAGCTCGCAGCGCGCGAGTGTCGGGCTGACCTCTCTCGTGATGGCTACTTGCATCGCGACGACCGGCATTCCGTCAATGCGCGTCCGTACCACTGTCCGGCACGGCGGGGCCCGCGTCCTCACTGCTGCCCGAGCCTGCGCCGAAATTCTGCTCGGCCAGCGCTTCCAGGCGCTCGCGATACGTCTTGCTGTCCATGTTGCCCATCGAGCGCGACACGATCCTGGCGTTGCCGGAGCCCGCACGCGAACCGCTCATCTGCCCGAGCTCGGTCTCGAAGCGCTTGCGCGCGCGCGGCAGCGCGACTTCGTCGCCGTACTGCTTTCTGAGATCGCGCCAGATCGCGTTGGCGCCGTTGTGCTCGGCTTCGCTCGCTTCGTCCCAGGCCGCGGCGAGCGAGCTTTGCAAAGCCGGATTCTTCCGTTCCGCGGCAAGCGCAAGCCAGGCGAGTCCGCGCGGCCTGTCCTGCGGAACGCCGTCCCCCTTGTAGTAGAGCAGGCCGAGGTTGTACTGCGCATCCTTCATCGCCCAGCCCGCGGCCGTCTCCCAGGCTTGAATCGCGGCGGGAATCTGCTGCTTCTTGTAATAGTCGAGTCCCTTCTGGAAATAGTAGACGCCCGGCAGGAACCGCGAGACTTCTTCCTGGAAGGTGACCTGCGGGCCGGGATCGATGCCCATGAACTGCGCGCGGGCCGGCAGGCATACCGCCGCTGCTGCGCACAACGCGGCGAGCGCAGCGGCGCCCGGCCGGCCGCGAACGACGACATTCCGCATCATGTGTGTCCCCGTGCAGGATGATTTTTCGATTATGCGGCCCTCGCCTCGGCGGGATCATGCGCCTCGTCGACGCCCGGCACCGGGTCGTCGCGATTCCGCTGCAAGGCGGCTCGCGACCGCCGCGTCGGGTCATCCAAATGCGGGTGAGGCGGGCTGATTCGCGACAACTCGGCCGCTCGACGCAACGACGCTAGACTTCAATAAGCCAGCTCGGAGCCGCAGTCATGAAGCCCAATCCCGCTTACGTCGCTGCGGTGCAGGAAAGCGTGCGCACCTCGCCCTATCCCGCGCTGGTCGGCATGACGATCGCCGAGCTCGAGCTCGACCGCTGCCGTATCGAGCTCACACTGCGCAACGACCATCTGCAGCCATTCGGGATTGTCCACGGCGGCGTGCTGGCGACGCTGATCGACACGGCGACGTTCTGGGCCGCATTCCTGCGCCTGCCCGAAGACGCCGGGCTCGTCAACGTCGATCTCAAGCTCAATTACCTCAAGGCCGTCGCGCGCGGGCGTCTGCACGCGGATGGCGAGTGCCTGCGCGCGGGCCGGCAGATCAGCTACACCGTGGCGAGCGTCTACGACGAGAACGGCGAGCTCGTCGCGCACGGCACGTCGACGATGATGGCGCTGCCCGGCAAGGGCCCCTCGATCGGTGTGCCCAAATTCCTGCCGGACTGAAATGCAGGGCCGGCGGTGTCGCAGCACTTTATACAAAGATGCCGCCTCCCCCTCGAAAGGAATGGAAACGTGGCATAGAATCCTTTGCGCCACGCCCGCCCGGGCAGTAGCGGAAGAGGGGGATGCGAGCCGCGTTCGATCGCCTCTTGCTCGACGAGAACCCCGACGCCGTCATCGTGACGACGCCGGATGGCAACGTGGCCTGCTGGAACAAGGGCGCCGAGGCGATGTACGGCTACGCCGAGGCGGAGGCGCTGCGGCGGCCGCTCGCCGAGCTCGTCGTGCCGCAGGAGGCCCTTGCCGAGCACCGGCGCCTGCTCGACGACGCGATCCGCACCGGCATCGCTGCCAGCGAGGGCATTAGACACCGCAAGGACGGCTCGGCGATCCACGTCGACATTTCCTGCAAGGCGATCCGCGATGGCGACGCTGTCGCGTGGCTGCTCGTCACGCAGAAAGACGTCACCACGCTCAAGGTGATGCGCGACGCGAAGCTGGTCGAGGCGAAGTTCGGCGGCCTGCTGGAATCGGTGCCCGACGGCATCGTGATGTCCAACTCGACCGGGCGCATCGTGCTCGCCAACGCGCAGGCCGAGCGCCTGTTCGGCTATGCGCCCGGCGAGCTGCGCGGCGTCTCGATCGAGACGCTGCTGCCCGAGCGGCTGCGCGAGACTCACGTCCATCACCGCGCCAACTACTTCGAGCAGCCGCGCACGCGCTCGATGGGCGCAGGTCTCTCGCTGTACGGCCGGCGCAGGGACGGCAGCGAGTTTCCGCTCGAAGTCAGCCTGAGCCCGATCGAGACCGAAGAAGGCGTGCTGGTCATGAGCGCCGTGCGCGACGCCAGCGAGACGCGCAAGGCTGAACGGAAATTCCGCGACTTGCTCGAATCGGCGCCCGACGCGATCGTGATCGTCGACCGGACCGGCGACATCGTGCTCGTGAACACCCAGGCGGAGCGCCTGTTCCGCTACCGCCGCCAGGACATGCTCGGGCGCAAGGTCGAGATGCTCATACCCGAGCGCTTCCGCGCGCGGCATCCGCAATACCGCGACGCGTTCTTCGCCAATCCGCACGCGCGCTCGATGGGTGCCGGACTCGATCTGTACGGCCTGCGCTCCGACGGCACCGAGTTTCCGGTCGAGATCAGCCTGAGCCCGCTGGAGACGCCGGACGGTCTGCTGCTGTCGAGCGCCATCCGCGACATCACCGAGCGCAAGGCCATCGAGTCGGCGCTTTCGGAGAAGAACCGCGCGCTGCGCAGCGCGGCCGAAGCCAAGGATCGCTTTCTCGCCAACATGTCGCACGAGCTGCGCACGCCGCTCAATGCGATCATCGGATTCACGGGCACGCTGCTCATGAAGCTGCCCGGCCCGCTGACGCCCGCGCAGGAAAAGCAGCTCAATACCATCCGCAACAGCGCGCATCACCTGCTCTCGCTGATCAACGACCTGCTTGACGTCGCCAAGATCGAGTCGGGCAAGCTCGAGGTGCGCATCGAGCCGGTCTCGTGTCACGAGATCATCGAGGACGTCGCGGCTTCGCTGCGCCCGCTCGCCGAGAAGAAGGGCCTCGTGTTCACGCTCGGTCTCGACGAGGACATCGTCGTGAGCACCGACCGGCGCGCTCTGAAGCAGATCGTGATCAACCTGGCCAGCAATGCGATCAAGTACACCGACCAGGGCGAAGTCGCGATCCGGCTCGCGCGCAGCGAAGCCGGTGCGCCGATGCTGGGCGAAATCAGCATCAGCGATACCGGCTGCGGCATCCGGCCGGAAGACCAGTCGAAGCTGTTCCACGCCTTCAGCCAGATCGACTCGTCCTCGACGCGCCGCCATGAAGGCACCGGCCTCGGCCTGCACCTGTCGCAGAAGCTCGCCGAGATGCTGGGGCTGGAGATCGCCTTCGCGAGCCGCTACGGCGAGGGCAGCACGTTCACGCTCAGGCTCCGCGACGCGTGAGGTGACGCCGTGGCCCGCATCCTCGTCATCGAAGACAATCCCGACAATCTCGAGCTGATGTCGTACCTGCTCGAAGCGTACGGCCATTCGGTGTCGATCGCCGAGGACGGCGAGCGCGGCATCGAAGCGGCACGGCGCGAAAAGCCCGATCTCGTCGCCTGTGACATCCACCTGCCCGGAGTGGATGGCTATCGCGTCGTCGCGGCGCTCAAATCCGATCCCGGCCTCAAGGGGACACCGGTCGTCGCGCTCACCGCGCTGGCCATGGTCGGTGACCGCGACAGGATTCTCGCCGCGGGTTTCGACGGCTGCATCACCAAGCCCGTCAATCCGGAAACCGTGGTCGGCGAGATCGACGCCTTCCTGCGCGCGGACCTGCGCGGCTCGCCACCGCGGCCGAACGGCGTACGCTCTGCGCCGTCGGCCGCGGCGCCGCGCACCGCGCATGCCGTCATCATCGTCGTCGACGATGCACCGACCAACCGCGAGCTGATCTATCAGACGCTGGCGCCCTCGGGCTATGACGTCCGGCTCGCCGAGAACGTCCCCGACGCGCTGCGCCTGATGAGCGGGATCGTGCCGGATCTCATCCTTTCCGACCTGCACATGCCGGGCGACGACGGCTTCGAGCTGGTCCGCCGCATCAAGGCGGATCCCCGCCTGGCCGCGGTCCCGTTTCTCTTCATCAGCTCGTCGGTCTGGGGCGCGAAGGACCGCGATACCGCGCTCGCGCTCGGCGTGAGCCGCTTCCTGCTGCGCCCGATCGATCCGCAGAAGCTGCTCGACGAAGTCGCACGCCACCTGCAAAACGGAGGGATCGATGGCGACGATCCTCGTCGTTGACGACCGGGCGATCAACCGCGAATTCCTTGCCACGCTGCTCGGCTACGTCGGGCACGAGGTCCTGCAGGCATCCGACGGCGTCGAAGCGCTCGCGATTGCCCGCGCGCAGCGGCCGACGCTCATCATCACCGATGTGCTGATGCCGAACATGGACGGTGTCGAGCTCGCCGACCGCGTGCACGACGATCCGGACATCGCCGCGACACCGATCATCTTCTACACCGCCACCTACCGCGTGCCGGAGGCGTCGGTGCTGGCCGAATCCTGCCGCGTCTCCAGCGTGCTCGCCAAGCCGGCGGAGCCGCAGGCCATCCTCGATGCCGTCTCGGCAGCGCTCGGCGTCGGGCCTGCGCCGGCGCTGATGCCTCAGCACGCCAGCGCGCCGCCGAGCTTTCTCGGCGCGCGCCTGCCGCCGTATCTGCGCGATCTCAGCGAACTGCAGCAGCGCCTGCGGCGCATGGTCGACGAGGCCGTCGAGGAGGACGGCGCCGAGCGCGCAACCGATCGTGACGACACGATCCTGAGCTCGTACCAGACGCTCGGCCTGCGCATGGCGGCACTGCTCGAGCTCGGGCTGGTGCTGCCGTCCGAGCGCGATCCCGAAAAGCTGCTCGATCTCTTCTGCGGCGGCGCGCAGGACATCATGAACTGCAAGCAGGCCTTCGTCGCCGTGCTCGACGGCGACGAGCGCCGCATCCACCGTTCCGCCTCGCGCGGCCTCTCCGAGGAGGCGCGTGCCGGGCTCGCTTCGATCGAGTCCGCTGCCGGCGTCTTCGCCGAAACGCTCGCCGACGGTCAGCCGCGTCGCCTGTGGCAAGCGATACCGCAGGAGCTCGCGGCGATACTGCGGGCATCGGCCTCTGTGCTGCTCGTGCCGCTGCCGTTGCGCTCCACCGCGGCCGTGCGCGGCTGGCTCTGCTTCGCCGAGCGCATCGGCGGCGACAGATTCGACGAGGAAGACGAGCAGTTCGGCATGACGCTCGCCGCACAGCTCGCGCTGGCCTACGGCAATCTCCTCATGTACGACGAGATCCAGCGGCACGCGGCGAAGCTCGAAATCGAGATCGTCGAGCGGCGGCGCGCGCAGAACGAGCTTGCGCACCGCATCAGCCACGATCAGACCACCGGTCTGCCCCGCTTCATGCTCATCGAGGAGCATCTCCGGTTCGCACTTGCCGAGGCGGCGATGCGCTGCGGCCGCGTGCTGGTGTTCTACGTGGACATCGATTTCTTCCACGCCGTCAACGAAACGCGTGGGCGTGCCGTCGGCGACCACGTGCTGCGCACGATGGCCGAACGGCTGGGCGAGCTGATCGGCGGGCACGGCCGCCTCGCGCACGTCGCCGCGGACGAGTTCGCGATCGCGCTGGAGGAAACGCACCCGAGCTTCGATGCGCTCGCGTTCGGCGAGGCGATCCGCGCCGCCGGCGAAAAACCGGTGACGGACGGGCAGGAAAAGATCTACGTGACGTGCAGCGTCGGCGTCAGCGCCTTTCCGGACAACGGCAGGAACCCGCTGGAGCTGCTGCGCCAGGCGGAGGCCGCGATGGTGCACGCCAAGCGCGCGGGACGGAACGCCGTGCGCGCGTTCTCCAACGACCAGAAGCAGAGCCTGCAGGATCGCATCTCACTGGGTCCGCAGCTGCGCGACGCGATCACCGACGGCCAGCTCGTGCTGCACTATCAGCCGCTGATCGATGGCCGCACCTGGCGCGTGACGGGCTTCGAGGCGCTGGTGCGCTGGGAAAGTACCGAATTCGGCGTGCTTCCGCCGCATCGCTTCCTGCAGGTCGCCGAGGATTTCGGCCTCATCGTCGACATCGACAATTTCGTGCTCGAATCGGCCGGCCGGCAGGCGCGCGCCTGGTTCGAAAGCGGCTTCGACGATTTTTCGATCGCGGTCAACGTGTCGGCCTCGCACATGCAACGCGCCGATTTCGTCGACGACGTGCGCGCGGCGCTCGAAGGCTGGGATCTGCCGGCGCGCTGCCTGGAGCTCGAGCTCACCGAAAACATGACCACCGAGAACGTCGAGCGCATGATCGGCACGATGCAGGCGCTGAAAGCGGTCGGTGTGCAGCTTTCGCTGGACGATTTCGGCACCGGCTATTCCAGCCTGAACTACCTGCGACGCTTTCCGATCGACAAGCTGAAGATCGACCGCTCCTTCGTACGCGACATCGCGGCCGACGCCGGCGCGGCAAGCATCTGCCGGTCGGTCATCACGATGGGCCACGAACTCGGCATGGTCGTGCTGGCCGAAGGCGTGGAAACCATCGAGCAGATCGATTATCTGCACCGCAGCGGCTGCGACGCGTTCCAAGGCTTCTACTTCGGCAAGCCGGTGCCCGCGGCGCAGGCGGAACAATTCCTGCGTCAGCGCGACCTCGGCGAGCGGCTTCGGCGCGACATCGCCGCGCTGGCGCAGGCGTCCGAAGCCTGAGGCCGGCGCCGACTCGCCGCGTGGCGAAGCCGGCTGCGACGGAGGCCGGCCGCAGACGACCTACGCGCATTCGCAATGGTCAGGGGTCGAATCCGTCGGTGAAGATCGGGTCGGTCCGGACGGTCTGGCCCACCAGCCAGAACACCACGCCGTAGGCCGTCTGGTACGGCTGATAATCCTCGAGCCCGCAGTTCGGCGGCGACAGCGGAGTCCAGTCGAAGCAGCCCGGATAGCCGCTTCCGCCACCGGGTTGGCGCCACACCGGCGCATCGAGATGGACGGGCGGCGGTTCGACGGGCTTCATCACGTACTGCAGGCCCCAGCCGTAGAAGCTGTTCTCGTCGTTCACGCTGCCGGCCAGGAACCGGACCTGCAGCCAATAGTGCCCGGGCGGCAGTACGCAAGCCGGCGTCAGCTCGATCTCGGCGCGACTCTCGTCGAACGGCGGCTCCCACATCACGACGCTGGATGCGGATGCCGGGCAGAGATCTTCGGTCCCGGGCACGCCCCCGGCGTCATCGAGGATGATCGCCTCCGCCTCGGGCGGCCCGTCGGAGCGAATGACGAAGACCTCGAGGCCGACTTTGCTGATGGTCCAGCCTGCCGGATCGTCGACGACGAAATCTTCCGCCATTTCGGCGGTGTAGTCCGGCGTCTCCGAGTAGGTGGTATCGAGCCAGCCCCAGAATCCGGGCATGTTGTCCCAGTCGTGCCATTGCGCATACAGCACGTGGTCGTCGCCACCGGTACCGCTCAGCGGCAGGACCGCCTGTGCGCTTTCGTTGCTCGTCACGATCAACGCGCCGGTGACCGGGCCCGGCGCGGTCGGGGCGAACTTGATGCGCACCGAGCACGCCTCGCGGGGTCCGAGATCCATGCCTTCGCACGTGCCGAACTGGCTCACCAGCGGGAAGGCGGGATCTGATTCGAAGTGGAGCTGCGTCGCCTCCGCCGAGCTGCTGTCGTTGACCAGCACCGCCGTCAGCAGCAGGCCGCTCGAACCCGTGTCCACCGTGCCGAAGTCCAGACTGGTCTGGTCGAAGCGAAGTTCAGGCAGCGCGCCCCTCGCGCTAGCTGCGCCCCCGGAGACGGCGTGCAGCGGACCCACCGCCGGTTCCGGTCCCGGATGCGCGCTGGACACGCAGGCGACGCCCGCGTGTGCGCAGGTTGCTGCGGCCTGCGACAGGCCGGGCGCGAAGGCGACCGGTGCGCAGCAGGCCGACAGGAGCCAAGCTGCACGGGTACGCCATGCCGGGGCGAACTGGGGCCGAGTGGTGTGATCACGCATGGGATTCCCCCGTTTGGTAGGCGCTCGCGAAGCCCACGAGTATCGATGCCGCGACGCGGGCCTGCATCGACGTTCGCCCGCCGCTCGCTGCATTTTCGCTATCGTTTCACGATCTCCGCGAATATCAATGGCTTGGCGAGGCTTTCGTCAGGCGCGCGGCGACGCGGAGGCCGGGGTCATCGTCTCGCGCGGAACGGGGCGTTCGCCCGCCAGGACCTGAAGTTGCTGCAGAGCGGCTCGCCATTCTTTTTCGCGCCCGAGCGCGTAGGCGAGCCGGAAGATCAGCATCGCGCTGCGGAAGTCGGCAGCCGCATACCGCGCGACCGAACCGATGACGGTTGCCGCGTGATCGAGGTCGTGCCAGTCCAGGAGGCGGGATCCATAGGAATCGGCCACTTCCGCGATGTACCGCGGGACGCCGCTGCGCGCTGCTTCCCCCAGCGCGGCCTCCCACGCCTGCCGAGCCATGTCGCGTCGCCCTTCACGGTCGGCGCGTTCGGCTTCCGCGAGCCTTGCATAGACGTGCGCGACGACGACATCGCGCGACATCGCCCAGGCTGTGAACCGCTCCGATTCCCGCGATGCCTCCGCTTCTCGGCCAAGGGCGCTCGACGAGCGGATGACCGCTAACCAGGCCACCGCGCGCGATGGTTCATCGTCGGGTCCACCGAGGCCGTGGACCGCGCGCGTGGATTCGGAGAGCGCCGCCTCGAACCGGCCCTCTTCCAGATCGAGCAAGGCGAGTCTGCTGTCAATCCTGAGCGAGTGCCCGAACGGGTCTCCTGCGGAATCGGTTTCGCGCTTCAGAAGGTCGAATGTGTCTCGGGCCTCCTTCAAGCGACCCGTTGCCATCAGCACTTCTGCCCATTGCAGCAGGAAATTCTGCCGGATCAGAGGGCTCTCGAGCTGATCCAGTTGCGCTACTCGTCGCGCGCCTATGGCGTAGGCTTGCGGCGCTTCGAGCAAGGCCAATCCGACGCGCATCCTCAAGGCTTCGGCTTCGAACAGTTCATGCCGGGCATTGAATCGTTCGAAGGATGTCGCGGCGTCCTCCAGCAACGACCTCGCGGCCGCATGGCGATTCGCCCGGATCTCGAGCTCCGCTTCGTCCACCTCCACGATGGCAAGCGAGATCGTGTCGCCCGAAACACCGTAGGCGACGCGTGCCCGTCCGAATTCAGCACTTGCGCGGTCGTACTGGCCCTTCAGCGCATACGTGATTCCGCGGCCGAGGTAGGTGCGTCCCAATTCATTGACATCCTGCTGCCCGAGCAGCAAAGACAAGGCTTCGTCGAACCGGCCTTCGGCCAGATCCGGCCGGTTGGCATGGAGAGCGACCACGCCGAGATCATTGAGCACGGCCGCCCGCAGCCGCGGGTTCGATTCGGCTCCGACCTCGCCGAGCAAGGTCTCAAGCCGGTCTTTGGCGGCTTCCAGGTGACCGGCGCGATCGTCCGCCTTGGCGAGCCAGCGACGCAGATCCGGTGATTGACGCAGGTCCGGAGGCGCCGACTCGAGTATGCGGCGCGCCTTGTCCAGCTCGTTGCTTAGCATCGCGGACTTGGCACGCGCGAGCAGCGTGAGGAGCGATTGCCCGGGGGGCACGCCGGAAACAGGCACCGGCTTGCCCAGTGCAGCGAGCATCCGGTCCGCAGCCATTTGCGCGGCGGCGGTAACTTCGGCGGCCCGCGCATCCACGACCTTGTCGACGCCCTGCACCGATGTGAGTACCAGGTGAACCGACCACCCTGCATCCTCCAGGGAAGCGCGGGCTGAAACGATGCGCTTCACGCCGGTCGCGCCGCTCACGGCTTCCCTGGCACGACTCGGGTCTCTTGCCAGCGCCACCACGTTCTCGCTCGGTACGACCGGCAGACCGGCTCCCCGCAATCGCTCCGCGATCAGATCCATGACGCCGAGCCGCACCCAGCTCCATGAACCGTCCGCCTCCACATCGACCGGAAGCACTGCCAAGGCATCCGCAGTCTGGACCGACGGTGCGCCGGCACGGAATCGTCCGGCGTGCTGCACGGCGAAAAGGATCGCGGCGGCCAGCACCGGAACAAGCAGGACCGGCAGCGCCCAGCGAGGGCGCGTGAAGTGGCGCAAGCGTGAAAGCAGGACGGACCCGGACGGAGGCAATGCGTCCGCGGCGCCGCTTCCAGTCGCCATTGTGTCCCCGGCCACAACATCCGCCACCCATCGGTATCCGAAGCGCGGCAGGGTACGGATCAAGTCCTGGTCATCCCCACAGCCACCCAGGATGCGGCGCACCTTGATCACGAGCTGGCCGAGCATCGCGTAAGTCACTTCAGCGCGTCCCCAGACCGCCGCAATCAGTTCGTCGCGACCCACCGCGCGCTCACGATGCTCGATCAGGTAGGCGATGCAATCGAAAACCTTGACGGAGGGTGCCAGCAGCTCGCCGCCGCGACGGAGCTCGCGCCGGGCGAGATCGATGCGGAAGTCGCGAAAACGGTAGATACCGGGCGGGTTCAAGGTCGAAGTGCAGCGCGGTTCAGTACGTTACGACATGACGCGGGGACGACTTCGATGCGTCGAAGGTATTCGTTGCAAGCCGGCGAGCTGTTCGGATCGTGCCATGAGAGCGGCGTTCGGGCGCTGAGTGTTCCGAGCCTCCTTTCGCGTGTATGCAATCGACGGGTGCGCATGCGACACGCGCATCGCACGTCGCGCAATCAGGCGCCGACGCGCCTGCGCACGGCTCCGATGTCGACGACCGGGCGGACTTCGACGCAGCCGGTGCGCGCCCACGGAAATTCCGACGCGATGCGCACGGCTTCGTCCAGGCTGTCGGCTTCGATCAGGTTGAATCCGCCGAGCATTTCCTTGGTTTCGGCGAACGGGCCGTCGACGACACTGAGCCGGCCGCCGCGCATGCGCACTGTCTTCGCGGTGGCGGGCGCTTCGAGCTGCTGCGACTCGATAAGCTTGCCCTGCTCGCGCAGCTCGTCCGCGTGCAGCAGGCAGCCGCGCATCATCGTGTCGGCCTCGCCGGGCGGCAGCGCATCGAGCAACGTGTCGTCGTTGTAGATCAGCAGCAGGTATTTCATCCAGCTAGTCCTCTCGGGGGCGGGCGATCACCAAGTCGCACGGCTCACGTGGCCGCCACGACGCACATCGACGAAGCCGCTACATGTTGCGCCGGTACTCGCCGCCTACCTCGTACAGCGCGTGGCTGATCTGCCCGAGGCTGTGCGTCTTCACGGCTTCCATCAGCGATGCGAACACATTGCGCCGCTCGCGCGCGGCGGCCTGCAGCGAGCGCAGGCCGTCCTTCGCGTAGCCGTTGCGCGCCTTCTGGTACGCCTGCACGTTGGCGATCTGCTGGGCCTTTTCCTCGGGGGTCGAGCGGATCAACTCGATCGTCGTCGTGATATCGCCGGCGTGCTCCTTGGGCAGGAACGTGTTGACACCGATCAGCGGCAACGAGCCGTCGTGCTTCTTCTGCTCGTAGTAGAGGCTCTCTTCCTGGATCTTGCCGCGCTGGTACATCGTATCCATCGCGCCGAGCACGCCGCCGCGCTCGCTGATCGCCTCGAACTCCTTGTAGACCGCCTCCTCCACCATGTCGGTCAGCTTGTCGATGATGAAGCTGCCCTGCCACGGGTTCTCGCAGAAATTGAGGCCGAGCTCGCGGTTGATAATGAGCTGGATGGCCACCGCGCGGCGCACGGATTCCTCGGTCGGCGTGGTGATCGCCTCGTCGTACGCGTTCGTGTGCAGCGAATTGCAGTTGTCGAACAGAGCGTACAGCGCCTGCAGCGTCGTGCGGATGTCGTTGAACTGGATTTCCTGCGCGTGCAGCGAGCGACCGCTGGTCTGGATGTGATACTTCATCATCTGGCTGCGCGGGCTCGCGCCGTAGCGCTCGCGCATCGCGCGCGCCCAGATGCGGCGCGCTACGCGGCCGATGACGCTGTACTCGGGATCCATGCCGTTCGAGAAGAAGAACGACAGGTTCGGAGCGAAGTCGTCGATCTTCATGCCGCGCGCGAGGTAGTACTCGACGATCGTGAAGCCGTTCGACAGCGTGAACGCGAGCTGCGAGATCGGATTCGCGCCGGCCTCGGCGATGTGATAGCCCGAGATCGACACCGAATAGAAGTTGCGCACCCTGTTGTCGACGAAGAACTGCTGGATGTCACCCATCATGCGCAGCGCGAATTCCGTCGAGAAGATGCAGGTGTTCTGCGCCTGGTCCTCCTTGAGGATGTCGGCCTGCACCGTGCCGCGCACGACCGAAAGCGTCTCGGTGCGGATCTTCTCGTAGGTTTCGGCGTCCAAGACCTGGTCGCCGGTGACGCCGAGCAATCCGAGCCCGAGCCCGTCGTTACCGTCCGGCAGCATGCCCGAATACCGCGGCCGCTCGCGGCCCTCGAACAGCTTCTCGATCCTGGCGTGCGCTTCGTCCCAGCGCGACTGCTCGGCACGCAGATACTTCTCCACAGCCTGGTCGATCGCCGTGTTCATGAACATCGCGAGGATGATCGGCGCGGGACCGTTGATCGTCATCGACACCGACGTCGTCGGCGCAGAGAGATCGAAGCCCGAGTAGAGCTTTTTCATGTCGTCCAGCGTCGCGATGCTGACGCCGGAGTTCCCGATCTTGCCGTAGATGTCCGGGCGCTCGGCCGGGTCTTCGCCATAGAGCGTGACCGAATCGAACGCCGTCGAGAGGCGCGCCGCTTTCTGTCCGATCGAAAGGTAATGGAAGCGCCGGTTGGTGCGCTCGGGCGTGCCCTCGCCCGCGAACATGCGCGTCGGGTCCTCGCCTGTGCGCCGGTACGGATAGACGCCGCCGGTGTACGGATACGCGCCCGGCAGGTTCTCCTTCATCAGGAACGTGAGCAGCTCGCCCCAGCTCCTGTACGTCGGCGCGGCGATCTTCGGCACCTTCTGGTGCGAAAGCGACTCGACGTAGTTGTTGCCTTCGACGGGTTTGCCGCGCACTTCATAGACGTAGTGCTCGTCGGTGATCGCCTTCAGCCGCTGAGGCCATTCGCGCAGCAGAGAGACGGATTCCGTCGACAGCGATTTCAGCGCGTCCTGATAGCGCTGGCGCAGAACCAGCATGCTTCGATCGACCGAAGGTGCGGATCTCGGCGCGGCCCCCTCACCGGAAGACGCATCGTCGCGGCGAGCCGAAGCCGGCCCTGTGAGATCCGCCGGATCGTAAAGATCGAGCGGCTTCGGAAGCTTCGGATCTTCCAGCTCCTGCAGCGCCTGCCACATGGCCTGGGCGCGATCGGCCGCTTCGGCTTGCCTCGCTATCTCCGCATTGATGCCGCGGCCCTGCTCGGCGATTTCGGCGAGATAGCGCACACGGTTACCCGGGATCAGCACCGTCGCGCGCGGTTCCCTGATCGACGTATCGACCTCCGGCGTCCACTTCGCGGCCGGCAGATTCAGCTTTTCGCGCAGCAGCCGGCAGAGGTTCGCGAACATCCAGGTCACGCCCGGGTCGTTGAACTGGCTCGCGATCGTCGGATAGACCGGGATGTCCTCATCCCTGGTCTTGAACGCCGTACGGTTGCGCTTCCACTGCTTGCGCACGTCGCGCAGCGCATCCTCGGCGCCGCGCTTGTCGAACTTGTTCAATACGACGAGCTCGGCGTAATCGAGCATGTCGATCTTCTCGAGCTGACTGGCGGCGCCGTAGTCGCTGGTCATGACGTACATCGGGAAATCGACCAGGTCGACGATCTCGGAATCGGACTGGCCGATGCCCGCCGTCTCGACGATGACGAGGTCGTAGCCGAGGCTCTTCAGGCAGGCGATACAGTCCTTGAGCACGACGTTCGTCGCCGCGTGCTGGCGCCGCGTCGCCATCGAACGCATGAACACGCGCCTGGAGCGCAGCGAGTTCATGCGGATGCGATCGCCGAGCAGCGCGCCGCCGGAGCGCCGCCTGGTCGGGTCGACCGCGAGCACCGCGATGCGCATCTCGGGAAACGCGTGCAGAAAGCGCAGCAGAAGCTCGTCGACGACGCTCGACTTGCCCGCGCCGCCGGTGCCCGTAATGCCGACGACGGGTACAAGCGGGGATTTGAGATTCGGGATTCGGGATTCGGAAGAGCGCGGATTCGCCCAGCTCTTGCGCAAGGCGGCGAGCTCAGCCTCGCTGAAGACTCCATCTTCCAGCGCGCTCAACAGACGGCCAATCGCAATCTCGTCGTCGAGCGACGGAACGGTCGGTTTCGAATCCCGAATCCCCAATCCCGCGTCCCGGCTCTCAGCCGCCCGTCGCACGACGTCCTCGATCATCGCGACGAGCCCGAGGTGCATGCCGTCGTTGGGGTGATAGATGCGCTCGACGCCGTAGGCCTGCAGCTCGGCGATCTCTTCCGGCGTGATCGTGCCGCCGCCGCCGCCGAACACTCGCACGTGGCCCGCGCCGCGCTCGCGCAGCATGTCGACCATGTACTTGAAGTACTCGACGTGGCCGCCCTGGTACGAGGACACGGCGATCGCGTCGGCGTCTTCCTGCAGCGCCGCGCGCACGACGTCCTCGACGGCGCGGTTGTGGCCGAGATGGATGACCTCGCAACCCTGCGCCTGGATCAGCCGGCGCATGATGTTGATCGCAGCATCGTGCCCGTCGAACAGGCTGGCGGCGGTGACGAACCGGAGCGGCGCGCGCTCGGCCAAAGGTTCGCTGATGACGTGCTGGGCGGACGTGCTCATGCGGGATACGCGATCGAAGTCGAAGCACGAATTGTAGCGTCCTGCACGCCCGACGACGACGAGCGCGGCCGCGCCGCAGATTCTGCGCTAACGGGAATCTCACCTGCGCCGCCTGGCCACACTCCGCTGCGCCTTGCGCATCGCGGCAATGCCGCCGTCAGCGGCGCGCGGGCTCCGGCAGCGGCGGTGCGCGCAACGGAACGGGCGTCGACTGCACGATCGAGCTCGTCGTATTGCCGTACTTCAGGATCTCGTCCAGCACCGCCTCGAGCAGCTCCACGCGACCGACCAGCACTTTCATGATGAAGCAGTCCTCGCCCGTGACGCGGTAGCACTCGACGATCTCGGGCGTGTTCTGCGCGAGCGCGGCGATCGCGGCGAGCTGGCCCGGCATTGGCCGCACGCGAACGAAGGCGGTGATGCCGAGGCCGAGCGCGGCCTGATCCACTTCGAGCCGCGCGCCGCGGATCACGCCGGCCTCCTGCATGCGCTGCACGCGCTCGGTCACGGCCGGTGCCGACATGCCGACGCGACGCCCGAGCTCGCTCATCGGCAGGCGCGGCTCGTCGATCAGCGCCCTCAGGATGTCGAGATTCGTCGCATCGAGGATACTGCTTACATTGTCGAAGGAATTACGGGCTGTTTTCCTTGGCATGTCAGAATAAAATAAGCCTTGACCTGGAAATCGGCATTCAATACGTGCTTCCGGCCTTCGACAATAGCACGCAGATCCGGCAGACGTGTGATCTTCATGAGATTCCTGGAAATCCCCTTGCCGCGCGAGCGGGCCCTGCGGATGGAGTCGGTCCCGCCGCACGCGTTCTTTCTAGTCAGCGCGATTTTCCATTATCTGGGGCCGGCCTTCGCCGTGCTGCTGTTCCGCTACGTCGATGCGCTCGGCGTCGCCTGGCTTCGCATCATGACGGCCGCGCTCGCGTTCGCGCTCTGGCGGCGCCCATGGCGCGTGCTGGCCGACGCCACCGCGCCGCAGCGGCGCCTCCTCATCACGATGGGCGCGCTGCTTGCGGCGATGAATTCGGTGTTCTATCTCGCGATCGAACGCCTGCCGCTCGGCGCGGTCGGGGCGATTGAATTTCTCGCGCCCGTCGCGCTCGCCGCCGCGGGGCTGCGCGATCTGCGCAATCTCCTGGCGCTGAACGTCGCCGTGGCCGGTGTCGCGCTGCTGACGGACGTGCGCGTCGGCAGCGATCCGCTCGCATTCGTCTTCGCATTCGCCAACTGCGCGCTGTTCGCCGGCTACATCGTGGCCGGCCACGCGCTCGCGCGCGATGGTGGAGCGGCCGGCATCGACCGTCTCGGCGCGGCCATGCTGGTGGCAGCGATCGCCGCGGCACCGATCGGCCTGCGCGACGCGCTGCCGGCGCTGCACGATGCGCGCCTGCTCCTTGCCGCGATCGGCGTCGGGCTCTGTTCGTCCGTGATTCCCTACGTCTGCGATCAGCTCGCGATGGCGCGGCTGCCGCGCTCGACCTTCGCGCTTCTGCTCGCGCTGCTGCCGGCGACGGCCAGCCTCATCGGAGCGCTGGTGCTGAGGCAGATTCCGACGCCGGTCGAAACCGCCGGCATCGCGCTCGTGATCGGCGGCGTGCTGATGCACCGCACCGCGACGGCGAAGTGACGTGCCTGCCCGAGCGGCAGTGCTACGCTGCGGTAGAACCGAAAAGGACAGGCGATGACAGCACGGATCATCGAGGGCGGCTGCCTCTGCGGCGCCGTTCGCTATCGCGTCGACGCCGAACCCGAGGGCGCGACGCTCTGTCACTGCAAGACGTGCCGGCGCGCGGCCGCCGCGCCTTCGGTCGCATGGGTGATCTTTCCGGCCGACCGGTTCGCGTTCGTCCGCGGCGAGCCGGCCTTCTTCCGCTCGTCACCTCACGTCGAGCGCGGCTTCTGCGGCCGATGCGGCACGCCGCTCGTCTATCGCAGCGAGCGGCGTCCTCGCGTCGTCGACGTCACCATGGTGTCGCTCGACGAGCCGGATGCGTTCGCGCCGGACCGCGAGATCTGGACCGGCGAGAAGCTCGCATGGGACATCGTCAATCCGAAGCTGCCGCAATATCCGCGCAGCAGCAAAGGATGATCGCGGTCTCCGATCAGGCGAAGCCGAACGGAAGATCCGGCGTCGACACGATGCGCTCGCCGACCGTGTGTCCGCGCAGGAAATCCAGCACCGCGCCGATCACCGCAGTGTCGCCGAGAATCCGGTTGTGCCCGAGGCCGACGGTGCTCAGCATGCGCGCCGACGGCCAGTAGCGGGCGTAGCGCTCGCCCTCCTCCCACGGCACTTCGCGATCGAGAAGATCGTGGATGATCAGCGCAGGACGGTCGATCTCGCGCACGTTGCGATGCGCCTGCAGTTCCTCCATCCGCACCGAAGCGCGCGCTTCGAGCGCGCGGTGCAGGCGTGGGCGCAGATGCCCGGCCAGCCCGACAGCGTCGGCGAAGCGGTCGGCGGCGGCGGCGAGATCGGCAGGCGGCGCGATGAGCACGGCGCGATCGGCCGCGAGGCCCTCGTGCAGCGCGATGGCGGCGGCGGCGCCGCCCATCGAATGCCCGATGACCGCCGCCGCGCGGCCGAAGTGCTCGCCGACGAGACGGATGCAGCGCGCAAACTCCCGCAACGTCGCCGTGTCGCCGCTGCTGCGTCCATGGCCGGGCTGATCGAAGGTGACTACCGCATGGCCCGCCGCGCGCAAGGCGTCGACGAGCGGCAGAAAGCGCAGCGCGAAATCCGACCATCCGTGCGCGATGAGCACAGAAGGTTGCGACGCCGGATCGCCCCAGCGGTAGACCTGCAATGCATACGGGCCGGCCTGCAGCGTGGACGACGCGGCGCCGCCGTCGTCGGCGACCGCGGCCTTGCGGCGCGCGTCCGCTGACGGCGTGCAGAACACGTCGGTGGCACGCGCGATCGTCGCGCGCGGGGCGATCCAGCTTCCCATCGCGAATGCCGCGCGCACCAGGTTCGGCGGCTGCAGTTTTCGAACGACCGTGCTTTTTTTAGGGGACGTCAATGCCAGCATGAGGAAACCTCGGTCGATGCGGAAGTCAGGCCTTGTGGGACGAGATCAGGCGCTCGAGTGCGCGCTCGCCGCGCGCGATCGCGTCGTCGAATCCGAACAGCCGGCTGTCGTGGTGCACGGCAAGCTCCACGCCGAAAATCTCGAAGGCGAGCTGCGCGGAATCGGTGTCGGCGGCGAGCTCGCCACTTTCGATCGCCATGCCGATCGCTTTCGCAAGCTCGTTGCGAAGGCGCGTCTGGTAGAAGATCACGCGATCGCGGATCGCGCCGGGGCGGTCGTCGTACTCGATGGCCGCGCTCACCATCGGGCAGCCACCCTGTTCGCTGCGCAGCCATTTCATCCAGCGCCGCCCGATCGCCATCAGGCGCGGCAAGCCGCGCTTCTCGCGGATCGCCGGCACGAACACGTGCTCGGTGAAGCGCTGTGCCGCGGCGTCGAGCACGGCGAGCTGCAGATCCTCGCGCGAGCCGAAATGCGCGAACACCCCGCTCTTGGACATGCCGACCGACTCGGCGACCGCGCCGATGGAAAGTCCTTCGAAGCCATCCCGGCGCACGATGCCGTAGGCGCGCTCGATGATTGAGTCGCGCGTCGCGGCGCCTTTGCTCGTGGCGACAGTCAGCTGCATCGACTAATAATAGCACGACCGTTCGTTTCTTTTCAAGCCGTCGTACTTGCGCGAACCGGCCAGCGCCTTCGCGAGGAAAGCCCTGGGGACCTATCGGACTGTCGTCCGCGCGCCTGCCCGGCTACACTACGCGCCGCGAAACGGCCCCCGTGCCGCGTTCCGCCTTCCCTTTTCTCAACGTATACAAGCAGTTAGCCGACCAAGCTCAACAGGTTTCACGGATGTGAGCCGCGTCATGCGCACTTGGCCGACGCGGCGGCGGCTGCCGGAGCCAAACCGATGCTATTCGAAACCGTTGCCGTCACCGGCCATGAGCAGATCGTCTATTGCCACAGCAAGGACGCGGGCCTGAAGGCCATCATCGCGATCCACAACAGCGTGCTCGGCCCGGCCCTCGGCGGCCTGCGCATGTGGCCGTACAAGAACGAATCCGAGGCGCTCGACGACGTGCTGCGCCTGTCGCGCGGCATGACGTACAAGAACGCGGTCGCGGGCCTCAATCTCGGCGGCGGCAAAGCGGTGATCATCGGCGATCCCGCCAAGGACAAGAGCGAAGCGCTGTTCCGCGCCTTCGGACGCTTCGTGAATTCGCTCAACGGCCGCTACATCACGGCCGAGGACGTCGGCATCGACGTCAACGACATGGAGTGGGTCTACCGCGAGACGGAGTTCGTCACCGGCGTGCACCAGGTGCACGGCGGGTCCGGCGACCCTTCGCCGTTCACCGCGTTCGGCACGCTGCAGGGCCTGATGGCCGCGCTGAACCACAAGTTCGGCAACGAGGACGTCGGCAAGTACAGCTACGCCGTGCAGGGCGCGGGCCACGTCGGCCTCGAGTTCATCAAGCTGCTGCGCGAGCAGAACGCGAAGGTGTTCGTCACCGACATCAACAAGGCGCTCGTGCAGCGCGCCGTGGACGAATACGGCTGCACCGCCGTCGGCGTCGACGAGATCTACGACGTCGACGCGGACGTCTACAGCCCCTGCGCGCTCGGCGGCACCGTCAACGAGCAGACCCTGCCCCGGCTCAAGTGCAAGATCATCTGCGGCGCGGCGAACAACCAGCTCGCGAACGACGCGATGGGCGTCGAGGTCGAGAAGCGCGGCATCCTCTACGCGCCGGATTACGCGGTGAACGCGGGCGGCGTCATGAACGTCTCGCTCGAGATCGACGGCTACAACCGCGAGCGCGCGATGCGCATGATGCGCACGATCTACTACAACGTCGGCCGCATCTTCGAGATCGCCAAGCGCGACGGCATCCCCACCTACAAGGCCGCCGATCGCATGGCCGAGGAGCGCATCGCGACGATCGGGCGGATCAAGCTCCCGCACATGGGCAATCACGCGCCGCGCTTCCAGGGCCGGATGCGCGGGCAGTAGATAGGGCCGGGATTCGGGATTGGGGCCGGGGATTCGGAAAGACGCACTAG
>Ga0182749_1000362_pt1 | contig 44112 bp, 39 predicted proteins | sample eDN3rd37CKraftMG_FD_128875 | JGI IMG/M metagenome (GOLD analysis project Ga0182749, IMG submission 128875) | Enriched Miracle-Growth compost microbial communities from Emeryville, California, USA - eDNA 3rd pass 37_C Kraft MG (version 2) (version 2) ...
ATCCCACCACGTCGCCTGCTGACCGACCCAACCGGATACCGTCAGCGATACCTTGCGATTGCCCTTGCGCGCCGTCGTGGCTTCAAGTTCCGCGATGCGCTCCTCGAGGTCCGCGCAGCAGTTCCCCCCGAGGTCGGCTGCAGATGCACTGCTGACTGACATGCCGCCTGCCAGCAGGCCTGCCGCCACCAGGGCACTCAGACTGTACTTGCTCATTGACCTACTCCCGTCTGCTTTGACTTGAGGAATGACGGACGGAACGCAACTGTTCAGCCCAACACTCTTCTTATTCGATGTTCTTTGTTAAACCCGTCCTCAAACCCGTCTTGCGCGGCCCGCGGGCTCCCCCCGAATCACCGCTCAGGGCGCTGTTTAAAGCAGATAAGATTCGCCGGTGAAATAGCTTTGACAAATACGGCTGTGGAATTGCCGTGATTTGTGACACAAAAGCCACGAGCAACTGAGGTGGCCACAGGACAACAAGCATGTCCCTAAAGGCTTATGCACTCGATCTGGTTATAATCAGATTGCGCCGCGCATGTCGGTGTTTGGCGAGCATAGGCCATTCCAAATCGGCAACGCAAAAAATCCGGTCGACGCAGGTTGTCATGCCTCGATCGTATCGATCACCGAAGTCTCGTGAAGAGGCGATCTGGACCGGCAGCCGCCAGCGCAAGCTGACGTGTCCGCGCATCGTTACGGTCGCTTCGAGCAGCGAGCTTTGGCGACATCCATTCCTTCGGAACGATCAACCCGACGTCCCACCCGCACTCTATCAACATGCAAGATCGCCGGGCAAAGCAGTCGCCGGACGATGGTGGTCTTCTCTCGCCGCATCGCCATTCAATATTCCGGCGGGAAAGTCACACATGCGAACTCAGCAAGTGGAAAATCTGCCACAATCGTCGTTTAGCAAATTCGTCTTTGGTGGTTTGGTTGCGCTCGCCGGAAGCGTACACCGGATGTGGAAACGCTCACCGCAGGGGCTGGCAGTATACCAGACATGACAGGGAAATCGCTCGATCGGCGGTCGGTGCTCGGACAGGCCGCGATGGGAACCTTTGCCCTTGCGGCAGCCAGATGGGCGTTGACCACAGCGGTCGCCGAGGCCGCCGGCACTGGGCCCGCACAACCGACGCCCTTCAATGCGACAAATGTCAACGCCGAGGCCAAACGCCTTGCCGATCAGCCGTTCTCCAAACCGAGCTTGGATTTACCTCCGCCATTCAACAAGCTCTCCTACGATCAGTACCGCGACATCCGGTTCCGGCCCGAAAAGGCGATCTGGCGGGGCGAACATCTCGAGTTCGAGGTGCAGCCGTTCGCGATGGGCTGGCTTTACGATATGCCCGTCGATCTCTGGATCGTCGACAAGGGTTCGGCGACGCGTCTCGTTGCGGACAGCAAACTCTTCTCGTTTGGACCGTTGATTGGTCCGGGCCCCGACGCTGCCCCCTACGGATTTTCTGGATTTCGGCTTCACGGACCAATCAACCGGTCCGATTATTTTGACGAATACGCAGTCTTCCAGGGCGCGAGCTATTTTCGTGCTGTTGGCCGGGACGAAGGGTATGGAGCCTCGGCGCGGGGCTTGGCTCTCGGTACCGCACGACCTGCGGGTGAGGAATTCCCGTTTTTCCGGACATTTTGGCTCGAAAAGCCCAAACCGGGTGCAACTCAGATCACCATTCATGCGTTGTTGGATAGCCAGTCCACAACCGGCGCGTACCGGTTCACGATCGAGCCAGGAGAGACGACGGTTATGGACGTTTCAGCCACGCTTTATCCGCGTGCAACTCTCCCACATGTCGGAATCGCGCCGTTGACGAGCATGTTCCTGCACGCGAGCACAGGCCCCCGGCGTCATTTGGATTTTCGTCCCGAGGTTCATGACAGCGACGGCCTCGCTATCGTTAACGGCAGTGGGGAGCGGTTATGGCGTCCCTTGAATAATCCGAAGACGCTGCAAATCAGCGCGTTCATGGATAAGAGCCCGAGAGGGTTCGGGCTGTGGCAACGGGATCGCTCGTTTCAGAGCTACGAAGATCTCGAAGCGCACTACGAGCGCCGCCCCAGCGTGTGGGTGCAACCCAAGGGACAATGGGGCGACGGCTTTGTCGAACTCGTCGAGATCCCAGTCACCAACGAAATTCACGATAACGTCGTCGCCTATTGGCATCCTGCGAAGGAGCTTACCCCCGGTGGCCCGTATGTTTTCAATTATAGGCTCTTCTGGGGTGAGGACGTGCCGGCGGCGTGGCCGGGAGCGCGCGTCGCGAAGACGCGGATCGGAAACGGCAAAAAGTCGGGAAATATCCTTTTTGTAATCGATTTGGTCGGGCCTTCAGTCGCGGACGCGAAGGATTTGCCTATCGCGGACGTTTCGGGAAGCGCAGGCCAAATTTCTAATGTTGTCGTGCAACGCAATCATGAGATTTCCGGAGTTAGGGTCACCTTCGAGCTGACCCCCGGCAATGCCGATCTCGTCGAGTTGCGGTGCTTTTTGAAAACTGGCGATCAGCCCATCTCGGAGACGTGGCTCTATCGATGGACGAAGCCGTAAACGAGAATTTCAAAGGTCAGATGCCCATAGGCTCGGCAGAGGCCGTTAGCGGCCGTGATGCCGGACCGTGGTGGTATTTGCCGCTTCCGGCTCACCTGGATATGCCCGAGCAGGACTTCGCTCGGCGGATCGATCTCGTCAGAGAGCCGAAGCGTCGTAGCTATTGGGTACCGCGGGCTGCGATTTTCGCTGGCGCCGCAGCGCTGACGGCAGCATTCGCGCACGAGCTGTTCAGCATCCTGGCGTTCGTCATGATCACGCCGGTGCAGTTCCTATTTCTCATTCTTTCGACCATTGCATTCGGCTGGATCGCAATCGGTAGTTTGAGCGCAGCGCTGGGTTTTCTTCCGCTCTTTGCGGGAGAGCGACCAGACACGATCAAGCCTCCGGCACCCGAGACGCCTCTCTCTACGAGAACGGCTCTGCTCTTTCCGGTCTATCACGAGGAACCGGCCAGGATCGCGGGCGCAATCGAGGCCATGGCGCGAGAACTCGCTGGCCTTGGCCGGAATGAGCATTTCGACGTTTTCATTCTCTCCGATACGCGCGGAGATGAAGACGGTGAACGTGAAGCCGATGTTTACCGGGCCCTCAGCCAAGAGCTGGCTGACGTCATGCCTGTATACTATCGGCGCCGATTGCAGAACACGGCCCGGAAGGCGGGCAATATCGCCGATTGGGTAGCACGCTTCGGCGGAGATTATGAGTCCTTCATCATTCTAGATGGTGACAGCGTCATGAGCGGCGAAACGCTCGTGTCACTGGCGCTCGCCATGGATGCCGATCCGAAAGCCGGCCTTATCCAGACCGTTCCGCGTATCGTCGGAGCCGAAACGCTATTGCAGCGATTGCAGCAATTCGCGTGCAATACCTATGGGCCGCCGGTCGCCGCAGGCCTCGCATTCTGGCATCGAGACCAGGGCAATTACTGGGGCCATAACGCGATTATTCGGACGGCGGCATTCGCGGCCGCAGCGGGCCTGCCTGATTTGCCCGGCCGCAAGCCTTTCGGCGGCCATATCATGAGCCATGACTTTGTCGAGGCCGTGCTCCTGCAGCGTGCAGGCTACGGCGTGCACATGATGCCTTCGCTCGAGGGGTCTTATGAAGGCATGCCGCCCAATATCATCGATGTCGTGGCGCGCGACCGGCGCTGGGCGCAGGGAAATCTACAGCACTTAGCTATCGTATCGCAGCCGGGTTTGACTCCGATGGGACGCGTGCACCTCGGTATGGGCGCCACCTCTTATCTCATCTCCGCGGTGTGGGCATTGTCGCTCATCGTCGGCGTCGTGCTGGCGCTGCAGGGTCAGCAGATGATCCCGAGTTACTTCCGGGACGCGAAGACGTTGTTTCCGATCTGGCCGATCATTGATCCCGGCGCAGCGCTCAGGCTCTTCCTCGCAACGCTGGTCGTCGTGCTGCTTCCCAAGATGCTAGGTTTGATCCTGGCATGGAAAGAAGCGCGGGCGGAAAATGACGTGCTTGGCGCGATCCGCGTGACCTTCGGCGTCCTGATCGAGACAATCTATTCGATGCTGATCGCTCCCATCTTCATGGTGACGCAGACAGTGGGCGCTGCCGAGATCCTGGCCGGGCTCGATTCCGGGTGGAAGCCGCAGAAGCGGAACGATGGGGCCATCTCGTTCGACGATGCGATGTGGTTCGCGCGCTGGCACACTTTGGTCGGCGCGATTGTAGCCGTGATCGCCTGGACGGTTTCCCCTGGCCTTCTCGCATGGATGGCGCCGGTCATCCTCGGGTTGGTGCTTGCAGGGCCGGTGAGTTGGCTGACGTCGCTCAGAGCCGGACCGATTGAACGTTGGGCGTTGTCGACGGGCGTCGACCGTAGGCCCCCTCCCGTTCTGATCGATGCGGCCCATCGGGAACGCGATTGGGCGCGCCGCGCTGCAACGCCGGGCGGCCTCAGTCCACAGCCGCAAGCGGCAGCGGCTTAATCGGTATCGTCAGGCTTTTTCGGTTTTGTCGGCGCCTCTGAGCGAGCGGACGAGTTCGCCGAATATCTCACGCATGCGCAGCGGCTCGGAATCGAGATTTGGAAGCGGCCGCGTAACCTCGACGGCAACAACCCCCAGGCGGGCGGTCAATGCGCCGTTGAACGCGCCTTCGCCCAACCTCCGCGACAACCGGCGAAGGACGTCCTGGCCGACGAACTGACCGAGGAGATCGTCGGTCATCGCTATTCCCCCTGTGGCGATGACATGCGCGACGACGAGCCGGGCGAGGCGCAAAGCTCCGAGCACGCCCGGGCGGCCCCCGTAAAGTCCCGCGACAGCGCGGAACATCCGTACGTTCTCGACAAGCACAAAACCCATCGCGATCCACATGATCGGCGACAAGGCCGACACCGTCGCGACGCGCTTCGCAGATTTGAGGATGACCCGGCGCGCTTCCGAATCTAGTGGGTGCAATAACTCGCGGTCGGCAAGGCGTAGAAGCTCGCCATTTTCAAGGACGTCTGCCGTATGGTCTCGCACCCGCGCCAGCCCCCAAGCGAGATCGGCGCGGCCGCGATAGTGGGCCAGCAAAGCATTCACCGCTTTTCGTTCGCCAGCGGCTCCGGGATTGGCAATCGCCGCCTTTACGAGCGCTCGTAGTTTTGACAGCCGGGCGAGGCGGCGGAAGCCAATCAATTCGCGCAGCGCGATCGCAATGATTGCGAGCACGATGACGGACATCAATCCGAACGCGACCCATCCCACCCAATCGTTACGCTCAAGCGCGATCGACACGAAACGCGCGAACCAGAGGCCAAGCGCCAGAGAGGCCAGTGCTCCGATTGCGGAGAATAGGATGCCGCCGAAGCGAAAGCCGCGGTTGATATCTGTGACCGTCAAATGCCGAGAGGGAGCCGTCACAGTGCGGCGCGCGGTAACAGCGCCCGCGCGAGGCACTGCATGTTCGAGCTCGGGCTCGATGAGAATATCGCCGGGCTTGAAAACGCGCGGTTTGCGCGGCGGAGGGACGTCATCCTCGAAGCTCATGCGAGATAATCCGAAATGAGGAAGTCGAGCGCGCGATCGAGCCTGATATGGGGAAAAGCGGCGGGTTTTCCGTCTGCAAGAATGTCCGTGAGCTTGGGTGGCGCAAATCGAACAAGTTCGAGCGACGTCATTTTGGCGCTCCTTGCTGCGCTGAGCGCAGCGGTCGGATCGATGGGAAGGTCGCCCGGAAAAATTGCGACTTCCGTCGTACCATCAAAGATCACGCCACCGATTGTCTCTCCGTTGATCGGCGTACCGCGCAAGCAAGGAAGTACGTCGGACCCGTGTTTGGCCGTTGTTTCGCGCGTGGCGCGCAGCGCTGACATGGCCAACGAATTAACGCCGGCGCCCTCCGTTTGACCTCGCGAGATCGCTTCTTCGACAACAGTCCTGAGGATCGCTTCCAAGCGGTCGTGGCTGGAGGCAGGGAGGTGATCGGCTTTGGTCGCGGCGAAGAGAACGCGGTCAATCTTCCGACCGAGCAGAAGTGAAAGCCACGAGTTCGCACCGGGCCGGAATGCCTTCAAGATCGAGGTCATGGCGCGTTCGAGATCGGCGACCGCTTCGGCTCCACGATTCAGCGCTCCGAGAACGTCGACAAGCACAATCTGGCGATCCAGGCGCGCAAAATGCTCGTTGAAGAACGGCGTGACGACAGTGGACTTATAGCTCTCGAAGCGTCGCAGCATCATGGCCGCGAGAGAGGCGCGCGGCGGGCGCTCGCCGGAGGCGAGGGGCATCGGGAAAAACGTCAGGAGAGGCGAGCCTTCGAGATCTCCCGGCAACAGGAAACGTCCGGGTGCCAGCGTCGATTGAGCACCGCTATTGCGCACCCGCCGCAGATATTCCGTGAAGAGCTTTGCGCCGGTGATTGCGATCTGCTCGTCTTCAGCCGCAGCGGGGTCGGTGCCGGCGAGAAATTCCAGGAACGGCTTGGCGGCTTCGGCGCGCGAAGGCGCAGCGGCAAGCGCCAGCGCTTCTGCTGAAAACGTTCGATAATCCTGATCGAGAAGCGGCAGATCGATCAGCCATTCGCCGGGATAATCGACGATATCGAGATGGAGCTTCGAAAAACCGGCAATGCGTTTCAACAGCGACGCCGATTGATACTCGATCGTAACGCGCAATTCCGAGATGCGTCGGGTGCTTTCGGGCCAAGCCGGCGGTGTGGAGAGGAGATCGGCAAGATGTGCCTCGTAATCGAAGCGAGGCACGCTGTCGTCGGGCTGGGGTTCGAGATAGGCCCTGACGATCCGGTGCTCGGCGTCTGCCGCGAAAAACGGCAAGCGACCGCCCGAAATGAGGTTGCGGATGAGGGCTGTGATGAAAACGGTTTTACCGGCGCGGGAGAGACCCGTGACGCCAAGACGTACGGACGGCGTCAGGTAATCGCCGAGACGCGCTTGTGCATCCTTGATGAGGTCGGAGTAGGTAAGGTCAGCCAAGTGATGCCGCGCGTGATGGCAATGAAAAAGGGACGGATGGTCTCTTTAAGTGGCGCAAGTCAGGCGATACGACAAGAGCGGGGCGCAATCAGATGAAAGCGGTTCCGGGTTCAGGCGTCGTGGGCCTTGCGAACCTCGAAAATTTCCATGATCCGGCAACCACGGTGAGGCCCGTCGACGACGAAGGTCCATTTGCCTTCCGTGAAGGTGTCGCACATTTTCACGCCTTTAACGAGGATCCAGTGACCTTCCTTGCCTTTGTGAATGGCGAGAATGTAGTACGCCCAGGCGTTCCGCGGTTTTTGCATCCAGGTCCAAAAGGTCGGACGCTCCTTGCGGGCGCGATGGAGATGGCTCTCCGTCAGTTCCATGCGATAACCGAAATAGGCAAGCGCGGCTTCGACCTCATCGGCGTAAGTTCCGCGCACGACCGGCTTGCGATGCGGCGGCAATTCGCGAATTTCGCGGATTACGTCCTCGATTTTGGAGATTCCGTAGCCGGTGATCGCAGACAGTACATAGGGCCCGCAGAACGCAACGCGCCCGGTGTCGTTATTCGCCGAGCCGAGGCTCGACGTCGGACGATCGCTTGAAAGGCGTTCGGTCATTTCGCACATGCCCAATCTGAAGTGTACCGGGGGAGGCTCGGTCGATATGATTAACCAAAAGTTAACGAGAGGTGTCTGCTGCGAATGGGTGAACGTGTGAACGTCTCTTTTTTCCAAGAGCTCATGAACTCGATTGCTGAGCAGAGCCGGGCGTTGCTGCCGAAGGCGCTATTCGGCGCGGCGGATGGCGAGTCGATCGAAGTTCTGTCGCGGGCGCTCATGTCGGGTCGTGGTGAGGCTTCGGGCGTTGCGATCGCGCGACAGCTCCTTATACAACTCAAGAAAGCAACGGCGGAGGAGCGTCTGCAATTCTATCGCTTTCTCGCAGACGAGCTGCAACCCGATGCCGCCATCGTCGCCGAAGCGTCGCGCCAATACCTCGATCACCCGTCGGAGAAGACACTCGCCCGCCTTCAAAACGCAGCATACAGTCCGCGCATGGAATTCTTCCGGCGCTTGAACCTCGCGCCGGGCGCGACGGGTCAAATCGTGGCGCTCAGGGCTGATCTCGTCCGCCATCTCAAATCGGATGACACATTGGCGGCGGTCGACCGCGATCTGCAACGTCTTCTGACATCCTGGTTTAATCGCGGCTTTCTCGTTCTCCGCCGGATTGATTGGCAGACGCCTGCTGCGATCCTGGAAAAGATCATCGCCTATGAGGCCGTGCACGAAATCCGCGGATGGGACGACCTTCGCCGCAGACTCGATCCCAAGGACCGGCGCTGTTTTGCGTTCTTTCATCCCGCGCTCGTCGACGAGCCTTTGATCTTCGTGGAAGTGGCGCTGATGCAGGAGATACCGGCCACGATCTCGGCCGTTATAGATGCTCATAGCGATGATGAAGATGATGAGGTTCAACCGACGACGGCAGTCTTTTATTCCATCTCGAACTGCCAGGAAGGCCTTAAAGGCATTTCCTTTGGCAATTTCCTTCTGAAGCAGGTCGTGGAAGATCTCGTTCGCGACACTCCGAGCCTCAAGACGTTCGTAACCTTATCTCCGGTGCCACATTTCGCGCACTGGCTCGATCGTGTTTTGGCGGCAGGAGAGGGTTCAGGCCTGACCGAGGAAGAACGTGAGACTCTGGCGCGATTGCGCGATCCAAGCTGGATTGAAGATGTCATCAACGGGGCACCAGGCAGCGATGAGATCAAACCGTTGCTATTGTCGCTCGCGGCGCAATACTTTCTGGTTTCTCGGTCAGCTGACGATCGTCCCATTGATCCCGTCGCCCGATTCCATCTTGGTAACGGCGCGCGGCTGGAGCGCCTGAACTGGCTCGCGGATACGTCCGAGCGCGGACTGCGCGACGGCCGCGGGTTGATGGTCAACTATCGTTATGAACCTGGCGAAATCGAGCGCAATCATGAAGCGTATGCGCAGGACGGAACTGTAGCTGCATCCCGTGGCGTGAAGGCACTGCTCAAATCCGGCGGCAAAGTTAAGGGCCTGGGCGCGGTGCCTGATCTTCTCGCACTCCCCGGTGTGACCAAGACAAAACGAGCCCGTTCCACGGGCGTTGGATGATATCGAGTTTCGCCATGCTGGGGCTTGAAGGAAGCCCTTGTCTTGGCTTTTTGCCCGTGCAGTATGAGGTTGCTGGCTTTGCGGAGTGCACGCTGAAATCAGCCGTGTCGTTTGAACCGCAACGCGTTCGTCAATGATAGGGCCGCCATGCGTTACGACCAGAACGATCGTGAGAGCTCGAACGTAGAAGATCGCCGCGGGCAGGATGGTGGCGGGTTTCAATTTCCTCGGCGTGGAATTCAAATTCCGATCGGAGGCAAGGGCGGATTCAGTATCACAACGCTGCTGATTATCGGCGCGCTGATGATGTTCATGGGGATCAATCCGCTCGACGTTCTGCTTGGCACCGGCGGTCAGATCAACATGCCGCAGATGCCTCACTCCGAGCGACCAGTCGACCGATCTCCAAACAACATTCCCGGATTGCCCGGCTCCCCGCAAACGCAAGCTGCGGGCGAAGACGACGAGAAGGCATTCATCAGCAAGGTTCTTGCCGATACCGAGGATGTCTGGACTGCGGTATTCAAAAGCTTCGGCAGGACCTATCCCGATCCGAAGCTTGTGATCTATTCCGGCATCACGCGTACCGCTTGCGGTGCCGGGCAAGCGGCGATGGGCCCGTTTTATTGCCCGCTCGATCAGAAGGTCTATGTTGACCTCGCTTTTTATGACGAGTTGAAACGCAGGTTCAATGTCAGCGGTGATTTTGCGCAGGCTTACGTCATCGCCCACGAAGTCGGTCATCACGTGCAGAAGCAGCTCGGCATCCTCGACAAGGTACAGGAGTTGAAGAACAACGCTGACAGCGAGGTCACGGCTAACCAAATCCAGGTGCGGACGGAGCTACAAGCCGATTGCCTTGCCGGCGTATGGGCGAACCTCAATGATCAGATGAAAAAGCGCCTGCAGCCCGGCGACATCGAAGAAGCGTTGAATGCCGCGTCACAAATCGGTGACGACATGATTCAGAAAAGAATGACTGGCCGCGTTGTACCCGATGCCTTCACGCACGGCACAGCCGCGCAGCGCGTTCACTGGTTCAAAGCTGGGTTCCAGTCGGGTCGCATGGATTCCTGCGATACGTTCAACACGTCGGATCAGTAGGGCTTTGCAAGCGGGGGCGGGTTCATCCCGTTCGGCGCAACGCTCAATCGGATCAAGCGCGAGGGATGCGCGCTCTCGAAGACGCATCAAGTACGCGTGGCGCGGCGGCTGGCTCGCACTTTCGCCTCAGCTTTCGTCCTAAAGAGAGTTGCCGGTGAAGTCCCCGACCGAACACGAAACGGCTTGCGCTTGAAGATCCTTGCAGAGCTTGATCGCTTCAGCTTTGCTTCTCACTGGGCCCGCAACGAGATTGAAGCTGGGGTTGGCTGGATTAGCGTTGATTGTATAGCGGGCCTTCAATTTTCTCAGCTTATCGTGGTGCTGTTTCGCCAATTGACCCCAAGTCTGGCGAAGACCCTCAATCGTGGAATTCGATGCGAGCTGAAGTCCGAGCGGCCGTGTTTCTCTCTTGACGACGGCGGGCCCGAAATTGATGGCGTCGCTATGTGCGGCGCTGGCCTTGGCCTTCAGCTTTGCGGGCCCCTTGTCGACGCTCCCTGTTACGATTTGGGATTTTTGCGAGGGCGCATTGATGATCGTTGTCGCGGGTTGCTCCTGATCGGCTGTGCCATTGCCCGAGTCCGATGCCCCGGCGGCCATCGCTGATGCAACGGCGACGCTGCGCGTTTGGGTCGTCGGAGCCGCTGCGGAGGCTACCGGCGTTTCGGCCAAGCGAATTTTGTCCTCAAGCGCTGTGACCTGCGATCCGAGCGTCTGCGTTTGCTGACCCTGCGTGGCCACGTCAGATTTCACGCTCGACACGTCGAGTTCAAGCTTCGTCATCGACGAACGGATGCTGTCCACGTCGCTTGTCAGCTTCGTAAGCGTGGCTTCCATCTCGGCGGTGCGTGCGGCGTGTGTGCCGGCCGGGGTAAGATCGCCCAGCCATCCGGGCTCGAATACGGCAACGCCGAGATATCCGACGCCCAGCAATCCGAGCATCGACCAGAGAACCGCGTAGGGCGTGAAAACCGCTTTCCTACGGACCGGCTTGTCAATGGCGGGCTTGGTCATGAGCTGTGGTGTCCTAAATGTCGTTTGATGCTCGTGGAGCGAAGCGATTTCCCCGAATCATTTTCGCTGCATCGGAAACGTTGGGTTGCGCGCAGCGCGTTCGCAACTGCTTGGCAAGCTGTGTTGCATCGAAGTTGTGGATGGTGGCTCAGATGCACTTCACGCGCCATCTGTAGGAAACTTCTGAGCAAATCGCTTATATGGTGGACCAGCCAGCGCCTGGGCAGGGATGCTGTTCGCTGCTCCGTGAGCGGCGCTTGCGGGAAAGGGATCTCGAGCGTTATGGCTTGCCGCTCCTGGCACCACGCTTCACTTCCCGTGATGCCATCAACTAGCTTTAAGTCACGCAAGGGTCCCAATGAGCGCATCGCCTCCGCTGTTCGTTGTTCTCGCCGCCGGCAAGGGCACGCGCATGAAATCGGCACTGCCGAAAGTGCTGCACACGATCGCCGGGCAATCGATGCTGGCCCATGTGCTGAGCGTAACGTCCGATTTGCGAGGCAACGTTGCGGTGGTCATCGGTCCCAAGATGGATGCTGTGACGCAAGAAGCGCAGAGGGTTGCCCCGTCAGCCCAGGTCTTCGTGCAGCATGCCCAACAGGGAACGGCTGACGCGGTCCTCGCAGCACGTCCGGCTTTCGACCATCATGCCGGCGACGTCATCGTGCTCTACGCTGACACGCCGCTTGTCAGAGCCGATACCATTGTTCGTATGCGGGATGCCCTGGATGCGGGAGCCAATGTCGCCGTTCTCGGCTTCAGGCCCAAGGATGCCACGGGCTACGGGCGGTTGCTGACCGATGATAAGGGCGGGCTCGTCGCCATCCGCGAGGAAAAGGATGCATCCGTGGCCGAAAGAGGTGTCGGACTTTGCAACTCGGGCGTCATGGCTTTCCGGGTGCCGAACCTGGCGACCCTGTTATCGCGCATCGGCAATGCAAACGCCAAAGGCGAGTTCTACCTGACGGACGCCGTCGAGCTCGCGATCCGTGACGGGTTGACGGCCGCGGTCGTCGAATGTGGCGAGGACGAAGTTCTCGGCGTCAATGCCCGCGATCAGCTCGCGGCCGCCGAAGCGATCTGGCAATCGCGCGCGCGCACGGACTTCATGCGGGACGGCGTGACGATGATCGCGCCCGAAACGGTCTGGCTGAGTTTCGATACACGGATCGCACAGGACGTCGTTATCGAGCCGCACGTCGTCTTCGGGCCGGGTGTGACGGTCGAGGAGGGCGTCAAGATCCTGGGTTTCTGTCATCTCGAAGGAGCCGTGATCGGAAAGGGCGCGCGGATCGGACCCTATTCTCGCTTTCGTCCAGGGGCGCGGCTCGGACCCGACGTGCATATCGGCAACTTCGTCGAAGTGAAAAACACGACGCTTGGGGCCGGTGCCAAGGCCAATCACCTTGCCTATCTCGGCGACGGTACTGTCGGGGCGAAGGCGAATATCGGGGCGGGCACGATCTTCTGCAACTATGACGGCTTCAACAAGCACAAGACGGAGATCGGCGAGGGTGCCTTTATCGGCTCCAATACGTCACTCGTGGCGCCCGTTTCGGTGGGAGCAGGAGCCTATATCGGCTCGGGGAGCGTTATTTCCAAGAATGTTCGTGCAGGCGCCCTAGCCCTCGAGCGGGCGACACAAGAGGAGCGTCCGGGCTGGGCGGAGAAGTTCCGTACGATGATGACCCGCAGAAAGCGGTGAAGCAAATTGTTAACGAACCTGATAACTTGCGTCTAAGACTTGCGACCTCACGGAGCGTCGTTAATCTGAAACATTCTGTGATTTGAGAAGATTCTTAACGGCCCCCATCGTTCGGACGGGGCGAGTCAGCCGAGGGATATCTGATGTGCGGGATTGTCGGTATTCTCGGCAAATCATCCGTCGCGAACAATCTCGTCGACGCGTTGCGGCGTCTCGAATACCGCGGCTATGATTCCGCCGGTGTCGCGACCGTCGAGGATGGAACGCTCGACCGCCGCCGGGCGGAAGGCAAGTTGCGAAATCTTGAAAAACGTCTCCTAGCCGAGCCGCTCTCCGGACGCACGGGGATCGGCCACACGCGCTGGGCGACGCACGGCCGCCCAATCGAGCGCAATGCACATCCGCATATGACCGCGAAGGTGTCGGTCGTCCATAACGGCATCATCGAAAATTTCCGCGACCTCCGCGCCAAGCTCAAGGCCAAGGGCCATCGTTTTGAAACGGACACGGATACCGAGGCCGTCGTCCATCTCATCACGGACGAGTTGGATCAAAGCAACGACCCTGTCTCCGCCGCGCATAAGGCGCTGAACCAGCTGCAGGGCGCATTCGCGCTCGGTATCATTTTCGCTGGCCACGACGATCTCATGATTGCGGCCCGCAAGGGATCACCACTTGCGATCGGTCATGGCTCGGGCGAAATGTATCTCGGGTCGGATGCCATCGCCTTGGCGCCCTTCACCGACGCGATCACATACCTCGAAGAAGGTGACTGGGCGGTGCTCCGCCGCGCGGGTGCGGACATCTACGACCGCGATGGAACGCGAATCGAACGCCCTATGATCAAGGCTGTTGCAAGCTCGCTGCTCGTCGACAAAGGCAACTATCGCCACTTCATGGCGAAAGAGATTCATGAGCAACCGGAAGTCATTTCGCATACGCTGGCGAATTATCTCGATATGGCCTCGGCGCGCGTCAACTTCCCGGATCTCGGGGTCGATTTCGCGAACATCAGCCGGGTCACGATTTCGGCGTGCGGCACGGCTTATTATGCAGGATTGGTCGCCAAGTACTGGATCGAGCGGTTTGCTCGCGTGCCCGTCGACATCGACGTTGCGTCCGAGATGCGATATCGCGAAACGCCATTGCCGGAAAATGGATTGGCGATTTTCGTTTCGCAGTCCGGCGAAACCGCCGACACGCTGGCGACGCTGCGCTACTGCAAGGCCAACCGACAGCACGTTGCGTCGATCGTCAACGTCAGGACATCGACGATCGCGCGTGAATCACATGCCGTCTTGCCGACGCTGGCGGGTCCGGAAATCGGCGTCGCCTCGACGAAGGCTTTTACATGCCAGCTTTCGGTGCTCGCGTGTCTTGCGATCGCGATCGGCAGGGCACGAGGGGAGATTGCGCCCGAGCAGGAAACGGCGCTTGTCACAGCCCTGACCGAGGTCCCGCGGCACGTGGCAACCATCCTGCGCAATGAGGATATCTATCTCCCAGTTGCCCAGGATCTCGCGAAGGCCCGAGACGTACTCTATCTCGGCCGGGGATCGAGTTTTCCCATCGCGCTCGAAGGCGCGCTCAAGCTCAAGGAAATTTCTTATATCCATGCCGAAGGGTATGCGGCAGGTGAGTTGAAGCACGGGCCAATCGCCCTGATTGACGAAAACGTGCCGGTGATCGTCGTCGCTCCGGAGGACGAACTCTTTGAAAAGACAGTTTCAAATCTTCAGGAGGTTGCAGCGCGGGGTGGGCAGATCATCCTGATTTCCGATGCACCGCCAGAAAAAGCCGGATGCAAGCTTGCTGCCCATATCCCAATGCCGGTGGTTGACGCCTTCATCACACCTTTGCTCTATGCGGTGCCAATTCAACTTATCGCCTATCAAACGGCGGTGCAGATCGGTACCGATGTTGACCAACCGAGGAATCTGGCAAAGTCAGTAACGGTCGAATGACGGGGGAAAACGTGGCGGGATAAGGGCCCTCAAATTGCCCAGTTCCGCTGTTTGCAATAGGGGCGAGGAGGTTGCGGCGCCTAGCGACGTGGTGGCCATGGGGGAAGAATCGCACATGACGCAGCTCCGGAGGATCGAGCGCAGCTCGACGCTCGCCGCAGCGCTATGCGCGTTTGCGGTCGTGGCGACAGGGCTGCCGTGCGCCGGGCATGCGCAGAAAGCCAATTCCAAGCAGGAATCGCAGACCGACACGGATTCCAAAGCCTCTCAGGATGAGGCCAAGAAAAAGGCGGCGCACGAAGCCTACGACGCCGGCCTCAAACAGTTCGCCAACGGCCGATATCAACCGGCGATCGAGCAGCTTTCGGCGGCGCTCAAATCAGGCGGCCTATCCTCGATGGAGATTGCAAAAGCCCTCTACCGGCGAGGTGTTGCCTACAAACGCCAGAAGCAGCCCGGTCTTGCGATCTCGGATCTAACGAGTGCGCTCTGGCTGAAAGACGGTTTGGCCGGTAGCGATCGGGAAGCCGCTACGGCAGAACGGGCGGAAGCCTACCAAATGGCCGGTGTCGCGGATGCCGGCAAAGGCCCCGAGCGTGTCGTCGGCGAGGCGACCTCAGGCGCCAATGCCAGTTCGGCCGGATTGTCGGCGGCTGCAATCGCTCAGGCTGCGGAACACAATGCGGACAAGGGCGGCGCGGCAGCCACAGAGGCCGCCCGTCAGCGCAACGCATATGCCCCAGTCGATTCGCTTGCTGGGTCGGTTGTTACTGCGAATGGGCAGCCTGCGGCGCCCGCTTCGACGACATCATCGATCGGTTCGAGCGTGAAGGGCTTCTTTTCCAATCTATTCGGCGGATCAGCCAGCGAAAGCGCCGCGATTCAACCGCCAGCCGGCGTAACCACAGCGTCGACCGAGCCCGACACATCGAGCTGGAGCAGCGCAACGATCGTGAAGGAAGGGCCGGCGGAACCGCCCAAAACCGCGCAGCAAGCGAATTCGCGCAAAGCTGACGGCGATTTTCGCGCGACGAAGGGCAAATACAAGATCCATATCGCAGCGTTGCGATCGCGCGCCGAAGCCGAGGCCTTGGCCCAGAAGATCGAAACCCAGCATGCCGGAGACCTCGACAATCGCGTGCCGACGGTAGACAAAAAGGTCATCGGCAGCATGGGGACTTTCTATCGGGTCCGCATCGGGGGCTATGAATCGCAAGATGAGCCGCGCGGCATCTGCGATAAGCTCAGGAGCAGTGGCCTAGACTGCCTTGTCGTGACAAACTGAGGGAAGCCCGGGCTCCATCATCGGGCTATTGCCCCGAGTAGGAGAGCATGAGCGTACCTCCGTCCGCACCCGATCCGGAACACGAGGCCCGGCGTCAAGCGGGCGGTGACGCCTCGGACGCGGCGCAGCTCACCGAGGGATTGAAGCGGTTGGCCAGCACAGACCCCAAACCCGGCTGGCGACTGGGATCGCGCTTTCGCAACGCCTTTCTGACCGGGCTTGTCATTGTCGGCCCCGTAACCATTACGCTCTGGATCATGTGGGGCGTGATTCACTGGGTGGATGCCTGGATAAAGCCGCTCCTGCCGACAGTATTCAATCCCGATACCTATTTGCCGTTTCCGGTGCCCGGCCTTGGGCTCGTCGTTGCGATCATGGGTCTGACCCTCATCGGTGCGCTCGCGGCAAATCTGTTGGGCCGGACGCTCGTCTCGTCGGGCGAGCTGATGCTGTCGCGCACGCCGATCGTGCGGAACGTCTACGGTGCGCTGAAGCAGATCTTCGAAAGCGTGATCTCGACCACGGGTCCGAATCAGAGCTTTCAAAAAGTCGGCATGATCGAATTCCCTTCGAAGGAAATCTGGAGCCTCGTTTTCGTTACCGGAGAGACGACGGGCGAGATCAAGGACGTGGCGCCCGGCGGCGAAAATGATCTGCTGACGGTATTCATGCCGACCGGCATCGTTCCCCCGACCGGATTCATCTGCTTCGTGCCGCGCTCGAACGTTCTCTTTCTGTCGATGACCGTGGAAGAGGCCGCCAAGATCATTCTATCGGGCGGCATTGTCATGCCGAACATTGACGACAAGCTGAAGACGATTGGCGCGGGGCTGCGGCATGGTTCGCATTTGCCAGCCGGCGCAGACAAGACAACCTAGGCCGCTCGAAAGAGACGCACGGCTTCATCGCATTCGAAGACGTAGAGCAGCGTTCGAAGCGCTTTTCCCCTCGGCGATGCGAGGTTCGGATCTTTGGAGAGCACGAGGGTCGCGTCATCGCGCGCCGCGGCGAGCAAGGTTTCATACCCTGGCACTTCGGCGACCCGAAACCCCGGTACGCCGCTTTGGCGAGCGCCCAGGATTTCACCGCCGCCGCGAAGTTCGAGATCCTTTTCCGCGATGCGGAACCCGTCTTCGGTTTCCTCCATCATCTTGAGGCGCTGCTCTGCGGTCTCACCGAGCGGCGCCTTATAAAGCAGCATGCAGAAGGATTCCCGCGTGCCACGACCCACCCGTCCGCGAAGCTGATGAAGCTGGGCGAGCCCAAAGCGTTCTGCGTGCTCGATAACCATGATGTTGGCGTTCGGCACGTTGACGCCGACCTCGATGACCGTCGTCGCCACGAGAATCTTGAGCTGTCCGCTCGCGAAGGCCGCCATCGTCTCGTCCTTCTCCTTGCCGGAGAGGCCGCCGTGCAAGAGACCGACACCTTCCCCGAATATCTGGCGAAGATAGGCAAAGCGTTCCTCAGCCGCTGCGAGGTCGGTCAGCTCGGAACTCTCGATCAGCGGGCAAACCCAGTAAATCTGTGCGCCTTCGGCAAGCTGCACGCGAACGCGATCGATCAGCCGTTCGAGCAGTTCCAGCGGGACCGCTTTTGTTGTGATCGGCTTTCGGCCCGCAGGTTTTTCCGTCAGCTTCGAGACATCGAGATCGCCGTAGTGGGTCATCAGCAGCGTTCTAGGAATGGGTGTCGCCGTCATCACCAGGACGTTGGTATCGTCGTTGGCGCCTTTGGCCTGAAGCGCGAGACGCTGATGAACGCCGAAGCGGTGCTGTTCGTCGATGACGGCGACGGCGAGATCCTTGAACTTGACGTCAGACTGAAAAAGGGCGTGCGTGCCGATCAGGATATCGGTGTCCCCAAACGCCAGGCTCTCGATGATTTTTTCGCGCGCCTTGCCTTTTTCCCGGCCGGTCAGCAGCGCGATCCGCAAGCCGGCTCTTTCGGCGAGCGGTGCGATCGTTTCAAGATGCTGACGTGCAAGCACTTCCGTCGGCGCCATCAATGCTGCCTGGGCTCCAGCTTCAACCGCGATCGTCATCGTCATAAGCGCAACGACGGTCTTGCCCGAGCCGACGTCGCCCTGAAGGAGACGCAACATGCGATGTGGCGCCGCCAGATCGTCGGCGATTTCTTCGAGGGCGGTTTGTTGCGATGATGTCAACGTGAAGGGGAGGGCACTCGCGATCTTGGCCCGAAGGCGTCCATCACCTGAAAGGCGGCGGCCGCGTTCTGTTTTTAGGTTTTGGCGAACGAGGGCGAAGGCCAATTGGCCCGCCAGGAGTTCATCGTAAGCAAGCCGCTGCCACGGTGCCGCGCCGTTCGAGACGTCCTGGGCATCGGCCGGTCGATGGATCCGGTTGAGGGCGTCTTTGAATGCGGGCCAGCCGCGGGCTTGAAGCCAGCGATCCTCCTGCCATTCGGGAAGATCGGGTACGCGTTCGACGGTCTGACGTGCGGCCTTGACCATGATCTTGCCCGATAGTCCGGCGGTCAGCGGATAAACCGGTTCGAGCATCGGCAACTCGTCGCGCGCTTCGGGCGAGACGATGTAATCCGGGTGCGCCATTTGCAGCGCTTCGCCGTAGCGTTCGATGCGGCCCGAGACGAACCGAATTTCACCTTCTGGCAGCTGCTTCTCGATGAATTTGCGCTCGGCGTGGAAAAACACGAGGTCAATCCGTGCAGTGTCATCCTCGCAGGTGACTTTATAGGGTGCCTTCCTGTTGCCGCGTGGCGGCGGCTTGTGCTTCAGCACTCTCAGCTGCAACGTCACGATTGTGCCCGGAACGGCGGAGGCGAGTTGCGGCTCGGTGCGACGGTCGATGACGCCCGTCGGCATGTGCCATAGGAGATCGATGACCCGTGGCTCCGTGACGCCGGGAGGAAGCGCCAAGCACTTCTTCAGCAGTAGGATCAGCCGCGGACCGATCCCCGAGATCGTCTGCGCCGACGCGAACAGCGGGTTGAGAAACGAAGGGCGCATCGTCGAAATCGATTACAATTGAGGAAATATTCGGTACCGTCGCCCGGTCGCACGGGTATCCGGTCTTGGGATAGATGGCCGTGAACCAAGGGTCGCGGCAAATAGCACCGCTCTCTCCGCTAGGCGTCTGGGACGGCGGGGGTTATAGAGACCCTTCGTACGGACGGCGCACCGTGACGGTTGACCGCTTACCAGTCAAGCCGCGAGAGGCCGATATTCCATTTGCCATGTAATCCGGGCATACGATGACGGACGACCTCGATACGCGGCGACGGCGCGCCTCCTATCGTGCCCATCACCGTGGCACGAAGGAGATGGACCTGCTGATGGGCCGCTACGCCGACGCGCGGCTTCCGGCGTTCTCCTCGGACGAGCTGGCGCACTTCGAAACGTTCCTGAGCCTTCCCGATCCGATGTTGCAGGGTTGGATATTTTCGGAGCGCACGGAGGGGGGCGAATTTAAGGACCTGATCGCGGACATGCGCGTTTTTCATCGCCTCGCTGCCGAGGCAAACTGATTTTGCAATGACGGACCAGCTTACCAAATCGCGCGTCGTATTTTCCGGAGTTCCCGAAGGGTTCGACGGGCGGGTCATCGCCGACATTACGAGGGCGGCGCGCGGCGGCGATCAACCGGGGCTGCATCTTCACGTTGCGCGTGACGATCGCAGGCTTGAAGAATTGCAGGCGGCGATCGCATTTTTTGCTCCCGACATTGCCGTCGTACCGTTTCCGTCGTGGGATACGGTTCCATACGATCGTACGAGTCCGAACGCCGAGATCGTCTCTCGGAGGATCACGACGCTCGGGCGGCTTGCCATCGGAGGACGCAAAAAGCCGACGCTCGTTCTGACGACTGTCAACTCGATCCTCCAACGGGTGCCACCGAGGAGTTTCATTCGCGGAGCCGTCAAGACGATCGCGCCGGGGCAGAGGATCGATCCCGCCGAACTGATCAAGCGCCTCGAAGCCTATGGCTATGATCGGTCGAGCACAGTGATGGAGCCGGGCGAATACGCGCAGCGCGGCGGTATTCTCGATCTTTATCCGCCCGGCCGCAACAATCCGATCCGTCTCGACTTCTTCGGCGATACGCTCGAGAGCATCAAGGCATTCGACGCGCAAACGCAACGCTCGATGAAGGCCGTGCCCAAGTTTTCGCTGATGCCGGTCAGCGAGGTCGCGTTCGGCGAAGCGGCGACGGCGCTGTTTCGGACGCGCTACGTCGCTCTTTTCGGCGGCAATACCGGCGACGATCCGCTTTACGAAGCGATCAGCAGTGGCCGGCGCTATCAGGGCCAGGAACATTGGCTGCCCTTCTTTCATCCCTCGCTCGAAACGCTTTTCGATTACCTGCCGGGCGTCGGCGTCAGTTTCGACCATATGGCGGACGAAGCCGTTAAGCGGCGTTTCGAGCAAATCCGCGAGCACTACGAAGCGCGCGTCGACTCGCTTGAAGGCCAGCGTTTCGGTGCGCCGCCTTATAAGCCTGTGCCGCCGGACCAGATGTTCCTGGACGGCAAGGATTGGGCGTCGGCACTCGATGCGCGCACCGTTTCGAGGCTGACCCCGTTCGACGATCCCGGAACAACCAACGTCTACGCGATGCATGGGCGGCGGGGCCGGACCTTTGCGGCCGAGCGCGCCGATCCCGATAACAATGTTTTCGACGCCGTCGTGGCGCACATCCGGCGCATCCACGCAGAACCGCGTCGCGTCGTTCTCGCTGCTTGGACACCGGGTGCGCGCGAGCGGCTGATGACGCTGCTCACCGATCACGGCCTGAAGGACGTGCACAAGGCTGAGAATTTCGCCGAAGTGCTGGCCCTGCCACCGAACGCCACGGCCTTCGCAGTTTTCGGCATCGAGGAAGGCTTCGAAACGCCGGACTTTGCCGTCATTGCCGAGCAGGACGTGCTTGGCGATCGCCTCGTGCGGCAGCGTCGCCGGGCACGCAAGGCCGCTGACGTCCTGACCGAGGCGACGAGCCTGTCGGTCGGCGATCTCGTCGTCCATAGCGATCACGGCATAGGACGCTTCGCCGGGTTACAGACGATCACGGCGCTTGGTGCTCCGCACGATTGCCTGGAGCTTCACTACGCGGGCGGCGACAAGCTATTCCTGCCCGTCGAGAATATCGAGCTCCTGTCGCGCTACGGCGCGGACGAAGGCGATGCGCAGCTCGATCGTCTCGGCGGCGTCGCATGGCAGTCGCGCAAGGCGCGGCTCAAGAAACGTCTTCGGGAGATCGCCAACGAGCTGATCAAGATCGCCGCGATGCGGGCGTTGCGCGAAGCGCCGGTTCTCGCACCTCCAACCGGAGCCTACGATGAGTTCGTGGCGCGCTTTCCTTACGAGGAAACGGAGGATCAGGCGGCCAGCATCGACGCGGTGATCGGCGATCTCGCATCCGGCAAGCCGATGGACCGGCTCGTATGTGGCGACGTCGGCTTCGGCAAGACGGAAGTCGCGCTGCGGGCGGCGTTCGTCGCGGCGATGAACGGCCTGCAGGTTGCGGTCGTTGTTCCGACGACGTTGCTGGCGCGGCAGCACTTTCGGACGTTCTCGCAACGCTTCCAAGGATTGCCGGTGCGCATCGCGCAGGCGTCCCGCATGGTCGGCGCGAAGGGGCTGGCTGAAGTCAAGGCGGGCCTCAAGTCCGGCGAGATCGACATCGTCGTCGGCACGCACGCGCTGCTTGGCAAGTCGATCGAATTCCAGCGACTGGGGTTGCTGATCATCGACGAAGAACAGCACTTCGGCGTCAATCACAAGGAACGCCTGAAGAAGATGCGCGAGGACGTGCACGTGCTGACGCTGTCGGCGACGCCGATTCCGCGCACGCTGCAACTTGCTTTGACGGGTGTGCGCGAACTGTCTCTGATTACGACGCCGCCGGTCGACCGCATGGCAGTCAGAACATTTATTTCGCCGTTCGATCCGGTGATCCTGAAGGAAGCCCTCAGGCGCGAACGTTTCCGCGGCGGGCAAACGTACTACGTCGCCCCGCGCATTTCGGACCTCGACGACATTGCGGAATTCCTGCGCGAGGCCGTGCCCGATCTCGTATTCGCGCGGGCTACGGGGCAAATGTCGCCGACGGAACTCGAGGACGTGATGACGGCGTTCTACGAGGGCAAGTACGACATCCTGCTCTCGACGGCGATTGTCGAATCAGGTCTCGACGTGCCGAACGCCAATACGCTGATCGTGCATCGCGCCGACATGTTCGGCCTGGCTCAGCTTTATCAGCTGCGCGGTCGCGTCGGGCGTTCGAAGACGCGGGCCTACGCCTACATCACGACGCCACCGGGCCAGAAGCTGACCGAGGGAGCCGAGAAGCGGCTCAAGGTTCTGCAATCGCTCGATACCCTGGGTGCGGGTTTCTCGTTGGCCTCGCACGATCTCGATATTCGCGGCGCCGGCAATCTCCTGGGCGAGGAACAGTCGGGCCACATCCGTGAAGTTGGTTTCGAACTCTACCAGTCGATGCTGGAGGAAGCTGTCGCCGCGATGAAGGGCGGTGAACTCGAAGCCGACGACAAGTGGAGCCCGGAGATCCAGCTCGGCACGTCGATCATGATTCCGGAAGGCTACGTCGCGGATCTGCAACTTCGCCTCGGGCTGTATCGCCGTCTTTCGAGTTTTGAAAAGCGCGCGGATATTGACGCCTTCGCAGCAGAACTCGTCGATCGCTTCGGGCCGTTGCCACCGGAAGTCGAGCATCTCCTGGACGTCATGGAGATCAAGGGACTCTGTCGCGCCGCGGGCATCGCCAAGGTCGATGCTGGACCGAAGGGCGGCGTGATCACGTTGCACAAAGGCCGGTTCGCGAACCCGGAAGGTCTGATCGCGTTTGTGCAGAATTCGCGCGGCACGCTCAAGGTTCAGCCGGATCAACGGCTCGTCTATCGTGCTGATTGGGATTTGCCGGAGGCGCGTTTGAAGGGCGTGCGTGCTCTGATCCAGAAGTTTGCCGAACTTGCGAGCAAGACCAAGCAGGCAGCTTAGTCTCTTTGAAAGCTTCTTCCACGCCATGGCTGGGCGTGACCCGGCCATCCAGAGCTGCTTGCGAAGACCCGGGGGTATGCCCTACTGGCCGCCTCGCAGGACGGCCATGACGTGAGAGAGAGAGGATCGACTTCAGCGGCCCTTCTGAGGGTCGAACGTAAGCGCCTTCCTTTGGATCTTGCCATTTGCGGTACGCGGGATGTGATCGACGAACACGATCTCGCGCGGGACTTTGTAGGCGGCGAGATTCTCCGTTGCGAATGTTTTGATTGGCTGCGTATCGCGGTTGCCGGCGTCGGCGGGGACGACGAACGCAGCGATTATCGAGACGCCGGTGCGCACCGGAACTTCGGCACAGGCGACTTCGGCGACGGCGGGGCATCGGGCGATTGCAGCTTCGACTTCAAGCGGCGAGACGCGATAGCCTCCGGCATTCATCAACTCGTTGGCGCGTCCGCGATGCGAAATGTAGCCGTCGTCGTCCATCGATCCGAGGTCTCCGCCGGTGAACCACTCGCCGCGGAACACTTCGGCTTCTTCGTCCGGACGCCGCCAATAGCCAAGCATCAAGCCGGGGTCGGAGCGATGCACCGCAATGAGACCTTCGCTGTTTGGCGGGAGAGGTTTGTCATCGCCTGCGACGGGCAGAATGGCGACGCGTCGGCCTGCTTGCGCTTTTCCGACAGTGCCGGGCTTGGAAGGTACGCTCGGGCCGGTCGAAATGTAGGTTGAGATTTCGCTCATGCCGAGCGCCTCGTAGAGCGGCAGGCCGGTTGTTGCCGTCCAATCCTCGATGAGGCCGGGTGGCGGCGTCTCGCCAGCCATCAGTCCATGACGAAGATTGCCGAATGCACCACGCGTCGGCTTGGCGTATTTCAGAATTTGCCGATAGATGCCGGGCACAGCTGCGAACAGCGTCGCGCCGGTTTGCGCGATGACGTTCGGCCAAAGCTCCGGCGCTTTGTCTCCAATGCATACGATTGCTGTCGCGCCGTTGGCCCAGGGGTCGGTCAGACCAACACCGAGCGTGAAGGTCCAGTTGAAAGCGCCCGCGTGCAACATGCGGTCGTCGGGCCGGATGCCGTACCAACCCTGATACATCGGCCGGCGGCCAAGCGCGGAGCGATGCGCGTGCAGGACGCCTTTTGGCCGCGCCGTCGTGCCCGAAGTGTAGATCAGGAATGCCGGATCGTTTTCGGAGGTCGCCGCGTAGTCGCCGGGCGCCTCAGAAGCGATCATCGCGGCAACATCCGCAGGCGAAATGGCGATGATGCTTCGACGCGCGGCGGCGTCGGGCAGGGCGGCAGCTGTTGCGATCGCGGCGGCCTCGCTGTCTTCGATGAGCGCCGCCAGTTCCGACGGCACCAATTGATCAGATAGCGGCAGCGCGACGAATCCGCCAGCAATCGCCGCGAAAAAAAGAAGCGCAGAATGGCTCGAATTACCGAGCCGAATGCCGATGCGGCCGCCCTGTTGCAAGCCTTTCGAGCGGAGGCCCGCAGCCAAGCTTCGAATGGCGCGGTCGATCTCGTTGAACGTCCAGGTTTCCAGCGGCGCGCGGGGATTTTGCACGTCGTAGACGAGCAGCGCCGTCTTTTGCGGTGTGATGCGGGCATACCGACCGATCGTGTAATCGGCCATGTTGAATGCGTTCGTATTCGTCGACTTCATTTCTTTTCGGACCACCACGTATCGACTGCGTATCCGAACAGCGGCGTCTTGTCCGGATGATGAAGACGCGCCCAATATGCGACCCACTGCCGGGGTGTGTAAAACAGCGGAACGACGTAGTCGCCCGAAAGCAGCACGCGATCAAGCGCACGCACCGACGATATGAACTCCGGTTCGGTTTCGGCCGCCAGCATGGCGTCGATCATAGCGTCGGCGGCGGGATTTTTAACGCCTGCGAAATTGAACGAGCCCTGCACGTCGGCCGTTTTCGATGACCAGCGAAACAGCTGCTCGTTACCGGGCGAGAGCGACGAGGGCCATGTGTTTTGAATCATGTCGTAGTCGTAGGTAGAGAGACGGCCCTGGTATTGCGCGCTGTCAACCACGCGGACACGTGCCGAGATGCCGAGCGGTTCAAGACTGCGCGCGTAACTTAAAAGAAGCGCCTCTTGCGCCCCGCTATTGGCGAGTATTTCGAAGCTAAGCGGCTGACCGCTCTTGGCGTTGACCATACGGCCGCCTTTGAGAACCATTCCAGCGTCCGTCAACAGCTTGAATGCCGCTTTTTGGTTGGCACGATCCCGCCCGCTACCATCGGTCGTCGGAAATTTATAGGTGCCGTCTAGAATGGCGGGACGAACCGCGCCAGGATAAGGAGCAAGAAGCTTGCGTTCGTAGGCGTCGGCGGGATGCCCGGTCGAAGCGAGATAAGATCGCTCGAAGTAGCTCGTCGTGTGCTTGAAAAGACCATTATAAAGCGTTCGGTTCGTCCATTCGAAATCGAAAAGCGTCATCAGGGCACGGCGCACGCGAGGGTCCGCAAAGATCGTACGGCGCGTGTTGAAAACCAAAGCCGTCATTCCGGCCGGAAGCCCGATCGGAAATTCTGCCTTGATGATACGGCCATCGCGAACAGCGGGGATATTATATGCGTCGGCCCAACGGCCGGGGTCATCCTCGAGTCTTAAATCGAGGGTTCCAGAGCGAAACGCTTCGAGCATTACGGAGGCGTCGCGGAAATAATCGAAGCGGATTTCATCGAAGTTGAAGCGGCCCTTGTTGACCGGCAGGTCCTTACCCCAATAGCCGGGATCCCTCGTGTAGGTGACGGAGCGACCAGGATCGACGCGCGTGACCGTGTACGGTCCCGAGCCGACGAGCGGCGTCATGGATGCGGACGTGAATTCTTCGGGCGTCATCCCGTGCGCCTCGAAAACCGGCATCAGGCCGAGGATCAGCGGCAGTTCGCGATCGTCGGCGTCTTCGAACGTAAATCGAACGCCGTGGTCGCCGACCTTTTCGGCTTTTGGGACCTTGGCGAAATACGTGCGGTGGTTCGGACGTCCCTTCGTTTTCAAAAGCTCGAAGGATGCGATTACATCCTCCGGCGTAATAGGCTGGTGATCGGAGAATTTGGCGGCTGGGTTTAGTTCGAACGTCACCGATTTGCGATCATCGGCGACTTCGATGGTCTCGGCGATGAGCCCGTACAGTGTGAATGGTTCGTCGAGGCTGCGCGCCATCAGGCTTTCGACGGTAAATTCCCGAACGCCGGATGCGGGGACGCCCGCCACAATCAGCGGATTGAGATTCTCAAAAGAGCCGAGAACACCGAGTCTCAGGGTGCCGCCCTTCGGGGCCGCCGGATTAACATAAGGAAAGGCAGTGAAATCGTCCGGCAGGTGGGGGGTGCCGCGGATCGCGATGGAATGGCGGGGCGCCGATTGGGCTGAACCGCAACCAAACATAGCCAGCACCGTGGCGGCGATTAGGGAAAATTTCCGGATGGACATTGCCGGCACCTGGAATCTGATCAACCGGCTCAAAAACACACAACTAAATCCCGGCAGTGTGGCGTTCTCTTCGTAAGATCGCTGTTTTCTATCGACGTAACTTGATACTTGTCTAGCTTGTCGCAGTGGCATTGACGCAACGAAAGCATATTGGGAGAGCCGCCCCCCAGTTGTTGAGACATCCGGCCACGGGATTGCCGCATTCCAAGCCTTACTCGGCGGCCAAACGGCTGGATGCCGGATCCGCGCGGCATTGGTCAAAACATCTGTGCGGCTACGAGGGGAAGGGCCGGAGCGCCGGCTTGCAGACAAGCGAGGATATTTACGTTGATGGGAAACGCACTATTGCGCACGAGTGGCAGGGCGTTCGCTTCCGCCTTGGCAATTGCCGTTGTGATGTCCGCCTCCGCGGCTGTGGCACAAGATAAGGCAGTCAAGGCTGCACCCAAGAAAGCGCAATCGACACCAGCCGCGTCCGCGGGGAAAACCGCCGCTGCCCCGAGCCCAAAGAGCGCCTGGGTCAAGTTGTGTGAGAACGCGCCCATTGTGAAGAGAGACAAGGATGGCAAGGAGGTAAAGAGCGAAAAGCGGCTTTGCCTAACCCATCACGAACGTCTCGATGGAAATACGGGCATGGTCCTTGTCTCGGCGGCCATTCGCGAGATCGACGGCAATCCAAAAAAAACGCTGATGGTCATGGTGCCGCTGGGTATGGCAATTCCGCCGGGTCTGCGGGCCGCCATCTACACGAAAGAGCAGTGGGCCAAGGCCTCGAAAAATGAGAAGATCGACGAGAAAAAGCTGAAGCCGATCGAGCTGCATTATTCGCTGTGCCATCCGGCCGGCTGCACCGCCGAGACCGAGGCGACGCCCGAGATACTCAAGGAAATGTCGACCGGCGGCGGTATCATGGTGCTGGCCATGAACGCTGCGGCAGAACCCGTCGGCTTCCCGGTTCCGCTCGACGGCTATAATGAAGCGGCCGCCGGCCCTCCGGTCGACAACAAAAAATACGCTGAAGCGCGCAGCGCCTTGATGAAGCAGATCCGCGAACGCCAGCAGAAGCTTGCGGAGGAGTGGAAGGCAAACGAGATGAAGAACCTGCCGCTCGATGCGCCGGGAGCACCGAAGACGACGACGACAGCTTCGACGCCAGCGAAGGCAGCGCCGACGAAGAAATAGCTTCGGATACACAAGCGTTGTGTTTTGCATCACCGCCCCGGTTTGCCGGGGCGGTTTTTCTTTATGCGGCGCGCAAAAACATTCGGCGAAGCTGGGGTTTCGACAAAGCCGTGCCGCGGCTCAGTTGGCGACGCCGGGGCGCAACCTGTAGACGCCGCCGTCGTTGATGAAACGCTCCGCAATATCGGGATGCCGCAAAGGCGCGGACGTGTCGTCGAGTAGAAGATTACCCTCCGACACGTACGCGAGATACGTCGTATCCGCATTCTCAGCGTAGAGATGGTAGTAGGGCTGATCTTTTCTCGGCCTCAACTTTTCAGGAATCGACAGCCACCACTCTTCCGTATTGGCAAACTCCGGATCGATATCGAAGATCAACCCGCGAAACGGATAAATGCGATGGCGGACAATCTGCCCAATCGCGAACTTCGCATGTAAGATCGTGCTCATCCGATGAATGTGTGGCAGGCGCCGCCGACTCGCAAGGTCTGTGTCCGGATCAAAGCGCGCCGTAAAGGGCGGCCCGTTCTTTATCCTTGGACGCGACGATCTTCGCCAGATCGACGATCACCTTCGCCTGTTTCCAGGTGGCGTCGTCCTGCATTTTGCCGTCGAGCATGACGGCGCCGGTGCCGTCCGGCATGGCGTCGAGGATCCGCTTGGCGAATTTGACTTCGTTCGGATCGGGCGAGAATACCCGCTTGGCAATCTCGATTTGCGACGGGTGCAGCGTCCAGGCGCCAAGGCATCCCTGCAGGAACGCATTGCGGAACTGGGCCTCGCAGGCCGCGAGGTCGGCGAAATCTCCGAACGGGCCATAAAACGCTTTCAATCCGTAAGCCTGGCAGGCGTCGACCATCTTGCCGATCGTGTAGTGCCAGAGATCCTGCTGGTAGAATGCGCGCGCTGCAGATGCATCTTTTCCGGGATCGGCCAGGACGCCGTAGTCGGGATGACCGCCGCCGACGCGCGTCGTTTTCATGCCGCGCGAGGCGGCGAGGTCTGCCGGGCCGAGGCTCATGCCGTGCATGCGCGGCGACGCGGCTGCGATGGCCTCGACGTTATTGACGCCCTCCGCCGTTTCGAGAATGGCGTGGATCAGGATCGGCTTCTTGACGCCATGCTTGGCTTCGAGCTGTGCGAGCAGCTGATCGAGATAATGGATATCCCACGGCCCCTCGACCTTCGGCAGCATGACAACATCAAGCTTGTTGCCGACGCTCGCGACGATCTCCGTAATGTCGTCTAGCATCCACGGCGAATTCAGGCAGTTGATGCGCGTCCAGACTCCGGTGCCACCGAAATCATTGTCACGCAACATCCGTATGAAGCCTTTGCGGGCGTTTTCCTTCTGATCGAGCGGCACCGCGTCTTCGAGATTGCCCAAAACGACGTCGACCTGAGCCGCAAGATCCTTAATCTTGGCGCGGATCTTCTCGTTGTGCGGCGGCACGAAGTGGATCATGCGCTCGAGCTTGACGGGGAGGCTGCGGTAGGGCTCGGGAGCGCCGATGGCGAGGGGTGCGAAGTGTTTGGCGGGCGTGCGCGTCGAAGCCATCAGCAGCAATCCTATTCGTTCGAGATCGTTTAAATTTAGGCGATGTCGGCGGCACCATCGAAGGTGTCCGCGCCCATGTCAATTGGGCACGCTTACGTTTCAGCCGTTGCTTAACCTCCGGCTGCATCGTCCTGATGCAACGATATTAAGTGTGCACGTAGCGGCCGGGCCGTCGCCCCTCGACATCGCCATAGAATGATCGGACAGTGCTGGGCCTTCCGCGATGTCAAGCGCGGACGACGTCGCGAGCACGAAGGGACCGCCATGATCGAGGTCACCAACCAGCCGCCTCCGTTTGAGAACTACAACTTATTTGAGAGCGATACTGTGCTCCGCGAGAGCGTTGCGCGCGAGGGCGCAGGGTGGGCCGAAAGCGATCTTAGCATGCTCGGCGCCCGTCTCGGTTCGGCGGAGACGATCGCGCTCGGTTCAGATGCCAATCGCAATCCGCCGGTGCTTCGCGCGTTCGACAAGTACGGTCATCGCATCGATGAAGTCGATTTCCATCCGTCCTGGCATGCGCTTTTGAAACTTGGTTTGGACGCGGGCCTACACTGCAGTCCGTGGGTCGAGCCGCGGGCAGGCGCGCATGTGGCCCGGGCGGCAGGCACCTACATGCTGGCGCAGATCGAGAGCGGCGTTTATTGCCCGATCTCGATGACATACGCTTGCGTTCCGACGCTGAGGCGTGCGCCCGACATCGCGGCCGAATGGTTGCCTCGCCTCTTTTCACGAACTTACGATCCGAGCTTCCGTCCGGCAGGCGAGAAGAGTTCGGCGCTCATCGGCATGGGTATGACGGAGAACCAGGGCGGGTCGGATCTCAGGTCCAACGTCACGCGCGCCGAGCATTACGCAACGAAAGGCGAGCGTCGATATTACCGTTTGAATGGACATAAATGGTTCATGTCGGCACCGATGTGCGATGCGTTCCTTGTTCTGGCGCAGACTGAAGCCGGGCCGACGTGTTTCCTCGTTCCGCGATGGACGCCCGATGGGAAGCGCAATTCTATTCATATCCGGCGCTTGAAGGACAAGCTCGGCAATCGCTCGAACGCGTCGAGCGAGGTCGAGTTCGAGAATACAGATGGCGAACTTCTCGGCGAGGAAGGCCGGGGCATCCCGACGATCATCGAAATGGGCAACTACACGCGGCTCGACTGCGCCATCGGTTCCGCCGGATTGATGCGCCAGGGGCTGGCGCAGGCCATCCATCACGCGCGTTATCGGCGGACCTTCCAGAAGCAGCTGATCGACCATCCGCTGATGACGAATGTGCTTGCCGATCTTGCCATCGAATCCGAAGCCGCGACGCTTTTAACTCTACGACTTGCCCGCGCCTATGACGAGGAAGGCGAGGCGGCAACGACGTTCCGGCGCGTGCTGACTCCTGCCGCGAAGTTCTGGATCTGCAAGCGCGCGCCCGCATTCGCCGCGGAAGCGATGGAGGTGCTCGGTGGAAACGGGTACGTCGAGGAATTCAACCTGGCGCGCATCTATCGCGAAGTGCCGCTCAACTCGATCTGGGAAGGATCGGGCAACGTCATGTGTCTCGATGTATTACGGGCACTGGCGCGATCGCCGCTTGCCGCGGAGGTTTTGGCCGAAGAGATGCGAGAGCCCGCAAGCAGCGACCGAAGGCTTGCGCAATTCATCGAACACATGCGCGCATCGGCGACGGCCACCAACGAATCGCAGGCTCGGGTTTTCGTCCGCGATCTCGTCGTGGCGCTACAGGCCTCGATGCTGATCCGGCACGCGCCGCAGATGATAGCCGATGGATTTTGCGCTTCGCGATTGGGCGGCGGCACCGGCGCATTTGGTTTTCTGCCGGCGAACGTCGACGCACGCCGCATCGTTACTCGCGCCGCACCGGTTTTAAGCTGACCCATTGTCTTGTTATCCCGGGCGAGCCCGCTTCCGAGACCCGGGATGAAAAGGAATAAAGGACAAGGTTTTGTGCTGGAACTTCCGTTCGAGAAAAAGCTTTCAGACGCAGGTGCCATCGGTATGAGCCTGCGTCATTTCGCAGTTGCAAAATAGCATTGCTAACCGCCTGGACAGACCCCAAACAATCCCGACGTATGCATTCGTTAGACGCGTGCGATCGCACGAGTGCCGCACGGAAATCTCAAAATCACGGATACAGTAGATGGATGCGGTCGCAGAACGGCCAAACCCCCTTTCGAACGCGACTTCGAACATCCTGCCATTGAACCAGGCACGGCTGGTCATCTTTGCGCTGGCGGTGGGCGGTTTCGCAATCGGCACGACCGAGTTCTCGGCCATGAGCCTTCTGCCGTACTTCGCGCGCGATCTCGGCGTCGACGAACCGACGGCTGGCCATGTCATCAGCGCCTACGCGATAGGCGTCGTCGTCGGCGCGCCGGCCTTGGCGTTGCTCGGCGCCAAGTGGTCGCGGCGCAAGCTTCTGATCTGGCTGATGGGCATGTTCGCCGCGGCGAACGCTTTGAGCGCTCTGGCGCCGACTTATGGCTGGCTGGTTGGCTTTCGTTTTCTCAGCGGCATTCCGCACGGCGCATACTTTGGCGTCGCGATGCTTGTCGCAGCATCCGTCGTGCCGCCTCAGCGCCGCGCCCAGGCGGTCGGGCGCGTGCTCATTGGACTTACGATTGCGACGATCATCGGCGTGCCGCTTGCGACGTGGATGGGGCAGGCGCTCGGCTGGCGCAGCGGTTTCGCGGTGGTGACTGTGCTGGCGGTGTTGACGGTGGCGCTGCTGGTCAAATTCGTGCCCTATGTTCCGCCCGATCCCGGGGCCAGTCCGTTACGCGAACTCGGAGCCTTGAAACGACGCCAAGTCTGGCTGACGCTCGCGACAGGCGCCGTCGGCTTCGGCGGCATGTTCGCCGTCTATGCCTATCTGGCGACGACGCTGACGGATGTTACGCACATGTCATCGCATGCGGTGCCGATCGTGTTTTGCATTTTCGGCGCGGGGATGACTGTCGGCACGTTCGCGACGGGGTGGCTCGCTGACCGCGCGCTGATGCCGACGGCCGGCGGTTTGCTGCTTTGGAGCGCGGCGTCTCTGGCGCTCTTTCCATTTGCCGCGGGAAACGTTTACGCCGTGTCAGCCGTGGTTTTCATGATCGGCTGCGGTGGGGGGCTCGGCACAGCGCTCCAAACGCGGTTGATGGATGTGGCGGAGGACGCGCAGACGCTCGCGGCGGCGCTCAATCACAGTGCTTTCAACACAGCGAACGCCATCGGTCCGTTGCTCGGCGGATTGGCGATCGCACACGGATTGGGCTGGGAATCGACAGGCTGGGTCGGCGCCGCGCTCGCACTCTGCGGGTTCGCAATTTGGGCGGCATCTCTGTTCGATGAGTCACGGACATCACGCCGCGAGACGGCGCGCCGAAACGCTCCGGCTCACTGCGGGCGATAGCCTGCTCGGGGGTGACCGATCAGGGCGATTTCGGGTCGGGGGCGGCGTCTCCCGATTTTGACGGGTCGACAGCGGGTCCTGCTGCGTTGGTGATCTCAGGGAGCTTGGCGGCGAGGCCCGCCAGGATCGTATCGATCGGAATACCGAGCGACTTGGCGATCTGCTGCACGTGCTCGTCGCCGAGCGCGCTGCGGATCTGATCGACGCTGATCGGCAGGTTGGCTTTGTTCTGGTCGATCCACGAGGCAACCTGCGAGTCGAAACCGGCGTCCTTCAATTTTGCGAGGATCGCCTGTACGCCTTCAGTGCCGAGAACGCTCTTCATAATGTCCGGCAGTGCAGCCTGTTCTGCTTGTCCGGCAGCATTGCCAAATGCGTTTTTGAGGACGTCAGTCAGCGACATGGTGTTACCCTTTTTTTAAAGAGTGCGGAGTTGATGTAGAGATCAGTTACCTTGCTGGCGAAGTGCTTGGCCGGTCGCGCGGGCAATGAAATTTTGCGCGGATAAGGTCCGCCGGTCTCAGATGGCCACGACGTTATCACGATACCGTCGCGCTCTGGTTGCGTAAACGCCGCCACGCCGGTTCGTGATTCTGCATAGGTCATGTGCATTTCGTTGCGAACTGGAACCCTAGTCTTTTCGCGTATCGCAGTGCCACATGATGATCAAAGTTCACAGCTAACTGGCGCAGCATGATTGAGCATTTCGTAATTTCCGTCGCAAAAGCGCGCTCCTCGCTTCTGTGCTTGGCGAGCCTCATGGCGCTTTTTGCTCTGGCCCCTCTTGCACAGGCGGATGAGTGCCTGGACACAACCAGCAGCACCGCCACGCCGGATTTCGTACCATGCACCATGAACTTGCCGGAGATCGACCTCGATGCCGCCCTCGCGGAGCAGGCGAAGGCAACGCCGTCAAAAGCGGCGGATGGGACGCCGTGGATCGCGCAGAGCGACAAGGGCATTCCGCTGACGGTCAATCCGTCGGACACCGGCGTCTCGGTGCGCACCAGTCTCGACGATCTGCGAAACTATAACACGCGCAGCTACACGCTTGACGCGGATGGCACGGGCGGACCGGCCCTGCCAAAGACCGCAACTCCGAAGCTGCCTGTCGACCTTTGGACCAACCTCGACGTCGAGGGTTATGGCGGGGAGCGCGATCAGTCGACACGAGCCGGTTTTGGCGCCGACTACAAATTATCACCGGCAGCCAAGGTCGGGGTTTCCGTCGAACGCGGTAGCGCCCATGCAGTGGACGCTGCCGCGGAACAGGATTCCAAAGCTTCGGCCTATGTCACGCTGCAGGCAACCCCGCTATTAAGCGTCGACGCCAGAACGCAATGGCAGGCGGGCAACGCGGAATTCGCTGCGGCCAATGGAGCCGCCGAAAAAAGTTCGATCGTGATTGCGCCGACAATCAAGCATTCATTTGCAGTGGGCGACGGCAAGACAATTTCGCCCTTCGTTACCTACCAGCGCGAGTTCGATCTTTCCGAGACGGGACGCGAACTCGATGCATCGGCGTTTCCCGAACGCTCGGCGGGCGCAGGCATCACCTACACAAACCCCGACGCCTACACGCTCAGCGTGACCACCGACGTCGGTGGCCTTGGCGAAACCGAAACGGACCGAAGTGTTAGCAGCAAGTTTCGGCTGAGCGTTCCGATCAACTGAAGGTCGGCGCCACGGCTACAACGGCGCTTTGAAAACGAAAAAAGCGCCGGCTGCAATCAGCGCGAATCCCACCGCGTGGTTGATCGTCAGTGGTTCTTTCAAATAGAAGATCGAAAAGAGCACGAAAACGGTGAGGGTGATTACCTCCTGCATCGTTTTCAACTCCGCCGTATTGTAGACGGTGTGGCCGAAGCGGTTGGCCGGAACCGCGAGGCAATATTCGAAAAAGGCGATTCCCCAACTCACCAGAATGACGAGCCATAACGGCCGGTCGGTGAATTTCAAATGGCCATACCATGCGGTCGTCATGAAGACGTTCGACATCGTCAAGAGGACAATGGGCAGAATTTTCGGAGGGATCATGCGCGAGCTTTCCGCAGAAGAGGGAATTGCGCGCCTCGCAAAACGCACGAGACCGCGTGGGGTTCCGGAGCCGCACGGTCGCAACTCAAAGAGCGCGAAGGCAGCCATTTCCGCGATCTCTATATCTCAGCTCTGCAACTTCGCCACAAACAATGTGAGGGAAACAACAGCGCATATGGGAGTTGATATTCCGGGTCGGGCATAACGCGAGTGGAATTGGCAGGTACCGGAAGGAGAGCGCCATATGATCGAGATTGCCGCGGCAGCCTGTATGATTTCCGCCCCCAATCATTGCCGGGACGTCAGCCTGATCTTTGATGCGAATAGCACTGCGACTTTCGCCTGCATGACCCAGGGACAGATTCAACTCGCACAATGGACCGTAACGCATCCCAAATGGCGGATTACCCGCTTCACCTGCCGGGAGGCTGGGACGGTCGGCAAAATTTGATCAGCGTAGTGAATTGCAACGAGCGCTTTGGGTGAGCGGCGCTGCGCCGTAACCGTAATTATTGCGATTTCATTCTATTCGCCTGATCGAGAGAGCGTGTTCATTGCATCTTCGCATTGCGTATCCGGAACTCCTTGAAAGCGAGACGCGTTGTGAAGTCACGAGAGTTAGGACGCTCATAACTCGAGGACCTCAATGACCATCGGCATCAACGAATTCATTCCGAAAGCTCTGAAAACCCTTTGGGACTTGGAGAACGAGTTGCGCGGTGCCGCTCAGAATGGCGTCGTTCTGCGGCGTGAGGAAGCGCGCAGCCACTTGCATCAGGCGCGCCATCACCTCGATCAGCTACTCAAAATCATAGATCCTTCCTTCGCAACGCGCGCGGAAGAAGGGCCTTCAACCCCGGCGCAGACGTCGCCGGGAAGCAGCGACACATAACCGATTGTAAGGAGAAAACATCATGACCCGCGATATCATCCTTTGGCTGGCAGGCGTGCCGCTGGTTGTTATTATCGGACTGCATCTGTTCGGATTCTTGCACTGACGTTCCGTTTCGGCCATGCCTACAAAACCCGGCGCCATGCTCCGGGTTTTCTTGCGAACATTCGTCATCACAAAGATGGATCTCAACTCGCGTCGACGTCGCCGTCACTTTCGCTCGTTGCCAGGACCACTGCGACGTGCCGGTTCAAAGCATCGGCCGCAAGCGTTGGAACGAGCGCCGGTCTTATTGGTCCGTGCTCTGCGTTATAGGCCGTTTGCATATCGCCATTCTTGTTCCAGATAACGAGGGCAAAGCCCGCGACGTCTCCCAGCTGATCGATTGCTTCCTGGCATTTCTCAAGGAGCTCGTCTTGCAGTCGCGCGGCGTCCAGGCCGGCGCGAGCTTGCCGCTCGGAAACGAGATTAATGATAGCGGCCATTATTGGCACCTCCTGCATGTCGCGGATCAGGGGTAACTCGGGAGAGGGGGGTGTGGTTCGGTTTCGAAATCGGCCTGATTAACGCATCCCGTCACCGACGTAACAGCGGCGGAAATTCCGATCCTTTACCGATCTCCTGGACGAGCCCGTAGCCCGGGTCTTCATTGAGAGATCGGAGAACGACAATGAATTTTATTGGAACACGGAGAACGGCGCAGACCGTTCTGAGTTCGGCTCTCGCACTCGCCGGGGCCGCTGTTACCACCAGCGATGCATTCGCGGTCAGCCTGAGCGTCCAACTTGCCTGCGCCACGGATTACTATGCGCATTGCAGTGCCTATAGCCCCGACAGTCCGCAGGTTCGCACCTGCATGCGAGCAGTCGGACGTGGGCTTTCGGAGCGTTGCATCAATGCTCTCGTAGCAGGCGGTGAAGTCTCTGCGGCTGAAGTCGCGGGCCGTCGCAGCATCTCAAACCGGCAGCGCGACAAGCGCCGCAAATTGCCGATGCTTTGAACGTGATCCGGGCGCTGTGCTGCTCCCATGCCGCTGCCTTCGTCAGGCTCGTGCAACCAACCCCATGGCCTCCGCGTTGCACAGCGACACAACAAGGAGTTTGAGCATGGCATCGACGTCATCATCTTCGTTGGGCTCTTCCAGCACCGCCGAAGATATCAGGAGCAAAGCACGGCAAACGCTCGACTCTGCGAGCGAGGCGGCTGAAGGCGCACGCCAGCAAATGGAGGACGTTGCCGGAAACGTCAAAGGCGTCATCGACCGTTCAGTTAAGGATCAGCCGGTTACCACACTGCTCGTGGCTGCAGCCGTCGGATTTGTGATCGGGGCTTTGTGGAAGTCGTAATCCGGCCGGATACATCCGTGCTGAACACGAAAATGCTGCGGCCGCGATCGCGAAGACGATCGGGGCTGCAGTTTCATGTTCTGGCCGGCGACTCGTTCTTGCTTTTCCGATCCGCCGGAGGCGGGAGTTTGTTCCGGCCTCTAAGTTCCCCGCTGTACAAGTCAGTCGCTGCGGCGCCGACCTCGCGAATGTAAGCACGTGTCAGGCGCCCAGTGATCGAACCCTTGACCCAATGCAAGAGTGACTTCGATAACCGCTCGCGCATCTCGTAGGTGACCGCGGTCGCGGGATTGAGGACGCGGGCAACGCGCCAGAGGGACCAGGCGCGTTCCGCGATGTCATAGACGCCACGCCAGCGATAGATTTGCGCGAACTGCGCGACGGTCAGCCGGTTGCCGAGCGGAATAATCCCTTCGAAAATCGGTCGCAGCCGACCGCTCACCTGCTCGATCAGGGTCAAAGCTTCGGGAACGGTGAAGCGCAGCATCGGATCGGCGCGATCGGGATGGTAGACCTTGGCGACGGTTTCGACCGTTTCGAGGCCACTGTTCAAAAGATCATTCCAGGAAGCGATCGCTTCCGGCGAAGTTTTTTTTGCAAGCGTTTCGACCGCTGTCTCCGCCGCTTTGCGCAGCGGATCGTCATCAATCCTGAGGGTAGTGACCTGGAGCTCCGGATCCACCGCCGACGGCGGCTTCTCCGGGCCGAGCGTCAAACGCTCGAATATATAGGCGATGAGGGTGCAGACGAGCGTCGCGATCGCCCAGTGGATCAGATAGCCGTGCTGCCACAGCCATAGGCTCCCGAGCGGAATCAACGCGACCGTGGGCAGGAGAATGCCGAGAGAAACAACGGCGAGACGCAGTGGGGTGAGTGTATCGCTCATACCGAACCGATGCGTTCAAGGTCAGCTACAAGGAACGTCCCGCCCTGCGTTCCGGTTCCAGGATATGCCGTTCGGCACCCCGCTCAAGTCCTTGTTTACCGATGCTGCATCGCCATTCGATCGAGCGTGGCGAGGGTCAGCTCCAACGGCGGTTGGACCACATCCATTGCTCGGGCATTTCGCGAACCCATTCCTCGAATTGCCGAGTCATCTCGGCCGTCGCCCATTTGACGTCTTCGCTGTGATTGGCCGTGCGCGGTATGCGGAGTTCCTTAAGCTCAATTTCGAAACGGCTGTCCTTGCCGATCCGCATGCAGCGCGACATCCAGATGCGTGCGCCGGTCCGCCGTGCGATCATCGCCGGGATGGCGACGGTGCGTGCGTCCTTACCGAAGAACGGCACAGGCAAGCCACTGCGATCGTAGAGATCACAGACGACGCCAAGGCGTCCACCGCGGCGCACGAAATCCATGATCACGCGTGCCGTCTTCTGTGACTCGTCGTGCTCGCCTTCGACCTTGCCGCGGCCGAACATACCGCCCGGATAGAGATCGCGACGCTGATAGCGCAGGTAACTGTCGATGTATGGATTATTGACGGAACGGTATACGCACGCGGGATTGGCGCCAGCGACCGTCAGAGGCCAGATGGCGAGTTCCCAGTTGCCGACGTGCAGCGATGCGCCGACGATGGGGCCGAGCTTGCTCGCGTAGCGCTCGAACACTTTCGGGTTTCGGATCTTGAGTCGCGACGGATCGGCAATGATCTGATCGACGCGCATGGTCTCCGCCATGACACGCCCAAGATTTTCCCAATGCGCAAGCGCGATTTTCTTGCGTTCCGATTCGGATTTCTCAGGAAACGCGATGCGCAGATTGTCGAGCGCACGATTATGCCGCTTCGGATTGACGATGGGCGCCAAACGGCGCCAGCACCAAGCCGAGAAATGCGTCGCCACATCGAGTGGAACGACGCGCACGATGCCAACGATGGCGCGCAGCAGCAGATATTCACACCTGAACTGCAGATCGCGGAGCGGCGGAGCGGCGACGGCCGGGGTCAGAAGTCGGTTTCCTTATGTGGCGTTGGGATGGGCAAGTCATGGCCGCCGCGCGGCCCGACAGTCAAGATCGGTGTGGTGCGATTTCCCCGATTGCCGTCATCGGCCGCATGAGAGCCGGGCTTGCGGCACTGGGCGCGATGCCCTCACGCATAATGCGTGCACGGAGCGTCCTATTGGTCGCAAGCGCTAAAAGCCCGAGTCCGCGCGCCAGTTTGGCGCCGGGTATCGTAGAAAGCAGCGAGCGGTTCAGCATGTCGACTGCAAAAACCCGGAACGCCACGTCGCTGCGCCGGAAGCGGTCGTATCGGGCGAGCAGAGCATCGCCGCCGATGTCTTCCCCAGCGCTCTGGGCTTCGCCCGCGATTTCAGCAATGCACGCGGCATCGCGAAAACCGAGATTGAGCCCCTGTGCGCCGATGGGCGGCATGACGTGCGCGGCTTCTCCGACCAGGGCGACGCGATGCTTGCCGAGCGAAGATGCCGTACGGCCGGACAGAGGATACGTGCGTCTTGGCGCGAAGTTCGTCAGCGTTCCGAGAAGGGCGCCGATGTGCGAGGCAAGCTCATGCCCAAAGCCAACATCATCGAGAGCGGCAAGGCGCTTGGCTTCCTCATGCGTTTCGACCCAGACGAGGCTCGACGTTGTTCCGGGGCCGGGGACGAGCGTCAGCGGTCCCGGGCGTCGATGCAATTCGGTCGAGATGCCGCCGTGCGGTCGGGTATGGGTAAAGGTCGTGACGACTGCAGACTGTGTGTAAGACCAACTCGTCGCCGGGATGCCAGCCGCGTTACGCGTCGGAGATTCGCGGCCATCCGCAGCTACAACAAGGCGGGCTTCAATGATGCGGCCCGTGCTGGTCGTGAGCAGGGCGCTCTCTCCCGCAAGATCGGTAACGGTCGCCTTGCTGTCGATCAGCCGCGTGAAGTTGGGGCGCGTGCTGGCCTCTAAGGCCGCCGTCAGTGCTGCGTTAGGAACGTTGTAGCCGAAGGCGGGCAATCCGATTTCCGACGCCTTGAACACTATTTCAGGAGCGCGAAGCAGAGTATTCATTGCATCGACGAGGCGGATCGCTCTCAAAGGTTCCGATGCGGCTTCTACGGCTTTCCAGACGTCCAACCGTTTTAATAAGTTGACGGAGCCGTCTAGCAGCGCCGCGGTGCGTCCGTCGCGAGGATCGGCGAGGGGGCCGACGACGCCCGTTCTCAATCCCACTTCGGCGCACGCGTGTCCGGCTATCAGTCCTGCCGGCCCGGCGCCGACGATGACAACGTCGAATGTATTATCTGTATTTTTACGATCCAACTCTGCGTCCTCGGTTGTGCCTAGTGAAGCACAGAAACAATCAAATTGACCATGTGTTGCGGTGTTGCATCCCTCCTGAACTGCGATTGTCACGCACCTGTTAAATAGGCGTGCTTAGCAGAGCCCAAGGCGCTGCTTAGAGACGAGTTCTCCACAGCGACTTGACAGTAGTGTCCGGCGCTCTCTGGGGATTGGGTGCCGTCCTGTTGGGGTCTGCAAAAACAGAGGGACACCGATGAAATCGGTATTGAATTTGTCTTGTAGCCGTCTTCCGTTGTTGGCGGCATTTGGCCTTTTGCTGAGCTTTACATCCGCCTCGGCGGCCGATCTCGGTGGCAATTGCTGCGCGGATCTCGAAGAACGCGTCGCGGAACTCGAAGCGACGACTGCGCGAAAAGGAAACCGCAAGGTTTCACTATCGATCTCGGGCTGGGTCAACGAAGGCGTGTTTGCCTGGGATGACGGCAGCGAACGCAAGGCATACGTTGGCACCAACTCGCTTGAACAATCCCGCGTCCGCTTCGTCGGCGAAGCTCAGATCGCGCCGGGTTACTCGGCTGGTTATACGCTCGAAATCGGCACCCAGGGCAATGCTTCGAACAAGTTCGACCAGTTGTCTCCGTCCAACGGATCGGGCACCGGAGCACCGAATGCCCTGATCGTTCGTAAAAGCAACTGGTGGCTCAAGAGCAAGGACTACGGCAAGGTCACCGTCGGCCTCGAAGGCACGGCGACCTACCATCTGCTCGATGACGCCGATGGCGCTAACACGCGCAACTTCTCCGACGCTCAGGCGGCCGCCGTGGCTCAGGGGTCGTTCTTCCTGCGTAGCGGTGGCGCGGGCGTAGGCGGCACCACATTCGGTACCGGCCTGCGTTGGAGCGATATTCTACGCGGCGTCGATAATGGCACCGAAGGCCAGAACGGCCGTCGCAACATCGTTCGTTATGATTCGCCCGAAATCGCCGGTTTTGTTCTGACCGCATCATGGGGCGAGTCCGATCAAGCCGGCGTGTCGCTGACCTACAAGAAGCAGTGGGGCGATTTCCTCGTTCTCGCCAAAGGCGGCTGGGAGAAGAGTACGGACGAGGATTTGACCGGCTGCGCTCCGTTCAGCGCAACCGGCGCGACCCGTGAGAACTGCGAATGGTGGGGTGGCGCCGCCACCGTCATGCACGCTCCGACCGGTCTTTACGTCTATGGTGGCTATGGCCAGACGCTGGATCATGGTGTGCACGCGATCGATCCGGACGCCGAGGACACGAGCAGCCTGTGGTTCATCCAAGGTGGTATCGAGCAACGGTGGATCCCACTCGGCAAGACAACCGTATTCGGGGAGTACCGCAACGACGACGTCGGTTCGCGAACGAATGCGACATTTGACGCAGGGTACGTTCACGACGGTGACCTCAGGTTCTGGGCCGCTGGCGTCATTCAGAACATTGAACCGGCGGCAATGGACCTCTATGTTGTGTACCGTCACGCAGATGGCGACCTGACGAACTCGGTGGGAGCTACAGCGGACCTCGACGCCTTTGACATGGTCATCGGCGGCGCGTTGATTAAATTCTGATCGCTTCTCCCCGTCTGCGACAGAATAGGGGCCGCTCTAGAGCGGCCCCTTTTTTTCGTCCGGACTGCCGAGTCAGGGCGGCGGTTGGGCGGGTTTAAGGCTGGACGGAGGCTGTTTGGCGTCTGTGTCGCCTCCGCAACATGGCGGTGGTACAACAGGCATGCAATAAACGGAGCCCTGCGGATTAAGCATCGGAAAAGGCCATTGAACTTCCGCGGGCGACCGCGCATCAGTATGCAATGTGCGTGCTTCCGAGGCCTTGCGGGGTACATGTGAGACGATTTGGATTGGTGATTGTCATGATGGTGGCTGCGGCTACCACTGCGACCACCGGCGCAATCGCGCTCGATGAACAACGCATGGCCATACCCGCGCCCGGTCCCGAAACGCCGAAGGCCGACGTGCAGGAGCAGTCATCGCCGAAAAGCGATGAGGGGACCGAGATTCGTATTCCAGGATTTGGCAAGCTCGGCACGTTGCCAAAAATGGACTTCGGCCTCGAGCTTCTCTATGGCGCCGCCGAAGACAACACGATTGGCAACAAGCCCGCCCCGGATCCCGGGCCGCAGAATAACGACGCCGACCAGCAGGACCTCATGATCCACGGCAGCGTCAAACACCGATTCTGAGTCGTCTCAGACGCTGATTTTCGCGGCGGCCGTTTTATGGCAGCGCTAAGCTTTGGCGCCGTTCTTGTGCTCGGCTTGATTTTAGTGCGCCTGGTTTAAGTGACCTCGCCATCGAGCAAATTCTCTTCGCAACCGATGCGCAAGTTTACCCGCTCTTAAGCCGAGCCAGGCATAACCACAGCTCTCCTCGATCTCCTCCCTCGGAGAGTGACGCAGTGCTGCGTTCCACTAGGTTCAATAGGCGAAATAGGCCCCGACAACTGTTACGGCAGATTTTTGTGTTGCTTGCCTGCCTGACGTCGACGGCCTATTTCGTCTATCACGCCCGTTACGGCCGCCACGGTCTCGATGTCCGCAAGGAACTCATTGAACGTTCGGCGCTCCTCGATTTCGAGATCAAGGGTCTGGAGTCGGTGCGCTCAAAGTTGAAGCACGACGTGGCGCTGTTATCGCCGGAAGTCCCGAACACCGATCTGGTCGAGGAAATTGCCCGCGACGTCCTTGGCTACGTGCGCAAAGACGACAAGATCATCACCGCGCAATAGATGCTATTTTTGGACGGCGGCTCCGTCTTTTTCTCCGTGCCGCCGCGGGCCCCCCATGCCCCGTCCTCAAACGTCTTGCGGCGGCGGCGTTGTGCCGATTAAATGCACCAACGATTTGATTGTTATGCGTACGGGGGAGGGTCGTTGCCATGAGTGATGTACAAGAGGCTGAACGGCCACTCGAGCTCGAGATTCCCGATGGTGTTCCCGAAGCACAGCAGGCCGTCGAGCTTATCCGGGCGTGGGTTGCCGACGGGTCGCTCATGGTGACTCTGAATGGGGAGGCGTTCGGGGACCATCTTCGCGACTGGGGACGGCTTCTCGCGCAGATCGGGCACCACGTTGCTCGCGCAACCGCACTCAACGGTCAGATGACGGAGAAGCGGTCCTTGGCTGAGATTCGCAAGGGCTTCGACGCAATGCTGCCCGTGGCCGAACCCACGCTTTCGGGGAAAGTTCGCAGCCGCGTGATGCATTAGGGTTCTCGCCCGCTGGCGCCCCCCTCGAAACCCGCTTTGGCCTCAACTTTCGAGCCGGTGTGGTATGGGGGCACCATTTTGCCGCTGTCCACACCTTCGACGCCTGAGGCCTCTGTTCACTGGGGACGACATCTTCCGGCCCGTTGCGCACGCACGGCCGCTGCATCTCTAATGCAGCACGTGTGTGCGCGTTCTGTTGCATGTTGCAACACTTTGGGGGACGAAGATGATGGAAGGCGCAGCAATCAGGATCGGCATAGCCGCGCTCGCGACCGGGCTCATGTGCGGCTGTTCGAATGCCGACTTAGGGATGACGACGCAGTCGCTCGGCCCTGACAAAACCGCCTTGAAGGCTGATCCGGCCTGCGTGGCGCTCGCCAACGAAATCAATACGATCAAGGGTGACGGGACGATCGAGCGCTTGGAGAAGGCGGCCGACGGTAAAACGGTCAAGGTTTCGGTCAAGCGGTCCGCTCTTCAAAAACAGGCTGAACTCAACAAGGCTTATGCGTCATTCCAA
>Ga0182749_1000363_pt1 | contig 44039 bp, 32 predicted proteins | sample eDN3rd37CKraftMG_FD_128875 | JGI IMG/M metagenome (GOLD analysis project Ga0182749, IMG submission 128875) | Enriched Miracle-Growth compost microbial communities from Emeryville, California, USA - eDNA 3rd pass 37_C Kraft MG (version 2) (version 2) ...
GCCGGCGCTGATCGAGTTGCCGACGTTGAACGAGCTGTTGCCCAAGAGCACCTGCGAGGGCACGAGGTTGCGCAGCACCGGCACGTCCCCGTAGCTCTTCTTCATCTCCAGCGTGGTCGCGGCGACGCCCATCACGATCATGGCGGTCACGACGGTCTTGTCGGAGGCCGCCGGGTCCGGCTGCACCACGGCCATGAACTTGCCGAAGCGCATGATCTGGTTGACCCCGAAAATGTTCTGCTCGAGCACCGCGGCGACCGGCGTGTCGATGCCGGTGAGCTTGACCAGCGCGGGCTCGTCGATGTCGCCGGGACCGAGGATGCGCAACTCGCTCTCGAACTCGACGTAGGGCTTGAGCTGCCGCTCGGAGTCGCGCAGCTTGTTGGCGAGCGCGATGCCCATGGGCAGCTTGCCCTCGAGCTGGTAGCGCGAGCGGATGCACAGCTTGACCGTGGAGCCCTCGCACCAGTTGCGCTCCGGGTTCTTGTTGTTGGTGTTGCGCTCGTCCTTGCCGATGGTGATGTCCGAGGCCTGGATCGCCTGCTGCTTGATCGACGGATCGACCGACTGGATGAAGTCGAGCGTGGCGTAGCGGGAGAGGTCGATGGAGGCGGCCGGCTTGTCGAGCAGGAAGCGCGTCTCCGCGACGTACATCTGCAGCCGGTCCTTGTAGGTCTTGGTGACGCCGTCCACCGACTTCGTCGTCATGGCCTCCGCATATCCCGGATAGAGGCTCATGAGTTGCTTCTCGACCGGCATGGTGCGCGCCCAGTCGTCGAAATAGATGAAGCCGCTGCCCTTCTGGAACAGCGGCTCGTCGCGATGGTCCGTGAACAATATCGTCTTCGGCTTGAGCTGATCGACCGGAACGCTGGCGAGCGTCGCGACCTTCTCGACCGTAAAGCCCTGGGCCTCCGCGGCGCCGACCGACACCGCGAGCCCCAACAGCATCGCGCCTGCGCGGCGCATTCCCCTGACCGTCATCATCGTTGCGTCAACCTTGTTCGTGCCTGACCCGTTCGACCATTCACTGAAACCACCACCGCGCTTCCTGCTGGCGCCGGAAACGTATGACGCGCCGCTCGCGCCGGCGCGGCCCCCGCTCCGCGCGCTCCTCGTCGCCCGCGTAGCGCTCGGCCCGGCGGCCGCGGCCGACCAGCGCATAGCGCGTGTCGACAACGTGGCCCTTGGCGTCGGTGCGGATGTATTCCGTGAATCCGTCGCGCGACCGCATGAAATCGCCGGTCATGAAATTGATCGTCACAGCTTTGAGGCGCTTTTGCGCCTCCGGCGACGGCGGCGGTAGCGGCGCCTTGGGCGCCTGCACCTGCCAGCTCGCCTCGTAGATCGGCTGCGCGATCGGCGCGGCGAGGTGGCCGCCGGTATTGCCCTGACCCAGCGTATGGCGCTCCCTGGCGTTGTCGTAGCCGACCCAGATCGCCACCGTGATGTCGTTGCTGAAGGACATGAACCAGGCGTCGTTCTCGTTGTCCGTGGTGCCGGTCTTGCCGGCGATGACGTGAGTCAGGTCGCGCAGCGCCGCCGCGGTGCCGCGCGCCACCACGCCTTCGAGCAAGGTGCGAAGCTGGTAGAACGCGGCGCGGTCGCCGCCGGCGAGCCAGGTCGGCCTGTTGTCATGGCGGTAGATGGTCTTGCCGCGCAAATCGATCGAATCGATGGCATGCGGCGCGACATAGGCGCCCTCGGCCGGAATTGCGGCATAGAAGCCGGCGAGGTCGATCATGCGCACCGCCTGGGCGCCGAGCACGAACGGATATTTCTTCATGCACTCGGTATAGACGTGCGCCTCCAGCGCCATGGCGCAGATGTCGTCGAGGCTGTCGCGCGGGGTCTTGTCGATGGCGCCGTCGAGGAGCCGCGCCGTCACCATGTTGCGCGACTGCTCCAGCGCGCGGCGCAGCGTCATGATGCCCGAGCCGCCGCCCTCGTAGTTCTTCGGCGTCCACGACGTGGAATCGCCGAGCGGCGGCAGCGTGATCGGCGCGTCGAGCACCTGCGTGTTGGGCTGGATGCCCTTGTGCAGCGCCGTGAGGTAGACGACCGGCTTGATCGAGGAGCCGGGCTGGCGGATCGACTGGGTGGCGCGGTTGAGCTGGCTCAGCACGTAGGAGAAGCCGCCGGACATCGCGAGGATCCGGCCGGTGCGGTTCTCGATCACCATGGCCGCGCCCTGGACGTGCGGCCGCACGCGCAGCTCGGCATGGTCCTCGGCCTTGCCGCCGCCGGGGACCACGACGACGTAGATCACGTCATAGAGCTTGAGCTTGGCGCGGTCGACCGTCGGCGCCGTGGCGAGCGGCATGATGCGCCCGTCCGGCAGTCCGACGCGGATCGTGCCGTCGCCGCGCCGCTCCAGCACGACGGCGCGGGTCCATTGCACGTCGTAGAGCGGCATCTGCGCATTCTCCAGCGCAACCCGCCACGCCGGCTTGACCAGGCCGTCGCGCCGCTGCGCGCGGGTGCGCTGGTCGGAGTCGGCGCGCAGCACCGCATCGGCGAGGCTCATCTCCGCGCCGGCGAATTTCGTCCGCCCGGTGGCGAGCTCGTAGCGCGCCAGGCCCTCCTGCAGCGCGGCCTCGGTGGCGCGCTGCAGCTTCGGGTTGATGGTGGAGTGGACGACGTAGGATTCGCTGGTCAGCGACTGCATGCCCACCAGCGTGCGCGCCTCGCGGGTGACGTGATCGATGAAATAGAAGCCGGTGTCGCGGCGCGGCCGCTCGTAGACCGCGATATGGATGGGGTTGGCCGTGGCGTCCTTCCACTGGTCCGCGGTGATGACGCCGTCCTCCTCCATGCGCTTGAGCACGTAGGCGCGGCGCTCGCGCACGCGGATCGGGTAGCGGTCCGGGTTGAAATAGGCCGGCCCCTTGGCGAGGCCGCCGAGGAACGCCGCCTCGCCGATCGTGAGGTCCTTCACCGGCTTCTTGAAATAGGCGTTGGCCGCCATGTCGATGCCCCAGGCGCCGCGGCCGAGGTAGATCGAGTTGAGATAGACTTCGAGAATCTCGTCCTTGGAGAGCGCGCGGTCGAGCCTCACCGCCTCGATCATCTCGCGGATCTTGCGCTCGTAACTCACGTCGTCGCCGACCAGCAGGTTCTTGGCGACCTGCTGGGTGATGGTCGAGCCGCCCTGCGGCCGGCCGGGATCGGACAGGTTGGAAATGAAGGCGCGGATGAGGCCGCGCTCGTCGACGCCGTGGTGCTCGTAGAACCGCTTGTCCTCGGCCGAGACGAAAGCCCGCTGGACGTAGACCGGGATGTCCTTGAGCGGCACCCAGATGCGATGGTGGTCGGACTCGAACAGCTCGGAGAACGGCTTGCCCTGGCCGTCGAGCACGATGGTGGTGCCGGGCAGCTTGAGATTCTTGAGCCTGGTGTGGTCCGGCAGATCGGCCGCGGCCTTGTCGTAGAACGCGATGACCTCCTTCATGTCGAAGGACGACGCGGCGGGCGGCTCTTTGCCGCAGAACTCCTTGTAGGCGGTGTGCAGGTCGTCGAAGCTGATGCCCCGGAACGTCTTCTCGCCGGTGGCGCGCGGATCGTCGAGCGCGGTCTCGACCAGGTCGTCGAGGTTCAGGTCCTCGACGTCGAACGCCTTGCGCATGTGGGCGCAGCCGTCGCGCAGGATCTGCACGACCTCGGCCTGATCGGCGACCGGATCGAACTCGGTCTTCACGGCGTCCGGGCGGGTGGTGACCTGGCTCAACGCCAGCGCCGTGGCGAACATCTTGATGAGAACGGGATTCATGAACCGACCGGTGCCGCGTCCCTGCGCCGGCGACAGCGCGCAAATGCTCCGCCGGCCTTATGATTACGCAACGTGAAGTTTGTAGTCGATTTTGTCGTCACACACCAAAAACATCGCGCACGGCACCACGCCTCGTCGTCTTAATGTTAACGGCGCGCGTTAAGATTACCGGCCGATACATCACCCACGCCGCGACGGCTTTGCTTAAAAATGAACGCGATCGAAAAGGGGCGAAGCGCGCACGGATTTTCGCGTGGTCGAGAGGCGGGCATGAACAGGGGCCTGGGGCACGTCGTCAGGAGAAGCGTCGCCGCACTGATCATCGCCGCGTCCGCGGGGCCGGCGGCGGCCCAGGGCGCGCCGCCGTGGAGCACCTGCCTCGGCAAGGACGGCGCCGACGCCGCGACGCAGATCAACGCCTGCACCACCGTCATCCAGATCGGCCGCGACAAGCCGCAGAACCTCTCCGTGGCCTGGGCGAGCCGCGGCAACGCCTATCGCGCCAACGGCGAGATCGACCGCGCGATCCAGGACTTCGACCAGGCGGTGCAGGTCGATCCCCGCAACGCCGGCGCCTACTACAGCCGCGGCCTCGCCTGGCGCGACAAGGGCGACATCGAGCGCGCGATCCGCGACTTCACCAGCGTCATCAAGATCGAGCCGCGCAACTCGGTCGCCTACAACAGCCGCGCCCAAGCCTATTACGACAAGCAGGACTACCCGCGCGCCATCGCCGACCTCGATCTCGCGCTGAAGATCAACCCGCAGTTCGTGCTGGCGATGTTCAACCGCGCCGCCGCCTGGCAGGCCGCCGGCGATCTGACCAAGGCCATCGCCGACTACGACAACGTCATCCGCTTCAATCCGCGCGACCCGGTGACCTTCTACAGCCGCGGCCTCGCCTGGCGCGACCTGCGCAACCCGGACAAGGCGGTGGCCGACTTCACCCAGGCGCTGAAGATCAATCCCGGCTACGACGCCGCGCTCACAGCCCGCGCCGCCGTCTATCTCGCGCGCAACGACTTCGACCACGCCATCGAGGATTACAGCCAGCTCATCGCGGTCAAACCGAAGGACGCCGCCGGCTACAACAGCCGCGGTCTCGCCTGGCGCGCCAAGGGCGACACCGACCGCGCCATCGCCGACTACGACGCCGCCGTGGCGCTCGACCCGAACTACGCCATCGCGTTCTACAACCGCGGCAACGCCTGGTACGACAAGCGCGACTACGACCGCGCCATCGCCGACTACGACCAGGCCGTCAAGATCAATCCGTCCTATGTCTCGGCCTATTACGATCGGGGCGTCGCCAACTATGACAGGCACGACTACGACCGCGCGGTGCAGGACCTGAGCCAGGCCATCCAGATCGAGCCGCGCGACCCGCTGGCCTATTTCAACCGCGGCATCGCCTACCGCGCCAAAGGCGACAACGATCACGCCATCGCCGACTTCGAGCAGGCCATCCGCCTCGATCCGAAGAACCCGCTGCCGTACTACAACCGCGGCCTCGCCTATCACGACAAGGGCGACAACGACCGCGCCGTGACCGACTTCGGCGTCGCCATCCAGCTCGATCCCAAGAACGCGCTCGCCTACTACAACCGCGGCATCGCCTTCGCCGAGCGGCGCGACTACGACCGCGCGATCTCGGACTTCGACCAGACCATCCGCATCAACCCCAACTATTCGCCGGCGTTCGTCAACCGCGGTCAGGTCTATTACGACAAGCGCGACTACGACCGCGCCATCGCCGACCTCAACCAGGCCATCTCGCTCAAATCCAATTTCGCGCAGGCGTTCAACGTCCGCGGCCTCGCTTATGCCGGCAAGAAGGACTACGACCGCGCCGTCGCCGACTTCGACCAGGCCATCAAGCTCGATGCGCGGCTGTCCGCCGCGTTCTACAATCGGGGCCAGGCCTACCTGGCCAAGCGCGACGCCGACCGCGCCATCGCCGACTACGACCAGGCCATCAAGCTCAACCCCAACTACGAGGCCGCTTACTACGCGCGCGGCCTCGCCTGGCGCGACAAGGGCGACGTCGACCGCGCGATCCAGGATTTCACCGGCACGGTGCGCATCAATCCGAAGAACGTGTTCGCGTTCTTCAATCGCGGCGTCGCCTACCAGACGATGAACGACCTCGACCGCGCCGTCGCCGACTTCGACCAGGTCATCGCGCTCAACGGCCGGCTGGCCGCGGCCTATTACCGGCGCGGCAACGCGCTCTACGATAAGGGCAGCTACGACCGCGCCGTCGCCGACTTCGACCAGGCCGTCAAGATCAATCCGCGCGACACGCTGGCGCTGCACGCCCGCGGCCTCGCCTGGCGCAAGCGCAAGGACGACGACCGGGCGATTCGCGATTTCGACCTCGCCATCCAGATCGATCCGAAGTTCACCGTCGCCTACGACAGCCGCGGCCTCGCCTACGCCGCCAAGAAGGATTTCGACCGCGCCATCGCCGACTTCGACCAGGCCATCAGGCTCGACGGCCGGTTCGCGGCGGCCTACAACGACCGCGGCGTCGCCTATCTCGCCAAAGGCCGCGCCGATCGCGCCATCCAGGATTTCGATCAGGCGATCCGCCTCAAGCCCGACTACGCCGAGGCGTTCAACAGCCGCGGTCTCGCCTACCGCAGCCGCGGCGACCTCGATCGCGCCATCCAGAACTTCGACCAGGCCATCGGCATCGACGCCAACTCCGACGCGGCGTTCAACAATCGCGGCCTCGCCTACGCCGCCAGAAAGGATTTCGAACGCGCCATCGCCGACTTCGACCAGGCCATCAGGATCAATCCGAACAACGACGCGGCCTTCGCCAACCGCGGCAATGCCTACCAGGGCCGGGGCGACATCGACCGCGCCGTCGCCGACTACGACCAGGCCATCAGGATCAACGCCGACAATGGCGACGCCTGGTTCAATCGCGGCAACGCCTACCTCGGCAGGCACGACTACGACCGCGCCATGGCCGACTACGACCAGGCGATCCGGCTCGATCCCCGGAACGCCACGGCCTTCAACAACCGCGGCAATGCCCGCTACGAGCGGCGCGACTACGACCGCGCGATCCAGGACCTCACCCAGGCGGTGACGCTCAACCCGGGCTACGACGCCGCCTATTACGTCCGCGGCCTCGCCTATCAGGCGAAGGGCGACCTCGACCGCGCCATCGCCGACTACGACCAGGCGCTCAAGCTCAACCCGCGCTACGAGGCGGCCTACGCCAGCCGCGGCAACGCCTGGTTCAACAAGCGCAACTACGACCGCGCCGTCGCCGACCTGACCCAGGCGCTCAAGCTCAATCCCGAGGACATGAGCGCGCTGAACGACCGCGGCGCCGCCTACGGCATCAAGGGCGCGGCCGACCAGGCGCTGGCGGACTTCGACCAGATGGTCCGGCTCGACCCGCAGAACGCGACGGCATTCAACAACCGCGGCTTCACCTGGCGCATGAAGGGCGACCTCGTGCGCGCCATCGCCGACTTCGACCAGGCGATCCGGCTCAACCCGAAATACGCGCTCGCCTACTACAACCGCGGCAACGCCTACAGCGACGGCCGCGACTACGACAACGCCATCCAGAACTACGACACCGCGATCCGGCTCAACCCGCGGGATCCGTTCGCCTATCACGACCGCGGCGTCGCCGACTACGCACGCGGCGACTACGAGGCGGCGACGGCGGACTACGAGCAGCTTGCCAAGCTCGCCGCGAACCTCGTCGCCGGCGCGGACCGGCCGGAAGCCGCGGCGCTGCGCGGCTACGATCGCCCGGCGCCGGGCGGCAACGCCACGGTATCGGTCGCGCCGAGCTTCGCGCTCGCGTTCAACGACCGCGGCGTCGCGCTCGCGGCCAAGGGCGACGTCGACCGCGCGCTGGCCGACTTCGACCAGGCGATCCGGCTCAACCCGGCGTTCTCGGCGGCGTTCCACAACCGCGGCAACACCTATTACGAGCGCCGCGATCTCGCGAACGCGCTCCAGAACTTCGACCAGGCGATCCGCTACGACCAGACCAACCTGCTCGCCCTCAAGGATCGCGGCGTCGCCTATTACGAGCAGCGCGACTACGACCGGGCCATCCAGAACTTCGACCAGGCGCTCAAGCTCAACGCCAAGGATGCGCTCGCCTACTACAACCGCGGCATCGCCTATTTCGCCAAGCGCGGCTACGACCAGGCGCTCGCGAACTTCGACCAGGCGCTCAAGTTCAGCGATACGATCGCGCTCGCGGCGCAGATGCGCGGCAACGCCTACGCCGCCAAGAAGGATTTCGATCACGCCGTCGCCGATCTCGACAACGCGCTCAAGCTCGATCCCAACAGCGCCTCGGCCTTCAACGACCGCGGCCTCGTCCATGCGGCGCGCGGCGAGGCCGACCGCGCCGTCGCCGACTACGACGAGGCGATCCGCATCGACCCGCGCAACGTCGCGGCCTTCAACAACCGCGGCATCGCGTTCCTCGCCAAGGGCGACATCGAGCACGCCCTCGCGGACCTCGACCAGGCCGCGAAGCTCGATCCGACCAGCGCCGCGGCGTTCTACAACCGCGGCAATGCCTGGTACGACAAGCGCGAGTTCGACCGCGCCGTCGCCGACTACGACCAGGCGGTGAGGCTCGACCCGCAGAGCCCGGCGGCGCTCGCCAACCGCGGCGTCGCCTACGAGAGCAGGCGCGACTTCGACCGCGCCATCCAGGATTTCAACGCCGCGCTGAAGCTCGACGCCGCCCAGCCGCAGGTGCTCAACGACCGCGGCCTCGCCTATGCCGCCAAGGCCGACTACGACCGCGCCATCGCCGACTACGGCGAGGCGGTGAAGCTCGACCCGAAGAACGCTGCCGCCTATTTCAACCGCGCGCTGGCCTGGCGCGCCAAGGGCGACCTCGACCGCGCCATCGCCGATCTCGACCAGGCGATCGCCAACAACCCGACCTATACGCTCGCCTACTACGCGCGCGGCAACGCCTACGCCAACAAGCGCGCCTTCGACAGCGCGGTCGAGAACTACCGGCAGGCGCTGACGCTCAACGCCAACGACGCCCAGGCGTGGTACGAGCTGGGCCTCGCCTATGGCGCCAGGGGCGACGCCGACAACGCCATCGCCGCCTTCGACCAGGCGCTCAAGCTCGATCCGCGCAGCGCCTCGGCCTACAACAACCGCGGCTTCGCCTGGCGCGTGAAGGGCGACGCCGACAAGGCCATCGCCGACTACAGCGAGGCCATCAAGTTCGACCCGCGCTATTCGCGCGCACTCTACAACCGCGGCAACGCCTACTACGAGAAGAAGAGCTACGACCAGGCGATCCAGGACTTCGACCAGGCGGTCATCGTCGATCCCAACTACGGGCTCGCCTATTACAACCGCGGCCTCGCCTGGCGCGACAAGGGCGACACCGACCGCGCCGTCGCCGACTTCGGCAGGGTGATCGCGCTCGACAGCAAGAACGTGCTCGCGCTGGTGAACCGCGGCCTCGCCTATCGCCTCAAAGGCGACACCGACCGCGCGGTGGCCGATCTCGACCAGGCCGCGAAGCTCGATCCCAAATACGCGCCGATCTACTACAACCGCGGCCTCGCCTACGGCCGCGCCGGCGCCGTGGACCGCGCGCTGGCCGATTTCGACCAGGCGGTGAAGCTCGATCCGCAGAACGCCGCCGCGTTCAATAACCGCGGCTTCGCCTGGCGCGCCAAGGGCGACCCCGACAAGGCCATCGCCGATTTCGACCAGGCGGTGAAGCTCGACCCGGGCTACGGCCTCGCGTTCCTCAACCGCGGCAACGCCTACTACGCCAAGGGCGCCTTCGACCGCGCCATCGCCGATTTCAACGAGGCGCTGAAGATCGACCCCAACAATGCCCGCGCCTTCAACAACCGCGGCCTCGCCTACGACGACGGCGGCGACGCCGGCCGCGCGGTGCAGGACTTCGAGCAGGCCATCAAGCTCGATCCGAAGCTCGCCATCGCCTACAACAACCGCGGCTTCGCCTACCTGCACATGGGCGACGCCACGCTCGCCATCGCCAACTACAGCCAGGCGGTGACGCTCAATCCCAACTACGCGCTCGCCTATTACAACCGCGGCATGGCCTATTACGGCAAGGGCGACTATCCGCACGCCATCAGCGACATGTCGCAGGCTATCAAGCTCGATCCCGACTATGCCAGGGCGTTCCACGACCGCGGCGCGGCGGGCAACGACGGCAGCGGCTACGATCTCGCCGCGCCCGGCACCGACCCCGCCATCAGGATCGCGCCGGCCTATGCGGTGGTCAGCACCCTGCCCGCCGGGCCGCTGCAGAATCGCCGCGAGGACGACCGGCCGCTGCAGCAGGCCGCGCCCGCGATCAAGACCACCACCATCAAGGCCATCGCCGCCTACAACCTCGGCCGGATGGCGTTCGGCGCGCACGACTACAACGCCGCGATCCGCAACTACGACCAGGCCATCGCGCTCGACCCGACCAACGCCGACGCCTGGAGCGACCGCTGCCGCGTCCGCGTCCTGATCGGCGATCCCGCCACCGGGCTCGGCGACTGCAACGAGGCGCTGAGGCTGCGCCCGAACGACGGCAAGGCGCTGGACAGCCGCGGCCTGGCCCACCTCAAGATGGGGCAGGTGCAGGACGCCAACGCGGACTACGACGCCGCGCTGAAGCTCGACCCCAAGTCGCCGGCGGCGCTCTACGGCGCGGGCATCGTGAAGATGCTGTCCGGCGACGAGGCGGGAAGCTACGCCAGCATGAAAGCCGCCATGGCGCTCAAGCCGGGCATCGCCGACGAGTTCGCGCGCTACGGCGTGAAGACGGAGCACAAGGCGTCAAACTGAAAGGCGGCGCCGCAACCGCTTCAATCGCGCACGATCTTGATCTAGACTCAGCGTCCCGGGCCGCCGAGCCCGCCCCGTCGAAGCCATGCACTACCGTTTTCCGATCGCGCTGATACTGGCGGCCCTCGTGCTGCCGACCGCGACCGCCGCCGCGCCGGTCTGCGACCGCGCGCGCTTCCACATGCTGATTGATGTCGGCCACACCATCGATGCGCCCGGCGCCACCAGCGCGCGCGGCGCGCCGGAATACGGCTTCAACTTCTTCCTCGCGAATCAGATCGAGCGCCGGCTCGTCGCCGCCGGCTTCACGCGCGCCGACGTCATGATAACGCCCGGCGACAAGCGGCTGTCGCTGTTCGCCCGCGTGGCTCATGCCAACCGGTCCGGCGCCGACCTGCTGCTGTCGATCCACCACGACGCCGTGCCCGACGCTTTCCTCGATCACTGGGTCTATGACGGCATGGCCCTTTCCTACAGCGACCGCTTCAAGGGCCACTCGATCTTCGTCTCCAACCGCAATGCCGACTACCAGGGCAGCCTGGCGTTCGCGCGGCTGCTCGGCGAGGCCTTGCTCAAGCGCGGCCTGCGCTACACCCGTCACTATACCGAGGCCTACATGGGCCGCCGCCGGCGCGAGCTGATCGACGCCACAGCCGGAGTCTATCGCTACGACCAGCTCATCGTGCTCGAGCGCACGCAGATGCCGGCGGTGCTGCTCGAAGCCGGCTCGATCGTCAACCGCGACGAGGAGCTGGCCATGCTCTCCGAGGAGCGGCAACGGCTGATCGCGGACGCGGTTCTCGACGCCGCCGACGCATTCTGCGCGCTGCGCACGCCGCTGCATCCGGCGCCGGTCGCGCGGCACGCGCCCGTGCGCCACGCGGCCGCGGAAGGCGGCGGGCGATGATCCGGTCTCTCGCCGTCGCCCTGGCGCTGGCGGGCGGGGCGGCCCATGCGGCCGGCCTGCCGCCGGGCTTCGTCTATCTGCGCGACGTGGCGCCGCGGATCGCGCAGGACATCCGCTATGCCTCGTCCAACAATTTCGTCGGCCACCCGCTGCCCGGCTACGGCGCGGCGGAATGCGTGCTGCGGCGCGAGGCGGCGCTGGCGCTCGGCCGCGTCGCCGACGATCTCGCGCGCTCCGGCCTCGCGCTGAAGACCTACGACTGCTACCGCCCGGTCGGCGCGGTCGCAGCCATGGTGCGATGGACCCGCGACCCGCACACCACGCCGGCGAGCAAGCGATTCTTCCCGAACCTGCCGAAAAGCGCCCTGCTCGACGGCTATATTGCCGCCCATTCCAACCACTCGCGCGGCAACACCGTCGACCTCACGGTGACGCCGGCGGATACGCCGATCCCGGCGTTCGATGCCCGCGCCGGCTACGGCCCCTGCACCGCGCCGGCGACCGAGCGCGCGCCGGACAACAGCCTCGACATGGGGACCGGCTTCGACTGCCTCGACCCCAAGGCCAACACCGCGAGCCCCGCGATCACGCCGGAGCAGCGCCGGCGCCGCCTGGATTTCGTCGCCGCCATGCGCCGGCGCGGCTTCCGCAACTATCCTCGGGAGTGGTGGCACTTCACCTACAGCGGCCTTGCCGGCGCGCCGGCCGAAGGTTTCCCGATCCCGCCTCATGATTGACACGGACTACGCCATCATCGGCGCCGGCTCGGCCGGCTGCGTCGTCGCCAACCGGCTGAGCGCGACCGGCGCGCGCGTCCTGCTGGTGGAGGCCGGGCCGCGCGACATCTCGCCGCTGATCCACGTGCCGGCCGGCGTCGCCATGCTGATGGGCCACCGGCTCTACGATTGGAAATTCGAATCGGAGCGTGAACCGCGCGCTGGCGGCCGCACCTTCCGCCTGCCGCGCGGCCGCGGGCTCGGCGGGACGTCGTCGATCAACGGCATGAATTTCATCCGCGGCCTGCCCGAGGACTACGACGGCTGGGCGCAGATGGGCTGCCGCGGCTGGAGCTACGCGGACGTGCTGCCGCATTTCAAGAGCATCGAGAGCTTCGCCGGCGGCGACGACGCCTATCGCGGCCGCAGCGGCCCGCTGGCGGTCGAGACCTATCGCACCATCCTGCCGATCACCCACCGCTTCGTGGAGGCCGCGCAGCAGGCGGGCTTCACGCTGATGGACGACCTGAACGGCGCCACGCGCGAGGGCGTCGGCTATTCGCAGATGTCGCGGCGCGGGCGCTGGCGCGCCTCGGCGGCGACGGCCTTCCTCAAGCCCGCCGAAGCGCGGTCCAACCTGCGCGTCATGACCGGCGCCCATGTCATGCGGCTCCTGTTCGACGGCCGGCGCTGCACAGGATTCGCCATCAGACGGGACGGCGAGGACGACACCGTGCGGGTGGCGCGCGCGGTGGTGCTGTCCGCCGGCAGCGTCGGCTCGCCGCACCTGCTGCAGCTCTCCGGGATCGGGCCGGCGGCGCATCTCCGGGCGCTCGGCATCGACGTGGTGCGCGACCTGCCCGGCGTCGGCCGCAACCTGTCCGACCACTACGCGGTGCCGGTCTCGGTCCGCATCGCCGGCCTGCTCACGGTCAACCAGATGAAGCGCGGGCCGCGGCTCGCCTGGGAGATGCTGCGCTGGCTCGTGGCCGGCAATGGCGCGCTGACGTTCGGTGTCACCGCCGCGTCGGTGTTCTGCCGCAGCCGGCCCGAGCTCGCCGCGCCGGACATCCAGATGCTGTTCTTTCCCGGGAGCTTCAGGCCCGACAACATCCGCGAGATGGAGCACGAGCCGGGCGCGCGGCTCTCGGTGTCGCTGGCGCGGCCGCGGAGTCGCGGCAGCATCATGGCCCGATCGGCCGACATCCGCGAGCCGCCGGCGATCGCGCTCAACTATCTCGCCGACCGCGACGACATCGCGGTGCTCTCGGCGGGCATCGGCATCGCCCGCCGGATGTTCGCGGCGCCGGCGCTCAGGCCCTACGTGGTGCGCGAGACCCAGCCCGGCGCGGACGCGGTATCGCCGCAGGCGCTCGAAGACCACGTCCGCGCCACCGGCTCCACGGTGCACCACCTCGCCGGCACCTGCCGCATGGGCGAGGACGCCGAGGCGGTGGTCGATTCGCGGCTGAGGCTGCACGGCATCGAAGGGCTGCGCGTCATCGACGCCTCGGTGATGCCGGTGGTCACGTCGAGCAACATCAACGCCCCGACGCTGATGATCGGCGAGAAGGGCGCGCGGATGCTGATCGAGGACGGGGGATAGCCCTCACATGTCCTCGAACATGTCCTCGATGCTCTCGCGGGCGGCCTCGTTCTCCGGCCCGTCGTAGGGAATGTCGACGGACATCACCTCGTGGCACGCCGCGAAGGAGTTGACGTAGGGCGCGCCGCAGAACGCCACCGGCTTGATGCGGTCCCAGACGATATAGCCCTTGCGGTTGACGCAGTCGGGATAGACCGAGGCGGCGAGCACCTGCCCCACCACCATGACGCGGTTGTGCCACTCCTTGGTCCACACCACCTCGCATTCGAAATGGCGCGGGCAGTCGAGGATGCGCGGCGGCTTGACCATGGTCGAGGCGAGCGCCGTGAGGCCCGCCTTCTCCAGTTCGTCGACGCCGCGCGCGAACGGCAGCCCCACGATGCGCACCTTCTCGAGCAGCGTGCGCTCGAAGGCCGGCAGGTTGACCACGAACTGGCTGGTCTCGCGGATGTTGTGGATGGTGTCGCCCTTCTGGCTCGTGGTGAAGGCGATCTGTACCGGCTTGTGGGTGATGCGCACGCAGGTGGCATAGGACGCGGCGTTGACGCGGCCATCTCGGTCCACGGTGGTGATCATGGCGGCATGGCCGCCGGGCGCGAACAGCCGGTCCCAGTATTTCTCCGGCTGCTGCACCACCGTGCGCTCCGCCACAGGCCGGTCCATCGAGCTTGCCTTGTTCGCAACGTCGGTCACTGTCATGCTGTCGTTCCGCTGTTTGCGCGCCCCGCCCGAGCCGGCTATGCCGCGATCCAGGCCTCATGGAACCGCGGCTTGTTGGTGAGGTCCATGGTGATGCCCCTCACCTTCTTGCTGCCCACCACCATATCGGTCTGGAACAGGAAGGTCAGCACCAGGGCGTTGTCGATGGTGAATTTCTGGAGCCTGGCGAAGGCCGCCTTGCGTGCGGCCATGTCGTCCGTCGCCTGGGTGGCGTCGAGCAGCTCGCGGTAGCCGGGCCACTCCACGTTGCCGGCGTTGTAGTAGGAGTCCTTGCCGAGCAGGTTGTCGTATTGCTGGCTGGGGTCGGCGTAGCCGCCCATGCCGGAGAGCCGCGCCGCGCCCTTCTTCGCCGGGCCGAAGAACTGCACCGAGGTCTCCTGCGGCGACCCGGGCGTCATCTGCACGCGGATGCCGGCCTTGGCGAGCTGCGAGATCGCCACCTCCTGGCGCTGCATGGAGGTCTGGTCCGACCAGCCGAGCATGGGGATGTCGATGCCGTCCGGGTGCCCGGCCTCGGCGAGCAGCGCGCGGGCCTTCTCCGGCTTGTAGGAATAGGTGTTGAACGTGGCGGGATCGCAGGCCCAGTGCTGCTTGGGCCACACGCCGTCGCCCGGCGTGTCGAGGCCGAGCGCCACCAGCTTGTTCATGGCGTCGCGGTCGATGCCCCAGCACAGCGCCTGGCGGACCTTGACGTTGTCGAGCGGCGGCTTGCCGAAGTTGAGGTAGGCGCCCCAGAAATAGGAGGTGGGGAACAGCGCGACCTTAAGATTCGCGCGGTCCGCCACCGTCTTCAGGTGGATGTCGAGATTGAGGCCGAAATCGTTTTCCCCGGCGACGATCGAGCGCAAGCCGGTCGGCTGCTCGGTGATGATGCGCAGCACCAGCCCGTCGAGGTACGGCAGGCCCTTGCGCCAGTAGCTGTCGTTGCGCGCGAGCGTGATACGGTCGTTGTCCTGCCAGGACACGAACTTGAACGGCCCGGTGCCGACGGGCGCGCGGTCCACGTTGCCGTTCTCGGCCTTCTGCACCGACGCGGGCGACACCATGAGGCCGACGCGGTCGGCGAGGATCGTCGTCAGCGAGGCGTTGTGACGGGGAAGATGCAGCGTGACCTGGGCCGGCCCCGTGACCTCCACGGCCTCGATGGTCGAAGCGTCCGACTTCACGTTGGAGCGCGCATTGGTGCGATAGCGGTCGAGGTTGAACTTCACCGCATCGGCGTCGAGCTTGGTGCCGTCGTGGAAGGTCACGTCGTCGCGCAGGTCGAGCACCAGCGTCTTGTCGTCCTTCCAGGTCCAGGCGCGGGCGAGGCCGGGCTTGGGCGCCATCGTTTTCGGGTCGAGGTCGAGCAGCCCGTCGTAGATCGCGAGCAGCGTGTTGAAATCCGGCCCGTTGCGGCCGGTCATGGGATCGAGCGCCGCCGGGTTGTAGGTCATCGCCACCCGCAGGGTGCCGCCGCGGCGCGGCGTCTCCTGCGCCAGGGCGCCGCGCGGCAGCACCAGCGCGGCGCCCGCCGCGGCCGCGCCGGCGAGCAGCGCCCTGCGGTCGATGCCGGTCTCCATGGCGTTCCTCCTCGATTGCTACGCCGCGATCCACGCCTCGTGGAAATGCGGCCGGTTGGTGAGGTCCATGACCACGCCCTTCACCTTCTTGTTGCCGGCGACGATGTTGGTCTGGAACACGAAGGTCATGATCATGGCGTTGTCGATGACGAACTTCTGCAGCTTGGCGAAGGCCGCCTTGCGCTCCTTCATGTCGTCGGTGGCCTGGGTGGCGTTGATAAGGTCGCGGTAGCCAGGCAGCTCGATGCCGCTGGCGTTGTAATAGGAGTTGGCCGCGAACAGGTTCTCGTACTGCTGGCTCGGGTCGGCGTAGCCGCCATAGCCGGCGAAGCGGCCGGCGCCGGACTTCGACGGGCCGAAGAACTGCACCGAGGTCTCCTGCGGCGACCCGGGCGTCATCTTGACTCGGATGCCGGCCTTGGCGAGCTGGCTGATCGCCGCCTCCTGGCGCTGCATGGAGGTCTGGTCCGACCAGCCGAGCATGGGAACCTCGACGCCGTCGGGGTGGCCGGCCTCGGCCAGCAGCGCGCGGGCCTTCTCCGGATTGTAGGAATAAGTGTTGAACGTGGCGGGATCGCAGGCCCAGTGCTGCTTCGGCCACACGCCGTCGCCGGGCGTGGACAGGCCGAGCGCGGTGAGCTTGTTCAGCGCTTCCTTGTCGATGCCCCACAACATCGCCTGGCGCACCTTGACGTTATCCAGCGGCGGCTTGGCGATGTTCAGGTAGGCGCCGTAGATGTAGGTGGTCGGGAACACCTGGACCTCGAGGCTCGGCGCGCGGTCCGCCACCGTCTTGAGCTGGATGGCGAGGTTGAGCACGAAGTCGTTTTCGTTGGCGACGACCGAGCGCAGGCCCGTGGCCTGCTCGTTGATGATGCGCAGCACCAGCCCGTCGAGATACGGCAGGCCCTTGCGCCAGTAGCTGTCGTTGCGCGCAAGGGTGATGCGGTCGTTGTCCTGCCACGACACGAACTTGAACGGGCCGGTGCCGACCGGCGCGCGGTCCACGTTGCCCTTGTCGGCGTTCTTGATCGAGGCCGGCGACACCATCAGGCCCGGCCGGTCGGCCAGGATGGCGAGCAGCGACGCGTTGTGCCGGGGGAGATGCAGCGTGACCTGGTGCGGCCCCGTGACATCCACCGCTTCGATGGTGGCGGCGTCCGCCTTGACGTTGGAGCGCGAGTCGGTGCGGCAGCGGTCGAGGTTGAACTTCACCGCCTCTGCGTCGAGCTTGGTGCCGTCGTGGAAGGTCACGTCGTCGCGCAGGTCAAGCACCAGCGTCTTGTCGTCCTTCCAGGTCCAGGCGCGGGCGAGACCGGGCTTCGGCTCCAGCGTCTTGGGATCGAAGTCGAGCAGGCTGTCGTAGATCGCGAGCAGCGTGTTGAAGTCTGGCGCGTTGCGGCCTGTCATGGGATCGAGCGCCGCGGGGTTGTAGGGCATCGCCACGCGCAGCGTGCCGCCGCGGCGCGGCGTCTCCTGCGCCAGCGCGCCGCGCGGCAGCACCAGCGCGCCGCCGGCCGCGGCCGCGCCGCCGAGCAATGTCCTGCGATCGATACCCGTGTCCATGACGGTCCTCCCTGCGTTCGCCCCTTGCCGCATCGCTGCTGCCATCGGCGCAGCGGTGTCGTCGTCCGACTATCGTGGAATTCCGCGGCCATTTCCAGTCCGGGCTCCCGGTCAGGCGGCGATCCATGCCGCATGGAAACGCGGCTTGTTGCTGAGATCGACGGCGACGCCCTTCACCGCCTTGTGGCCTACGAACATGTTGGTCTGAAACAGGAAAGTCAGCACCAGCGCATTGTCGATGACGAATTTCTGCAGCCTGGCGATCGCCGCCTTGCGCTCGACGACGTCGTCCGTGGCCTGCGAGGCGTCGAGGAGCTCGCGATAGCCGGGCAGCTCGATCCCGCTGGCGTTGCGATAGGATGTCGCGCCGAACAGATCGTCGTACTGCTGGCTTGGATCGGCGAAGCCGCCCATGCCGGCAAAGCGCGCCGAGCCCTGTTTGGCGGGCCCGAAGAACTGCACCGAGGTCTCCTGCGGCGAGCCCGGCGTGAGCTTCACGCGGATGCCGGCCTTGGCGAGCTGCGAGATTGCCATCTCCTGGCGCTGCATGGCGGTCTGGTCCGAGCCGCCGAGCATCGGCAGGTCGATGCCGTCAGGGTAGCCGGCCTCGGCGAGAAGCCGACGCGCCCGCTCCGGCGCATAGGTGTAGGTGTTGAAGGTCGCGGGGTCGCACGCCCAGTGCGCCTTGGGCAGCATGCCGTTGCCCGGCGTGTCGAGGCCGAGCGCGGTCACCTTGTTCATCGCCTCGCGGTCGATGCCCCACGACAGCGCCTGCCGCACCTTGACGTTGTCGAGCGGCGGCTTGGCGATGTTCAGATAAGCGCCCCACAGATAGGTCGTGGGGAACAGCGAGACGGCAAGACTCGGCACGCGGTCGGCCAGGGCCTTGAGGTTGATGCTGAGGTTGAGCGCGAAATCGTTCTCGCCGGCGACGATCGAACGCAGGCCGGTGGGCTGTTCGCTGATGATGCGCACCACCACGCCATCGAGATAGGGCAGCCCGTTGCGCCAGTAGCTGTCGTTGCGCGTGAGCACGACGCGGTCGTTGTCCTGCCACGACACGAACTTGAACGGGCCGGTGCCAACCGGCGTGCGGTCCACGTTGCCCTTGTCGGCCTTGCGCACCGACGCGGGCGACACCATCAGGCCCACGCGGTCCGCCAGGATGGCCGGCAGCGACGCGTTGTGCCTGGCGAGATGCAGCGCGACCTGGTGCGGACCGGTCACTTCCACGGACTCCACCGCGGCGGCGTCGGACTTCACGTTGGAGCGCGGATCGGTGCGATAGCGGTCGAGATTGAATTTCACGACCTCGGCGTCGAACCGGGTGCCGTCGTGGAACGTCACGTCGTCGCGCAGGTCGAGCACCAGCGTGGTCGGGTTCGTCCAGGTCCAGGCGCGCGCGAGCCCGGGCCGCGGCGCCAGCGTCTTGAGGTCGAGATCGAGCAGGCTGTCGTAGAGCATCAGGAGGATATTGAAGTCCGGCGCGTTGCGGCCGGTCATGGGATCGAGCGCGGCGGGGTTGTAGATCATCACCACGCGCAACGTGCCGCCGCGCCGCGGCGTCTCCTGCGCGGCCGCGCCATGCGGAAGAAGAAGCGCGCCGCCGGCCGCCGCCGCGCCGCCGAGCACTGTGCGGCGGCTGAAGCCGCCCGATGTCAGGCTCATGCTCTCCTCCCTTCCCTGGAGCGTCCCCGCCGCGCGGCCCTTCCGACTGTCGTGGAACTTTGCGGCGGATTCCAGCCGCTCAGGCCGCCGCGGCCGCGTTGAAGAACGGGCGGCCGTTCAGGAACGCATCGATGTCGCTAATGAGCCGCTTCACCATGGCGGCGCGGGTCTCGTTCGTGATCGAGGCCGAATGCGGCTGCAGCACCACGTTGTCGAGCGCGAGGAAACGGGGATCGATGTCGGGCTCGGTCGCGAACACGTCGAGCGCGGCCCCCGCGATGGCCTTCGCCTCCAGCGCATCGAGCAGCGCCGCCTCGTCCACCACCGAGCCGCGCGCCACGTTCACGAGGTAGCCCTTGGGCCCCAGCCGCTCGATGACGGAGCGGCTGACGAGGTTGCGCGTGGCTTCGCCGCCGGGGCAGGCCAGCACCAGCACGTCCACCTCCGCCGCCAGCGCGCCCACATCCGCCACGAAGGGCCACGGCGCGTCGGGCTGCGGCCGGCGGCCGTGGTACTTCACGGCCATGCCGTTGGCCTCCGCGCGCCGCGCGATGCGGCTGCCGATGCGGCCGAGCCCAACCACGCCGAGGGTCTTGCCGGCCAGCCGGGTCGAGGCCGCCGGGCGCTCCTTGAGCCAGCGGCCCTCGCGCACGAAACGGTCGGCGGCCACGATGCGCCGCAGCAGCGCATAGACGAGGCCGATGGCGCCGTCGGCCACGTCGTCCGCCAGCTCGTCCGGCGTGTGACACACGGCGACGCCGCGGCGGCGCGCCTCGGCGAGATCGATGCGGTCGAGGCCGGCGCCGTTGCAGGCCACGAGCTTGAGGTCGGGCAGCGCCGCGAACTGCGCGGCGTCGATGCCGAACACGCCCATGGTGACGGCGACGGTGTAGCCCGGCGCCGGCACCGGATGGCCCGGGCCGCCGCCGAGCGCAGCGTAATCGGCAAGGCCGTATTTCGCCTCCAGCGCGGCCTTGAGATCCGGCGGGATCGTGCTGATGGCGATGAGGCGCGGCGCGATCGGCTGGGTCATGGCTAAGTCCTGCTGCAAGGCTGCGCGGCCGGCGTGGCGTCCCGGCCGCCCTGTCGCCACTTGCCCGATATGCTAGGCTCGCGCAACGCCATCGAGACAACAAGACATGGCAGTCACCTACGATCTCGTGAAGTCGGTATCGGCGCAACTCTACGAGGGCGCGCTGAAAAAGATACCGGAGGACACCAAGGAGGCGCTGCGCGAGGCCGCCGCGCGCGAGCGCAACGACGGCGCGCGCAAGATCCTCGCCATGATGCTGAAGAGCGCCGACGCGGCCGAGAGCGGCAACCGCCACGTCTGCTCGGACGCCGGCGTGCCGGTCTATTTCGTCAAGATCGGCACCGCGGCGCGGCTCGACGGCAACATCAGGCAGGCGATCTCCGATGGCTTCGACCATCTGGTGGAAACCATCGAGCCGCCAATCCTCAAGCACGTCACCAATCCGCTGACCAACGAGCGCGGCTACAAGGGCAAGGACATGCCCATCGTCAGCTTCGACCTGATCGACGGCGCGGACTACGTCGAGATCGTCTCCCAGCCCAAGGCGCTGGGTTCGGGCCGCTGGGCGGCGCTGGAAATCTTCTCCTTCCCCACCCTCGACGTGATCGAGAAATACGTGATGGACTGCGTGCTGCGCGCCGGCTCGCAGCACTGTCCGCCGGTGGTGATCGGCGTCGGCATCGGCGGCACGTTCGACCTCTGCGCCAAGATCGCGAAGCAGGCGACGCTGCGTCCGTTCGGACAGAAGAACCCCGAGCCGGTGCTGGCCGCCATGGAGGAGCGGCTCCTCAAGGCCGTCAACGCCACCGGCTTCGGCCCCATGGGCACCGGCGGCGACACCACCGCGCTGGCGGTGCACGTCGAATACGCCTCCGGCCACGGCTTTACGCCGGTGGCGGTGTGCTTCAACTGCTGGATCAACCGCCGGGCCGGCGCGCGCATCTACGACGACGGCCGCATCGAGCGGTTCGAGTGAGGCGACCATGAGCGAGCCGCGCCGCCTGACGCTGCCGACCGACGAAGCGACCGTGCGCGCGCTGACCGCCGGAGACTTCGTCACGCTGACCGGCGACATCGTGCTCACCGCCGGGCTGCCGACGCACCAGCGCATCCTCGACCACATGGCCGCCGGCAAGCCGCTGCCCATCGACATCGCCGGCGGCACGCTGTTCCACCTCGGCAGCTACAGCCGCGACACCGACCACGGCTTTGAGGTGCTCTACATCAACCCTACCACCTCGACGCGCTTCAACGCGGTGATGCCGCCCATCGTGCGGCATTACGGATTGCGCATGATCGGCGGCAAGGGCGGGCTCGACCAGTCCAGCGTGGACGCGCTGAAGGAGGTCGGCTGCGTCTATCTCTCGTTCCTCGGCGGCGGCTCGCCGCTGCTCTCCGACGCCGTCAAGGAGGTGAAGGCGGTCGCCTGGGACGACCTGGTCTCGCACTACCGCCTGGTGAAGCTGCGGGTCGAGGACCTCGGCCCGCTGGTCGTCGGCATCGACGCCAAGGGCAACTCGCTGTTCGAGACGCTTTCCGAGCGCGCGCAGGAGCGCCTGCCCGGCATCCTCGACGATCTCGCCGCGGCGCGCCGCGCCGGCCCCTCCGCCTGAAGGACAAGCCATGTCCCGTCCCGTGCTCCTGGTCGGCAGCTTCCCCTACAAGACCGCGCGCGAGGTGTTCGCGGTCGCCGGCCCCGCGCTCCGGGGCTACGCGGCGCGGCTGCCGGACGGCGAGGCGCAGGGCTGGAACACATTTCCCGCGGCGACGCTCGCCAAGGCCGAGGGGCTGGAGCCGAGCGGGCAAACCGCGCGCATGCAGCCGGAGCTGCCGGCCTATCCGCTCTACCGCATGGAGGAGGGCCTGCGGCCGCAGGACATCCGCTTCGCGCCGGTCGGCTACGACCGCATCGCGCTTCAGTCCTACGCCGCGTTCAAGGAGGCGCGCGCCGCGGGCGAGATCGCGGAGGGCACGCGCTTTCAGGTGAGCCTGCCGACACCGTTCGCCACCATCGGCGCGCGGGTGATCCCGGAGCACGTGCCGGAGGTGCTGCCGGTGTTCGAGGAGCACTATTTCCGCGAGGTCGACGCCATCGTCCGCGCCATCCCGGCCCAGGACCTCGCCATCCAGTGGGACATCGCGGTCGAGATCGTGCAGGCGCTGCACGGCCACCGGCCGGGGCTCACGGAACACGCGCCGCTGCCGTTCCTGGCGGCCGCCATCGCGCGCGCGGTGGCGCGCGTGCCGGCGCCGGTCGAGGTCGGGCTGCACTTCTGCTACGGCAACCCGGGCGGCCGGCACATCATCGAGCCCACCGACATGGGCGTGATGGTCGCGCTCGCCAACGCCGTCTTTGCCATCGCCACGCGCCCCATCACCTGGATCCACATGCCGGTGCCGAAGGCGCGCGACGACGAGGACTATTTCGCGCCGCTGCGCAACCTCGCGCTGCCGGCGGGCACCGAGCTCTATCTCGGCCTCGTGCACCTGAGCGACGGCCTCGACGGCACGCGGCGCCGCATGGCTACGGCGAAAAAGTTTGCGCCGGTTTTCGGCGTCGGCTGGGAGTGCGGCCTGCGCGCGTTCCCGCCCGACACCATCCCTGAGATGCTGCAACTGCACAAAGCCGCCGCGGACCTCGAATGACCTGAGCCGCGGCCACAACGACGACGGGGGAGAGAAATGCCACACGCCACCCTGCGCCGCGCCGTGCTGCGCTTCATCGTTCTTGCCGCCGCTGCGCTGCCCGCAGCGGTCCATGCCGAGGACTATCCGTCGCGCCCGATCCGCATGATCGTGCCGTTCGCGCCGGGCGGCCCTGCGGACCTTCTCGGCCGCGCCGTGGCGCCGGGCATGAGCGCCTATCTCAGACAGCCTGTCGTCATCGAGAACCACGCCGGCGCCGGCGGCGCCACCGGCGTCGATACGGTCGTCAAGGCCGCGCCCGACGGCTACACCATCGGCATCACCGGGCCCGGCGCGCTGGTGGCGGTGCCCTTCATGACCAAGGTGCCGTACGATCCGATGCGCGACGTGGTTCCGATCGCGCGGGTGGCGGAGGTCAACGCCGTCATCATCGTCGCCGCCGACAGCCCCTACAAGACGCTTGCCGACCTCGTCGCCGCGGCGAAGGCCGCGCCCGGCAAGCTGATGTTCGGCTCCGCGGGCGCCGGCACCATCACCCACCTCGCGGGCGAGCTCCTCAACATGGAGGCCGGCATCAAGCTCGTGCACGTGCCCTATCGCGGCGCGGTGCCCGCGAGCACCGACCTGCTCGGCGGCCATATCCAGTGCATGCTGCCGGACCTGCCCGGCGTGGCGGGGCTGATCCGCGCCGGCTCGGTGCGCGCGCTCGCCGTCACCAGCAGGACGCGCTCGATCTACCTGCCGGACGTGCCGACCACGGCGGAGGCCGGGTTTCCGAACGTGATCTCCGACAGCTGGTACGGGCTGATCGCGCCGCGCGGCATTCCGCAGGCGGTGCTGGACAAGCTCTACGCCGCCGCGGCCGACGCCATCGGCACGCCGGACGCCAAGGACCAGATCGCGAAGCAGTCGGCGGTCTCGGCGCTGACCACGCCGCAGGGCTTCGCCAGCCTGATCGCCGAGGAACAGGCGCGCTGGAAGCGGGTCATCGAGACCACCGGCGCGCGCATGGAATAGGCCCCGCTTCCACGGCCACGGATTCGTCGTCCAGTCCTCACGCGGATGTCATTACCAGTTACTTGCATCATGCAAGTAGCTGGCTTACCTTCATCGTGTCCAGTAACCGCCGCGGAATCCATGCGACGCAAGAGCTTCATCAGGATGCAGTGTCCCGTCGCCCGCAGCCTGGAGCGCGTCGGCGAGTGGTGGAGCATCCTGATCATGCGCGATGCCTTGAACGGCATCGCGCGGTTCGACGAGTTCCAGCACAGCCTCGGCATCGCGCCAAACATGCTGACGCGCCGGCTCGCCGCCCTGGTGGAGGCGGGCCTGCTGGAGCGCCGGCTCTACAACACCCGGCCGCCGCGCCACGAGTATGTTCCCACCGAGCGCGGCCGCGACTTCCGCGCCGTGGTGCAGGCCCTGCAAGCCTTCGGCAACCGCCATTTCGCGCCCGAGGGCCCGGCCGTCATCACCCTCAACACCGAGACCGGCGAGCCGGCCGAGCCGGTGCTGATCGACCGCAAGACCGGCCGGCCGCTGAGCGATCCGGTCTTCCGCACCGCGCCCGGACCCGCCGCGAGCGCCGCCACCCGGCGCAAATACGCCCGCCTCGCCGGAGCCTCCTCATGAGCCTCGCCGCCGCGCCCGCAGCCACCCCGCCGCGCGAAATCAGCCCGCACACGCTGCGCCTGCTGCGCGATCCCATCGTGCCGATGCTGCTGCGCATGGCGTGGCCGAACATCCTCATCATGGTGGCGCAGGCGTCCGCCGGGCTGATCGAGACCTGGTGGGTGTCGCACCTCGGCACGGACGCCCTCGCCGGCATGGCGCTGGTGTTCCCGCCGGTGATGCTGACGCAGATGGTGTCCGCCGGCGCCATGGGCGGCGGCATCTCCTCCGCCATCGCCCGCGCGCTCGGCGCCGGGCGGCGCGAGGATGCCGACGCGCTGGTGCTCCATGCCGTCGTCATCAATGCCGCGCTCGGGCTTTTCTGCTCCGGGGTCATGCTGGCGTATGGCCGGCCGATCTACGCGGCCATGGGCGGCCGCGGCGGCGCCCTCGACGCGGCCCTCGCCTATTCCGACGTGGTGTTCGCCGGAAACATCTTTCTCTGGCTGATGAACGGCCTCGCCAGCGCGGTGCGCGGCACCGGCAACATGCTGGTGCCGGCGCTCGTCTCCTGCGTCGGCGTCGCGGTGCTGGTGCCGCTGTCGCCGCTCCTGATCTTCGGCGTCGGCCCGTTCCCGGCGCTCGGCGTCGCCGGCGGCGGCGCCGCCTTCGTGCTGGTCTATGCCGGCGGCGCGGCGGCGCTCGCCTGGTACATCCTCTCCGGCCGCAACCTCGCGCACCTGCGTCCCGGCCGGCTGCGCTGGCCGCTGTTCCGCGACATCCTGCGCATCGGCGCGGTCGCGGCCGTCACCTCGATCCAGACCAACGTCACCATCGGGCTCGCCACCGCGCTGGTGGCGACAACGGCGGGCGTCGACGCCGTCGCCGGCTTCGGCACCGCGGCGCGGCTCGAATACCTGCTGATCCCGCTGGCGTTCGGCCTCGGCGCGCCGCTGGTCGCGCTGGTCGGCACCAACGTCGGCGCCGGCCAGCGCGAACGCGCGTTGCGCATCGCCTTCATCGGCGGCGCCATGGCCTTCGCCATGACCGAAGGGGTCGGCCTCGCGGCGGCGCTGTGGCCGCAGGCGTGGCTCGCCCTCTTCAGCGCCAAGCCCGGCATGATCGAGACCGGCAGCGCCTATCTGCGCCTCGTCGGGCCGGCCTACGGCTTCTTCGGCCTCGGCATGGCGCTCTACTTCGCCTCGCAAGGCGCGGGCCGGCTGGCGTGGCCGCTGGCCAGCGGCTTCGTGCGCCTGACCGTCGCCGTCGCCGGCGGCTACCTGGCGCTGCGCGCGACCGGCTCGCTGAGCGCGCTGTTCGCGGCGCTGGCGGCCGCCCTCGCGATCTACGGCGCGATGCTCGCGGTGGCGGTCAGGGCCGGAGTCTGGTTCCGAGGTTAAGCATCGAGCCGCATTGGGCTTTCGCCCACCCGGAAAGGTCGCGAAAGGGCTTGGCGGCGGCGGCGCGGCAGCGTAGGTGTGTGCGCCTCACACCTGCCGATCTCCGAACCGAATTCATGACAGCCAAGATCATCGACGGCGTCGCCGTTTCCGCCGAAATCCGCGCCGACCTCAAGACACGCATCGCCGGGCTCGCGGGCAAGGGTATCACGCCCGGCCTGGCCGTCATCATGGTGGGCGAGAATCCGGCCTCCAAGGTCTATGTCCGCAACAAGATGAAGGCCTGCGCCGACGTCGGCATCAAGTCGTTCCAGTTCGACTTCCCGAAGGACGTGCCGCAGCAGACCGTGCTGGAGACCATCGCCGACCTCAACGAGCGCGCCGACATCCACGGTATCCTGGTGCAGCTTCCGCTGCCGCCGCAGTTCTCGATCTCGGAGATCCTCCAGACCATCTCCGTGAACAAGGACGTGGACGGCTTCCATCTCTACAACGTCGGCGGCCTGGTGGTCGGCAACACCGTATTCCCGCCCTGCACGCCCTACGGCGTGGTCAAGCTGCTCGAGCACGAGCACATCGAGGTCGAAGGCAAGAACGTGGTCGTGGTCGGCGCCAGCAACATCGTCGGCAAGCCGATGGCGCTGATGCTGATGCAGCGCGAGGCGACCGTGACCATCTGCCACGTCAAGACGCGCAACCTCGCCGAGTTCACGATCCTCGCCGACATCCTGGTGGTGGCCGCGGGCCACCCCAACCTGATCGTGCCGCAGATGGTCAGGCCCGGCGCGGTGGTGATCGACGTCGGCATCAACCGGCTGCCCAACGGCAAGCTCGTCGGCGACGTGGATTTCGAGGGCGTGTCGAAGAAGGCGTCCTACATCACGCCGGTGCCCGGCGGCGTCGGGCCCATGACCGTGACCATGCTGCTCGCCAACACCGTGGCCTCGGCGGAGCGCGTGGCCGGCGTGGCAGCGGGCTGAACCCGCCGCCTCAGTTGCCCTTCGGCGGATTGTCGATCTTCCACGGGTCCTTGACCATCGGCGCCGTGTCGATGTCGACGTTGGTGAGTTCGCCGTTCTGCCGCTCGACGCGGCGGATATAGACGTTTTGCACGATGTCGCGGGTTTCGGGATCGATCATGATCGGGCCGCGCGGGCTTTCGATCTTCTGGCCCTTCATGACCTCGACGTACTGATCGCCGCTGGCGTTGGCTCCGCGCGCGGCCAGGGCCTTGTAGATCAGGTCCATGCCGTCCCAGGCTCCGGCGCTGGCGACGTCGGGTCCCGCACCGGGACCAAACATCTTGGCGAGCTGCTGCTTAAGCGCCGTATTTTGCGGCCGCGTATTGCTTTCGGTGTAGGGAAACGCAGTGATCGTGCCGATCACGTCGTCGTTGAAGTCCTTGAGATAGATCGCTTCGGTCTCCCCGGTTCCCATCAGCTTGATGCCGGCGGCCTTGAGGCCGCGTTCGTTGTAGGCCTTGAGGAAGGCGATGGCCGAGGCGCCGCCGGGCTCGAACATGAACAGCGCGTCGGGTTTCGCCTCCAGGACCTTCTCCAGGTACACGGCGAAGTTCATCTCGCTCAGCGGCGTCCGCACGGCGCCGATGATGTCCCCGCCCTGCTCCTTGAACGACTTCGCGAAATAGCTTTCCGCGTCGTAGCCGGGGGCAAAATCGGAAACCACGGTGAACACCTTGCGCATGCCCTGCTTGTAGGCCCAGCCGGCGAGCGGTTTGACGTTCTGCGGAACAGTGAAGCTGAGGCGGACGAAATAGGGCGACAGCCGGGTGATCGACGAGGTCGCGGCATTCATGATGATGACCGGCACCTTCGCCTCGTTGGCGATGTCGGCGGCCGCCATGGCATGAGGCGACAGGTCGAACCCGGCGAGGAATTTGACGTGATCGCGCACCACCAGCTCCTCGGCCATCTGCTTGACCTTGGCAGGACCGCCGGAACCGGCATCGCGGGTCACGATCTCGACGGTGATCGGCTCTCCCTTGGGTCCCTTCAGGGTGGCCCCGTGAAGCGCCTGGTAGGCCGCGATCGCCTGCTGGAACTGAGAGCCATAGATCGCCATGCCGCCGGTGAAGCTGGCGATCAGACCGATCTTGACGGTGTCGGCCCGGGCGGCCGGCGCGATCGTCATCATCGATAAGGCCGCGGCCGCTGTCGCCCTCGCGAGCAGTGTCATCGACGTTTCTCCCTCTCGCCTTGCCGGCGTTCTCGTCCGAATGTCCAAGGCAGTGGACCAGATTCCGCGCGCCCACGCCAGCCGCCCCATTGCCCTATATCGGCGCGCCCGCTTCGCGCCTGCGGCATGACCCGGAGTGGATCGGACGCGGCTTATGCGGTAAGGAGGCAAGGACGTGGCGCGCCGCCTGGCGCGATCATAGATCATCCGCAAGGGAGCGAAGGCCCGCGTGTTGTCCGATCCGATCAAGGCCATCGACTGCGACGTCCATCCGGCGGTGCCGGGCATGGACGCGCTCAAGCCCTTCCTCGAGCCGTACTGGCTCGAGCAGGTGGAAAGCCGCGGCATCGACTCGCTCGAGACCATCAGCTATCCGCCCAACAGCCCGCTGTCGGTGCGGCCCGACTGGCGCAAGGAGGACAGCCGCGGCGCGGTGAAGCCGGCGACGCTGCGGCCCGTGCTCGACAGGCAGGCCGCGACCCACGCCATCCTCAACTGCATCTACGGTGTCCACCTGCCCTATAACGAGGATGCCGCCCGCGCCTTCGCCCGCGCGCTCAACGACTGGATCGCAAAGGAGTGGCTCGACGCGGACGACAGGCTTTACGCCTCCATCGTCGTGCCGTTGCAGAACGTCGAATACGCGGTCGACGAGATCGAGCGCCGCGCCAAGGACAAGCGCTTCGTGCAGGTGCTGGTGCCGGCCATGGGCGAGAACCTGCTCGGCAAGCGGCGGTTCTGGCCGATTTACGCCGCGGCCGAGCGCCACGGCCTGCCGCTCGGCATCCATGCCGGCAGCGCCTACCGGCATCCGGTGACCTCGCTCGGCTGGCCGAGCTACTACATCGAGGACTACAGCGCGCAATCGACCGGGTTCCAGGCCCAGGTCGCGAGCCTCATCACCGAAGGCGTGTTCACGAAGTTCCCCGGCCTCAAGGTCGTGCTGATCGAGTCCGGCGTGACCTGGGCGCCGGGATTCCTCTGGCGCCTCACCAAGTTCTGGCGCGGCATGCGCTCGGAAGTGCCCTGGGTGGACCGGCCGCCGTGGGAGGTGTTCCGCGACCACATCCGCATGACCATCCAGCCGCTCGACGCGCCGGAAACGCCCGACATCGTCGCGCGCGCCATCGAGCACCTGCATTCCGACGACATCCTGCTCTATTCTTCCGACTTCCCGCACTGGCAGTTCGACGGCGACGATCCCGTCCCCGCCGGCGTGCCCGACGGGCTGAAGCGGAAGATCATGGTGGACAACCCGGTGGCGACCTATTTCCCCGAGAGGAGGGCGCAATGAACGTCCAGGCGAAAATCGTCCGCGGCCGCAACAAGCTCGGCCTCGTCGACGTGGACATCCATCCCCGCCCGAAGTCGCTGCTCGACCTCAAGCCGTTCATGGCGCAGCAGTGGTGGGACTATCTCCAGACCTTCGGCACGCGCCGCCGCCACGGCTACGTGCGCGGCCACGCCTATCCCAAGGCGCATCCCGACGACGGCCAGAGGCTCGACGCCTATCCGCCGGAAGGCGGCACCCAGGGCTCCAGCGTCTCGTTCATGCAGTACCAGCACCTCGACGCCTACGGCGTCGATTTCGGCATCATGAACCCGCTCGGCCCGTCGGGCCAGGGCGACCAGAACCGCGGCCTCTCGGCGGCGCTCGCCTCCGCCACCAACGACTGGCAGCTCGAATGCTGGAACCGCGTCGAGCCGCGGCTCAAGGCCTCGATCGTCGTTCCCTATGAGGACGCCGAGGCGTCCGCCGCGGAAATCCGCAGGCGCGCCGGCGACAGCCGCTTCGCGCATGTCCTGATGCTGTCGCGCACCTCGGAGGCGATGGGCCGGCAGCGCTACTGGCCGATCTACGAGGCCGCGGTCGAGCACGACCTGCCGATCGGCGTCCATGTGTTCGGCTCGAGCGGCTGGGCCGGCACCGGCAGCGGCTGGCCGTCGTACTACATCGAGGAGATGACCGAGCATTCGGCCTCGGCCGCGACGCTCGCCACCAGCATGATCATGGAAGGCGTGTTCGAGCGGTTTCCCACGCTCAAGGTGGTGCTGATCGAGGCCGGCTTCGCCTGGATCCCGTCGCTCGGCTGGCGGCTCGATAAGAACTGGAAGCGGCTGCACATGGAGGTGCCTCACCTCAAGCGCGCGCCGTCGGAATACCTGCACGACCATTTCTGGGTCTCGACCCAGCCGATGGAGGAGCCGGAGCACCGGCAGGACCTCATGGACATCATGGGCTGGATCGGCTGGGACCGCATCCTGTTCGCCAGCGACTATCCGCACTGGGACTACGACGACCCGACCATCGCGCTGCCGCCGACACTTGGCGAAGAGCGCCGCCAGATGATCCTGTCCGGCAACGCGCTGGCGCTTTATCGTTTCGCATAAAATCTGTTTCTCGACGGGAGAGAGCGGGACGCAGCATCCCGCTCCGCAAGGGAGGGGTCACGATGACGCATGTGCGCGCCTGGCGCATCCGGCTGGGCCTGATGGTCGCCGCCCTGCTGGGGGCGACGGGCGTCCGGGCCCAGACCTACCCGAGCCAGGACATCCATTTCATCTGCGCGTTCCCGGCCGGCAGCGGCGCCGACGTGCTGGTGCGCTATTTCGCGGAGAAGGTCCGGGTGCTGAGCAGCCGCACCATCATCGTCGAGAACAAGACCGGCGCCAACGGCGAGATCGCCGCGGAATACACCGCCCGCAGCAGGCCCGACGGCTACACGATCTTCGTCCACGCGCCGAGCACCATCGCCGGCAACAACTGGATGATGAAGAAGCCGCCGATCGACGCGGCCCGCGACCTCGTCATCGCCGGCGGCGTGAACCAGCAGCCGTTCATGTTCGCAGTCGCCGCCAATTCGCCGGTCAAGTCGATCGCCGAGCTGACCGCGATTGTGAAAAAGAAGGGCGAGAAGGCGTCGTTCGCCGAATCCAACGTCAGCGGCAAGGTGCTCGGCGCGCTCTATAGCCAAGCCATCGGCGTGGCGGCGGTCGACGTGTCGTACCGGACCGCCAACGACATGCTCAACGACTTCTCCAACGGCGCGCTGGATTTCGGCGTCGTCGATCCGGTGTTCGCGCTATCGCAGGCCCGCGAGGGGCGCATCCGCAACCTGGCGACCGGCACCAAGGCGCGGATGGCGGCGATACCGGACCTCCCGACCATGGCCGAGCTCGGCTATCCGGGCGTCTACATCACGAGCTGGTTCGCCGCCATGGTGCCGAGAGGGACGCCGGACGCCGTAGTCCGGCAGATCAACGCCTGGTTCAGCGACGTCGGCAGGATGGAGGAGACGCGCAAGTTCCTCAACCAGTTCGGCGGCGACCCGTTCGTCATCACGCCGGAGCAGGGCCAGAAGCTCCTCGAGGACAACGTCAGGGAATGGGAAGGCTACGTCAAAGCCGCCAAAATCGAGCCGCAGTAGCGGCGGCAAGGCTCGTCCCGACAGGACGGATCACATCTCGATGACGAGGTAGTCCTCCTCGACGCTGACCTGGAAGGTCTCTGCCACGTAGGGGCCCTCGACCAGCGCGGCGCCCGGCTCGACGTTGACGTCGAACTTGCGCGCCATGATGCGGCGCGGGTCGCACCACGACTTGCCGGTGCGGATGTCGTATTCCCAGGCGTGCCACGGACAGCGGATGACCTCGCCCTGGCGCGTATAGGTGTATTCGCCCGGCGTCTTGGAGGAGACGAAGCCGGTGAGCCGGCCGTGATACAGGCTGCCGCCCTCGTGCGGGCAGCGGTCGGAGATCGCGAAGAACTCGCCCGACAGGTTGAACAGCACGATCGGCCGGCCCTTGACCTCGACCAGCTTGCGCCCGCCGGGCGGAATCTCGCTCACGCTGGCGACGACGTGCTTGGCCATGGCTGCCCCTCCGAGGCCGCGCGGCAATCCGAGGCGTCAGCGTCTGGAGGGAGTTTTCAGGAGAAAAATCCACCAGCCTCGGGAGGCTTGGTGGGCGCACCAGGGCTCGAACCTGGGACCCGCTGATTAAGAGTCAGCTGCTCTACCAACTGAGCTATGCGCCCTTCCAGGGGCTGCGCTTGCGCGCGGAGCGCGACCCTCTAGCAAACGCGGCCGTGCCTGTCCAGCAAGGCCGCGCGCCGAATAACGGGGATCAAAGACCCTCGGTGTCGTCGTCGTTGAGGTCGGCCCGATCGCGGTCGTCCGGGCCATTGTCCTCGAGGCCGGTGTGCTCGTCGTCGCCGCCCATGGGACCGGCGCGGAACGGGCCGCGGCCATCGCCGCGGTCGTCGCCGCCGAAGCGCGGGTGCTCGAACCCCTGCTCGCGCGGGCGCGGCGCACGCGGACCCATTCCCTCGGTCCGGTCGTCACGGCGGGACCAGCCCGGTCCCATGCCGCGCTGATGGATCGCCGCGAAGCGCATCGGACGCGCGCGCAACGCGTGGAACAGGATGTTGAAGCGATGTTTCTGGGCGTCGTCGAGGCTCTGGTAGAGCGGGACCATGGCGTCGGCGAGCTGCTTGAAATTGGTCGCGCGCTTGCTCATGAGCTCGGCGCGCTTCTGGATGAACGTGGCGAGGTCGTCGCGCTGCGCCTGCCTGTCCTCGCCGGACTGCCGCGCCGCGCGGCGCGCGACGAGCTCGTCGAGATGCTCCTTGGCGATGGTGCGGTAGGCCTGCTCGAAGGCCGGCCAGTTCTTCTCCTGGTCGGCGGTGAGCCTGAGCCCTGCCTTCATGGCGGCGATGCGGGCGTCCGAGAACGCCGAGAGATCGTCCGGCGTCGGCTGCCAGCGCGGCGCATGTGGCGGCGGCGGCGGGCCGTCGGGACCGCCCGGTCCGTTGAAGCGCTGCGCGAATCCGATCGTCGTGCCGGCCAGTACGACCGCCGCCGCCGCGGCAAGAACCTGCTTGCGCATGGAATATCCCCTGTTCGAGGTCGCCTCTCCGGGCGGAACTACACGTCCGGCGCCGGCGCGCCGCAACTTAAATCGCGGTAACGGCCGCGGCAGCGCCACGAGCGGAATCGAAGCGCCCGGAATCGGGCGATTTCGGGCCGGCATGGTGTCCATTAACCGATTGCTAACCATGCACCCGGCAAAAATTGCCGCCTGCGCCGATCCTCATGGTCCCGTCCTTGACCGACACCACCACCACATCGCCAAGCGTCCCGTTCTCGATACCGACGCTGAAAAGCATCGGCGAGTTCCTGCGCCGCGGCGACATCGCGCTCGCGATCGGCATCCTGACGATTCTCGTCGTCCTGATCCTGCCGCTGCCGCCGCTGCTGCTCGATTTCGCGCTGGCGGTCTCGATCATCCTGTCGATGCTGGTGCTGATGACGGCGCTGTTCATCCAGACGCCGCTCGAGTTCTCGGTGTTCCCGACCGTGCTGCTGATCGCGACCATGCTGCGGCTCGCGCTCAACCTCGCCTCAACGCGCCTCATCCTCGCCCACGGCCACGAAGGCACCGGCGCCGCCGGCCACGTCATCCAGGCGTTCGGCAAGTTCGTGATGGGCGGCAATTTCGTGATCGGCGTGATCGTGTTCACGATCCTCGTCATCGTGAACTTCGTCGTCATCACCAAGGGCTCCGGCCGCATCGCCGAGGTGGCGGCGCGCTTCAACCTCGACGCCATGCCCGGCAAGCAGATGGCGATCGACGCCGATCTCTCCGCCGGCCTGATCGACGAGAAGGAGGCGCGCAAGCGAAGAAAGCAGCTCGAGGACGAAAGCGCCTTCTACGGCGCTATGGACGGCGCCTCCAAGTTCGTGCGCGGCGACGCGGTGGCCGGCCTGCTGGTGACCTTCATCAACGTCATCGGCGGCATGATCATCGGCATGCTGCAGCAGGGCATCTCGTTCTCCGAGGCCGCCAGCAGCTACACCGTGCTCACGGTCGGCGACGGCCTGGTCACGCAGATCCCCGCCCTCGTCGTCTCGACCGCGGCCGGCCTCCTGGTCTCCAAGGCAGGCCTGTCGGAAGCCGCCGACAAGGTGGTGCTGCGCCAGTTCTCGCACTACCCGAACGCGCTCGGCCTGTCCGGCGGCGTCATGGTGGTGATGTCGCTCCTGCCCGGCATCCCGACACTGCCGTTCATGGCGCTCGGCGCCGCCGCCTGCGCCGGCGCCTATCTTATGCTGCAGCAGGCGAAGAAGCGGAAGATCACGGAGGCCGCGGCCGAAGCCAAGGCCGCGCCGGCGGCAGAGGAGCCCATCGCCACCGCCCTGAAGATGGACGACCTCAAGATCGAGCTCGGCTACGGTCTCCTGCCGCTCGTCAACGCCGCCGACGGCAACGACCGCCTCACCGAGCAGATCAAGGCGCTGCGCCGCTCGCTCGCCGCGGAAATGGGCTTCGTGATGCCGTCGGTGCGCATCCTCGACAACGTGCAGCTCGACGCCAACGGCTACGTCATCAAGATCAAGGAGGTGGACGCGGGCAGCGGCCGGGTGTGGCCGAACCAGTACATGGTGATGGACCCGGCGGGGAGCATGATCGACCTGCCCGGCATCCACACCACCGAGCCGACCTTCGGCCTGCCGGCCACCTGGGTCGATGCCTCGCTCAAGGAGGAGGCGGCGGTGCGCGGCCTCACCGTGGTCGATGCCGCGACCGTGCTCGCGACGCATCTCACCGAGCTCATCAAGATGAACATCGCCGACCTGCTCTCCTACGCCGAGGTGCAGAAGCTGCTCAAGGAGCTGCCGAAGGAGCAGGCGGAGCTGGTCAAGGACATCGTGCCGTCGCAGATCACCGTCACCGGCATCCAGCGCGTGCTGCAGTTCCTGCTCGCCGAGCGCATCTCGATCCGCGACCTCTCGACCATCCTGGAAGGCATCGCCGACGGCCTCTCCTTCACCCGCAACACCGCGCAACTCGCCGAGCACGTCCGCGCGCGGCTGTCGCGGCAACTGTGCGCGCAATACTCCTCGCCGGCGGGCTACCTGCCGCTGATCGGACTGTCGGGCAAATGGGAGCAGGCGTTCGCCGACGCCATGGTCGGCCAGGGCGACGAGCGCCAGCTCGCCATGCAGCCGTCGAAGATTTCCGAGTTCATCACCCTGGTGCGCGAGCGCTTCGAGCAGGCGGCGCAGGACGGCGAGACGCCGGTGCTGGTCACCTCCGCCGGCATCCGTCCCTATGTCCGCTCCATCGTCGAGCGATTCCGTGCCCAGACGCCGGTGATGTCGCAGAACGAAATCCACCCGCGCGCGCGGCTGAAGACCGTGGGAAGCATTTAACGGAGCTTGGACCCTGCCGGCCCTCGCGCCGCCGTCGCGGCGGGCGGCCGGCCGCAACCCCGACGCGCCGGGCATTCCGGCGGCAGCCATGCGGTCCCCCGGCTTGCGGGGCAGCGCCTCCTTTGAATAAATCAAGGAAAGACCGCAAGGACGCGTCGAGGAAAAACGCCATGGACCCTGCCAAGAACGAACTCCTGTGCCGCGTCGGCAAGGGCACGCCGATGGGCGAGTTGCTGCGCCGCTACTGGATGCCGATCGCCGGCGCCAGCGAACTCGACGAGAACCCGATCAAGGCGGTGCGGCTGATGGGCGAGGACCTCGTCCTTTACCGCGACCTGTCTGGCCGCTACGGCCTGCTCGGCCGCCACTGTCCCCACCGCCGCGCCGACCTGTCCTACGGCTTCGTCGAGAAGGAAGGCATCCGCTGCAACTATCACGGCTGGATGCTGGACGAGAAAGGCGGCTGCGTGGAGCAGCCGTTCGAGGACACTTTCAACCCGAAGTCGCCGCTGCGCGCCAAGTGCACGAGCCCGGCCTATCCGGTGCGCGAGCTCGCCGGTCTGCTCTGGGCCTACATGGGGCCGGACCCGGCGCCGGAGCTGCCGGTCTGGGACCCGTTCCTGTGGCCGAACGGCTTCCGCGAGATCGTCTGCGCCGAGGTGCCGTGCAACTGGTTCCAATGCCAGGAGAACTCCATCGACCCCGTGCATTTCGAATGGATGCACGACAACTGGAGCCTGCGCCAGGCCGGCAAGGCCGGCCCCTATGCGCCCAAGCACCTCAAGCTGGCTTTCGAGGAGTTCGAGTACGGCTACCGCTACAGGCGCATCCGCGAGGGCGCCACCGAGCAGGACCCGCTGTGGACCATCGGCCGCGTCACGCTATGGCCGAACGGCTTCTACCTCGGCAGCCATTTCGAATGGCGGGTGCCGATCGACGACGAGAACACGCTCAACATCTGCTGGTTCTTCGCGCGGGTGCCGATCGAGCGCGAGCCCTACGAGCAGAACCGCATCCCGACCTGGTACGGCCCCATCAAGGATTCCAAGGGCCGCTGGATTTCGAGCCACATCATCAACCAGGACATCATCGCCTGGGTCGGCCAGGGCACGATCGCCGACCGCAGCAAGGAACTGCTCGGCTCCAGCGACCGCGGCATTTCGATGATCCGTAACCGCTTCTTCCAGGAAATGCAGGCGGTGGCCGAGGGCAAGGACCCCAAGGGTATCGTTCGCGACCCGGAGGCAGCCAAATGCGTGATGCTGCCGATCGCCACCCCGAAACAGCAGCGGGACGGATTGCCGCAGGAACAATGGCTGAAGGACCCTTACTTCGTCCGGCGCAGCCGGCGCTTTCCGTGGCAGTTCGGGCAGCCGGCTGAGGTCTGGACCGAATATGCCAACGCCATGGGCCTCGATCCGGCCAACCGGGACCCCGGCGAGTCCCGGCCCATTTAGGCCCCGTGCACCATAACCCACGGCGACACCGTCGATTTCGGCGGTGATTAAGATTTGCTCACATAGGTTCAAGGCGCCGTGAGGCGCCTGGCGGAACTTTCCCCGCATCCCTACGTTTTTGTGACGAGTATCAACGAACGCTGAAGTAGGCGCGTGCCAGAGTGACGTCAGGCGCGGAGATTTATGTCATGACCAACAATACATCGTTCGAGACCGCGGATCGCGGGACCCATTTGAAGATCGTGGTGGTGTCGCTGGTGGCATCGATCGCCGTCATGGCGGTCGCCATTACGGCGAGCACCGACTGGAGCGCGAGCTCCGACCTACAGGCGCGCGGGCCTGTTGTGAAGGCCGGTCAGCCGGTCGCCGTATCGCGCGACAATTCTGTCGTCATTCGCTGACGGTCCGATTTTCTTTGCAACGGAATGAGCGCCGGCCGACGCCGGCGCTTTTGTTTTGGCCATTCGTGCGTCATGGCCTGTCCGCGGGGGCCGTGCCGATCAGCTTGCCGCTCCATAAGACCGGCCCGGTGGACGATCCGCCCGGCGAGCCGCCGGACGGCTCCAGCGACACCGCGTAGACCGCATCGCCCAAGGTCTCCGGGTCATAGGCCGCGATCGACACCGACGTAAACTCGGTGGCGCCGACGACGCCCAGCGACTGCGGGCCCGGGTAGCGGCTTGAGATCAGCCAGAGCTGGTAGCTCCTGTCGCCCGGCGCATCGGCGGCCACGCGGCGCACGGTCATGGTGCGGCTTTCGAGATCGACTGCGAGCAGGAAGGCCGGCGCCTGCGCGTCCTTCTGCAAGGCGGCGACGAACAGCACCGGCCGCGGGGCCGGCTTCTCCACGATTTTCTCGACCGTCCTCTCGACGATCTGCGGCGGCGGCCGCAGCCGGCGCGGCAGGAGATCGGGCTGCGCGATGGCCATGAGCGCGACTACGCCCGCGACGAGCGCGAGCGCCGCCAGAAGGCCCGACAGCAGCCGCGACCGGCGCAGGCCCTGCGTCAGCGCCATGATCTGCAGGCGCTGGTCGGGCAGCGGCGGGACGATCACCTCGGGCGATGGCGCGGGAGCCGCGGGCGGCGGCGCGGCGCGCGGCATTTCGAGCTGCGGCGCGGGGCCGAGCCGCGGCAGGGCGTCGCGCAGGCGCGGCAGGTGGATGACGCCCGGCTGGGGAGTGTTGCCGATGCGCTCTTTGACCTTGTCCTGGAGCTCGGGCGGCGGCTCGATCGGCCCGACCAGCGCGCTCAGCTCGCCGAACTGCCGCTCCCAGCCATGGACCAGCGCCGCGAATGCGGCATCCGCGTCGGCGAGGCGACGCGCCTCGGCCAGTTCCTCCCCGTCGAGCGTGCCGAGCGCATATTCGGCCGCCAGCACGATGCGGTCGTCGGTCTCGCTCACGGGTTGAGGCATCCTCGCAGCGCGAGCAGGCTGTCGCGCAGCCAGGCCTTCACGGCGTCGGCATCCACGCCGAACTCGCGGGCCAGCCGCTCGCGGCTCCAGCCGTTGTAGTAGGCGGACAGGATGAGCTTGCGGCGGTCGCTCTCCAGCCGGGCGATGCAGGAGAGGACGCGCTGCAGACCCTCACCCGGCGTGCGCACATCCAGCGGAGGCGATGTCTGGTCGTCGCCCTCGGGGATTTCGCCGGGATCGGCCGCGGCGGGGCTGCGCCGCGCGGCTTCGATCGCGCTCCGGCGCGCCAGCGACACCATCCAGATTGCCGGCGACGTCGCCGCATCGAACTGCCCCGCCTGGGACCAGATGGCGGCATAGGCGTCGAGCATGGCGTCGGCGGCGATGTCCGCGCGCCGCGCGATGCGCAGGCACACGCCGTAAAGCCGCGCGCACGTCGCCGTGTAAAGCCGTTCGAACGCCGGGCGGTCGCCCTTGGCGACGGCGGCCAGCAGCCAAACCAGTTCCGGCGACGTCAGCATCGCTCCCCTTTCCCCCCATTCTCCTTACCGCATCAAGTCCCGTCCGGGCCACCGGTGCGGGCGGCCAGGCTCACGGCGATCGGCAGGGTCAGGAAGGGCCGGCGTCAGGCCGTCATGCCGCTGCGGGCGCGCATCAGGCCCACGGCGTCGAGCTCGGCCTGCTCGCGCGCGCCCATTTCGGCGCGCTCGCGCATCTGGTCGCGCTCGTCGAGCAGCTCGACCTTCTTCAATTCCTCGAAGGCCTCCTGGAGCGCGAGCTTGGCGTCCTCGAGCTGGTCGCGCAGCTCCTTCGCCGAGTTGCGAAGGTTCTCGCGCCGGACCATCGCCGCCTTGGCGTAGGTCGGGTAGGCGTAGTGGGCGGGGTCGTGGATGCCGGTGCGGTCCTGCTCGGTCTGGATCTCGCGGTCCAGGTCGGCGGCCATGCGCTCGAAGTCGGCGATCATCGCCTCGATCTGCGCCACCTTGCGGCGCTTCTCGTCGACCTGAAATTTCTTCAACCGAATGAGGGTGTCACGCGACTTCATCGACTCATACTCCCCAGAAGCCCCAGCAGGCCGTCCGGCGCCCCATCAGGCGCAGCCCCCGGCCCGGCAGTGCGAGCGCCGCGACCGCGCTGGGCCGGCATCGCATGCTGCAATCGCGCGAAGTGTCGCCGCATAAAGTTAGTTTTCTGTTGCCACGCCCGTTAAGATTTTCTGAAGCCGCAGGTAGCCCTCGCGCAGGCCCGTGGCCTCGTCCTTGGCCTGGGCGAGAAAGGCCTCGAGCGGCTTGTGCAGGCGGATCGCCTCATCGACCTCGAGGCTGGAGCCGGCGCGATAAGCGCCGAGCCGGATCAGCTCCTCCATGTCGGCGTAAGTCGCCATCACCTGGCGCGCGCGCGTAATCACATCGAGGAACTGCGGGTCGGCGGCGCGCGGCATGGTGCGCGAGACCGACTTCAGGATGTTGATCGCGGGATAGCGGCCGCGCTCGGCGATGGCGCGCTCCATCACGATATGGCCGTCGAGGATGCCGCGCACCGCATCGGCCACCGGCTCGTTGTGGTCGTCGCCGTCCACCAGCACGGTGAAGATGCCGGTGATCGAGCCCTGCCCGCTGGCGCCCGGGCCGGCGCGCTCCAGGAGCCGCGGCAGCTCGGTGAACACCGTCGGCGTATAACCCTTGGCCGTCGGCGGCTCGCCGGCGGAGAGGCCGATGTCGCGCTGCGCCATGGCGAAGCGCGTGACCGAGTCCATCATCACCAGCACGTCCTTGCCGTCGTCGCGGAAATACTCAGCTATGGACATGGTGACGTAGGCGTCCTGGCGGCGCATCAGCGCCGGCTCGTCGGAGGTCGAGACCACGACCACCGAACGCGCCAGTCCCTCGGGGCCGAGGTCGTCCTGGAGAAACTCCTGCACCTCGCGGCCGCGCTCGCCGATCAGCCCGATCACCGACACGTCGGCGGCGACGTTGCGCGCCAGCATCGACAGCAGCACCGACTTGCCGACGCCGGAGCCGGCGAAGATGCCCAGCCGCTGGCCCCGGCAGCAGGTCAGGAAGGTGTTGAGCGCGCGCACGCCGAGATCGAGCGGCGCGCCGACGCGCTGGCGCGCGTGCGCCGGCGGCGGGGCGTTGCGAAACGGGAACGGCGAGCCGCCGGCCGGCAGCGGCCCCTTGCCGTCGATCGGCTCGCCCATGGCGTTGACGACGCGGCCGAGCCAGGCGGAGGACGGCCGCACCGCGCCGGGCGTACCGGAGACGATGGCGCGGCAGCCGCGCCGCACCCCTTCCAGCGGAGCGAACGGCATCAGCAGGGCATGGGGGCCGGAGAAACCGACGACCTCGCAGGCGATGCCGCGGCCGCCCCCGTCGCGGCCATCGGTCTCGATTCTCACCCGGGCCCCGACGGACATGGCATGCAGCGGCCCCGCCACTTCCACCATCAGGCCGCGGACCCCGACGACCCGACCATAGACCTCGACCGCGTCGAGCTCCGAAATCTGCTCGGCCAGAGCCTTCATAAGCCGGCTTTCATGGGTCGGCCTTACGATCCGCCGCAGCGGGGCGGTAACCGGCGGGCCGAATGCCTAGCGGACATGGCTACCAAACCATCACCTTTAACTTCGTGTTTACCCGCGTCGTTAATCATTGCGTCACCGTCCTTGGGATCAACACGGGGGGCTTGCCCACCCGGACGGCGTGGCCGGCCCCCGGGAGAATCGGTTAGTGCCGATTCCTCATCTCGTATCAGAACGCTGGCGTGATCAAAAAAGCACTTGCACGCAATATTTTAGCCCGATTCGGGCGACTCTGCCCATGGGGCTTGCGCGCAGGAATCAGGTTTTGTTAACGATGTCACTCCGGCGTTCCGAATCAGTTTGTCCCAAGGCGTATTCCAAGGCGCCCCGTCGTGGCGCGCTTACCTGGGCCCGGTGTGGCGAGGAAGGGGATTGGCATGCGCGTTCTGCTGATTGAAGACGACGGCGCCACGGCCCAGTCGATCGAGCTGATGCTGAAATCGGAGAGTTTCAACGTCTACACGACCGATCTCGGCGAAGAGGGCGTCGATCTGGGCAAACTCTACGATTACGACATCATCCTCCTCGACCTGAACCTGCCCGACATGTCCGGCTTCGAGGTGCTGCGTTCGCTGCGCGTCTCGAAGGTCAAGACGCCGATCCTGATCCTTTCCGGCCTGGCCGGCACCGAGGACAAGGTGAAGGGGCTGGGCTTCGGCGCCGACGACTATCTCACCAAGCCGTTCCACAAGGACGAGCTGATCGCGCGCATCCATGCCATCGTGCGCCGCTCCAAGGGCCACGCCCAGAGCGTCATTCAGACCGGCGATCTCGTGGTCAACCTCGACACCAAGACGGTGGAGGTCGGCGGCCAGCGCGTGCATCTGACCGGCAAGGAATATCAGATGCTGGAGCTGCTCTCGCTGCGCAAGGGCACCACGCTGACCAAGGAAATGTTCCTCAACCACCTCTACGGCGGCATGGACGAGCCGGAACTCAAGATCATCGACGTGTTCATCTGCAAGCTGCGCAAGAAGCTTGCGAACGCGTCCAGCGGCAAGAACTTCATCGAGACGGTGTGGGGCCGCGGCTATGTGCTGCGCGAGCCTTCCGACGCCGATGAACGGATTCCCGCCTGACCCGTCTTTTGCGGTTGTCTGCGGCGTAAGCTCTCTCCTCCAGAACTCGAACCCCGCCGCGAATGGCGGGGTTTTTTACGGCGAGGTCCGCGTCACAGCCCCGGCTTGCGCGGCGTGCCGCCGCGGCCGACGCTTTCGTAGATGAAGCCGAGCCTGGCCATGTCGTCGGGCCGGTAGATGTTGCGCAGGTCGACCATGACCGGGCTCGCCATGATTTCCTTGAGGCGCGGCAGGTCGAGCGCGCGGAACTGCTCCCATTCGGTCGCGATCACCAGCGCGTCGGCGCCGGCGGCGCAGGCATAGGGATCGTCGAAATAGGTGACGTTCTCGAGCACCGACTTGGCCTGCTCCATGCCCTCGGGATCGTAGGCATGGATCTTCGCGCCCATATCCTGGAGCGCGGTGATCAGCGTGATCGAGGGCGCCTCGCGCATGTCATCGGTGTTCGGCTTGAACGTCAGGCCGAGCAGCGCGATGGTCTTGCCGCGCAGCGTGCCGCCGAACGCGTTCGATACTTTGCGCGCCAGCGCCCGCTTGCGCAGGTCATTCACCGCGATCACCGCCTCGACGATGCGCAGCGGCGCGTCGTTGTCCTGCGCGGTCTTGATGAGCGCGCGGGTGTCTTTCGGAAAACAGGAGCCGCCGAAGCCCGGTCCGGCGTTGAGGAACTTGCTGCCGATGCGGTTGTCGAGGCCGATGCCGCGCGCCACCTCCTGGACGTCGGCGCCGACCTTCTCGCACAGGTCGGCGATCTCGTTGATGAAGGTGATCTTGGTCGCCAGGAAGGCGTTGGCCGCGTACTTGGTCAGCTCGGCGGTGCGCCGGCTGGTGTAGAGGATCGGCGCCTGGTTGAGATAGAGCGGCCGGTAGATGTCGGCGAGCACCTTGCGGGCGCGCTCGTCGTTGGTGCCCACGACGATGCGGTCGGGATGCTTGAAGTCCTGGATCGCGGCGCCCTCGCGCAGGAACTCCGGGTTGGACACGACCGAGAACTCGGCGTCGGGCCGCACCTCGCGAACGATCCGCTCGACCTCGTCGCCGGTGCCGATCGGAACCGTCGATTTGGTGATGATGACCGTGTAGCCGTCGAGCGCCGCGGCGATCTCTCGGACCGCGGCGAACACGTAGCTCAGATCGGCGTGGCCGTCGCCGCGCCGCGACGGCGTGCCCACCGCGATGAACACGGCGCCGGCGCCGGCTACGGCCGGCTTGAGGTCCGTGGTGAAGGCGAGCCGGCCGGCCTTGGTGTTGACCGCCACCAGGCGGTCGAGGTCGGGCTCGAAGATCGGCATCTCGCCGCGCAGCAGGGCCTCGATCTTGCCGGCATCCTTGTCCACGCAGGTGACATTGTGGCCGAAATCCGCAAAGCAGGCGCCGGACACGAGACCCACGTACCCGGTACCGATCATCGCAATGTGCATCATTTACCCTTCAAAAATTCGCCGGCAGACACCGTGGTAGCATAGCTGCGCCTGCGCCATCCACCGGCCGGCGCGCCGCTGGTTAAGGCTGGCACGGAACCATGACCGCCGGACGATGGCCTGCCTCTGGCATTAAACACCATCGCGGGTTAGTGTTGTGCGCCGCTCTTGGATGATAAATGACGAGCGGCCGGGTGCTACCCGTTTGAATTGCATGACGCATGAATAATGCACCGATCGTTCCAGTCATTCTGTGCGGCGGCAGCGGGACGCGGCTGTGGCCGCTGTCGCGCGAGACCCGACCCAAGCAGTTCCTGCCGCTGACCGAGGGGCTGTCCACGTTCCAGCAGGTGCTGCAGCGGGTGGGCGAGCCGGCGCTGTTCGCCAGGCCCATCGTCGTCACCAATGCCGAGTTCCGCTTCGCCGTCGCCGACCAGATCCAGGGCATCGGCGCGGCCGCCGACATCCTGCTGGAGCCGGCGGGGCGCGACTCCGGGCCGGCGATCTGCGTCGCCGCCGACTATGCCAACCGCCGCACGCCCGGCGCCCGGGTGCTGGTGCTCGCCGCCGACCACCTGATCCGCGACGGCGAGGGCTTCCGCGCCTCGTGCCGCGCCGCGCTCGCGGCGGCCGA